>Ga0182030_10026324_pt1 | contig 10535 bp, 13 predicted proteins | sample 812S3MmetaG_FD_121299 | JGI IMG/M metagenome (GOLD analysis project Ga0182030, IMG submission 121299) | Permafrost microbial communities from Stordalen Mire, Sweden - 812S3M metaG (Illumina Assembly) | ecosystem: Environmental > Terrestrial > Soil > Wetlands > Permafrost | place: Sweden... | reverse complement strand
TTGACTACGCCAAGAATCTTTCCCATGACAATCGAGGGTACAGTGAAGAGCGGAATGCGTGCCGAAACTTGCGCTGTGGAGAACGCGGCGAAGCTGTGGAAAGCGCCTAAGACCGAAAGGGATTGAGGTATAGTCAAACGGTTGAAGGAAAAGGGGTTGACCTTCTTTCATTCGGCCTAGCATTGAAGGTGACAAAAGAAGACGTTGTAGTGGAAAACCTCGGCAATTTGTGGGTGAAATCCGCCATTCTATATTTGACTGTCTCCGGCTATCCCGAATTGAATCCTTGCCCAAAATGGGCCAATTCTTATTTGTTCCACGTGGAACGGCTTTCTGTCCCAAGCATGGCCTTCCGAAGGGTTCCACGTGGAACAAACCCATCTCGAACAGCCCGCCAAGTACAATTGCTTTCAACTTTCTTTTCGAGAAATCAACGGCTTCTGTCACCAGGCCCAATCCAGAATGTCTTATCTATCGGAGGCGCACTATGCAAACCGAACAGGAACCATTGCCAAGCAGTTTTCCTGGAAGCCCATTTGACTGTATCGATGATGAGTTTGTGACCCGCGCAAGGGCCGCCGACCGTGAGGCGCTTGAGACTCTCCTCGCGCGCCACCTACCCTGGATCTTCAATCTCTCGCTTCGAATGCTCCATCGCCGCGCCGACGCCGAAGATGCTACTCAGGAGATTCTCCTCAAAGTCATCAAGGCTTTGCCGGGATTCCGAGGCGCGGCGAAGTTCAGTACCTGGCTTTACCGCATCGCCTCAAACCATCTGCTAAACGCAAGGAAGTCCAAGCGGGTCGCCTCCGAAGCAATCTGCTCCTTCTCGGTCGCCTCCGCTGGACTGCGCCAGGTACCCGATCTCGATCCCCCCGACCCGCGCACCGTGCCGGTCCCTGTGGAGATTCTGATTGAAGAGACAGGGACCAATTGCACAATCGGTACTTTGCTTTGCCTGGATGGCCGGCAGCGCCTTGTCTTCATTCTCGGCGAAGTCTTTGGAGTCAGCGACGAGGTAGGCGCCGAGATCGCCGAGGTGACTCCGGTTAACTTTCGCCAGATCCTCTCGCGTGCGCGGCGCGACCTCTATGAGTACCTCCGCGACAACTGCAGTCTTGTGAATGCGGAGAACGACTGCAAATGCGCTCGCAAAACCCGCGCCTTCATTCAGGCCGGCTTCGTTGACCCGGCAAAGCTCGAGTTTACGCAGGCCCATGCACGCAAAGTGCGAGATGTCGCCGCACAGCGCACCTCTGAACTGGTCGACGCCTATATGGAGATCGGCGCCAAGGTCTATCGCAACCACCCGTTCTTTGAACCTTCGCAGCAAGCAGAGATCCTGCGCCGGGTTCTTCCATCACTGACGTTATAAACTGATTTTGGAAAAAGAACGGTGCAAGATGGACATCCCAAACGCATTCATCGGTAAAGCAGCCCTCCCCACAGAAGAGGAACTTGCTTCTGCCCTCGGCCCGGCCGCCGTTGACTGGCAGGAGCTCGTCGACTGGTTTGCTGAGCAAAAAGTTGTCGATCAGGAGTGGAAGTCATCCGGGAAAAAATACGGCTGGTCTCTTCGCCTCAAAGTCAAAAAGAGAAATATCGTCTATCTGAGTCCTTGTGGCGGCTGCTTCCGTGTAGCACTCATCTTCGGCGACAAGGCGGTTGCTGCGGCGCGGCAATCCGATCTCGCGGAAAGCGCGCTCAAATTGCTCAACGAAGCGCCCCGCTATCCGGAGGGAACCGGCCTTCGACTGATGGTCGAATCGTCCAGCGATCTAGTCGAGATTCGCAAGCTGGCACTTATCAAGCTGGCTAACTGACCGCTCGCATCCCGAAAGCAAGCACACGATCCTCGCCTCCGGGCTGCTGAAGAACCCCGGACCAGGCAAACTCTACTCCAGCGGCATTCTTGAGCGTATTCAGATCCTTGTTTGTGGTCATCAGCGCCATCCATCCTCCGGGCCGCACCAACCCTCCAGCCGCCTGAACGGCCAACTCCATCCTGTCCACTGCGCGCAGTGCGACACAATCGAACGTTGTGTTCAGCGATTCAGCACGGCCGGAGTGAACGACTGCTGCAGTCCCCAGCACTCGTACGGCCTCCCACAGAAACGCCGCTTTTTTGCCCTGTGACTCCGCCAGAGTCACCGCGATCTCAGGCCGGCAAAGCGCTATGGGGATTCCCGGCAGCCCTGCGCCTGAGCCGAAGTCAAGCAGTGTTCCGATCCCGGCTGGAAGAGCCTTAGCGCAGGCGATGGACTCGACGAAATGGCGTCTCAGAATGCCCTCTTCGTCCCGAATGGCGGTCAGGTTGACCCTGGCGTTCCAGCGAATAATCAGCGAAAGATACTCTTCAAAGCGCCCTGCAAGCACCGAATCAAGCGGCTCAAGGGCCGCCTCGGTCAATAACGAATTCAAGCGCAACCAGGCGTGACTGGAGGCTTCGGTCATAAACAATGCTCGATTCGCAACCTCAAACCTGCGCAACCGATTCTTCGATCGGACGGGGCTGCCAAGCCCCGGCAGCCACAGCAAACGCCGCAAAGATAGCGCGGGAAAATGCGCTCTGCGCAAAGGTCCGCTCCGGATGCCACTGCACAGCCAGAACGAAGTGCCGGGCCGAGTCCAGCTCCACCGCCTCGACAACTCCATCCTCCGGTGAGACAGCGGTGACCAGAAGATTGTCTCCTGGGCGGCAAATCGCCTGGTGATGGCTCGAATTCACCTTGGCTTCAAGGCGCTCACCCGGCGGAAGGAGCGTTGTCAGCCTCGATTCCCGGGTGATTCGCACCGGATGCGCCTCCACAACCTCACGGCCGGGCCTGTGATTGACCGGCGTCTTCAGATCCTGGACGAGCGAACCGTTGCACCAGACATTCAAACTCTGCGCGCCATGGCAGATGGCAAGGATCGGCTTGTGCAAGTTGAAGGCGTCTTGCAGGAGCAACTCGTCGACGGCGGTGCGGGCTGGGTCTGCATCGCCACACTCAGGAATCGGATCTTCGCCATATCTTTGTGGATCGATATCGTACCGGCTGCCAGGAAGCAGCACTCCCTGAACTCCGGCCAGTAGCTTGGCTACGCGATCCTGGCGCTCGTGCAGCGGAACCACGATCGGGGTTGCGCCCGCGGCATGAAGCGCGGCCAGATAGGGCGGCAGTGATCGCTGATTGTAGGCCGCGTCGCTGCTTGTAGGCTCGGGGATGGCAATGCGAATGGCCATGGAACCACCAGTGTACTGAGGCGTTTAGCAACTACAAAAGAAAATCTCTGGCGAACCCTTGGCCAGTTCGAACCCTATGTATACCCGATCAGTCCCAATCGGCTAGTTGTCCTTTGAGTAATCCCGAAAGATATTCGGCCAACTGCGAGACATTAAAGTCTCCCTCTTCCCAGGCATAGTCGGCCGCTTGAAGGGCATCGTAGTACGGTTCGCGATTCTCTCGTATACGCTCAGGGACTATCTTCTTTCCTCCCAGCAACCGACCCTGCTTCATGCAAATCAGGTAATAACAAGCCGCCCTTGCCGTTCTTCCATTCCCCTCAACAAAAGGATGAATCCAATTCAATCGCCAAAGGGCATAGGCTGGAAGCAGTGTCGGATGATCGATGGTCTCCCAATTCTCATGAATGACTGAGAAAAATCGATCCATATGGTCCGGAACTTCCCTGAAGTGCGGTGGACGATGATTTCCAACATAAATAGGCTCTTCGCGGTAGCGACCGCCAAACTGCGCTATGTTCGCCACCGCCGTGTAATTCAAAGCCCACAGCGTGTACTTGTCAAACGATTCAATGCCTTTTTCAAGACCAATTTCAATGCAATTCGACAGCAAATCATATTGCCGCAGCAAGTTCTGCGCCTGCACTTTTGCAAAGATCTCTGGGTTGTCTTTCTCTCGAACCGACACGAACGTCCCTCCTAGACCAGCGAAAAAATGCTAATCTAAGCAACTCCTACCGCAAGAGTCTTATGTGTTCGGAGGCTTGCCTCACGCTGTCCTTGGTAACGAGTTCAGAATGAAGAGCGTTGCCGTACGCGAAACTGATTCTTTGCTCCCGCAACTCTTCCTCGCTGACGAATTTGCCCCGACCCTCGTCCAACAGTCGCACCAAATCGGGATCAGGCGCCCCGACGTTGTCGAACTGCTTCCGATCAGCCATTCCTCGCACCCCTTAGATTTGATGTACGAAGAGATCATAACGCTACATGGTATTCTCAAGCGCTGCGATTCTCACCCTTGTCATCTTTAAAGTACCGTTCCTGATTATGCAACCCTTTTTGCTGTAGAACTCGCGCCTAATACAACGTGGTGCTCAGGTCTCTGCTATCACCCCGGTGACGTTTTCACACCCCGCGTTCTTCGGCTGACGTAGGCCTTCAATGGCTTCGCGGAGCCGCGCAGTCAACTCACTGGTCTGGCGCGGCGTCATTCCTTTTGTCTCGATGGGCTCGCCCACTGTAAGCGTCAGCTCTCCCGGATACAGATGCCGGGTATGGATGGGGAGCAGATCGAAGACTCCGCTCAGCGCAAGTGGCACGAGTGGAACCTGCGCCCGAATCGCCAGGTAGGCAGCGCCGGACTGGAATGGTCTGAGTTCGCCGGTTGAAGTGCGGCCGCCTTCAGGGAAGACGAATATCGGCATTCCGGAGCGCAGGGTCTTGACGCCGGCGCCCAGGCTCGAAAGCGTGGCGTGGGGATTGGCGGTGTCGACCGGAATCTGCCCAGATCGATCTAAGTACCATCCTATGAATGCGATAGGCCACAAGTCCTTTTTGGCCAGGATGCGAAATTGGAAGGGCAGCGCGGCGAAGATAACCGGCGTATCCATGTAGGAAGTATGGTTGGAGGCATAGACGGCGACCGGGCTCTTCCGCAGGTTCCCGGCCCCTCGGATCGTTAGCGAACATCCGGCAAGGCTCACCTGCAACCGCGCCCAGAAGTGCGCGATGCGATGCTGTGCGCGGCCATGCTTGTCTACAAAAGAAACTAGAAACGACAGCGAGGCGCAGACGACTGTAGTCGCCGTCATGACAGGGATGTGGAACAGATTGGTGCGCCAGCGATAGAGCCGCGGCATGGGGTTCGGCCTCCGGCTCACGGTCGCACCCCACTTTCGGCGAGCAGCAGGGATCGCGCTTCACCAACCAGGTACACCGATCCGGAGACAACGGCCATTGCCGGCTGTTGAGTCTCTCCATGGACAAGTTGTATTGCCTGCTCCACCGACCCAACGCGCGTTGCACTTACACCCGCGGCCTCGGCTGCATTTACTAGCTCCTCCATCCCAGCCGCGCGGGTGGAATGAATTAGCGAAAGGATCACCCTGTCGAAGAGCGGAAAGAGAATCTGCGCCATCTCGGCGATCGGCTTATCGCGCAGGCAACTGAAGATGAGCGTCCGTGGTCTTCCGTCTTCCTCGGCGCGGGCCAAAAACGGCGCGAGGCTGGCGCGCAGAGCCAAGGCTCCGGCAGGGTTGTGCGCCACATCCAGAATCCATTCCACGCCGTCTCTCTCGATCCGCTCCAGCCGTCCGGGCCAACGCGTCTTTCGAATGCCTTCCGCAATGGCTGCCGGCCTCACCGGAAAGCCCTGAGCAGCCAATTCCACGGCGGAAGCGATGGCCAGAGCCACGTTGCGGCGCTGGTGCGCCCCAGCGAGAGGCGAATCGACGCGAATAGTCGCTCCCATGGCCCTTACGCAATTGGGACCGATCATGTCGTTTTCCGCAGGTGGTAAATACTGCTCCGCATATACCCTGCGCACGCCAAGCTCCAGGATCGCCTCTTCCAGTGCTGATTCGGCTTCCGGGTGCTGCGGCAGCGTAATCAGAGTTCCCCGGCGCCGCAGAATCCCAGCTTTCTCGCGCGCGATAGCTCCGATTGTCGATCCCAGCCATTCCATGTGATCGAGCGAGATGTCGGTGATCACAGCGAGCAGCGGATCCACGATATTGGTCGCATCCAGCCGCCCGCCCATGCCCACCTCGAGTACTGCAATCTGCACGCGTTTCTCGGCAAAGTACAGCAGAGCCTGTGCGGTCAGAATCTCAAAGTAGCTGGGCTCTTGCGGAAGCTGTCCTTCCTCCAGCAGTTGCCGCGCAGCATCGCGAACACGAAAGAAAAGGCTGGCAAAGGCCTCGTCGTCGATCTCCGCGCGGTCCAGGCGGATGCGTTCGTTGGTGCGAGCAAGGTGCGGTGAGGTGTAAAGGCCCGTACGTAGCCCTGAGACAGTAAGAATCGAGGCTAGCGTCGAAGCCGTAGAGCCTTTGCCGTTGGTTCCGGCTATCAGCACCGACGGGAATCGCCGCTGCGGGTTGCCAAGCACCTCCAGTAGAATGCCTATCTCATCGAGCGAGAACTTGCGGCGCGGCTGACCAGGAGCCGTATGAAGCTCCGGCGCCAAGGCATTCAGTTGATCGATGGCCGCGGTGTAGGACATTGAAGCTTCAGTATAGAAGGCGGATTGGGGTCGTGGGGGAGTGGCGTGAGATGGGCCTGGATCCCGGCTTTGGCGCGATAAGACTGCGTCGAGGATGCGGCCCACCCAGCGGATGCTCCTGTCAAACTTTGATCGTTACCATCCTACTCTGGCCGTCGAAGCGAATGTCCCACCGTTTCAAGACGTCTCTTCCGATTAGACATGAGTAGGATGATTCCTTATAGAAATCCCTTGCAAGGATTCGCGCCGCCGCTATGCGTGGAAGTCCGGAGCCTGGGAAGCTAATCGAGCCACAATACTCTTCGCATTCACAATCTCCGTTCATGGTCCTGATTGGAAATGCCGGATTCGTTAGAGAAAGATTGCTATTCCTGGCAAGCACTTTACTAATAATCGTGAATGGTGATCCCGTATCTATTAAAGCTGTTGGAACTGGCGGCTCAGGATACTCTAGCCCGATGCTCATACCATATTCAATGTCGTCTAAATATCTAGTCACGGAAAACCTGATGCATGGCCCGGGATCCCCCGGGTCAAACGGATTCCACGGAAATTTGAACGTAACCATATCTATACTACGAAATACACGGGTTCAGTCTTCCAAACCTGTTTGATTAGAAAGTTTCGGTCCGCTCCAAACTGCCGTATCCCGGCCCTGAATGCATCCTCGTATTCATCGAAGAACTCCCTTAGAATGTGGTCCTCGCGAATCACAACAAACTTTCCCGGATGAGACTGAGCCCACTCCCAACGGTGAGTCTCGAAAACTTTCAGCTCGTTTTGTAGCGGGGATGCCACCGTCATATGTACCCCCTCCAATCATACGACGCGAACGAACAGTATGCACGGTTTACCGTGTTACAATATGATAACGTTATAATGTTCTTATATGATAATGTTGTCAAGTGGATTCGTGGCGTATGTGTCCAAAAGAAAGACATATTCCGGCGCATGCTCGTCCAACAACCATTGCGTTGACGGGAGAGGAAAAGCTCGCCATTCAGTTGATCGGTACGGCTCGAAGACGAAGAGGCAGCAACCGCAGCACAATGAATGACGTTCTGGTTGATGCTCTTTGGGAATTGGCTAAAAAAGAAGGGTTTACACAAGATCAGATTGCAACAGTTTTTCCGATCTTCTCCGAAAACGATCAAATAAACAATAACGTCAGGGAAATGCCAAAGCAGAAAAGTAAGTCTTGATGGTCTGTTTCAACAAATACTCCGTTCCGTCAAATATAGTGCGATCATCAAGGATCGTGCCGACTGTGGCGCAATTAAGAACCCAACAGCAGTTGCAGCGCCTGGCGTGCATTTTGCAGGCATGCGCGCGCCTCATCTTCCGAGAGCAGTCCCTGGTGCACGGCCTTTCGGCCTACATCGTTCACCTGGTTGGCAACACGCGGGAAATCGGCATCGATCCCAGTCTGAATCAAGTTGTTGTTCACCTCGTGGAGGAGGTTGCCTAGGGTTGCTGTGTTGCGATAGTGGCTGCGAATCAGGCGGCTGAGCGCCACAGGCAGCTTCTGCTTGATGGCCTCTTCAAGAACCGAACGGCACATGACGGCGCAGGCGGTGAAGAGCCCAAAGAAGTAGCAGCGTGTCGCCTCGTCAAGATAGCGGTCGGCCTCATCTGAACTAGGTGCAGCCACCACGCACTCGCGCAGGTGGGTGGCCCGCAGTACCGCCGGCTCTACAAGTTCCAAAAGCTCAAGGGAAAAAGCTGCTCGAAGCAGGTCGTTTTGCTGCGCATCCAGCGCCCTCTGAATCTGCTGCCATGCAGGTGTACCTGCGCTGCTCCCGGCCTGCCGCAGCCGCGTAAGCGATGTGAGCCGTTGCCGCGCGTGCTGAATGAATCCCTGGCGCATCTCCTGCGCCAGCATCCGCCACCCAGCCACAAAAGCTGCCGGATCCTGCAGGTAGCGTTCCCAAAGCTCGTCGTATACAACACTTGGCAACACATCCTGCAACTGGCTGAAGCGCCCCGTTCTCGCCAGTTCTGAGATCGCCTCGCAAAAATCCCTCCCAGGCGCGCCCTCTGCTGACATCTGCAAGAGTTGATCTTCCAGGCGTCCCACATCGATCGTCATTTTGCAGGCACCACTCCTTAGTCAAGTCTGGGAGCGATCCTCTTACATCGCTGCCTCCATTTTTCCTAGAGCCTCGGCCTTGTTGCTGGAATGGGAACCCACCTTGCCTCTTGTCGCATACGGGAATTCGCAAGCTGCGCGGGAATTCTCACCTCTCGATCTCTCTCTTCCTGCCATAGAAGGCTGATCGATTGTGCAGAATCAGCCGCTCCGAAACCCTCATCCTGAGCCATCGCAGACGCGCTTTTCACAAAAGCTGTCTGCTTTGCACAGACCATTTTCGGGTGCCTGTGGGAGACGTGGATAACCAGTGCTCCGTAGCCCTTCTCCCAGCCGATTATCCAAGAACCCAGAAATACACAGTCTTGATTTGGAAAAGTGGATCACATATCATCTCGTTTATCATCAGTTATTTATGATGTATTTCCACTTTTCCTCCCTGAACTACGGGGGTTACTGTCTTTTCTTTTAATCTCACTCACCTTTTCCTCCTCCGTCACATGCACGTCACCGGCCACACCTGTACATCGTTCATCAGCACAACGCGAGAACCAAGGAATGCGGTCCAAGCATAAACAGCAATGGAATCCAGAGAAGTATCCCTGTTTTCCACGCGCGTATACACCCGCGGATGAATACAATCAAAAAGAAGAAAAGAAAGCCACTTCCACCGGAGCGCATAGTGTTGTAGAGTGTGGCCAGCGTGGAATGTCTTCAATTCAGGTTCCTGCGGCAGGCGCGGCCCGGCAGGGTTGGTGTCGATGCCATGGTCTGAATAGCGGAATTTGGCGCGTAGGGGGCAGTGATGGAGATTACTGTAAGCCGTCAGGATCTGGTGAAGGAGCTTACCGCGACGCAGAGCGTGGTGGAGCGCAAGACTACCATTCCGATTCTGTCCAACTTTCTCCTCTAAGCTGAGGACGACCGGTTGAGCATCACCGCAACCGACCTAGATCAGGCGATCCGCACCAGCGCCGAAGTAAAGGTGAAGAAGCCCGGTGCCTGCACCATCCCGGCGCGTAAGCTTTTCGACTATGTCAAACTGCTGCCCGACGGCGAAATCTCAATCAAGCTGCTCGACAATCACTGGGTCCAGATTCGCTCCGGACGCTCGAATACCAAGATGGTGGGCATGGCGCGCGCAAACTACCCGCAGGTGCCGGAATTCCCCGCCGTTGTCACTACCAGCATCTCCGCCCAGGCCTTGAAGACGCTGATTACGCGCACCATCTTCGCCATCTCCAACGAAGAGTCGCGCTACACCTTGAACGGCGCTTTGCTGGTAATCAAAGCCGAATCTTTGGCCATGGTGGCCACCGACGGCCATCGCCTCTCTTACGTCGAGAAGCCGAATGAGATTCTCGAAGGCATCAGCGGAGAAAAGCGCGTCCTAGTTCCGCGCAAGGCTCTTCAGGAGCTTCTGCAGTTGCTCTCTAATTCCGAGGCCGAAAAAATCGAATTTGCCGACGATGAGCACACACTCTTCTTCCGCCTTGGTCATCGCACCCTCAGCACGCGCAAACTGTCTGGGCAATTCCCCAACTTCGAAGCGGTGATGCCGCGCGACAACACCAGATTCGCCGTAGTGCGCTCAAGCGAACTCTCGTCGGCCATCCAGCGCGTGGCCCAGTTCGCCGACGAGCGCTCAGGCGCCATCCGTTTACGCCTTGAAGGAAATGAACTGAAGATTAGCTCCAGCTCGACCGAATCCGGCGAGAGCGAAGACACCATCGATACGCCATACGCCGGCGATCCGATCATGGTCGGCTTCAACTCAGGTTATATCCTGGACTTTTTGAAGGCGCTGAGTAACGAGGGCGAGGTGCGGCTGGAGTTCAAGGATTCGCAGTCGGCGGGTCAGATGCGGCCTGAAGATCCCGATGCCGAGTACAAGTACCGGTACGTGCTGATGCCCATGCGCATCTGAGCAGCGAAGACGGAGCCGGCCAGATTCCAGCGCTTCCTTATGAACACTCGATTTTGGCGTCGCCAACCCAATT
>Ga0182030_10026323_pt1 | contig 10535 bp, 6 predicted proteins | sample 812S3MmetaG_FD_121299 | JGI IMG/M metagenome (GOLD analysis project Ga0182030, IMG submission 121299) | Permafrost microbial communities from Stordalen Mire, Sweden - 812S3M metaG (Illumina Assembly) | ecosystem: Environmental > Terrestrial > Soil > Wetlands > Permafrost | place: Sweden... | reverse complement strand
GAACCCGGTCGCTTGGAACTCGAAATCACGGAAAGCGTGCTGCTCTGCGACCATTTCTCGGTCTTGGGCGAGTTGCATAAACTCCGCGAAATGGGCGTGCGCGTTTCGATGGACGATTTTGGCACCGGCTATTCGTCGCTGTCCTATCTGCACAGCTTCCCGTTCGACAAGATCAAGATCGACCAGTCGTTCGTTCGCGGCGCCATTAACGAGGCGAACAGCACGGCCATCGTCCGCGCCATCGCGGCCTTGGGCCGGAGCCTTGGCATGACGACGACGGCGGAAGGAGTTGAGACCGACGCGCAATTGGATCGCGTCAGCGAGGCAGGCTGCACTGACATCCAGGGCTATCTGATCAGCAGACCGCTGCCCCCCGAAGGCGTCGCACCGTTTCTTCAATCGCGCAATCACCGCGCGGCCGTCGTAGCCGCCGAGTGAAAGGAATCAATCAGTGACCGAAGCTCTCTATCGCCTCGTCTATTACAGCCGCAATTTGATTCCGGGCAAGCCGGCCAATGTTGCGGCGGAAATCGAGTCGATTCTGCAATCGGCGCGGCGCAATAACGAGTCGCTCGGCGTCACCGGCGCCCTCATTTTTAATTCCGGGGTCTTTGCCCGGGCGCTCGAAGGCCCCCGTGCTCGAACGGGCTTTCGAACGCATCCAGCGCGACGAGCGTCATGCGGACCTCCATGTGCTCGCCTTTGAAGAGGCGCCGGAGCGCAGGTTTCCCTCCTGGTCGATGGCCTTCGTCGGCCGCTCGGCTGAAGGGCGAGATCTCTTTACCTGGATCGGCGAAGCCACGGGTTTTGAGGCGAAGCGCATGGAGGGCGAGCACGTACTTGAAATCATCAGTTCCCTAGCCGTCAAGGAAGAAGCGCTCTCAGCTTAACGCCTCGCCACGAATAGGTCGTTCAAGAATCATGGCGGGCAATCGTAGCGCAGCATCGATATGACGTTTTGCGCTAATCAGCGGTTGTCGAATGCTTCGCATTCGAGGGCTACGAGTTCAAAGCCCCCGTCGGTCCCGCTGCCAAATTGGGGACGGAAATCAGGCCGAGGGCCGGAACGTTTTCAGAACGCGACGACGAAGCCAGGTCGCTAAAAAATGGGTAACGGAGATTCAAACGTTAAGGCTTTTACAATTTCCGCCTCATAGGGGCGAAGCAGGCGCTCATAATCCCTTTCAGGCGCCCCGTAGAAATCCCCTGTGAACTCCAGAAGCCGGTCCCGTTGCAGAATCCGGATGCAGCCGCGCTCTGATTGGAGAAGCCCCGCTGAGGCAAAACTCTGAAGTTGTTCGGTGACGCCGGAGCGTCTCACGCCAAGCATGATCGCCAAAAAGTCGTGCGTGAGCGCCATCTCGTCTGTTCTTAAACGGTCCTGAGCCATCAGCAGCCATCTTGACAGGCGCTTGGCGATATTCGCCCGTCCGTTCGACAAAGCCGTATGCGCAATTTGCATCACGAACGTTTTTGCATATTTGAGCAAAACGGCATGAATACTTGGTCGATTTTGCAAAATTTTGGAGAAAATATCCGCCGCAATCGTCACTCCCTCTCCGCTCGATTGGACATAGGTGTTGTTCGCCCAACGATCGTCGCCCATCAGAAGCGGCAAACCCGTCATTCCCTCGAAACCGATAACGCCGACCTCGATGCCTTGGTCGCCTTTTACTTCGGCGACGACGGAAATGATGCCGGTATTTGGAAAGCAAACACGCTCAATGTGTTTGTCGGGCCGCTCCAGGTTCAATCGCACTCGAAGATCCACAGGCTCCCAATGAGGACGCAGAATGTCGAGATCGCGATGCGACAGACATTGCAGAAGGCGATTGCCGGCGGCGAATTGGTTTGCCATATGCTCTATCCCTCAGCGGGCCAGGAGCACATGTCGCTCTTCCCCATCGGCGCTCATCACCTTCAAGCAAGCGATCTTTGAACACTTGGGCGCCTTTTTTGAAACTTCAACCAGGTCTAATCAAAAGGCGCAATTCCACTTTGATGTTGATAATGGACGGAGCGAGCCGTCCATTTCGCTTCATCCCGCGCCGAACGCGGCTTGCAGCGTCTCTTGAGGGGCGGACGGCGGGCGACAAACCAGCCGCAGCATGGCGAGATAATCCGGCAGGTATTTGTTACTGAAACTCAAATTCAAATTCAAATGGAAAAAAACCTTGGGAGGTCGACGCTAAACAATGAAAACCGGTCAGAATAACCGAATGGGCAGTGGCTCAATCAGTGGCCGTCGCGAGATCGACTCATTGTCTCGTTTGTACGAGTCGAATGGGCCAAGCGTCAAAATTCGCGGCAACGCACTGCAAGTGGCCGAAAAATATCTTCAACTGGCGCGAGACGCTCATACCGGGAGCAATCCGGTCGCCGCAGAGAACTATCTGCAACACGCCGAACACTATTTCCAATTGATCGCAGACGCGAAGGCCGCGCAACTCCGAACCCGAGATGGAGGGCCACGGGCTTCAGGAGAATCTGATCCAGACGGTTTCATCCGGCGGGATCTGTGTCGGGAGGATAATGGCGCCCGGTCGGTGGGGCGAACGCCGATTTTCATCCCAATTAAGAGGCGCGGCGCGTGACCGGCATAGCGGATAGAGAAACGCTCGCAGAGGAGGATGGCAGGCCTATCCATCCCAAAGCGCGGACATTTCTCGAAAACATCGCCAAACAACACACGCTCATAACCTACGGAGAACTGGCGAGCGCGCTTCAGATTTTGCCGCCCCATTCCATCCACAAGGCGACAGAAGCCTTGGAGCGTCTGATGGAGGAAGATTCTGCGGCGGACCGCCCATTCATCTCGGCGCTCGTCATCAGCAAGGCGCGCCATGGCCTTCCCGGTCCAGGTTTCTTTGAATGCGCGCGGCGTCTCGGCCGCTTCGGCGGCGACCCGGACGGCGCCGACGCCATTACATTTCATGGCGCCGAGGTGAAGGCGATTTTCGCATGCTGGGACCGTCCGGGCGATGGCTGAAATCGACGGCTTCATACTCGCCGCAATGAAGGGCCTCGAAATCGTGAACATGATTGGCTGCCGTGGGTAGTTTCCGAGGCTGGCGCCGGCGCCTCGATAAGTGAATGACCGGGAAATTCCGGGGCAGTTGCGCCATTCCGTCTTCCAGCATGTATGGGCCCGACCAGGCCGCGGCCGGCGCCGGCGCCTTCAGCCGTTTCGCAAAAGACCCCGAGCTAAAATCGGCCAAGGAAAATGTGATGCCGTCGGCGCCATCTCGCTATGCATTTAAAGATGAACGGACCCAGCCGGCTGTCGATCTCCTGAGCCGCATTCCGAAGTTCGCGCCCGGACGCGTGGTCGATCTTGGCTGCGGTCCGGGATATTCCACCGAATTGATCGCCCGGCTTTACCCGCGCGCCGAGATTATCGGAGTCGATCCTTCGGCAAATGCGCTCCAGACGGCGCAAACGCTCCTGCCGGGAATTCAATTCGAGCAGGTCGACATCGGTGAGTGGACGCCTAACGAACCCTATGACCTGATTTTTTCCAACGGAGCTTTGCAGTGGCTTCCAAACCATCGCAATCTCGTGCCGAAGCTCTTGTCCTCGTTGAAAGTGGGCGGATTTCTTGCGTTGCAAATTCCAAACAATTTACAGGAGCCAAATCGCATTCTTCTTCGGATGGTCGCGGCGGACGCACCCTGGGCGGAGAAACTTCTCCCCATCGCGAAATCGGAGCCAAACAATGAAGCCTACGAAGACCTCTATGCGAGGCTGCGGCCGGATTGCGCCTCGATGGAGATCTGGGAGACGACCTATTTCCACCCGCTCAATGGCGTGTGGTCAATTATCGCGTGGATGAAAGCTTCCGGATTGGGGCCGTTCCTCACTCCGCTTGACGCCACTGAACGTCGTGGATTCCTTCGCCTATATGTTGACGAACTTGCACGGGAATATCCGCGGCAACCGGATGGAAAAGTCCTCCTACGATTTCGGCACGATCATCGACGGCGATCTCGAAAAGCTGGCTGGCTGGTCCGGCGCAAGTCTTCACGCCAGTATTCACGAGATCCACGGCTATGGCTTGAGCGCCAACAACCTCGACAATTTGATGCTGGTGAGCAGCGTCGAAGCGCCTAATTCGATCCGATTATTCAATCTTTGGATCGAGCAAAAACTAAACAGCACCACGTCCGTGCGCGTCGGTCAGTACACGGCTGCCCAGGAGTTTTTCGTCAGCAAAAACGCCAACCTGTTCGTCAACTCCACTTTTGGCTGGCCGCTTCTCACGGCGCAAGACCTTCCCAGCGGCGGCCCCGCCTATCCCGAAGGCGCTCTGGGCGTCCGTCTCAAATACAGGCCCAGCGATCAGATCGTTTTACGCGCTGCGGTGTTTGATGGGGATCAGGCCGGTCCTGGCGCTGGGAACCCGGTGACGCGTGATCCCTATGGCCTCGCCTTCCGGCTCAACGATCCCGCATTCGCTATGGCCGAAGCGGTCTATTTTTACAATCAGAACCGTTCGGACGCCTCGCGTGTACTTCTGTTTTTTCCTGATCTTCGGCCGCGGACGTGGTCGATTCAGAGTGTTTCCGCGCGGCGTCCAACCATCCGGATCAGCGTCGCCAGGGATTTCGCGGCCATCTTCCGCATGACGCTCTGCCGATGGTGCTCCGCAGTGCGGATGCTGATGCCGAGGTCGGCGGCGATGTTCTTTGTCGCCGTTCCTGTCAGCATGCGCTTCACCACCTGCCGCTCGCGCTCAGTCAGAGCGGCCAGGCGGCCGTTGACATCTTCCTGCTCGACGCGAAGGTTGGCGCTTTCCGCGCTGTCTTGCAGGGCGCGTGCGACGCTGGCGACAAGATCTGCGGCGCGGACGGGCTTCTGCAAGAAGTCGGCGGCGCCGGAGCGCATCGCTTCCACCGCGATCGGCAGATCATTGCTGCCTGTCACAAAGACGATCGGAACGTCGATCTGTTCCGATCGCAGCCGGCTCTGCAAGCCAAGACCGTCCATGCCGGGCAACCCAAGGTCGGCCACCACGCAGCGAAGCCGATTGCGCCGGGGGTCGGCGAGCAAGGCTTCACCGGACGAATACGTCGCAACCTTGTGTCCCGCAGCCTCGAGCATCAACTGGAGGGCTTCACGAACGCCCGGCTCATCATCGATGATGCCGACATCTGCATCGATCGTCGCCGACGCAGATAAGGGGGGTAACTTAGACGGCTTCTTGTTGCTGACCCATTCAGGCATTCCCGTCTTGATCAGCGCATCGACAGCCGCCACCAGTTTGGCCGCTTTGGTTGGCTTGGTGATGTGCTCGAGGCCGCTGGCCTCGAGCGCCGCGCGTGCTGCAATCGACTTGTCGGCGGTCACGATCAGCGCGGGGATTTGGGCGCCCAGTTCGCTTCGTATCTGCTGAATGATATCGAGCCCGTTCTTTCCGCCGGGCAGATTATAATCGCATACGATTACATCCGGGCGAACGGCCGCCGCCCCGCGAATCCTCGCGAGCGCCTCTTCTCCCTTTCGCACCGGCGCTACGCGATAGCCCTCCAGCTCCAGTAGCGCGTGCAATGTCTGAAGTTGATCCTGATCGTCCTCGACCAAAAGGATAGTGGGACATAACGCACCGGATTCCGACGCTGGCGGTGCGACCTTAGCGGCGGCGAGTGGGACGACGAGGGCGAACATCGTCCCTTTGCCGGGCCGGGAACGGACCTCGACCGTATAGCCAAGAAGCTCGGCGAAGCGCTGGACGATATACAAACCCAAGCCCAGACCGAATTTGCTGCTGTCGGAACGGTCGATTCGATAGAACTCATCGAATACCGCTTGCACAAGGTTTTCTGCGATGCCGACGCCGGTATCCCACACCTCGATCCGCACCCTGTCGCCGCGCCGCCTGCACCCGAGTAAAACCTTGCCGTGATCGGTGTATTTGACGGCGTTCGACAACAGATTGCGGAGCATCCGCTCGAGCAGGCGCCGGTCGCTGTGGATCATCAAAGACGACGGAGCGACCCGCAACGTCAGACCCTTGGCGGCAGCAAGCTCGTCGAACTCCTCGGCGTTGCGCGCCAGCAGGTTGGCGATAGGAAAATCGGTGATCGCCGGCTTGATCCCGTCGCTTTCGATCTGGTTGATGTCGAGCAACGTGTCGAGCAGTTCGGCCATGCCGGCGACAGTGTCGTCCAGCCGCCCCAGGACCGCTCTCGCTTCCGAGTCTGTGGCCCGTTTCCCCAACACGCCCAAGAGCAGTCCGATGGTCTGCAGGGGCTGGCGGAGATCGTGGCTCGCCGCCGCCAGGAAGCGGGACTTCGCCTGATTTGCGCGATCCGCCTCAGTCTTTGCTTCGGACAGTTTTGCTTGAATCTGCTTCTGCGGCCGCAAGTCGTGGATCGCCGCGAGGATGAGCACCCCTTCCGCCGTGGGCACCGGGCTCAGACCGATGTCCAACGGAATTTCCTCGCCATCCTTGGCCATGCCCTTGATATCGAGGCCAACTCCCATCGGTCGGGGGACCGGTTGAGCGCGGTAGCCAGCAAGCAGCTGATTGTGCCCGCTCCGTAGCGCTGCGGGCACCAACATTTCGACCTGACGCCCCACGAGCTCCTCGACGGAATATCCGAACAGCAGTTCAACGGCCTTGTTGACCAAGCAGATTCGGCTCTGGCTATCGAGCGCGAGCACCGCGCCCGGCAATGCGTCGATGATTAATTGCAACTGCCGCTGTACGACGCGCCGCTGGACAGTGATGTCGTCCAACGCCAGCAGGCTCATCGGCCGCTCGGCCGACGCGGGATGCAAGCGGCGAGCGTTCACGCGCCAGAAGCGGCCCCCGTCGTTCGGCAAGCCCACCTCCAGCTCGACGGTCTCAATCGACGATTGCTGTTGCATCGCGTGTCCCAGGAACTCGAGCATGCGCGGGTGTCCGAGGAGCGAATGTCCGAGATTACGAAAGTCCTGACCCTGGATCATTTCCGACGACAGGTCGAACGCCGTCTGGAACGCCGCGTTGGACGAGATTATCTTCAGCTCAGGATCGAGCAACACCAGTGGTTCGCAGACGGTGTCGACGATCGCCTCCGCATGGGCGCGCGCTGTGGCGGCGTCTTGCTCGGCGTGTTTCAGGCGTGAGACGTCGGCAAACGTCACCACGGCGCCCTGCACATCGCCGGTTTCCGTCCGGTAGGGCGCCACCGTGCGCAGGCGCCAGGCGCCTGACTCTGCGTGGATCTCACGCTCGATCGGCGTTTGGCCCGCGCACGCCGCAGTTGCATCTTCCAACAGTTGCGGATCGGCGAACCTCGGCAGCAGATCGCCGATCGGCCGGCCAATGTCCTTGTCTACGATGGAGAACAGCGCCTTCATCGCGGGATTGAACATCTTGATGTTGAGCCGACGGTCGAGGAACAGCGTCGCTACGCTCATGCTGTTCAAAAGGTTGGCAAGGTCGGTCGAAGTCTGCTGTTGCTGCTCAAACGACTGGAGCAGCTGGGCGTTCACCGTCGTCAATTCTTCGTTGAGCGATTGCAGCTCCTCTTTCGAGGTTTCCAGCTCCTCGTTGGCCGAGAGGAACTCCTCATTTAGCGACATACCTTCTTCGTTGGTCGCGTTGAGCTCCTCGTTGGCCCGCCGCAGATCGCGGATCGACCGGTTCAGCTCTCGGCGGGTGGCAATGAGCTCCTGCTCAAGTTGCGCTGCCTCGGCCCCATCCCCTGCATCGCCGCCAGTGCGGCGGGTTGCGTCGCCGGGTTGCGGGAGCTCGTCTATGAAGCTGACCAGCACGAGATCGTCGCGCGCGTCTCCGATCCGCTGAACCTCGATCGTGACCCTGGCTGACCTGCCTTCACGCTTGAAACGGACGCCATGGGCGGCGACCGGCCGCTTGCAGCGCAGGGCGCGAGCGATCGTCTCGCGCAGTTTTGGCCGAAGTCCGTCCCGCGCTATTGACAGTACGTCCTGCTCGGGCTCGCCCGAGGCGATTTGCAGATATCTGTCGGTCGGGCCGAAGAAATATAGACAAGCGAGCTGCCGATTCGTCACCACAGCCGCCGGCGCATAAACCTCCAGCATCCTGCGGTCGACCAAATCCGACAACGAGGGAAGTGGCGTCTTTAGGCGCGCGATGTGACCAGTCGCAAAGGGACGCCTGCCGCCCGTCGCAATCGGCAATCCCACTCCGCCCGGAAGGCCATAGCCGCGGCGTCGATAGATCCTCTGGTTGCGATCGACCGGATCGAACAGGTTGGTCAGAGCGCCGACCGATTCCCCAGCGCCAAGGAAAAGCACGCCATCGCCACGCAGCGCGTAATGGAACAGCGCCAACACCCGATGCTGCGCCTCCGGCTGCAGGTAGATGAATAAGTTGCGGCAGGAAATCAGGTCCAGCCGGGAGAACGGGGGATCGTTCAAAACGTCATGCCGACTGAAGGTGATGGATTGGCGCAATTCATTCGCTATCTTGAAGCCGCCATCGAGGCGGATGAAGAACCGATCGAGCCGATCGCCCGAGACGTTGGACTGGATGGTCTCGGGATAGACGCCGGCACGGGCGACGAGCAGCGCTTCGTCATCGATGTCGGTCGCAAAGATCTGTAATTTCAAATGTCGTTTCACTGAGGCGATCTTCTCCAGGAACAACATTCCGAGCGAGTAAGCTTCCTCGCCGGTGCTGCAACCAGGCGCCCAGACCCGCAAGACATCGCCGGAATGGCGGATTAGCAATTGAGGCAGCACCTTGTCGGCGAAATAAGCGAACGCTTCCGGGTCGCGGAAGAATTCCGTGACGTGAATCAGCAGATCCTTCGCTAGGGCCTCCGCCTCCGCCCGGTTTTCTGCGAGCAGAGCGAGGTAGTCCGCCCAACTTTCCAATCCATGTAACGCCATGCGCCGCGTGACGCGGCGCTGTAAAGTACCAGTCTTATAGTGTCCAAAGTCCTGGCCGGTGCTTGACTTGAGCGCTTCAACGACGCTCGCCAGCGGCGGCTCCCCGCGATCATCTGGCGGCGTCGCACGCGCGGCTTTGACGTAATCGTGAGCGACAAAACGCAGCAGAACGGCGGCCATGTCCTTGACCTGCAGGACGTGGTCGGGCGTCGCGGCCAAGATCGCATACCGAGGCATTCCATCGTGCGCCGCCTCTTCCGGGTCTTGCACCAGAGTAAGGCCGCCGGCTTCCTTCAGCGCCTTCAACCCCTGCGCTCCATCGGTGCCGGTGCCGGACATGACGATGCCGATTGCACGGTTGCCGCGATCGTCCGCAAGCGACCGCAGGAAGACATCAATAGGTATGCGAGGGCCGATGCCCGAGAGTATCGGCGCACAGCGAAGTTTTCCGGACTCAATCGAGAGATAGACGCCCGGCGGGATTACGTAGACGTTGTTCGGCGCCAAGGCGACCCCCTCGTCGGCCCCCTGGACCCTCATCTCCGTGACTTTGGCCAACAACTCCGGCAGCAGGCTCTTGCTGTTGGGGTCCAGGTGCTGGATCACGACGAAGGCCAAGCCGCTGTTCGCTGGCGTCGACTCCAGGAATTTTCTGATCGGGTCGAGACCGCCCGCCGATGCGCCAATCGCTACGACCGGTACGCTGCCTTTGGCCTCGGCTTCTTGCGAAGGCTTTTGCTGTCCCTTGCGGATGCGATCGCTGCCAGCGCGCCGTGGGACAGTCGACTTTTGCCTCGCCATGCCTTCGCCCTTCGTCTTTCGAAGCCCCGAATGCCATTATCTGTATCACCGTGATCGTCGTGGCGTAACTCCACGAACGACAAAGGGCCGCGGCTTCCTGGCAGCAACTCGGGCGGGCCCCCATCGCAACCGGTCGTCCGGCCAGCGCCACCGCGATCCGCGCCGGGGCGGCGCGGACGATGTCGTCGCATTTGAACAACCCATTCGGCACGGGGCGTCCGCCGCAACAGGGGATGGGTAGAACTACCCAAGGACTATTGCGCTCTTACGGTGTGGCCATTCAGGACGATAGCTTGCCTGATCGAACCAAGCGCAAAAGTTAGGCGATGGGTCGAAATGTAGACGCCAGCGGCCGTCAGCCTTTCGGCAAAGTCGTTTGGTCGAAGAGTATGGGTGTTGCTAAGGAGGCGCCGTATGACCTCTTATATCGGAATGTCGCGGAGTGCGATCATAACGGGCGCGGTGGATTTTGTGCTTCCGGCGACTAAGATTCCTGAGGTGTTCGTCAAATACGACCGGCGAGTCCCCCCGACGAGTACGCCAGACTGTTTGGGTCCGCTCGTTACGCGGCAAGATTGTTTACCCCAGATTGTCGAACTTCTTCGCACAAAGACCGCGCACGACTTCAGGCTCTATAAACCCGGCGCCTTGCAGCGCCGTATCGAACGCCGCATGGGGATGGCCGGGAAGGAGACCGAGGATTGGGGCGGCTATCTTTCTTTGCTGAAGGACGACGCAAACGAACTCGACCTTCTGGCCAAGGATCTGCTCATCAACGTCACCAGCTTCTTCCGCGACCCGAAAGTTTTCGCTTTCCTGGCGGAAAAGATCATTCCTGAACTGATCCGCAATCAAACCGCCGATCAGCCACT
>Ga0182030_10026322_pt1 | contig 10535 bp, 13 predicted proteins | sample 812S3MmetaG_FD_121299 | JGI IMG/M metagenome (GOLD analysis project Ga0182030, IMG submission 121299) | Permafrost microbial communities from Stordalen Mire, Sweden - 812S3M metaG (Illumina Assembly) | ecosystem: Environmental > Terrestrial > Soil > Wetlands > Permafrost | place: Sweden... | reverse complement strand
GGCGTCAGCAGTTTCTCTTTCTTGAGATCTTCCGCCAGCGATGGAGCGGCTTTTTTTGCGCCCGTGGTGGGTGTACCGGTGGGGACCGACGTCTGGGGCACAGCGGGCGATTTGGGGCTCGTCGGCGTCGTTGCTGTCGTGGTGGTTGGCGTGCTGGCGGTCGTTGGGACACTCGCCGCCGTGCTGCTCGTGCCGTACAGCGACTGCGGCTGTGTGGAAGCGGGCGCGCTCGCCTGGGTGGTGACGGTGGTGGTCAGCGTCGTCGCGGGGCTGGAGCCCCCTGCGAGCTTCACCAGGGAGCCCGCCAGCAGCCCCAGCGAGAGCACGAGCACGACGCCCAACGCCACCACCGGCGCTTTCCAGCGCGGGGAGGAGGCCAGCCGGGTGCGTGCTGCGGCGCCGCAGTTCAAACACCACTCTTGATCGGCGCGCAGCGGCGCTCGGCAGAGAGGACATGCCTCCACGGGTGTGGCGGGCGCCGGCGGGGGGGCGATGGCGCCGGGCGGCGACGGCGCGACGCTCACGGCCCTGGAGTTTGCGGCTTGAGGATCTCCGTCGATTCCTCCTTGTCGGTGCGCTCCACCTGCGGCGCTGCCACGGGCTCCGCATGAGCGGCGGGCTCCACGGCGGCGGGCACCTCCGGCGCCGGTATGGTCGCGAACTGGGCCGTCGGCGCTGAGACGGACGGCTTGGACGTCAGGACGGCAGTGGCGGTGGCCTGAGTCGGTGTAGGCGAGGCCGATGCGGGCGATGCGGGCGTGTGTACTGGAGCGACCGCCTGGGCGCTGGCGATGGGCAGGTCGGTGCCGCGGTCCATCGCCATGCCGCAGTTGGGGCAGAAGCGGTCTTCGCTGCTGTGGATGGCGGCGCAGCGGGGACAGGCGCTGATGCCGGCCTCGCGCAGCACGGTGACGGGCTCGCGGCGCTGCAGGGCGGCTTCCAGCGTGCGCAGCTCGCCGTCGATCTGACCGACGGTGGTGAGCTTGGCGAGCACCAGCGCGTCGTTGCGCTGGCCGAAGCGGTGCAGGTTGTAGACGAGGCCGCCGAGGTCGCGGTAGGCCAGCTCGCGGGCTTTGCGCAGGAAGCGAGCGCGGCGGCGCACGCGGCCACGCGCGCCGAAGCCGGCTGGCTCCTCGACGGCGGCGAGGTCGGCGGGCGGCGGGCTCTCCTCTTGCGCCTGCGTGGGTGTCTCCGCAGGCGTCGCTCCAGAAATCTGGTTCACAACGATCTCATGCTATCCCGAGCGCTCGTCGGAGTGCTCCAGTGCGCGCTTCCACGCCTCACGTACGCGCTGCGCCATCGCCACCGAAGAGAACCGCTCCGCCGCCGCGCGCCCCTGCGGGCGGGGTGCCTGCTCCTGCAGGTGGGGCGCCAGAGCGGCAAGCCAGATGGACAGCTCAAACGGGGCGCAGAGCGTGCCGGCGACACCGGCGAGCGCCTCCGCGTGCACGCCGACGGGCGTGGCGAGCACCGGCACGTCGCAGGCCAGCGCCTCAAGCGTCGCCAGCCCGAAACCCTCGCGATCGGAGGGCACGAGCACTGCGTTGGCCGCGTTGAACCACAGCGGCGCCTGCCGCGGGTCGACGCCGCCGAGCGTCAGCAGGCGCACCCCCGCGGCTTCCGCCAGTGCGCGCGCCAGATCGTGGCGCTTCTCCGGTCGGGCTGGATCGGCCGCGAACAGGACGTACGGCGCCTCAGGCCCCAGGCCCAGTTGCGCCCGCGCCTCGGCGCGCTCGATTGGCTGAAAGCGGCTGAGATCGACGCCACATGGCAGCACCAGTGCGCGCTCGCGGGCTGCCCTTCCCGGCAGCCTTGCGATCAGCGACTGCGAGACGGCGCCCAGTACATCGATCTTCGCGAGCACAGCCGCTGTGGCAAGACGCGTGCGCGGATGGCTGAGGTCGCTGCCATGCACCGTCAGTGCGCGCACTCGTGCAGGCAGCGCCAGCGCCGGCCAAGCGGTCAGGCCGAAGTGGGCATGCACCACGTCGAACGCTTCTCTGGAGGGCCGCCGCGAGAGCGTGGAGGGCGGGCCGTAGCGTCGGCGCAGATCGCCGGCGGCGTGTGCCAGCGAGGCCACACCGGGCTCGAACTCGAACAGCTCCACCTCCACGTCCGGGAAGCTGCGCAGCGCTGCGGCCTGGTCGCGCACGAACTGGCCGCGCTCCGGGTGCAGCGGGTCGGGCAGCATGTTTGAGAGAACGAGCGCTCGCAATGTGCCCCGACGGTATCGCTCTGGAATGATGGCGCGCATGAACAACACCCCCACACGCAGCTACGGCCGCGCCGCCAACGAGTTGCGCCCGACCACCATCGAACCGGGCTTCATGCGCACCGCCACCGGTTCGGCGCTGATCTCGGTGGGCGAGACGCGCGTTATCTGCACGGCCTCCGTGCAGGAAAGCGTGCCGCGCTGGATGTCGGGGCGGGGCAGCGGCTGGGTGACGGCCGAGTACGGGATGCTGCCGGCATCCACCGGCGATCGCAAGCAGCGCGACGCCACCAAGGGCCGCCAGGACGGGCGCACGGTGGAGATTCAGCGGCTGATTGGGCGCTCGTTGCGCGGCGTGGTGGACTTCGCCGCGCTGGGCGAACGCACGGTGTACCTCGACTGCGACGTGCTGCAGGCCGACGGCGGCACGCGCTGTGCGTCGATCACCGGCGCCTATGTGGCGCTGGCGCTCGCCTGCGGGCGTCTGCAGGGGGAGGGCAAGCTGGAGCGCTCGCCGCTGAACGGCTCCGTGGCGGCGGTCTCCTGCGGGATGATCGAGGGCACGCCGCTGCTCGACCTGGACTATCCGGAGGACTCCACCGCGGAGGTGGACGCCAATGTGGTGATGACGGGCGACGGCGGCCTCGTGGAGGTGCAGGCAACCGCCGAGCGCACGCCGCTCTCGCGGGCACACCTCGACGAGCTGTTGGCGCTGGCGGAGAAGGGCATCGTGGAGCTGCGCGCGGCACAGGAGCAGGCGATCGCGGAGGCGCTGGCGGGCGCGCCGGCGGCGCTGTAGAGATGGCCGCAACGCTGCTGCTGGCGACGCACAACGAGCACAAGCGCGGGGAGTTCGAGCGCCTACTGGCCGCCGCGGGCGGCTCGCGCTGGCAGCTTGAGGCGCTGCCCGAGGACGTGCAGCTGCCGCCCGAGGATGGTGAGACGTTTGCGCAGAACGCGCTCGGCAAGGCCCGCGCCGCGGCGGCTGCCACGGGGTGCCTGAGCATCGCCGACGACTCCGGGATCGCGGCCGCCGCGCTCGACGGCGCCCCGGGCGTGCGCTCGGCGCGCTACGCGGGCGAGCATGCGAGCGACGGGGATAACCTGCAGAAGCTGCTGCGCGAGGTGCCGGTGGGCGGCGAGCTGGAGTACATCTGCGCGATCGCTTTCGTCGACCCTCAGAGCGGCGCAGAGCATGTGTTCGAGGGGCGTTGCAGCGGGTGCCTGGCCGGCGAAACGCGCGGCGAGCGCGGCTTCGGCTACGACCCCGCGTTCCTGCCCGACGACGGTCCGGAGGGCCTGACGATGGCGGAGCTCACAGATGAGCAGAAGGACGCGATCAGCCACCGCGGCCACGCCGCGCGGGCGCTGCTTGCGTGGTTGGAGGGCCCCTCCGGCGCTACAGCAGGTTGATCGCGGCGGCCGCTCCCACCGCCACGCTCAAACATGCGTAGCCGGTGTAGTTTGAGAGCACGAGCAGCAGCGCGGTCACGAGCGCGATCAAAACGGTGACGATCCAGGCGACGCGTTCGATGGGCATCGGCACATTGTTGCGGATGCGCCCGTCCGCCCGCGGTGTTAGCTTCGACACAATGTCTCACGAACGAGGGAGGGTGAAGTGACGAAGTCCGAGCTGGTCGACCAGGTCGCGGATCGCGCCCAGCTGACCAAGGGGGATGCTTCGCGCGCGGTGGACGCGGTGATTGCAACCGTCGAGGACGCGCTGCGGCGCGGCAGCGAAGTGACGGTGTCGGGATTCGGAAAGTTCCACGTCAGCGAGCGTGGGGCGCGTGCGGGCGTAAACCCACGCACGGGTGAGCGCATCCAGATCGCGGCGTCGCGCGTTCCGCGGTTCACGGCGGGCAGCGGCTTGAAGAGTGCGGTGAAGGGGCGCTGACACAGGCGACCTGCTTTGGCGACGTTCTCGCTGCGCGGGTGGAGCAGCGCGAGTCGCAGTTGGTGTTGGGCCTCGACCCCGATCCCGCCGGCCTGTGGCCTTCCGGCGGCAAGGATCTGGAGCCGGGGCTCACGCCGGCGCACAGCGCTGCAGCGGCGGTTCAGGCGCACTGCTGCGCGCTGATCGATGCCACCGCGCACGCATGCGTGGCCGTCAAGCCGCAGCTGGCGCGCTTCGAGCTGCTGGGAGCGCCTGGACGCGAGGCGCTCGGCGAGGTTGCTGCTCACGCGCGCGAAGCGGGGCTGCTGGTGATCGCGGACGGCAAGCGCGGCGACATAGACGTGACGGCGCGGGCTTACGCCGGCTCGCTGTTCGGGGGCATCGACACGCCGTTCGGTCACCTCGACGGTCTGCATGTCGATCTTGCGACGGTCAACCCGCTGATGGGGCGCGATGCGATCGAGCCGTTCGTGACTGCCGCACGCGCGGACGGGGCGGGCGTGCTGGTGCTCGTGCGCACCTCCAACCCCGGCGCCGCCGATATCGAGGATCTGACGCTCGCCGACGGCGCCACAGTGTGGGAGCGGGTGGCCGCGCTTGTCGCTGAGCTCGGCGCTGACGGGATCGGCGCCAGCGGTCTCAGCGACGTGGGCGCAGTGGTCGGCGCCACCGAGCCGCGTCACCTGGCACGGGCGCGCGAGCTGATGGGCAGCGCCACGTTCCTGCTGCCGGGGATCGGCGCACAGGGCGGTCGCGTGGAGGATCTCGCGCCCGCTTTCGCCATCGGCCGTGCGGGCGGCCTCGTCACCGCCTCGCGCAGCATCGCTGCTGCACATCATGTGAGCGGCGGCGATCCCGCCCGCGCGGCGCGGGCGGAGGCAGAGCGGCTGCGGGAAGCCGCGTGGGCGCTTTCCGGACAGGCGCTAGCAGTCAGCTAATACCCGGTTGCCGTACTTCTGCGATCCGCTAGCCTGTATGTCGTGCACACGGGGGCAGCGTTTGCCACTCGGGCGTGCCGGGAATGCGGTACTGAGTAACGATGATCATCACGGTCACCCTCAACGCGGCGATCGACAAGTCGCTGGTGGTGCCCAACTTCAGGCTGGGGCGCCGCCATCGCACTGTCGAACAGCGCACACAGGCAGGCGGCAAGGGTGTAAACATCGCCCGCACGCTGAAGGCGCTCGGCCAGCCCGTGATTGCCACCGGCTTCACCGGTGGTGCCACCGGCACCCACATCGTGGAGCAGCTCACAGAGGAGTCGATCCTCAATGATTTCGTCCGCATCCGCGAGGAGTCGCGTACGAATACCTCCGTGCTGGATCCCACCACAGGCGCTCAGACGGAGATCAACGAACGCGGCCCAGCAGTGTCGGAGCAGGAGGTGGAGCTGTTCCAGGACAAGCTGCTGTATCTGGCGCGCGGCGCAGCGATCGTCGTGTTCGCCGGCTCGCTGCCGCGTGGGGTGGAGCCGGATCTGTATGCATCGCTGGTCCGCGACCTGCAGCGATTGGATGTCGTGGTGGTGGTGGACACCGACGGTGAGCCCCTGCGCCAAGCAGTTCGCGCGGAACCGGACGTGGTCTCTCCCAACGTGCTGGAGGCGGAGGAGCTGGTGGGCCACGAGTTCTCAACCGAGGAGGAGCGCCTGCTCGCCGTTGGCGAGATCGCGGCGCTTGGGCCGCGCGAGGCGATCGTGACGCTGCCGGACGGCTGTGCCGCCCAGGTGCTGGTGGACGGTCAGCGCTGCCTGAAGCGTGCCCGCATCGAGATGCGCGAGCCCACCGCCAAACGCGGGTCCGGCGACGCGTTCCTCGCGGGCTACATAGCGGCGCGCTACGAAGGCCGTGCCCCCGACCAGTGCCTGCGCTTCGCGGTGGCCTGCGGGGCGGAGTCCACCGCACGGCTGGGAGCCGGGCTGATCGACGCGCGCGAGGCCAGGCGTCTGATGGGCGATGTGGAGCTGTCCGTCGTGGATCTGCCGGCTGAGGTAACCTGAGGCTCTTGAAGATGTGGAACTTCATCGCGTCCGCGTGCGCGGCGCTCGCGCTCGCGTCGTTTGCCGCTGGCTGCGGCTCCTCGTCGTCCTCGACGAACAGCACGGCGTCGACCGCGACCACCACGGCGACTACGTCCACATCCACCGCACCGAGTTCGACCGCCACAACCTCCACCACGCCGAAGCGCAGCACCAAATCTCCGGTGCAGTCGTTTGGCAAGCTGCGACTCCAGAGTCCGGCGTTCGCTGCGGGAGCAGCGGTTCCGGTTCAGTACACGTGTGACGGTGCCAATATCTCGCCACCGATGCAGTGGAGCAACGTGCCGCACGGCACCGCCGAACTGTTTCTGCTCGCCTTCGACCTGACCTCGGAAACCCGCAGCGCCGTGCAATGGGCGGTGGCGGGCATACCTCCCAGCGCCACGGGCCTGTCCGCAGGCAAGCTGCCTGCGGGGGCGGTCGTGGGAGCGGACAGCGCCGGTAAGAACGCCTGGGGTGGACTGTGCGCTGAAAAAGGCCACGCGCAGCACGTGGCGTTCCTCCTCTATGCGCTCAAGCAGAAGCTGGGCGTCTCCAACGGCTTCAGCACCACGCTCGTGCTCAACCACGTGCACGCGTTGAAGCTGGCCAGCGGTCTCACGATCGCCACGTACACACGGAAATAGTCGCGCGCGCTACCCGCCTGCGACGTCGCGCCTGAGGAACACCAGGTAGGCGGCGATCAGCGACGGCACGGCATATAGCGCGCAGACCCAGGCTGAGTGCGCGATCGGCGTCCAGTCGGTGGGCGTGCGCAGCAGCCCCTGCCACGCCTCGAACTGCTGCGTCAGCAGATAGGGGTGGATGCCTTCGAGGCCGGGGATGCCGGAGATGATGTAGAGCCCGATCACCAACCCGATCGTGCCCACCACGGCTGCCGCGCTGTTGCGCGTGACGGTGGACAGCAGCACGCCGATACTCGCCACGGCGAACAGCGCGATCAGGTAGATGGCGTTGGATGCGAACACCAGCAGCAGCCCTTCGGGCGCCGATACGACCGTTCCCGACAGGCTCGTCAGCGAGTGAAAGCCCCAGGCGATCACGCCGGCGGCGGTGGCCACGGCTGCGGAGAGGAATACGGCGACCGTCGCGTAGGTCATCGCCGCGAGCGTCTTGGCGGCGAAGATCTGGCCGCGGTCGGCCGATCGGGTGAGGATCGTCTTGAGAGTGCCGTTGCTGTCCTCAGCCGCCACCACGTCGCCGGCCACCAGCGCGGCGACGAGCGGCAGCATGAACAGGCACAGGAAGGTCAGCATCAGCACCGGCGTGGCCAGCCCCGATTGCGTGATCTGCGCCACGAACACGCCCTGGCCGCCGCCGTGTTCATGGTGGTGGCGCGCGCTCTGGAAGATCACGAAGAACAGCGGCAGGATCACCACCAGCGCCAGTCCCAGGTAGGTGCGCTTCTGTGCTATCAACTTGCGCAGCTCCCAGCGCCAGATCGTCAGCAGCGACGGTCGTCTGGCGCCCACCGGCGCTGCGTCGCGGATGAGAGCTGGAGGGGCTTGGGCGACGGCGCTCATCGAGCCTCAGCCATCTCTCTGAGGGGTGCGGCCGGTGGTGTCGCTTCTCCCTCGGTGAGCCGGAAGAACAGATCCTCCAGCGTCGCCAGTTCGGGGGTGAGCGCGAGGATGCCCACGCCGGCGCCTGCGAGCGCGAGCGACAGCGCCCCCACGGCGGGCTCCTCCGCTTGGAAGGAGAGTCCATGCTCGCCGAGGGCCACGTTGGCGATGCCGGCCTGCGCGCGGGTCACTTCCAACGCGCGCTGCTCGTCGGTGCAGCGCAGTCTGTAGCCCGCGCCGCCCTGGCGGCGCAGATCGCTGAGGGCGCCCTCGTACACCACGCGGCCCTTCTGCACGATCGCCACGCGGTCGCACAGTTCCTGCACCTCCGGCAGTTGATGGCTGGAGAGCAGCACGGTGATGCCTTCGTCGGCCAGACGCCTGATCAACAACCGCATGTCGCGCATGCCCGCCGGATCGAGGCCGGTGGCGGGCTCGTCCAGCATCAACAGCTGCGGGCGCCGCAGCAGCGCGGCTGCGATCCCCAGCCGCTGGCGCATGCCGTGCGAGAAGCCGCCCACCCTGTGGCCCGCGCGGTCGCTCAGCTCCACGATCTCCAGCACCTCGCCGATCCGCTGCTTCGCACCGGCGCCGTCCAGTGCGGCGAGCAGCTGCAGGTTCTTGCGGGCGGTCATGTACGGGTAGAAGCGCGGCGCCTCCACGAAGCCGGCCACGCCCTGCAGCGCCCGCGCGCCCTCCCGCATGGGGTCGCGGCCAAACAGCTCAACTTTGCCCTCTGTGGGCACGATCAGGCCGAGCGCCATCCGCAGCGTGGTCGTCTTGCCCGCGCCGTTGGGGCCGAGGAAGCCGTACACGTCGCCGGCGCGCACGTTGAGGTCGATGTGATCGACCGCCAGCACCTCCTTGTAGCGCTTGACGAGACCGCGCGCCTTTACTGGCGGGGCCCCCGCATCCACGCTATAGCCCTCGCGCGAGTTCTTCCAGCGGCGTGGGATCGACGGCGCCGGCGAGCACATAGCGCACGCCGCCGCTCTCGAAGCTGAGGATCGTTCCCAGCTCGGTGCGCAACTCGCTGGCCTTCAGCGTGCCGATGTTGACGCTCGGCAGCCCCGCCAGCAGTTCGGTGCTGGAGCCCTTTTCGCCGGCCGCGGAACGATCTTCCAGCACGCCGACAGCCGTCAGGCCGTGGCCGTGGCTCGTGAACTTGGTGTTCGGGCTGTTGCCTGCACCGGCGGCGTGATGGCCGGCGCTGTTGGCGTGGTGGGCAAAGCTCGTGGGCTTGATTTCCTGCACCTTCGCGTCGGCGGGCGGGCTCAGTTCGAATACCGAGTCGGCCACTGGCCCGTAGCTGACGGATGTAGCCGCCAGTTCGATCGCGGGGGTGGACGTGGTGGAGGAGTAGATCGCAGCACGCAGCGGGGCGCCGGTGACGGCGTCGAACGAAAGCTCTGCGCCGCCGAGCAGGCTGCCCGTTTCGTTGGGGGCGACGCGCACGGTGTAGGCGGCGTGGCCGGCCACGTCGGTGGGCGTTGCCCCCGACACGTTCGCATGCTTCTGCGCGTGCGCGATCGCTTCTTCGATCTGCGGCACCGTCGGCGCTGCCGGCGTGCCCTGGGTGGGGGGCGAAGGGGTCTGGCCGGTGCTTTGTGCGGGCGGCGTGTAGCGGTAGAGCGTGTTGGTGGCCGCGTCGTACATCGTCACCGTGTGGCCGTCGTAGACGATCTCCGTGTCTCCCCCTTCCGCCTGCAGCTCCACGCGCACCTTGCCGTCCTTGGCCAGCCACAGGCGTCCGGAGGCCCCGGTCACGAGCGGACTCGACGTCAACCCGCCCGTGGCACCGCCGCCACCGCTCGCCAGGTTCGCGCCTTCCAGCAGATGGTCGGTGAACTGGATGTTGGCCGTCACGCCTTCCACCGAGGGCGCCGTGAGGGCCTGGCGGATCGCCTGGGCGAGCGGCTTGGCCGGCGGCACCGGGCCAGAGCTGAGCGCCGATGCCAGCGCTGTGATGGAGATCGCGATAACGATCGCCGCTGCACACAGCATCAGCAGGCGGTTCAGGGGGAGACGGCGAAAGATGTTCATTGCAAGACGTCCTTGTGGTTGCCCAGCCATCTCCAGGTTAGCGGGCCGGCACGCGCGCGCAGGCGCGTGGGAGGGCTCTCATCGACTTCTTACGCGACGCTTTCGGGGCTGTCGAGGCGGCTCCTTGAGGGGTCTATCGACCGTTCCGTGCGCTCACCCGATATCTTCTCGCGCGCATGGCAATCGTCTTCATCCTGTTTTGGATCGTGCTCGGCCTCGGCGTGTTCTTCGTGGCGATGCGCGGCGGGCCGCGTGGAGCGCGCGAGTCGCTGCACACCGGATCGCGCGCCGGGCAGCGCTTCGTGGTGCTGGGCATCGTGGTGGCGTTCGCGTTCGGCCTGATCGTCCCCACGTTGATCCTGTTCCACAACGGCGAACACAAGGCCGGCGAGGCCGTCGGCGGGCTGCGCCTGAACGGCGAACAGCAGAAGGGTCGCGAACTGTTCGCCCACTCCTGCGCCGTCTGCCACACGCTCGCAGCGGTGAAGGCCGTCGGGCGCACCGGCCCCAGCCTCGATGTCCGGGTGGGCGATGACATCGCAACGGCCGCCGGACGCAAGGCGCTCGTGCTGAACGCCATCGCAGAAGGCCGCGCGCGCGGCCTCGGGCAGATGCCGGCCCTGCTCTACCAGGGCAAGGAAGCAGAAGACGTGGCCAGCTTCGTCGCCACCGTCGCCGGCCACTAGAAGGCCGATGGCCCGCGCGGCGGCGTCCTCGGTCGCTCGTGCGCCGAGCCGTGCGATTTGGCCAGACGTCGATAGCGCCGGGCGATGGGCATCGGCT
>Ga0182030_10026321_pt1 | contig 10536 bp, 10 predicted proteins | sample 812S3MmetaG_FD_121299 | JGI IMG/M metagenome (GOLD analysis project Ga0182030, IMG submission 121299) | Permafrost microbial communities from Stordalen Mire, Sweden - 812S3M metaG (Illumina Assembly) | ecosystem: Environmental > Terrestrial > Soil > Wetlands > Permafrost | place: Sweden... | reverse complement strand
GGCCTTAGCCGCTCTGCACGCGGCGGGAGTGACGGCAGACAGCAATGCAGTCACCTGGCTGGTGCAGCAGCAATGTCCCGACGGCGGGTGGGCGCTTCCCGACGTTGCCACCAACACCTGCACCGAAGACCCGTCGACCTTTGCCGGTCCCGACACGAACTCGACCTCAATGGCGATTCAAGGATTAGTGGCGCAAGGTGCTTCGACCACGCCCATTGCGAACAGTGCGCTCACCTTTTTGCAGGGTGCACAGAACTCGGATGCCGGATGGGGTGTGCAGCCGACAAATTCGACTGATCCAGATTCCACGGCACTGGTCATCCAAGCCCTCTTGGCGCTCGGACAGTCGCCGACCAGTGCCACGTACACGATGAGTGGGCAGACGCCGGTAACTACGTTGCTTTCCTTCCAGATCACGACTGGTGCCGATGCCGGAGGCTTTAGTTTCCCGGGCGAAGGCACGGCAACGACCGGAGATGTGCTGGCCACGAATCAAGTGGCGCCGGTTGCCGCGGGACTCATCATCCCATTCGCCACACCGACTGCACCCGTCCCAACAGTGACCAGCGTCACACCGAACACCGGAACAGTGGCCGGAGGCACCTCCGTCAATATTGTGGGCACCAACTTCACCACTGCTGGTCTGGTCGACTTCGGCACGATCAAAGGCGCCACGTTCACGGTGCAAAGCTCGACACTGATTGTGGCCACTTCGCCAGCTGCGACTGCTGCCGGCCCACTTGATGTCACCGTGGTGACGTTGGGCGGCACTTCTTCGACGAGCTCGACCGATACCTTCAGCTACACCGCCGCCACCACCGCCACGACGACGACCCTCGCAGTGGCGAAAACTGGAACTACTGGTACTTCGGGCACGACTCCTGCATTGGCTGTGACCGGCGTCAACTTGACCCCCCTCTTACTCGGGAGCGGGACACTCATTGGGGTTGGATCCCTGATGCTCCTTTCTGCCCGACGCCTGCGCCGGAGCCGTGCCCGCCTCCAACACGCCCATGTCGGCCCATGGGCCGCAGGTCCATCCAGGGATTCGTGATGGCGCGCTCGCTGCGCTCGGCGAGAGTCCTGAGCGGGGCTCTGCTCCTGGGTGCGGTGGGCGCCGCATTGGCTCCGGCCGGACCTGATGCATTGGTTCCATTCAAAATGTTGGCGGCATCGGCCGCGAGTCAGACGTACATCGCCTTAGTGGTTGATTTTGGAGACGGAACAACGACAACGCATTGCGTACCTGTCGCTCCGGGAGAGAGCGACGAACAGGCGCTGGCTCAGGTGTATTCGGTCGAAGCGAACGGCTCGGGCTTGATCTGTGACATCAACAACATCCCGAGGTCGGATACCAGTCAATGCCTTCAGACAGCTGGGAACAATCAGTTCTATTACTGGTCGTACTGGCACGGGAGCACGGGCACGTGGGAGTACGCAAATGGCGGCCCAGCGGGCTACACAACCTCGAACGGAGATGTTGAGGGGTGGAAGTTTCAGAATCCTGGTGCAGACAATCCGACGGCACCAGCCCCGGGGGCTTCGCCCAACTTCGCCAACATTTGCGCCGCTGACCTGACTCCTGCGACCACCGTTCCAATGCCACCTTCTCCACCACCGACTCCGACACCGACAACGGCCTTCGCTCACAATTCGACGTCGTCGAACGGTGGGGGTGGGTCAAATCAGCCCGGCCACACAACGACGACCACCTCGAAGTCCGCGGTCAAAGCCACCACAACGTCCGTCGCCGGGGCACACGTTACGACGACCGCGGTCTCGCATGACGGGACCAAGTCAGGCAACGGATCCAACTCCCACGCGGTCAAGACCGCCTTGGCCAGCAGTTCTCAGCCGGCTTCCGGATCGGGTGGCTCGCCCATCTTGCCCGTCGTGGTGGTTGGTGCGGCCATTGTGTTGCTTGGAGTATTCAGCTTTCTGCACTGGCGCCGCAGGCCCGCCGAGGAATGACGTTGCTGGGTCCTTCCGGGGGCCGTCCGCGTGCGCTCCACCCCTTGGCGTGGTGGCTGTGGGCCGCAAGTCTCGCCGTGTGTGCCATGCGGACAACCAATCCATTTCTCCTCTTGTTGATCGGGGCGGTGGCCTGTTTCGTTGTGGCTAATTGCCGAGGCAATGCACCGTGGTCCCGCTCCCTGACCTTTTTTCTACGGATCGGGGTCCTGGTCATCGTGATTCGAGTGGTCATCGAGATCGTGTTCGGCCAACGTGGACTGCCCGGCCATGTGCTTTTCACCTTGCCCCGTGTGCCCCTTCCTGCTTGGGCGGCCGGCGTGAGCATCGGCGGTGCAGTCACGGCCGAGTCGATCGTGCAAGCCTTCATTCAAGGGCTGCAGTTTGCGGTCATTGTGGTGTGTTTCGGAGCGGCCAACTCATTGGCTAGTCCATACCGACTCCTGCGCTGCTTGCCAGCAGTGCTCTACGAGACCGGCGTAGCGCTCACGGTCGCGTTGGCGTTCACGCCGGAACTCATCCAGTCGATCGCCTTGGTGCATCAAGCCCGGAGAATGCGTGGCATCCCGACCAAGGGATTCCGAGGCCTCCGTGGTATTGCGGTGCCCGTGTTGGAGAGTGCGCTCGATCGGTCATTGCAGCTGGCAACCTCCATGGATGCCCGGGGGTACGGTCGCCGTAGCCCAGCCGCCAGTGCCTCACGGCGCTTGGCTACTAGTGCCACTGTGCTCGGGTTGTTGCTGGCGGCAGTGGGTCTCTACGGCGTCATCGACTCGGGATCACTCTTCGGCCTTGGATTGCCCATTTTTGCCTTTGCTGCCGTGCTGTGTGGAGCCGGTCTGGCGGTAGGGGGACGGCGGACATCCCGGACGCGGTATCGGCCTGACCCGTGGCGTCTGCCGGAGTGGCTCGTCGCTGTGTCGGGCTTGCTCGCCCTGGCATTCATGGTGGCCACCAGCGTGCTCGACATCGTTGGACTCAGCCCGTCATTTTCCAACTTGGTTGTACCGCCGCTCCCTCTATTGCCTGTTGTTGGCATCTTGCTTGCCCTTCTCCCAGTGTTGGTGGCCGCCACGCCCAGTGCCGGGAAACGGTCGGCGACTTCACCTATCCCCAACATCGCCGATCGCGCCGCCACACCGAGCCTCCATAAGGCATCGGCATGATTCGATTCGAGCAGGTGTCGTTCACCTATACCGGCGCGGCGCAGGCCACGTTGCGTCAGATAAACATCGACGTTCCCGAAGGTGAGCTCTGTCTTGTCGTAGGGGAGACCGGCACGGGGAAAACCACCTTTTTGCGAGCCATGAATGGGCTTGTCCCACACTTCAGCGGAGGAACGCTGGCCGGCACGGTGACGGTGGATGGTCGGACCACGCAGGACAATCGACCGCGTGATCTTTCAGATGTCGTGGGTTTCGTGGCTCAAAATCCTCTGGCCAGCTTCGTGACAGAGACGGTGGAGGACGAACTGGCCTACACCATGGAGAACCTTGGCGTAGCTCCCGATGCCATGCGCCGGCGGGTGGAAGACACGGTGGACCTCCTAGGCCTGCACGACTTGCGCGATCGATCACTCCGTGCACTTTCGGGCGGTCAACAACAACGAGTCGCCATTGGCGCGGTGCTCACCGCTTCGCCGCGGGTACTGGTGCTCGATGAGCCCACGTCAGCCCTCGACCCCGCCGCAGCCGAAGAAGTGCTCAGCACCCTGGCTCGTCTGGTCCATGACTTGGGATTGACGGTCGTGTTGGCCGAGCATCGCCTGGAAAGGGTCGTGCCGTTCGCCGATCGCGTGATCTTGTTGCCGGGCGGGGGAGCACCCCTCAAGGTAGGGACGCCGTCGGAAATCATGGAATCCTCACCTGTTGTGCCGCCCCTGGTGGAGTTGGGGCGACTAGTCGGCTGGAAGCCGCTTCCGCTGACCGTGCGAGATGCCCGTCGTCAGGCAGGACCGCTCCGGCAACGCATCGCTCGAGTCTCTCCTCAAGTCGTCACGATTGATCGAGATGCCGATGCCGAGGTGGCTTCCGTGAATCGACTTCGTGTCGCGTATGGCGAGGTGGTGGCCCTCGACGGTGTCGATCTGTCCATTGGTCGGGGAGAGATAGTGGCGCTCATGGGTCGCAATGGCTCCGGAAAGTCCACCCTCCTCAACGCATTGTCCGGCGGACAAGTGTCGATCAGCGGCACGGTGCGGGTTGGCTCGGATGACCCGAAGAAGCTGGTGGCTGCTGCGCTGATCCACCAGGTTGGATTAGTGCCTCAGGATCCGGGCTTATTGCTCTACGGCGAAAGCGTGCAGGGCGAATGCGTGGCAGCCGACAAGGTGTCTGGTCTGGAGGTTGGCACCACCGCTCGGACCCTCGAGCGAGTCCTCCCCAATGTGCCTCCTGATCGACACCCCAGTGATCTCTCGGAAGGTCAACGGCTGGCTCTGGCGCTGGCCGTCGTCTTGGCCCCAGCGCCTTCCCTCTTGCTGTTGGACGAACCGACAAGGGGGTTGGACTATCCCAGCAAGGACCGCCTCATCGTCGTCCTGCGCGAACTCGCGGGAGCTGGACATGCGATAGTCCTGGCGACGCATGACGTCGAGCTGGCTGCGCGTGTTGCCGACCGTGCGGTGGTGTTGGCCGATGGCCAGGTCATTGCCGACGGACCAGCGCGCCAGGTGGTGTGCCATTCGCCTGTCTTTGCCCCTCAGGTGGCCAAAGTCCTGGCTCCCGACGAATGGCTGACCGTCGACGAAGTACGTGTGGCGCTCGAACGGGCGGTCCCGGCGTGAAGATGACCCGCTCCACCAACAACCCACGAATCATCCCAGCCGTACGACTCGGGAAGCGGTCGTCACTGCTCCTGCTCATCACCACACTCTTCGGAGTCGTGGCTTTCGGATGGCCGCTCCTGATTCATCAGCATGGAACACAGAACACGTCGCACAACGGTGATGCACCTTGGGTGTTAATGGCCTTCATTCCGCTGCTGCTGGCCATCGTGATGGCCGAACTCTCAGACGGATCGATGGATGCGAAGGCAATTGCGCTCCTGGGCATCATGGCCGCCTGTTTCGCTGCCCTACGCGTGCCGAGTCCCGGTATTGACGGATTCGAACCCGAATGGTTCTTGCTCGTCCTCTCCGCTCGGGTGTTTGGTCGAGGATTCGGCTTCGTGCTGGGGGCGGTCGCCTTCTTCGCGTCGGCGCTCATTACGGGGGGAGTCGGACCGTGGCTGCCTTTTCAGATGTTGGCGGCTGCGTGGATCGGCTTCGGCGCCGGGTGTCTCCCGCCAATGAAAGGTCGGAGCGAGCGCCTCATGTTGGCCGCTTACGGCGTTGTGGCGGCCTTGGTCTATGGGCTCCTCACCAATTTTTGGTTCTGGCCTTTCATCGGCTCAACCACGAGCGATTCCTACCGAGCCGGTGCCGGGACCATTGAGAATCTCTACCATTTTATTCTCTTTGACTTGACCACGTCGATGGGCTTCGACCTCACCCGCGCCGTGACTACGGCAATCCTGATTTTGGTTCTTGGGCGACCGGTGCTGGCCGCATTGCGCCGAGCCTCCCGTCGAGCCGTGTTCGAACCCCGGGTGGCGTTTATCGATCCATGTGTCGAACAGCCGGTGGGTGAATCATCAGAGGGACAGAGACCTCCCAATTAAGTGGCGGCCGGCCCATCGGAGCCACCAGCGATCTCATAGGACCACAATTCCGACGACACTGACACTGGGCCGCCGTGAGGCGACGGTCGGCCGGCGCCAGCGTGACCGTGGGCGAAGGCCGGGGACGACACCCAACTCTGAAATGAGTCCTCATCACGCCACCGAGTGACGACCAGCCATTGGTGGCGTTCGTCGGTTGGACGTAGGAGTTCGAAGCCTTCAAAGCCGTCCTGATCGTCCACCGCCCCAGCCCGGGCAGCGAAGCGATGCGCCAACTCATCTCCGGCGTCGTCAGGCACGGTGATGGCATTGATCTTGATAATCGTCATAAAGCGATCTGATCAGACTTCGGGGATCTCAGCCACATCGCAGTTCGGGCATTCTGTACACATGAGTGCTGAGTCACCTGAGCCAGTCCGGCCGCAACCCAGGTTGGTTCTGGTCACCGGACTCCCAGGGACCGGGAAGTCGACCGTTTCGCACTTCCTCGCAGCCTCATTGGGAGCGGCGGTGCTTGGTCATGATTGGACCATGAGCGGGCTCCGTCCCTTCCCCGAGGTGCAAAGGGCGCTCGACGAGATGGCACCATCGGGACACCGAACGGTGGGATGGTCCGTGCTCAACGCCTTAGCTCGGTCACAGATCCGGCATGGGCAATCGGTCGTGCTCGATGGCGTTGCCCGCACACCGGAAATAGAGGCAACCCGTACCGTGGCGCGTAGCGAAGGCGCTCGTTTCGTATTGGTAGTCACCGAATGTCGTGATCTGGCGATCCACAAATCTCGCATCGTCGGGCGTGAGCGCCACATTCCTGACTGGTACGAACTCGATTGGAGCAATGTCGAGCAGTCGCGCGCTTCGTGGGAACGACCACACGATGCTGATCTCTACCTGAACACCGCGGATTCCTGGGACGACAGCGCGGTTCGGCTGAACGATCTCCTCCGAAGAGACGACGATGCGACGTAGGTGTTCTCAACTCCCGTCGGGGTAGCCACCTCTATGCAGCACCATCGAGTAGTGCGGCAGCGTCTCGGGTTTCCGTACCTTGGCTCGCCATCCATCAGGGCAAGGGTCCAATCCGCCGAACAACGGCGAGGTCCGCGCCGTGGAGTCGACGATATTTGTCCTGAGCCTTTTGACCTTTGGCGGTCAGGCGAATAATTTTGCCCCTCTGGGCCGCCGGATCCGGACTGACCTCAGCGCAACCAATACGAACCAAGAATCCGATTGCCATGGCGTTGGCTTCCTTGGAGACTCCGGTGAGGCGCGGGACGTCACGAACACGGATGCCCGTCTGGTCGAGGACCCGCAACGTATTGGCACTGATCGGCCACGAGAACTTTGTTGTCTCCTCGAACTCGACGGTGAACGCCACCAGTACCTGAGACAACAAGGCGGACAACGGTGGCCGAGCTGGCACATGCACCACGATGCGCCATCTTCAGCGAAACCGGTCCAAGTCGGCAAAGATGCCATTGATGAGTAGTCCAGACGGTAGGTAGAGGGAGTTTCCATGGATGCAGCAGCCGGCATGAAGATCACCGTCAGTGCGAACGGTCCTTACTTAGTCGAAGGGTCGGTGCCGATGGCTCGCCAGACCATCGTGGCCGATGATCAAGGGAATTCCATCGAGTGGCAACAGGGCGAAGAATTCGAACCGAAATCAGCTTGCGCGTTGTGTCGCTGTGGGCACTCAGCCAATAAGCCCTATTGCGATGGGTCCCACGTTCGAGTCGGTTTCGACGGCACCGAGACCGCGAGCCGAGCGCCATATCTCTCGCAGGCCGACGAACAGGAAGGGCCTTCTCTCGTCCTCACTGACGCTCAGCCGCTCTGTGCCTTCGCACGTTTCTGCGATGTGGCTGGCCAAATTTGGAACCTGGTGGAGCAAGACGGCCCGGAAGCGGCCCGCCTGACGACGGAGGAAGCCGCTCTGTGTCCCTCTGGTCGACTGGTGGCTTGGGATGGCCAGACTCGTACTGCCCTTGAGCCTCAATTTGAGCCGTCTATTGGGATCGTTGACGATCCGGCGCAGGGATTTGCTGGGCCGCTCTGGGTACGCGGCGGTATTTCGGTAACCAGCGCTGACGGCGAGACCTATGAAGTGCGTAACCGAGTGACGCTCTGCCGTTGTGGCGCCTCAAACAACAAACCGTTCTGCGATGCCAGTCACGCTTCGATTGGATTCCGGGAGTAAGGCTCGGCGACGAAAAGACGACGGTGGCGCACTTCGCGACCGTTTGGGACCCACTCGTTGATGAGTCTTTGAAAACACGGGGGTAGCAAGGGCGGCGATTGTCCGCGCTGCGCTGGCACTTTTCGTTGGTTGCAGTAACGCAAGGTGCGAACCCAACCAGCGTTCTCTCCGGTGGACGTGCGCGTTCAATCGACCTAGGCGGGGGGCGGTTTATACACCTCGCCGTGACACCATCAGGAGAGATATCAATGCTTCGTCGTCTTGTCGGCCTCGCCGCCGCGTTTGCTGCACTCACGGCGTTTGTGTTCGGTGCTGGAGGGGCTGGTGCATCTACTGCCCGAACCCACCATGCCAACGTCTTCGCCAGCATCGGCGGAGCGCTGATCCGCTCCAATTCGCACGAAAATTTGCCGGCACACGGTGGCACAGCGACCAGCACTAATTGGTCGGGCTACGCCGTAACTCCGACCGCTGATGGCATTACGGCTGTGAACTCGACGTTCACCGTGCCCTCGGGCGGCTTGCTCCCTCCAGGTTTCGCTGCCACATGGACCGGCATTGGCGGGTACGGAACCAGCGATCTCATTCAGGCCGGAGTGGCGGAGTCATCACTTCCTTCGCTTCCCGTCCTGGGTGACCAGTACTACGCCTGGTACGAACTATTGCCCAACGCGGAGACCCAGCTGACCAATTGTTCAGGCGACGCCAATTGCACCGTCAACCCGGGCGATGTCGTCACGGTCCACATCTCCCAGGTCAGCAGCACTGTGTGGACAATTTCGGTGATCGACGCCGACAAATGGTCGTGGTCATCCAACGTCAACTACCAGTCATCGAATTCCTCGGCTGAATGGATCCAAGAGGCACCAACCGTCGAGGGACTTCAATCCACCTTGGCCAATGTCGGCACGACCTCGTTCGGCCCCACCTCGACGTTTGTGCAAAACGGGACTACCTACACGATCGCCCAGGGCAACCCCACGCTGATCGATCTGTCACCTGGACTGATCAATGAGGCCACCCCATCAGCGCTGGCCGCCGATGGCCAGTCATTCGACGTCTGCGCCTACGCCCAGACCTGCGCCATGCCGTAAGGCGGGTCACTCCACGACTCAGTGGCTGCCGCAAGGAGATCTCAGGTGGTCATTTGGCTGACTTTCGATCATCAGTGATCCGAGAATGCGGCGGATGGGACGGTCCCACGGGCAATGAGGCCTGTGGGACCGTGGCCGATCCACCTCCGCTGAATTGCGCAGAAAGCCTGGTCACAACGCTCGAACTCCTCGGATAGCGCTAAGACGGCGTATCTTTTCCGCTTTTCTGGGCCTCGGCGCAGTAGGGACTTCTGACCCTGACACCAGTGTCAGTGTTCCGCTACCCTTATGGCATGGCACTGCCCAAAATCATCAGCGTTGACGACCATGTTGTTGAGCCACCACACGTGTGGCAGACCTGGCTACCCAAGAAGTACCGGGAACGTGGCCCCAAGGTGGTTGACAAGAGGTGGGGGAGCTTCAAGCACCTGTCGGGCGCCAAGTACGACATGAAAGAAGACCCCGAAGGCGAGTGGGGGAGCGCCTGGTATTACGACGATGAACTGATTTACGTGCACAAGAAGTTTGTGGCCATTCCCAAGGCGGCAACCACCCTTGACGAGAAGGGCGACATCGTTTTCGACCGCACGCAAATGACCATGACCGCCATCACCTACGACGCCATGCGTAAGGGGTGCTGGGATCGGGACGAGCGCATCAAGGACATGCAGCTGAACTATGTCGATGGTTCGCTGCCCTTCCCGACCTTCCCTCGTTTTTGTGGTCAGACCTTTATGGAGGCCAAGGACAAGGAATTAGCCCTGGCCTGCGTCGAGGCCAACAACAACTGGATGGTGGAGGAATGGTGCGAGCCTTCGGGCGGCTACAACATCCCGCTCTGCCTCATCCCGCTGTGGGATGTAGAGCTGGCTGCTGCCGAGACCAAGCGAAATGCCGAGCGCGGCGTGCGGGCCATTGCTTTTTCCGAAATCCCCACTCGCCTTAAGTTGCCCAGCATCAATTCCGGCTACTGGGACCCGCTGTGGGAGGTCTGCAACGACTACGGGGTGACGGTCTGCATGCACGTGGGCTCAAGTAGTTCAAACCCGGTGGCGTCTCCGGATTCGCACCCCGGCGTCGGCGGCACCTTGGGTTTCAACAACGCCATGGGATCGCTGGCCGACTGGCTCTTCTCGGGCAATTTGTTGCGTTTCCCCAAACTGAAGCTGGCCTACTCGGAAGGGCAGATCGGTTGGATTCCCTATGTGCTCGAGCGAGCCGACACGGTGTGGGAAATGCACGACAGCTGGATGGGCAACAAGAAGCAGATTCCGGTGCCGCCGTCGACGCAGTACTACGGGCGGATCTACGGCTGCTTCACCGCAGACCGTCATGGCCTGCGCTCACTCGAAGAGGTGGGCGAGGACAACATCTGCTTCGAAACGGACTACCCGCACACGGACACCACGTGGCCCTATTCAGAGGCGTACATCGAGAAGTTGTGCGTCGGCCTCACCGACGAGGTGGCCTACAAGGTGCTGCGCGGCAACGCCATCAAGATGCTGGAGCTCGACCGGGTCTGAGTTACTCGATGCCGGACAACCGGACATCGCCCAGCTGACCATTGGGCCGAAGCGCGGCCACAACGCCGGACGCAGCGGCGATACCGGC
>Ga0182030_10026319_pt1 | contig 10536 bp, 8 predicted proteins | sample 812S3MmetaG_FD_121299 | JGI IMG/M metagenome (GOLD analysis project Ga0182030, IMG submission 121299) | Permafrost microbial communities from Stordalen Mire, Sweden - 812S3M metaG (Illumina Assembly) | ecosystem: Environmental > Terrestrial > Soil > Wetlands > Permafrost | place: Sweden... | reverse complement strand
GGTCCCCAAATGCGATGGGGCACCCCGCACCCAGGCCTCTCGGGTTTGCAGTGGTATATAAGATACCAGCCAGCGGCGTAATCATGTCGCTCAGTGGCTTTGAGCAGCCCCCTGCGAACTTGCCTACGCAACCTGAGAACCGGTCGAGCATCCAAGCAACAGGACGGAATGACGCGGGCTTGGCTCGCCTGCGCGGATTGCGAACGCTTTGAGACCGAATCCATCGGTTTTACACAACTACATCGAACGAAGATCCCCAACACGAAACAAGGAGGTTTTTTATGCCTACCATTACGACCAAAGATGGCACGCAGATCTATTACAAGGACTGGGGAACAGGTCAGCCTGTGGTTTTCAGCCACGGGTGGCCGTTGAATGCGGACGCATTTGAAGACCAGATGGTGTTTCTGGCGTCGCGGGGGTATCGTACGATTGCGCATGACCGGCGCGGGCATGGGCGTTCCAGCCAGCCCTGGGGTGGGAACGATATGGATACCTACGCCGACGATCTTGCGACGTTGACGGAGGAGCTGGACTTGAAGCAGGCGGTCCATGTTGGGCATTCGACAGGCGGTGGCGAGGTGGTTCGCTACATCGGCCGCCACGGTACTACGAGGGTCGCCAAGGCGGTGCTGATCGGCGCGGTGCCGCCGCTTATGCTGAGGACGGAGGCCAATCCCATTGGTTTGCCGAAGGAGGTCTTCGACGGAATCCGAACAGGGGTTCTGGCGGACCGATCGCAGTTTTTCAAAGATCTGACCGAGCCATTCTATGGTGCTAACAGGCCCGGTGCGAAGGTTTCTCAGGGGTTGCGGGATTCGTTCTGGCGCCAGGGGATGCAGGTAGGATTAAATGCTGCATTCGAATGCATCAAGGCATTCTCTGAGACCGACTTTACTGAGGACTTGAAGAAGATCGACGTACCCACGCTGATCATCCATGGCGATGACGACCAGATGGTGCCCATCAACGACTCGGCTCTGCTGTCGGCCGCGCTGGTGAAAGGATCTACGCTAAAGGTCTATCGGGGCGCACCGCACGGACTTTGTTCGACGCTCAAGGACCAGGTGAATGCGGACCTGCTTGCGTTCATTCAACAGTAAGAAGCAACACAGCACTCGCCAGACTGCGTTAGCTTTGCGGACCACGAGGTCTCGAAGGCGAGATTCGGTGTCCGGCTAAAAAAACGCCGGAGCTGCTGAGTGCAACTCCGGCGGTAAGGCGTTGGTAAATCTTCGACGAATCTACTGAAGCTCGTCCACGTAGTGCGCCAGCAGGACCGTCTTGCCTGACGTGGGATCCTTCAGCAGCAGTCCGACCACGCGCACATTTTCGCCGGCGGTCACGTCGCTCAAGCTGCCGAAGCCGTCCCGGTACTTCGTCGGGCCGCCGGTATACACCGTCACCGTCTGCGGTACCAACAGCCCGGCAAAGCCATTGATTTGCATCTGGAAGGTGCCGTTCGCCGAACTCACGCTATTTGCGACCACGGTGCCGTTGAAGCCCCAGTGGCGCAGCACCACGCGATTCACCGTCACTGCCTGTGCGTTGGCCGCGCCGGTGGCCGGTCCGCCCACCGATACGTGCTGACCCGGCAGCAGTTGGCTTGAGTTGAAGAGGAACTCGGTCAGCGGATTGTGCCACCAATAAATGAAGAACTTCTCGTTGCCTGTCAGATTCACCTGCGCAATTTGGCCCAGCGTGATTCCGGTGGTGGTGGGCAGCAGGCCGCGCACATACAGGTCGAAGCTGGTAGCCGGCCCTGAAGAGGGCTGCACATACGTCACCTGCCCGCCCGCATAGAAGCCGTTCTGCGAGAGGATAGCCACATTGTCAGCGTCCAGAGTGGCGTCGGCCTTATCCAGCATGCCTGAAACCTCCACAATACTGCTGGTCGTCAGCGCGCTAAGGCTCTCACCGTTCTCCCACTCTGTAGCCCCGTTCACATTGATGGTGAACTGCCGGCCGTGCGGCCCTTGCACAACGAAGGATTGAGACCCCACGCTGACCACGGCCGCCTCCAGCGTGTCGATGTATCCGCCGGCATCGCCCGTCCCAACCGTGTTGATGTTGAACGTCGGCGAAACCGCTCCAGTGATGTTGCCGCTTCCATCCACCATGATGGACTTACGGAGGTCAAAGTCCACGCGCAGGCCAACAGGAGTTCCTGCTTGCGTAACCACAAGCGGCGAGGCCAACTGAGCCGTATACGTGTATGTCGATGCGCTTGCGGGGTAGGTCGCGGTCTCGGTCGCGATCGTCGGAGCACCGCTGGCAGGCACGTTCAGGTAACCGATGGTTGCCGTGCCCAGCGTGATGGAGATGCTGTCATAGGTGCCCACAGGAACATCGTTCATATCCAGCAGGGTTTGCAGCCCGTTGAAGCGGGCAAAATCAACCGTCGGCGTACCGCTGAGCAGCGGCACGCTCGTTCCGCTGGAGGTAATGGCATTGATGCTCTCCACCGGCACCGTAAACGAGACGACGCTCGCCACCGGAGCGTCGGTGCCGACAACAAATGCCGGCCCTGATTCCGTGGTTAGAGTGCCCGTGCCGGTTGAGCTGGTTAAAGCGCTCGTGCAGCCCGCGATAAACAATGCGGCTGCCGTCAACGAAACGAATGCAATTGGCAAGGATCTGACTAGCGTCCTGGATTCCATAGTGGTTACACCTCTCTCTGCTCTTGAGCTCGTTCATGTGTTTTGGTCTACGAACGCCGAGCAAGCCAACTCACGGCCCCTCGAACAGCGGTATCGCCGGAACCCTGTGTCGCGGAAGATGCGTGCAGAACCAGCCTGCAAGCATTCCGGCGATCTGTGGGAGAACCTTGGCAAAATGCCACTGAGTGCGTTTGGGTGGAACTATAGGCAGAAGTGATCGGTGCGGGATGGCTGGGCGCTCGATTCAGCAGGAGGCGCGGATCGAGTCTCTACCAGCCATCACACGCTGGAACACTTCGATCTTCGGAAAGTTGTGCGCTTCGGCGTTTATTTTTTGTCAATCCAGAGCCGAGGGCCGGCTCATATCGAAACCGTCCCCTTAACCCAACCGGCGGCGATCATGGGCTGTACTCGACATACGCCGACCAGGTGAACACGGACTTACTGGCATTCCTTCGGGGGTAAAAGCGATTCGTCCATCCGCCTATGCCGAAGGCATGACCCGATGCATGAACTCGTCGAAGAGCGGCACGGTGAAGGCGGTTTCTCCGTACACTGGGCTGAAGATCATGCCCTTGCGGATGAGCGCATCGCGGACCGGAGCGACCGACTGAATCTTGACGCCGAGGCGGGCGGCAATCTCGCCGGAGCGGTGAGGCGCGGGCCCCATCCCGGCCAGGGCGCGGAGGTAGTCCTTCTCCTTGGGAGTGAGGCGGTCGAAGCGAACCCGGAAGAAGCTCTGGTCCAGCCGCCGGATGGCGAGCTTGGTAGCCCGGTGAATGTCGGCAATTTCGATGGTGGGGCCTGCGGAGGTATTCCAGGCTTCATAGCCCCACTGTTGAAGGAAATAGGGATAACCCTGGGTAACTTCTATGACCTCGGCGAGAGCTTCGGGCGAGAACTCCACGGCCAGATTGCGGACGGGAATCTGCAATGCCTCCGTCGCTTCGGAGGGTTGCAGGGGGCCGATCTCCGGGTACTCGAAGAGGCGTTCTGCGTAAGATTTCGAGCGGCCGGCCAAGCCGCGAACCTGGGGAAGTCCCGCGCCAATCAGAGCCAGCGGAAGGCGGCGCTGCGAGACGCGGTGCAAAGCCATGATCAGCGCGCCAAACTCCTTTTCGTGCAGGTATTGGATCTCGTCGATGCACAGGGCAATGGCGCGCTTGCGGTCCGCGGCAGCCTCTCCCACGGCTTGCAGAAGCGCAGAGAGGTCGGCCTCGAAGTCGCCGCTATCCGCCGAGCCGGTCTCCGGGTCGATGGCCAGCTCCAACTCCATCGCGCCCAGCGAGGCCTTCGCCTTGAGCCCTAGCGAGCCGAGAAAGCTGCGCAGCACACGCAGCGCCCTCCTGGTCTTGTCGCTGACGTTTTCCTTCAGGTTCAGGGCGTAAAGAACCTGCCGGAGCGCGGGCAGCAGCAGCTCGGCGAGCGTCTTTCCCTCGTGCGCCTCAATGAAGGCCGCGTGGTAGCCGGCCTCCTCGGCAAGCATGTGTATCCTATTGAGCACAACGGTCTTACCGACGCCTCGAAGACCGACCAGAATCATGCTCTTGGCGTGCAGGCCATTGCGCAGGCGATCGAGCGCAATGGCGGCATGATCGAGAATCGGGCTCCGGCCCGCGAGTTCAGGCGGCGGTGAGCCGGCCCCTGGGGCGAAGGGGTTGATTCGAGCGTCCATATAGAAAGTTTATCAGGTTATAGTAAATAGACAATATAGATGGAGAAAGAATTTATACAATTCTCGCTTGCAGTGCAGCTGTGGACTCGGTTGAGGTTTGATGCAGCAGGCGCACACGGATTATGTTTATCGTATTATAGATAGAATTTAATATAAGTTGATAAAGCCGGTAGAATCGCCCCTGTTGGCCCGGATGCGCTTGCCGGATCTACTCCAAATGGATGATTCCGCTTGGGTTAGCTTAGCCGTCAACCGAGCAGCTTGGCAGCTTCCATGGCAAAATACGTCACGATGAAGCCGGCGCCGGCACGGCGGATGCTCACCAGCGATTCCAGAATGGCGCGATCGTGATCCAACCAACCCTTCTGGAAAGCCGCCTGGAGCATGGAGTATTCGCCTGACACCTGGTAGGCGCCGATCGGCACATCGAAGCTTTCGCGGGCGGCGCGGATCACGTCGAGGTAAGGCATGGCGGGCTTCATCAGGATCATGTCCGCGCCTTCTTCCAGGTCGAGATCGATCTCCCGCAGGGCTTCGCGCAGGTTGGCGCCGTCCATCTGGTAGCTCTTTCGGTCGCCGAAGTGGGGGGCGGAATCGGCGGCCTCGCGGAAGGGTCCGTAAAAGGCCGAGGCGAACTTGGAGGCGTAGCTGAGAATAGGTGTATCCTCACAGCCCTCGTCGTCGAGGGCGCTGCGGATGGCTCCGACGCGGCCGTCCATCATGTCGCTGGGAGCCACGACGTCGGCTCCGGCACGAGCCAGCGAGACAGCGGTCTGGGCCAGCAGGTCCAGTGTCGAGTCGTTCTCGACCTCGAAGCCGTCGCGAGGAGTCTCAACCACCACGCCGCAGTGGCCGTGGCTGGTGTACTCGCAGAGGCAAACGTCGGCGATCAGCACGAGCTTCTTTGCGGCGGGCGATTCCTTGAGGGCGCGCAGACCCTTCTGGACGATCCCATCATCATCCCACGCACCGGAGCCTTGCTCGTCTTTGGCCTCGGGCAGGCCGAAGAGGAGCAGGCCGCCAAGGCCGAGGCCGGCTGCCTCCTCGGCTTCGCGCACCGCTTCGTCGATGGAGAGATTGAAGACGCCGGGCATGGAGCCTACCTCTCGGCGCACGCCTTCGCCGGGGCAGAGAAAGAGGGGGAAGATCAGGTCGCCGGGTTCCAGCGTGGTTTCGCGCACCAGGGCACGGAGGGATTCACTGCGCCGGAGGCGGCGCATCCGCATTGCAGGAAAACTCATGGTTCAAATTGTACTTGAAACGCATATAGGAAGTAGATTGCTTGGATAGGCTACGCGCGCAGTCCATATCCTCTGTTAGTATTTCTGCGAAGATGAAATCTCCTCAATCTACGCCAGTTGTTCCAGAGAAAAGCAGTGCGTCTTCTCCCATAGCGGTGAGTGGTCCACCCGAATTGCCGTTGTCCCGCAGCTATCTTTGGGCCCAGGCATTGATCCTAGTATGGCTCTACTCGTTTTCGGCAATCTTGAGCCTGCGTATTGCGTACGTTGCAGACCCGGATATCTGGTGGCACTTGCGCACTGCCGAGTGGATTCTGCAAAACCGCGCATTACCGCCCACGGGAAGAGATCCCTTCTCCAGCTTGGGTGTCGGAAATATCTGGGCATCTTATAGCTGGCTCTTCGAGTTGCTGGTTCTACAGTTTTTTCGGCGTCTCGGATTGGTTGGCATCGTAGCATACACAACCGGAATGGTGGTGGCGATCACGGTTGCTTTGCATCGTTTGATACAGCGTCTTCAAGCTAATTTTCCCCTTGCTGTAGTGCTGACCGTCATTGCCAGCTACAGCGTCTCCCGCCTTTACACGCCGCGCCCGTGGCTGTTCACCATCCTTTTTTTCGTGTTGGAAATTGACATCCTGATGCAGGCGCGGAGATCGGGAAAAATACGAGAGTTGTTATGGCTTCCGATCATTTTTGGGCTGTGGGCCAATCTGCACATTCAGTTTATCGACGGCCTATTGGTGCTCGCTATCGCCCTGGCAGAAGCTGTTTTAACTCAACGGTGGAACGCAATTCGGACGCGGCTGCGCGCCGGTTGGATGTGCGGCATTTTCCTTGCCTGTATCTTGGCGACGCTGGTCAATCCGTATGGCTGGAATATCTATAAAATCGCATATACTCTAGGGACGCAGGCCGGTGTTCTTAGCTATGTGGTGGAATCCCAGGCGCTGCCGTTTCGCAGCCTCAGTGATTGGTCTGTGCTTCTTCTGGCTCTTGCCACAGCCGGTGTGTCGGCAAGAAATCGTCGTTTTGCTTTCTTTGAATGCGTAACGTTTGCTTTTGCCGTTTTCTTGTCTTTCCGTTCACAACGCGATATCTGGGTGCTGGTCATAGTGGCTTGCGCAGTTTTGGCTTCCGGAATCAAGAGAGGCGAAGGGGATCGGTGCCGGGTTACACTACCCGCCGCTCTGGTCATAGCTATCGCCACAGGCCTTGTCGTCTTCCTCGGTTTTCGGTTGCAGCATATTGACGACGCCCATTTGCATGTTCAATTGGCCGAGGGTTTGCCCGTCCGTGCCGTCGAAGTGGTGAAAGAGAGGGGCTGGAGCGGGCCCCTTTATAACGATTTCGAATGGGGGGGGTATTTGATCTGGAAATTGCGTATCCCGGTCGTGATCGATGGGCGCGCAGCACTATATGGTGATGAGCGGATCAACCGCTCCATCGCCACCTGGGGTGGGCAGCCGGATTGGGCTTCCGATCCCGATCTCGTAAAGGCGGGCCTCGTTATCGGCCCGGTCGAAACGCCTCTTATCCAGTTGCTGCGCATGGATCCACGCTTCGAACTGGCCTATGAAGACAAGCTCGCCGCCGTCTTTGTTGCACGCAAGGCCCAGTCTCCAGGATCGGCAAGAGTTACGGCAGCAGGGGTCGGGATGCCTGCTAACCCACCGCGCCAATGATGAAAAAGCGTCTCCATTTCAGCGACTGGAGCCCGAAGGCTGTATTCAGGTCAACTGGTCGTAGAGCGTCGAATTTCGATAACCGAGCAAGAGGACGAGGGTCCATATGGCCAGGGCGGTTCCAAAGGGGAACCTCAGCAGGCTGAAAACGGCGGCTATGATGGCCGCCACGCGGCCCCACTGGGCGTGCTCCATCAGGCCCCAACCCGCCGCCAGGGCCAGCCCCGAGCGGATGACAAGGAAGATCCAGGCAAAATGCAGGAGCGCCGGCCCGAACCATAGGAAAGGCTGCGGCCCATGCGCCCACGGCCCATTCATCCAGGGACCGAGGTGCCCCATCATGAATGCATTGGCAAAGCTCAAGCCTATCACTCCGAAGGCCAGCGACAAGGCCGCCCAGGCAAACCAGAAAATGCCGAGCACCCTTACTTTGCCGGCGTAGCTATCTAGTTGGATTTGAAGGCCAGGCACGGGGGGAACCGCCGGCGCGGCCGGGCGGCCGCATTGGGGGCAGAACCCCTGTCCCGACGCCAAAGCATGACCGCATCCGCTGCAATACATGATGCCTCCTTATCAAACCGCACAAAGATCATTACGCCTCGGCAGCTCGGCGAGTTCCAGAGATCAGGGGTCAGAGATCAGGGATCGGGACTCACCGGCTTGTGTATTGAAGCCGTCTATCCCATCGTTCCTCGTGTCTGTCGTCGCGGAGGACGAGGGCGGTGACGCGGCCTTCCGGATTCCGCTCGAAGGTGAGCCGGGTAGTAGCGGAACCATTGAGGTAAAAAAACGTGGATGGGGACGCGGCGGCAAGTTCCGCGACTTCGCCCTGCAAGTTCTTCTCGTAGAGTTGATCGCTCTGGCGGAAAACCGTTACCACGACATGGCCTTTCAAGTCGCAATACTCGCCGGCCAGGCTGTCAAGCAGCGCCGAGGCCAGCTTGATGGCTGGGGGATGGAATGGAATGACCAGGCGCTCCGCCAGAGGAAGCAACTCCGGAACCGTCTTTGCGGACGTGGAGTTCTCTGAGCGGGAATCGGGCAAGGGCGCGGCGCGATGCGCAAGCAGCCAGCGCGGCAGTTCCAACTCATTGTAGGCACGGGTCCAACAATCGTGCTTGTATCCCTCGTAGATCCAGAGCCGGATGCGCCCGCCGGCAGCCTTGAAAGCCTCGAAGATCAGTTCGCTTTCACGCGACGGCACCAGCGTGTCGTCGGCGCCGTGGAAGAGCCATACAGGAGTGCGGCCAAGCGCGCGGGCATACTCGGCAGGCAGGGTCGAAATCTCCTGCCAGCGCTCGGGGGCATAGCTCCAGAAGATCCCGCTGGCGGCGATGGCCACCGCCGCCCAGCGTTGGGGATGAAGCCGCGCCAGCTCCCATGCGCCGTATCCTCCCATCGAGAGGCCGGTGATGTAGGTGCGCTCCGGGTCGCCATGGAACTCTGCCGTCTGCCGGTCGAGTGCGTCCATGGCCATCTCCAGCATCTCCGGGTCGGTCCAATAGCCGGGCAGCGGGCACTGGGGCATGACGATGATGAAGGGCCAGCGCTCCGGGTGGTCGCGCACTGCCTGGGGAAGGCCGACTTGGGTCTGCCACATGCCCTCGGAGCCGCGCTCTCCGCGGCCGTGCAGAAAGAGGATGATGGGCCATTGCCTGTGGTCATCGCGCCGCCATTCTTCTGGCAGATAAACCTGGTAGCGATAGGTGACGCCGTGCAGCTCGATCCTGCGATTCAGAAAGCCGGTCTCCTGCGGGGGCTCTGTCCGGGCCGGGGCCGCTTTGACTTCGGCGGAGCGATGAGTCTGCGTCGATGCCGCCCAGACGAACGGTACTGGATAGGCAACAAGAACGCAGACAGCGAGTGGTCGGATGAGGCTGAACATGGCGAAATCTAATCACAACTATATTCCGGCTGACTCATGCATGGGAGTCGAGGAGCCTCGGGTATTCAATCGGTAAACGAATGCGCGCGGTTGAAGGCACGGTGCCGGGAGAAGCCGGGCGGCAGAGCAGCCGTCAAGGAACCGCCGCGGTGCGGGCGCGTCCAATGCGAAACCTTTTGGTCTTCTTGAGAGATTTCTTACGACTTGCATGAAAGGATCGGCATGAAAGGTCGAATTGTTATGCTGTATGCACTGATGACCACACTCGAAATCGGTGACACGCTGGACCACTATCGTCTGGATGCGATGGTTGCGCGCAGCGGAATGTCGACTCTCTTCAAGGCTACCGATCTGAGGGATGGGCGGCAGGTAGCCATCAAAGTTCCCCATGAAGAGCTCGAGGCCGACCCGGTTCTGCTGGAGCGGTTCAAGCGGGAGGAACAGATCGGCCAGGAGCTGGACCACCCCGGCGTGGTGAAGACCTACGACGGCGAGCAGCGCAGCCGGGTCTACATGGTCATCGAATGGGTCGAGGGCAGGCTGCTGCGGTCGCTCCTGAACCAGAAGTGCCGTAACGAGTCGTGCAAGCTGCCGATCGACCGGGCTGTGAAGATCGCACTGGGAATCTGCGACGCGCTCGATTATATGCACAAGCACGGCGTGGTGCATCGCGACCTGAAGCCGGAGAACATCATGGTGGACGGCGAGGATCGCATCAAACTGATCGATTTCGGAATCGCCATGAAAGAGGATGCGCGGCGGCTGACCTTCGTGAATCTTTCGGCCACGATGGGCACGCCGGACTATATCTCACCGGAGCAGGTAAAAGGCCAGCGCGGCGACCAGCGGAGCGACATTTATTCGCTGGGCGTGATGCTCTACGAGATGCTGACCGGCGAGACGCCCTTCAGCGGGCCGAATCCGTTGGCGGTGATGAACGAGCGGGTGCTGCACGACCCCAGGCCGGCGCGCAAGCTGAGGCCGGAGATTTCGCCCCAACTGCAGGAGATTCTGAACCGCGCGCTGGAGCGGGAGCCGCGCCACCGCTACGCGACGGCCGGCGAGATGGCCTGGGAACTGGAACATCCGGACCAGGTGGGCGTGGAGGAGGAAGAGCGGCGGCTGTCACTGGGCGGCCTGCGGCTGCCAGAGGCGCGCAAGCTCATACTCTACGCGGGACTTGCGCTGGCGCCGATTGTGCTGTTTGTGCTGATGCTGCTACTGGCGAAGAGGTGAGCGTCGGCAAGAAAGAGCAAATCTCACTGATTCTGTCAATACCCCCGGCAGAGCCGGGGGCTTGATTGTGTGAGCCGCTCGAAGCGGCTTTAGCGGGGTCGCTAACGCGGCCCCGACGTTATTGGGGCCACCTTTCGGTGGCTACTTCCACATC
>Ga0182030_10026315_pt1 | contig 10537 bp, 10 predicted proteins | sample 812S3MmetaG_FD_121299 | JGI IMG/M metagenome (GOLD analysis project Ga0182030, IMG submission 121299) | Permafrost microbial communities from Stordalen Mire, Sweden - 812S3M metaG (Illumina Assembly) | ecosystem: Environmental > Terrestrial > Soil > Wetlands > Permafrost | place: Sweden... | reverse complement strand
GCGCGTCAAGCGCGGCCTTGCCGAGATGCTCAAGGGCGGGGTGATCATGGACGTGGTCACCCCCGAGCAGGCCAAGGTCGCCGAGGAGGCCGGGGCGGTGGCGGTCATGGCCCTGGAGCGGGTCCCCGCCGACATCCGCCGCGAGGGTGGCGTCGCCCGCATGAGCGACGTCTCGCTGATCAAGGGGATCATGGCCGTGGTCACCATCCCGGTGATGGCCAAGGCGCGGATCGGCCATCTCGTCGAGGCCCAGGTCCTGGAGGCGCTCGGCGTCGACTATGTCGACGAGTCCGAGGTGCTGACGCCCGCCGACGAGGAGAACCACATCGACAAGTGGGCGTTCACCGTGCCCTTCGTGTGCGGGGCCCGCGACCTCGGTGAGGCCCTTCGCCGCATCGGCGAGGGCGCTGCCATGGTCCGGACAAAGGGCGAGGCCGGCACCGGCAACGTCGTCGAGGCGGTCCGCCACATGCGCGCGGTCCTGGGCGGGGTCCGGCGCCTCCAGGCGCTGCGCCACGACGAGCTGATGGCCGAGGCCAAGCGGCTCGGGGCCCCCTACGAGCTGGTGGTCGAGGTCGCCGAGACCGGCAAGCTTCCGGTCGTCAACTTCTCGGCCGGCGGCATCGCCACCCCGGCGGATGCCGCGCTGATGATGCAGCTCGGCGCCGACGGCAACTTCGTCGGGAGCGGCATCTTCAAGAGCGACGACCCCCTCGGTTATGCCAAGGCGATCGTGGCCGCCACCACCTACTTCGACAAGCCGGACGTGATCGCCGACGTGAGCGCCGGGCTCGGCAAGGCCATGCGCGGCCTCGACGTCGCTTCGCTCCCCAAGGAGGAGCTGCTCGCCACCCGCGGCTGGTGAGGGCGGGCTCCGGGCCGTGGGAAAGCCGTCACGTCTCCGGCGCCCGACCCTTGGGTAAACTGCCCGTAGTGACCGAGATGCCGCCGGTGCCGCCCCTCCGGGGTGGCTCGCGTGTCCGGGGGACCTGAAGCCATCGTTCGAGTAGGCGTGCTCGCACTGCAGGGGGATGTCCGCGAGCACCTCGCCGCCTTTGACCAGGCAGGAGCCGAGGCGCTCCCGGTGCGGACCGCCGACGAGATCCTGAGTGTCCACGCCCTGGCGCTGCCGGGGGGCGAGTCGAGCACGCTCAGCCGTTTGATCCGCGTCTTCGGGCTGGAGGCGCCGCTCCGGCACCGCCTCGCCGGCGGGATGCCGACCTTCTCGACCTGCGCCGGCACCATCCTGCTCAGCCGGGCGATCCTCGACGGCACCGTCGACCAGCTCGCTCTCGGTGCCCTCGATCTGCGCACCCGGCGCAACGGGTACGGCCGTCAGGTGGACTCCTTCGAGTGCGACCTCGACGTCCCGGTGCTCGGCTCCGCCAGCTTCCGCGCCATCTTCATCCGGGCCCCGGTCATCGAGGGATGCGGCCCGGGGGTCGAGATGCTCGCCGCCCACGAGGGGCGGCCGGTGGCGGTGCGCCAGGGCCGGCACCTGAGCTTCACCTTCCACCCCGAGATGACCGGCGATCTCCGGCTCCACCGCCTCTTCCTCGACGGGGTGGGCGAGCTCCTGGAGAGTGACGCCCCGCTCCCCGCGGAGGGCAGCGTGGCGTGAACATCCGGGGCGCCTCCTTCCGAGACCTGGCCCGCATCGAGCAGCTCTACAGCGAGGCCGGCAGCGGCGACGAGCAGGCCCTCCAGCTCTCGCCCGACCACCCGGTGCCGCAGGCGACCCTGCTCCGCCTCTGGTATGCGCTCAGTCAGACGGTCTCCTCGCTGGTCCCCTTCAACGTCGGAGCCGCCGGGGACACCCTCTTCGTCGCCGAGACGCGTGAGGGGATCGTCGGATTCATCCAGGCGCAGGCCTCCGGGGATCGGGCGGGGACCCTCCAGATCCTCAACCTCTGTGTTGCCCCCACCGCCAGCGGCCACTTCGCCCGCTCCCAGCTGCTCACACACCTCACCAACCACGGCCTCGAGCACGGCATTCAGCGCTTCGTCGTCCGGCTGCCCCTGGATCACCCGCTGGTCGGCACCTTCCTGGAGCAGGGCTTCGTCCAGCTCGCGACCGAGCAGATCCTCTACAGCGACGACGCACCGGTGACTCCCCAGACCGCCCGCAGCGTCAGTCTCCGACCCGCCCGGCCCGAGGACGTGGGGGCGATCTACCTCCTCTACCTGCGCACGACTCCGTCCCACGTCGCCAGCCTGGAGGGGTCGTCCCTCAAGGTCTGGCAGGCGGCCTTCGCCGAGGGCGCCCTGACCCGGCTCAACCACGACGACGTCCGCCACCTCGTGGTCGAGGAGCCGGGGGTGGTGGCCTGGGCCGCCATCCGGCTCGCCACGGCGACTCGTCCGACCCTGCTCTCCCTGATGTGCGACGGTCACAACCCGCGGCTGCGCGAGGCGGTGATCGACGCCGCGCTGCGGGAGGTGCCCCCGGGCCCGGTCTCCTCGGTGCTCCGCCACTACGACTCCGAGCTGATCCGCGGCCTCCAGCACCGCGGATTCGCGATCTACGGCACGCAGGTCCTGCTGGTCCGGGACCTGGCCAGCAAGGTCAGGTACCGCGTCGCGCCGGCGCGCAAGAAGCCGGTGCTGGTCCGCGCGCACCTGGCCCAGTCCGTGCCCGCCGGGGAGACCTCTCCCTCTCTCCGGGTGCTCAGCCGGAGGAGCGAGCGATCGCCGCTCCCCTAGCCCCCCGGGGACCCACGAAAGCCGGTTCCGGGCTACCCACCCCCTACCGCCCGTGACGGAGCGAAGAGTGAAGCCGCAGGCTTCGGCTCTGAGCGGAGGAGCCGGCGGTACGCGAGGCGAATACGGCCCCGCCTGGAAGGAGGAGCTGGCCCTCCTCTTCGAGGCCCTCCCGCCCCGGATCGCGCTCGCCGCCCAGGCCGCCGCGGCCGACCGGGGGGACCTGCTCGAGGTGGTGCTCGACCTCGGCAGGGAGCCCGAGGCGCGCTTCGTCGACGGCGAGGTCATCCTCGACCGGGTGCCGGTCGCCGATGCCGACATCGAGTACGTGGTCCAGCGCGTCGGTGACTTCGGCGATGACAACCGCGCCGGGATCGAGCGCACCCTGCATCGCATCAGCGCGATCCGCAACCGTGCGGGCGCCATCGTGGGGCTCACCTGCCGCGTCGGCCGGGCGGTGACCGGGACCATCGACATCATCAAGGACATCGTGATCCAGGGCCGCAGCATCCTCCTGCTGGGAGCCCCCGGCATCGGGAAGACCACCATGCTCCGCGAGTGCGCGCGGGTGCTGAGCGACGACGAGGGCAAGCGGGTGGTCATCGTGGACACCTCCAACGAGATCGGGGGTGACGGCGACATCCCCCATCCCGGGATCGGGCGGTCCCGGAGGATGCAGGTCCAGACCCCGACCAAACAGCACGCCGTGATGATCGAGGCGGTGGAGAACCACATGCCCCAGGTCATCGTCATCGACGAGATCGGCACCGAGCTGGAGGCGGCCGCGGCCCGGACCATCGCCGAGCGCGGCGTGCAGCTGGTGGGCACCGCCCACGGCATGACCCTGGACAACCTGCTGGTCAACCCCACCCTCAACGACCTGCTGGGCGGCATCCAGACCGTCACGCTTTCCGACGAGGAGGCGCGCCGCCGCGGTACCCAGAAGTCCGTGCTCGAGCGCAAGGCGCCACCCACCTTCGACGTCCTCGTCGAGATCCAGCAGCGCGACCGGGTGGCGGTCCACATGCCCGTCGCCGAGACCGTCGACGAGGCGCTTCGCGGCAAGTACAAGCCACCTCAGATCCGGATGCGTGGCGACGCGGGGCAGATCATCAGCCGGATCGAGACCGGGGGGCCACCCAGCCAGTTCGAGCCCCCGCCGTTCGGCGGTGGGGGACGCCGGCCTCGCGAGCGCGAGCACCGCCGGGGCGGCTTCGACGTCGAGCAGTACATCGCCAGCCAGCAGCGCGGCCGCCGCGAGCCCGGGGAGCGGGGGGGCAACGGCTCGCCCCGCCTCACCCCACCGCTGTCGGTCTTTCCCTACGGGGTCTCGCGGAGCTACCTGGAGCAGTCGGTGCGCGAGCTCAAGCTGCCGGTGCGCATCCAGCACCACGTCGAGGACTCCGACATCGTCCTGACTCTCAAGAACTACTACCGGCGCAAGGATTCGCCGGTCCGGCTCGCCGAGTCGTCAGGCATCCCCATCGAGGTGCTGCGTAGCAACACCGTCTCCCAGATCAAGGGCGCGCTCTCCCGCGTCTACGGCGTCGCCTCGCCCGAACCCACTGAGTCCGCGCTCCAGGAGGCGCGGGAGGGGATCGACCGGGCCCGGCAGCTCGGGGGTGAGGTGGACCTCTCACCCCAGAACGCCTACGTCCGCCGGCTCCAGCATGAGCTGGTCGAGCAGCACGAGATGGCCGCCCGCAGCCAGGGCGAGGAGCCGAACCGGTACCTGGTCATCCTCGGCCCGGCGGCCTCCTGACGACTGCGCCGCTTGGCGCGCGGGGCTCATACTCCGTGACCGTGTCGTCCTGGCCCGGTTTCTTCATCTCGCTGGAGGGGATCGATGGAGCCGGCAAGAGCACCCAGGGGGCTGCGCTTGCCGGTGAGTTGAGCCGCTCGGGCCGCGACGTCGTGACCCTGCGACCCAGCGACACCCAGCTCGGCGACCTGGTCCGCGGCTACCTGCTCCAGCATCACCAGGTGCGGATCGACCCCTGGACCGAGGCTCTGCTCTTCATCGCGGGGCGCGTCCAGCTCCTCCGCGAGCGCATCCTCCCGGCGCTCCAGGCCGGGGCCGTGGTGATCGCCGACCGGTACGCGGACTCGACGCTCGCCTACCAGGGCGCGGGGCGCGGCCTCCCCGTCTCGGCGCTGCAGTGGCTCCACGCCCAGGCCTGCATGGACGTCTGGCCGGACCTCACCTTCCTGCTCGAGCTTCCCCGCCCGACCGCCGAGGACCGTCAGCGCTCCCAGCAGCTCCCCCTCGACCGTTTCGAGACCGCCGCCGACGGCTTCCACAATGCCGTCCGGCAGGGCTTCGTCCAGCTCGCCACCGCCGATCCCGGACGGATCGTCAGGATCGATGCGAGCCGTCCCCCCGCGGTCGTCCTCACCGAGATCCGCGCCGTGGCCCTGCGGCGGCTCGCCGAGCATCACCCGGCGTCGCCGAACCCCGGTGGGGAACCCCGGTGAGGCTGGTCCTCGCCATCGTCCACACCAAGGACGCGAACGGTTGCGTCATCGCCCTGAATGACGCGGGCTTCGCCTGCACCCGTCTCGGCAGCTCAGGCGGCTTCCTGGACCGCGAGAACGTCACCCTCCTGATCGGTGTCGAGGCGGCCCAGGTCGACACGGTCATCGACCTGATCCGGAGCCGTGCCAAGCGGCGCAACGAACGGTTCCAGGCCGCCGCCGCGGCGGGACCCGCGCCGAACACGGCCGCGCCGCATCCGGTCGACGTGGAGGTCGGTGGCGCCACCGTCTTCGTGCTCGCGATCGACCGCTTCGAGCGTCTGTAGCTTCACGCGGCCGTCCGCGTGGGCGCTGGCAGTGCCGGCGCTCTTCCTGGTGCTGGGCGGAGGCATCCTGATCGCGACCTCGCGGCGGTTCCGCCGGGCGCGCTGACCCGGCTGTGCCCGCGCGGCGCGCTCAGGAGGGCTGGCCGGTGGTGACCGCCTCGCCGCCGGCCAGCTCGAGCACCACCTCGCCCGGCGTCACCACCCGCTCCACCCGGGTACCGCTCAGGTGGACGCGGACTCCGCGCACGCCCGCAGCTCCCGGGGCGCCGGGCTCCCAGCCGTCGGCATAGAGGGCCCGTGCCTCCCCCCAGGTCGTGGCGTTGCGGAGCTGGCGGCCATCCGTGAAGCCGAGGATCCCGGGCCGGGTGGGGTAGCCGAAGCCGACCTGGCCACCGCTCGAGAGGAACGCCCGCACCTCGGAGAGCGGCCTCCCCTCCGGAAGCGGTGATGGCTCCGCCAGCAGGGCGTCGGCCAGGGCCGGCATCTCGCCGCTCCCCGCCATCTCCCGCACGGCGATCCGCGCGGCATGGCGCCCGGCCCGCTCGCGGCGTCGCCGCTCGGTGGCGATCTCCTCCTGGCGGGCATGGATCTCGCGCAGCTGCCGATCGTACGGGGACATCGCCGTCCGGGTCGCGCGCTCCGCCTCGGCGAGCCGGGCCGCCTCGGCATCCAGGTCGGCCGCCTCCAGGTCGCCGAGCCGGCCCGGGTCGACTCGGGACGGGAGGAGGGGAGGCGGGATCGGCTCGGGCGTCTCGGTCATCGCCACCGATCATGGCCCCACGGCGCCCCCGCTGCGAGTCCGGGATGACCACGCGCCCGCCCTGTGGGGTAGCGTGCCCCTTCATGGCCGAGACCACCGACCCGATCCGCGTGGAGCTCGAGGGGGCGGCGGCCCTGGTCACCATCGCCCATCCGCCCGCCAACGCCGTCAGCCGCGCCGTCGCGGCCGCGCTGCTGGAGGTGCTCACCGCCGCGGAGAACGACCCGGCCTGCCGCGCGCTGGTACTCACCGGCGACGGCGACCGCTACTTCTCGGCCGGCGCCGACCTGACCGAGTTCCCCCGCGACGCCGACGACGTCACGGCTGCTGTCGAAGTGACTCGGAGGCTGGAGGCGTCGCGTCTGCCGGTGGTCGCCGCGGTCAACGGCTACGCCCTGGGTGGCGGTTGCGAGATCGCCCTGGCCTGTGACCTGCGCATCTGCAGTGAGAACGCCCGCTTTGGTCAGCCCGAGATCACGCTCGGCATCATGCCCGGCTGGGGCGGCACCCAGCGGCTGCCCCGCCTGCTGGGCCGGGGGCGTGCGCTGGAGATGCTCCTAACCGGGGAGCAGATCGACTCCGCGCGTGCGCTCGAATGGGGTCTGGTCACCCGGGTCGTCCCCGCCGGCGATCTCCGCACGACGGCTCTCTCGCTGGCGAACCTGATCGCGATGCGCCCTCCGCTGGCCGTCGCCGCCATCAAGCGCGCGGTCCGCACGGGCCTCGAGGGGTCCCTGGAGGACGGGCTGCTTCGCGAACAGGAGGAGTTTGCCCGCCTTCTCGCCACGGAGGACGCGCGCGAGGGGCTCGCCGCCTTCCGGGAGAAACGCACCCGTCCGCCCACCTGGCGCGGCCGGTGAGGTTCTGGCGACGGCCGCGGGTCGCATGAGCGCCGCGCACCCGTCGCATTGGCGCGGCTGCCAATGATCGTCTCAATCATCAGCCCCATTGCCCTGCTGGCCCTGGCCGGGACGTCGTTCACGCTCACTGCGCTGAGATGGCGGCGCCTGGTCCAATTGATGCGCCAGTCGCGGCGTCCCGACCGGCGCAGCGCTGCACCGGCGACCCGGCACGCCGGATCGGCAATGAATACCTCTTCCAGGAGCGTGCAAGGCAGAACATCGAGGTGCTGGCCGGGTACCGTGTGCGCCGCATCGTCACCAGCTGCCCTCATTGTTTCAACACCTTCGCCAACGAGTACCCCGACCTCGGCGGCCACTACGAGGTGATCCACCACACCGAGCTGATCGACAGGCTCATCCGAGAGGGGAGGATCGTCCTGGAGCGGCCGATCGAGGAGACGGTGACGTATCACGACTCCTGCTACCTGGGCCGGTGGAACGACATCTTCGCGCCGCCGCGCGACATCCTCGAGCGCATCCCCGGGATGAGGGTGGTGGAGATGAAGCGGAGCCGGCGCGAGGGGATGTGCTGCGGCGCCGGGGGCGGACGGATGTGGATGGAGAAGGGACGGCCGCGGGTCAACCACCGCCGGGTCGGTCAGGCAGCGGAGACCGGTGCGACCCGGGTGGCCACCGCCTGCCCCTTCTGCCTGACCATGCTCGACGAGGGGATCGCCTCCCGGGAGGCCCCGGGGGTGCTTGCGGTCGACGACATCGCGGTCTACGTGGCCCATTCGATGCGACGCGCCGCCACCGGCGATGCGTCTGCGGCGTCCCCCGGACCCCGGGTTGACACGCGACTCGCCGTTACCGTAGTGTCCGGGCTGTGCCGCCCGAGCGCGGCGTGTCCTTCAACGTCCTATCCCGTGCGCACTCACGAGGTTCGGTGACCGTTCACGTGACGTCGCAGCAGCTCCGGTGATGCGGGTACTCGCGGTCACCGCCAACAAGGGTGGCGTGGGAAAGTCCACCCTGGCCTTTCAGGTTGCCGCCGAGTTGGCCCGCCGGGGGCTGCGGGTGCTCGCCGTGGATGCCGACAAGCAGGCGGACCTCACCCGCTACGCCCGCGGACCGCGGCTCGCGGGAATGGGCCTCGATGCCGTCCTGGCGGCCCCGCCGGCGTCGCTCGACCCCCGCCCCTACATCGGGCCGGTCTCCGACAACCTGGACCTCCTGGGCAGCTCGCCCCGGCTCGCCGACGCGGACCTGGTGCTCCAGTCGGCCGAGGGCGGCCCCTTCCTCATCCAGCGCTGCCTCGCGGTCGTCGCCGGCGCCTACGACTGGGCGGTGATCGACACCGGCCACTCCGAGCCGGTCATCGCCGCCGTGCTGGTGGCCGCCGACCAGCTCCTGATGCCGACCACCGCCAGCTCGCCGGACGCCCGGCACGCCGGGGACATGCTCCAGACCGCCGTCCGGGTGCGTGAGGAGCTGGGCCTGGAGACGGGCGACCTGCTCCAGCGCTCCCTGATCACGATCTGGCGGCGCCAGCACAACGGGGTCGCCGACGCCGAGGTCATCGAGAATCTCCAGCGCCGCTTCGGCGACCTGGTCTGCCCGGTGATCATCCCGCACAGCTCGCGCATCTCCGAGGCCAACGACCAGCGGCTCACCGTCCGGGAGCACGCCGAGATGTTCGGAACCGCTCGCGATCGACCGCTGCGGGCCGCGGTGGACGCCTACGAAGCGATCACCGACCATCTCCTGGCGCGTGCCGGTGAGACGGCCGGCGACGCCTCCGGGCTCCGCCTTCTCGAGGAGATCGACGGCGAGGAGCCGGACCTCGCCCAGGTGGCGTCGGCGATCCGCCGGCTCAAGTCGCGGCGGGGTCTCGACGACGACGAGCTGGCCGAGGTGCTCGGCCGCTCGGTCGATTGGGTCCGGAACACCCTCGCCTTCGGCACCCGGTACCCCGAGGGCGAGGACCGTCTCACCATCCGGCCTGCGCCCCGCTCCACGGCCCGGGAGCTGGCCGGCTCGCGGCCTCCGCGGTGGCGTCCCTGAGCGGGGCCGAGGCCCCTCGCTTCGTCCGCGACCGGCTCACCTGGCTCGGCTACATCAGCATCTCGACCTATGCCTTCTACGTGTACGCCCTGGGCCCGGTGGTCGCCTTCCTCCGTGAGGAGCTGCACCTCACCTACACCCTGACCAGCCTCCACGCCACCCTCTGGTCGGTGGGTTCGGTGCTGGCCGGCCTGAGCCTCCACCGCCTCGCCCGGCGTCTCGGCCGCCGCCGCCTCTTCTGGCTGGCCGCGGTCACCACCGCGGTGGGGGCGCTCCTCTTCATCGCCGGGCACGCTGTCGAGGTCACGCTGCCGGCGGCGCTCATCCTGGGCACCGGGTCCACGCTGGTGGGGGCGGTGAGCTCGGTCTTCCTCGCCGACCGGCACGAGCAGCAGCGTGACCGCGCCCTGGTGGAGGCCAACCTCGGGGCGAGCGGCGTCGGCGCCTTCGTCCCGGCCCTGCTCGGCGTGCTGGCCCTGACCGTGGGCGGCTGGCGGTCCGCGCTGGTGCTGCCGCTCCTCGTGCTGGGCGCGCTCTTCCTGTTCCTGGGACGGGTTCCCATGCCCAGGCCGCCAGTCGCGGTGCTGACCGTCGGGAGGATGCCCCGAGCCTTCTGGGCCCCCTGCGTGCTGGTGGCCCTGGCCGTGGGGATCGAGTTCTGCGTGCTCTTCTACGCCGTCCCGCTCCTCGGCATCGGTGCCCGGCTCTCCACCGCCGACGCCGCAGCCGCTCTCAGCCTCTTCGTGGCCGGCGAGTTCGCCGGTCGGCTGGCGGGAGCGTGGCTGACGCGGCGGCCGGGGCGCGCGACCCTTCTCGTCGGCATCGCCTTGGGGATCGCCTTTGCCGGTTTCCTCGTGCTCTGGCTCGGCCGGGTCATCCCCCTTGAGGTCGTGGGCCTCTTCGTCACCGGCCTCGGTATCGGCAACCTCTATCCGCTGACTCTCGCACTGGCGCTGGGAGCCGGCCGTGGCAGGACCGCCCAGGCGATGTCCCGGGTCCAGGTGGGGATCGGGATCGCCATGGGCGTCGCCCCCCTCCTCCTCGGCGTCCTCTCCGACCGCGTCGGGGTGGTTCGAGCTCTCGCCGTCGAGCCGGCCCTCACCCTGGTCGCGGTGCTCGTGCTGCTGGTCGTCGTCCGCGGAGGTCGCGGCGAGCCGGCCACCGCGTGAGCTGCGGCAGCGGACGGGGAACCGCTGATCCGGCCAGCGCATCCGACGCGCGGCGGAGCGTCTACCGTTCCGCGCGTCCTGCGTGGCGCTCGCCGACTACGAGGGTGGCCAGCCCCGCGGCGAGGAAGCACAGGCCCGCACCCGCGCCCGTGACCGTTGACGGCGCAACCCGCGTCGCCATGCCGACCACCAGGGCGGCGG
>Ga0182030_10026314_pt1 | contig 10537 bp, 9 predicted proteins | sample 812S3MmetaG_FD_121299 | JGI IMG/M metagenome (GOLD analysis project Ga0182030, IMG submission 121299) | Permafrost microbial communities from Stordalen Mire, Sweden - 812S3M metaG (Illumina Assembly) | ecosystem: Environmental > Terrestrial > Soil > Wetlands > Permafrost | place: Sweden... | reverse complement strand
CAAGCAAGAGCGCTACTGCCGCGAAGAATAGCGCCAGCATCGCCAGTAACCTTTCGCGAATTGTCTGCGCCTGGTTGATCTCTACCTGAGTACGGATGTTACTCACTCGAAATTCCGGATGCGCTCGCGAAACCTCTCTTCTGAGTGCCGTCGCCAGCAGGAGCGGATCGGGGCGCGACGTGCGAACCAGGATGGTGGCATCACCCCTTGGACCAGCGGATTCAATTGGAATATAGAACACCGGCAGCATCGGTTCGCGCACGCTACGGTATCCGGCGTCTTTCGCGATTCCTACAATTACCAGGCGAGTGCGCGTGGGGTAGGTCTGTTCGAATGATTTACCAATCGGGTTCTGGCCGCTGAAGTATTGCTTCACGAAGGTCTGATTGACGATCGCCACCGAGGGGTCTATGTCGGCGCTGCGAAAATCCCGGCCATCGATAAGTAGAATCTTCATCGTGTCCAGCCAGCCCGGCGAAACCTTCAGAAAAAACGCCAGAACATCCGATGGAGGCGCTCCGTTAATAGAGATGAAGTTATTCGACATGGTTCCGCTCATGAGTGGCCAGGCCGCCAGAGCGACCGAATCGACGCCGGGCACGGTGCGAAGATGTTGGGCCACTTGGTTCCAAAGGAGCGTGGGTTGACGACTCTTAGCGACCGTGTCGAGAGTCAATAGGCCTTCCGCTGTGAAACCGGCAGGTAGATTCGCCAGTCTCTGAAAGGTAGCGATAAACAAACCGCCAACGAAGAGCACGAGAAAGCAGAAAGCGACCTGCACCGCGATCAGTGCATGCATCAATGGCCGCCGCATGCGCACGTCGTCCCCACCTTTCAGCGCGCTAATGGGCTTGACGCCCGAAGCGCGTAGCGCCGGCGCCAGACCGAACAGAAGCGTCACCGCGAGTGTCAGCAGCAATCCGAATCCGATTACCCGCCAGTCCGCCGGAAGCACTAAGTGCGCCGGGTCATCCGGTGGATTAATCATGCGAACTACCAAGGGCGCGGACCACCAAGCGAATAACATTCCAATGGCAGCCGCGAGAAATGCCAGGAACGCACTCTCAACCAACACTAACTGCACCAAACGCCAGCGGCCCGCGCCAATGGATACTCTGAGTGCCATCTCTCTCGCGCGTGCCGCCGCCTGGGCCGCCATTAGATTCGCGACGTTGGCGCACGCAATCAACAGAACCAACATCACCAACACGCCGAGCGCCAGCAGAGAACGCTGATAATCCTTCTGCATTTCCGAGACACCCTCCGCAGCGGATTTCAGCAGCATACGGGTCCTGGAGGCTTCGAGAAGGCTCTGAGGGAAGTTAGTGAACCCCTTCTCGCGTTCCTGCTCGTGCGCCTGATATGTAGCGAACAGTTTCTGACGCAGAAGCTCGATGGCAGCACCTGGCCGGGGCCTGACGAACGTCCGGATCCAGAACGAATTGGCGCTGTTGATAGAGCCGGCCTCCATCATGGTGGGAACGAGGATGTCGATCGCCGTTCCGGTTTCAGTGCCGGTAAAACCCTTCGCCGAGACGCCAACGATTTCGTAAAGGTCGTTGCCCGCACGGAACGTGCGCCCGATTACCTTTGGATCGCCGGCAAACCGGCTTGACCAATAGTCATAAGTAAGTACGGCAACAGGACTCGATCCGGGTTTCAGATCGTCATTCTCCGTCAGTACACGTCCCAGAGCGGGCCGAATTCCAAGCGAACTGAACATCCATCCGGAAACGAATTGCCAGTGTGCTTTCTCCATCTCCGCGTCGGACGCGTAAGTGAGGTCCCTTCGCTCCGAATACGAGATGGCGATTAACTCGGCTTGGTCCCTCACCGTCGCGCGTAGCTCGCGGAACAGTGGGTAGGAGCAACTGTCGAATGTTTCGAGTTGGCGTTGTTTGTTGAGTTTTTCGAAAGAAATGGAATAGAGCCGTTGGGGGTCAGCCACGGGCAAAGGCCTTAGGAATAGCGCGTCGATGAGACGGAAAGCCGACGTACGTGCGCCGATCCCCAGAGCGAGGGAAAGGATCGCGGCGGCGGAAGTAACCTTGCGCTTCAGGAGTTGGCGCCATCCAAAGATGATATCGGCGCGAAGGGAGTCAAGCCATGTCACAAGTTTGACGTCGCGGCTCTCTTCACGCTGTCTAAGTGGCGAGCCAAAAGCGCGCCTGACTTCGGCCGGATCGCGGCCTTGCTCGATGGCTTCCGCGACGTGCGATTCAAACTCTTCATCGATCTCCCGACTCAGCCGGTCTCCTCGAAATGCGTTTTCGATGCGTGACCACAAAGACATATCAAGCCGTCCTTAAAACACGATTTACAGCCGCCGTCACCGACTGCCAGCGGGACTCTTCGGTTTCGAGCTGCTTCTTGCCGGGTGCCGCGAGTTCATACCGCCGCAGCCTGCGCCCCGCTTCGTTTTCGCCCCATTGAGCGCGAATCCACCCCGCTTCCTCCATCCGGTGAAGGGCCGGGTAGAGTGAGCCTTCCTCGGCGCGGAGCACGTCGCCGGACATATCCTGAATGGCGGTCATCAGGGCGTACCCGTGCAAACGCGGCCGCCTCGAAAGGATCTTCAGTACAAGCAAATCGAGGGAACCTTGGAGGGAATCGGGCTTCGCCATACTCAGACATCATAGTACAGAGACGGCTGAGTAATTCGCCGGTTAGGAAAAGGTTTGTCGGTCTTGCGAAACTAGAGAGGATTGTCCTCGCTACTCCAGTTCGCCTTTATTGCGTTCACCTCGATCTTCGTCCTGGTGGACCCCATTGCCGCTGTTCCGACGTTCCTCGCCATGACGCCCGAAGCGGACCGCCGCAGCCGCCGCCACATGGCCATGCGCGCGGCCTGGACCTGCTTTGCGGTACTCGCGGTATTCTCGTTCGCGGGGACCCTGATCTTCAAATTGTTTGGGATCACGCTGCCCGCCTTCAAGATCGCGGGTGGTTTAATCCTGGGGTTGATCGGGCTCGATATGCTGCAGGCCAAGCGTTCACCCACCAAAGAGACGCCGGGCGACGCGGCCGAAGCTATGGGAAAAGAGGATGTCGGCATTGTTCCTCTGGGCATCCCGATGCTCGCCGGCCCTGGTTCCATTTCTTCCGTTATGGTGCTCATGAGCCAGAACTCCGACTGGCCTCACGCGCTGGTGATCTTCTCCGCGATCGCCGTGATTTCGGCGGTGTCCTATGTGGTTCTGGCTGGGGCGGATTGGGTCGGCGGCCATCTGGGCGAAAGCGGAATCCGGATACTCACGCGGATGATGGGGCTTTTGCTGTTGGCGATCGCTGTCCAGTTTATTCTGAACGGAATCCGCGAAGCCGGCGCCCTGCGATAATCTGGGACTTCGCCTTATGAGTATCTTCTATCGCCTGAGTCTGGCTTTTCTCGTCGCATCCTCGCTTTTCGCTGGGGATGTGGAATTGGAAGCAGGCCACCTGTCTAACATCAAGCAACTCACTTCCGGCGGCCAGAATGCCGAAGCCTATTGGTCGCCCGATGGGAAGCGCCTGATCTTCCAATCGACCCGCTCGGGCGGTCAGTGCGATCAGGAATACATCATGAACGCCGATGGGTCGAACCAGCATTTGGTATCCACCGGCAAAGGCCGCACGACCTGCGGCTACTTCCTGCCCGACGGGAAACATATCCTTTATGCCTCGACCCATCTTGGGGGCGACGCCTGCCCGCCGCCCGCCGACCGATCCAAAGGTTACTTGTGGGCGGTGTACGCAAGTTACGACATCTTTCTCGCGAACGACGATGGAACCAACCTAAAACGCATTACCGATGCGCCGGGCTACGACGCCGAAGGCACCGTGAACTGGAAAAGGAAGAAGATCCTCTACACCTCAATGGCTTCGGGCGATCTCGATTTGTGGACGATGAACCTGGATGGGTCCGGGAAGAAGCAGATCACCAAGAGCTACGGATATGACGGTGGAGGCGTTTTTTCCCGTGACGGCAAGATGATGGTTTGGCGCGGCAACCACCCTGAAACCGATGAGTTGAAGAAGAAATATGCCGGCTTGTTGAAGGACAACCTGACCAGTCCCATGAAGATGGAACTGTTCGTAGCCGATGCCAATGGGAACAACATCCGTCAGATTACCAATACCGGATGCGCTTCGTTTGCCCCCACGTTTACGCCGGACGGGAAACAGATTTTATTCTCCTCGAACATGCACGATTGCGATGGCCGCAAGTTCGAGCTTTACATCATCAACGTGGATGGCACCGGACTTAAGCGTGTGACCGACTACGACACTTTTACCTCATTCCCAGAATTCTCGCCGGACGGCAAGACGCTAGTGTTCGTTACCGATTGGAAAGCCTCGGCGCGGTATGAGTTTAATGTATTTACGGCGGATTGGAAGTAGATGAAGCGCATAGGTTGGTTGGGCCTTTGCGCCGTGATGGCGCTGGCATCGGATATGGCGCCGGATCGCTATATGGGGTATGTCCGGTTTCTCGCGTCGCCGGAACTTAAGGGGCGCCGCACAGGGACACCGGAGTGCGACCGGGCCGCGGAATATATCGCGGAACAGTTCAAGAAGGCGGGCCTGCAACCAATCGGCGGCAGTTACTTTCAGCAGTATGAGGTTACTGCAAAAACGGGACTCGGAAAAAATGACGCCTTAGTGATTCTTGGTACGAAAAAATCGGAACCTCTTCGGGAAACCGTGGATTTTGTTCCATTGAACCTGAGTGGAAACGGCTCCGTGAGCGGGCAGGTTGTGTTTGTGGGCTATGGTATCAGCGCACCGGAATATCGTTACGACGATTACTCCGGAGTGGATGCTGACGGCAAGGTGGTATTAGTGCTGAGGCATGAGCCCAAGGAACTGGCGGATAAGAATCAACTGGCGGATTCAGGGATCGAGAGTAAGGTGGTGAATGCAAAACTGCATGGCGCGCGCGGCGTGCTGCTGGTAAACCGCCCTTCCGATGACGATACGCTGGACAAGTTCAGGCTGCTGACGGCGACTGGAGATTACGGGATCGTGGTGGACCAGATCGCCATGTCCGTGGCGAATGAGTTACTCGCTCCCGCGCACGAGAGCGTCGCGCAGGTCGTCGGAGAAATAGACCGCGAGACGAAGCCGCGCCCGTTTGCCATTCAGGATGTAAAAGCGGAGTTGCGTGTTGACTTGACGGAAGAGAAGCGCGCCACCAGAAACGTGCTGGGCTATCTACCCGGTGAAACGCCGGAATACATTGTGATCGGGGCGCACTATGATCACCTTGGTCTCGGCGAGCAGGACTCGCTGGACCCTTCCATGACCGGTACTGTGCATCCTGGCGCGGACGACAACGCTTCAGGCACTGCGGGCGTGATGGAACTGGCCGGGCATTTTGCGCGGATGGGAAAACAGAAGCGCGGCTTCCTGTTCCTTTGCTTCTCGGGCGAAGAAGAGGGACTTCTGGGGTCGGCCTGGTATGTGAATCATCCTTTGAAGCCGCTGGCCGATGCCGCGGCGATGATCAACATGGATATGATTGGCCGCTTACGCGATAACAAGGTTTACGTGGGTGGAATGGGTACGGGTTCGACGTTCAAACCCATCGTGACCGCAGCCACGGACAAAGAGCATTTCGCGGCGGATGAATCGCAAATGGGCGGCTATGGCGCCAGCGACCATACTTCATTTACGACCAAGCAGATTCCGACGCTCTTCTTCTTCTCGGGACTGCATAGCGATTATCACAAGGCGAGCGATACAGCGGATAAGATCAACGCCCCCGATGCCATCCGCCTGCTGGACGAGGTTGCGGATATTTCGGAGTCTCTTGCCGAGGCCCCACAGCGGCCCGAGTTCATTCGTGTGCAGGAGCCGGCGCACGCGGGCAGCGTTTCTTCATCGGGGAGTTCCGGCTATGGTCCTTACTTCGGAAGCATTCCGGATTTCGGCGGTCCGGCGAACGGGGTGCGGTTTTCGGATGTGCGGGATGGGTCGCCGGCGGCGAAGGCCGGGTTCAAGGCAGGAGATGTGATGGTGGAGTTTGACGGGAAGCCGATTCAGAATCTCTATGATTTCACCTACGCGCTCAGGGCCCATAAGCCGGGGGATACCGTGAAGGTGAAGGTGTTGCGGGATGGGAAGCCGGTTGAGGCGGATGTGTTGTTGACGAAGCGAAACTGACGTGAAAGTTTCACGTCAGTTGCTGGGCAAGCGGAAGACTTCGATCCCTGGAGAACTAATGATCGTTTCATTCTCCGTATCGAATTTCCGTTCCTTTTCTTCCGAGGAAACCTTCTCGCTCGTGGCAAGCAATCGTTTTGACCGGCCATGAGCGGCACCTCGCTGACATCCCCGATTCCAAGGAGAAAGTGCTTCGAACCGGTGTACTTTATGGAGCGAATGGGGCAGGGAAATCGAACCTGTTCAAAGCTCTTCGATACGTGAAGGAAGTGGCGTTGGGCAGGAGGGAGAAGAACGGCGGGACTGGTCGGGAGGCATTTCGGTTCGGGGAGATGGAGAATGAGCCCTCGACATTTGATTTGCAATTTATTGTGGAGAGCCGGCTCTACCGATTCGGGTTCAAGGTTGATGATCGGCGAGTCATTGAAGAGTGGCTCGCCCATGTGGATGGCGGACGGGACAGGACGCTTTATGAGCGTGTCACCGACGGCGACGGCAGGGTCACGGTCGAGGCAAAGGGCCACAAGGAAGGGGGCGAGAAACTCTCGGCGCTCGCCGAGGTGGGTGGACCTAGAAATCAATCATTCCTGGCCACGATAGGCGCGACGCTGGATGCTTCGGAAATTGGCCCTGAGCTAGGAGCGATTCTGGCGTGGTTCAGACGTAGATTGGTTCTGGTCGGACCTGGGGAGTCATTCGCCCCAATTGGACATCTGCTAAGCAGCAGTCCCGGTCTGCTTGACTTCGCCGGCGATTTCCTTAAGGACGCATCCACGGGAGTCGACCACCTCGAGGTGACGAAGCAAGAGATCCCGGACGATGAGTTAGACAGATTCACGCGGATCTTGGCCGCCCTCGGCGAGACCGCGGAGGACGGCACCGCCGTTGCCGCACGAGGTGATGGAGAGGAGTTTCTGCTCGAAGGAAAGCGATATTACCGCATCACTGTTCAATCGGCTCACAAGGATCAAAATGAAAAGGTAACTCCGTTTGGACTATCCGAGGAATCCGACGGGACAAGACGCCTACTCAGCCTCATTCCAGCCCTCTACCATTTGCAAAATAGCATCGGGGTGTACTTTATCGATGAGATCGACCGCAGCTTACATCCGATTTTGGTGTGGAAGTTCCTTGAATTCTTCCTGAGGGCGGGAGGACGGCAGATTATCTTTACGACGCATGAGTCGAATCTGTTGGACTTGGATTTGCTGCGGCGTGATGAAATCTGGTTTGCGGAGAAAGACGACAAGGCCGCCACGCACCTCTATTCACTGATGGATTTCAAGGTTCGAAACGATCTCGAAATCCGTAAACACTACCTGCAAGGACGTTTCGGAGCGATACCGTTCCTGGGTAATCTTGATCGCTTGATTGAGAAAGGGCAGCCCGTGTGAGTCTGGTCCAGCGGAAAGCGAGACCGCTGACGCGAGACGCAGGTGGTCTGCGGGACGACCGGCTATTCCTCGTTGCATGCGATGATACTTACGCGCCGAAGCAGTATTTCGATTTCTTCGGTTCACTCGGGTGAAGATCCATGTGGTTCCGGCGGAGGGCGGAAGATCCGCCGCCGGACACGTGCTTGACCGCCTGCTGGATTTCGAACACGAAGCCGACGATGAACTTTGGATGTTACTGGATACCGACCATTACACGCAAGGCACCCACCTTTCGAGTTTCGTGTCCGTAATCACGGAAGCGAGGCGGCAAGGAGTTCACGTCGCTGTGAGTAAACCCTGCTTTGAGTTCTGGCTTCTTTTGCACCATGTCGAGGAATCTCAGATGGCTGCTCTGTCGAGCGCCAGGGAAGTCGAACTCGCCCTTCGCTCGCAATTGGGACGATACAACAAGACCAACCTTAGATCTGAAGATTTTCCCATCGCGTCCGTCGTGGAAGCATGCTCCAGAGCCGGGAGATTAGACGCATCGGTTGCCGGTGGCGAGATTCCGAGCGAAAACACCAGCCGCGTTTATAAACTGTGGAAAGCGCTCCCATCGCAGCTCCCCACGGAACTGACGAGCCTCGGCGCCTGACCTATCGCAAAATCTCACCACCCTCGGCATCCTGTTCCTGGCATGGCTTCGCTCCACTGAGATGCGTTCGACCGAAAACCACGCACGCCGAGGCTCCGCGGCTACCGCAGCGTCAAATCGCCCGCCATCAAATGTGCGTGCAGCGTATACTTCCCCTTCGGATTATCCTGCGAGAAACTCCGGAACAATCCGTCCTTGTTGACGTTGAACACGGAGGCAACGATATTGCCGGCCAACAACGACACATCTACATGACGGTAGTCCGCCGGGTCGCCCACGCCAATCTGTAAATCGCCGGCATAAAGCTCAATATCCTTGTCGCCGGTGACATTGAAAACCTTCATGTCGCCAGCCTTTGAGCGCACGTAGAGATTACTCCGGCGCGGCACTTCGATCCGGAAGTGAGCGCCGGAATGATTCGTGGAGCCGCCCTCGATTTCGAGAGTGCCCGAACCGCCGCCGCCGTGGAAGTGTATCGAAATGCGGCCCAAATCCTCATCGGTGTGGCTCGTTGTACATGTTACGCGCACGGTGGAGACGTCGGCCCCGGAAATGTCGGTATCGCCGGGGCGGACATGAATCGAGAGCTTTCCGCCCGCCGGAAAGCCGGTTTGAAAAGCCTGATCGCAGCGGCCGGACGTGTCGGCGAAGACCGGCGCGACGGCCAGAATGAGGCTCAGGAAAGTGAGAATTGCGCGCATTTCATCAACAGATACGATTGGGGCTGCGCCCGAGTTCGCACGAACGTGAACAGACTTTAACCGCCCAAAGCGCGCGTCCGGTGAAATCTCTCGGTATATTTAGACGTAAATAGAAGATTGGAAGGGATCTACTTGACGCAAAACACTCAGGACGGCGGTGTGGGTGGTCTGACGGTCGGCAAGCTGAGCGGCCAGTCGGTAATCGGCGAACTGCTTCGAAATATGGAACTGGGGCGCTTCGATCTTGCGTATAGTGTCTTGCTGCCCTGCGTGTTTAGCGTTTACCTCAATCCCGACGACCATGCGCGGCTCAGTGGTGTGTTCGGGCTCATCGCAGACGACGCTCGTAAGGCGTTGCGCAACCGGGTCGCCCAGCTCAACAGGCGGCCAAGCGTGCTTGGCGTGAACCTGGGAAAAGCTCCGAAGGAGTATAAGATCGCGTGCCGCGATTGGGTCATCGATTTCCTTTCCAATGTGGAAGTGCCGCTGGGGGATGTGGAGATTCACTCCGAATTGAACGAGACTGTGGAACCCGGCTTCCGTGGGACGAAGACCACTTTGATGAACCGCGAGCCCTCTGTGACGGGGCAGGTTCGTACGGTTTTGCCGGCCTCGCAGACGCGCAAGTCGGCCGACGCGGTCTTCGCCGAGATCCAGTACGTTGACGATTCCGGGCCGCAGACGTTCCTGATGACGCAGAATCAAGTTGCGGTGGGCCGGGGCGGGGAAGGCCAGTTGATGGAACTGGCACTGTACGCCAGCGATGACGTTTCGCGTGAGCATTTACAGTTGCGGCGCGACCCGGGTACGGGTGTGTTTCTTATCATTGATAAAAGCACGAACGGTACGTGGCTGAACGGGAAGCGGATCAAAAAGAACGCGGAAGAGCCGCTGCCGGATGCGGCTGAGATCGGACTGGCCGAGGTTTTAACGCTTTCGTTTCGCGCGCGGAGATAGAACGTGTACGGCATGCATATCCCGGTGGTCATCGCGTTCGCGTTGTTTGCGGCCGTGCTGTGGATAGCGAACCGCAGGGGGCGCCGTTCATGAGCCGGACCACGACCCAATGGCGCGCCGGGCTGGCTTCCGACGTGGGACGCCAGCGCACCAGCAACGAAGACCGCGCGCTTGCCGATGAGGCCAATGGAGTCTTTCTGGTGGTTGATGGGATGGGCGGCCACGCGGCAGGCGAGAAGGCCGCGCAAATCGCCGTCGAAACGATTCCCCAGGAACTCGAGCGACTGCGCGGCGAGACCGAACCGCGCATCCGGCAGGCGATTACAACCGCAAACAACGAGATCTTTAATCTGGCGCGCGAGCGCCCCGAGTTGACAGGAATGGCCTGCGTACTGACGCTGGCGGTGGCTCACGGGGACAAGCTCACGGTGGGACACGTAGGTGATTCACGCCTTTACCTGGCGTGGACGGGGCGCCTGCGCAAGCTCACTTCAGATCATTCCCCAGTCGGCGAAAAAGAAGATCGCGGCGACTTAACCGAGGAAGAAGCCATGCATGACCCGCGCCGGAATGTGGTGTTCCGCGATGTGGGTTCGCGCCCGCACGCGCCCGCCGATGACGAATTCATCGAAACTCGCAGCTATCCGTTTCGACCGGACGCGGCGTTTCTGCTGTGTACCGACGGATTGAGCGACGTGCTGACT
>Ga0182030_10026313_pt1 | contig 10537 bp, 8 predicted proteins | sample 812S3MmetaG_FD_121299 | JGI IMG/M metagenome (GOLD analysis project Ga0182030, IMG submission 121299) | Permafrost microbial communities from Stordalen Mire, Sweden - 812S3M metaG (Illumina Assembly) | ecosystem: Environmental > Terrestrial > Soil > Wetlands > Permafrost | place: Sweden... | reverse complement strand
CTGCCTCTGGGTTTCGAGATGTGGAGAAGGCATTGTCAAAGGAAGCACGAGAAAGCAGTGGCGAGATTATAACTTGTAAGTTTTTGTTTTAATATTCGCTAGCCCTTGCTAATCTTTAAAGCTATTTCAACCCTCCTTTCTGAAACAGAAAATGAGTTCACTGCAGAGATGAATGCAAAACAAGCCCAAATCGACACGATCCACGCTCAACTCCGAGATGCTTCAGCAGCCTTAGGAAAGGATCGTAGCCGTCTGGACGAAGAGAGACAAAAGGCAAAGGAGCGTGAAGAGCGTAAACTCAAGATCGCGAATTTAAGGAGAGCTGCCGAAGAAGAACGAGCTCGGCTTACACAGATGCAACAACAATACGGTCAGATGAACGGTGAAATTGAGATGCGGTTAGGTGATGCGGACAAGGGACTTGCTATACCGGCCGGAACTGTGCCAGCGAACATCCTGTCTAACATCAACCCAAATCCTCATCAATCACCAGTCCTAGACCAAGCACAACGCCAATTGTTGGCATCTTTACCACCTACACATGTTCTTCGTGCACGAGTCAATGCCTACACGGCGAACAACGACGCGTTGACCGAGAGCGTTCGATCACTTCAAGCCAAGAATTCGGAACTAGCTACGAAGTACCGCAAGATTATTAGTCTATGTACTGGTGTGGAAGAGGACAATATCGACGATACCATTCATAATCTGCTTCGGTCTTTAGAAAGCGAACCGGATACTGTTGATTTAGGACGCATTCGAGAGTTCTTGCAACGTGTAGAAGGCTCATGATGGATTGTAGTGATTGCATTTGTTTGGCGTTTAGGGCATAGGCTCAAAGGGGTTTGAGCGGTCTATATACTGAATGCATGAGCTGGTTGGTATGGTGTAAATGTTTCCATGCAATTTGGAAAATCACACTGTTTGTTGATAATCATATAACAAAATCGACAATGAAACAAAAAGGATGCGGTCCTCTATGCGTGAGACTTCGATACTTCCCCATACCGGGTGTTCCCACCGCCCCCTTTAGTTCAAGTTGGATGCAGCGAGGGAATGTGTGTAATAGTGTGATTAGCAAACTACGATGACATGTATAACTTTGATGGTCTGATGATTTGGCAGCAACCCCTTCATCAGCCTCGACTTTGGCAGCCCCAACCTTGTATCTCGTAGCAGCCAAATCCATAATATCCTTCATTTTGTGTTTTGCCTCGTCTTGTTCTCTAGTCTTGGAGATTGCCGTGGCTGCAGACTGACGCAAGGGATTGAGTTACAGTTAGGTAATGCTAGAAGTGTTCAACATCATATCACACAATAGTGGCTCGCCGTGATTTGCATTTCTATCTTATCATTCGATAACAGCTAATCTGACATCTCGGTCCTATTCTTATTCTGAAGGCGTATTCCAACGCCATACATCAAGCCATAACCAATTCTCAAACTCAATTACAACAAGGCTAGCCCTTTCATTCTCCCAACACCTCCCCGCCTCTTCTCACCCAAACCGGGGTCTCCAAGCGCTAGAAAATGCACCACCTTCTTCTTTCCTTCTAGAAGCTTACTTTGTGCGGAATAAGTCGCGATGAACCTGCCTCGTTCTAACCTATCCTAAAGCCTCATTCGATACCGGCAAATTAAGGCATTGTGAAAAAGCTTGCCGGCATGGTGCCATGGGGAAATAGATGGGAAATGATCGGTGTTTGACTGGGGTTTACTAGTAGGGCGATTTTAGTGCAGAGTTTGTTCCAGGCGCTGAATTGAGGGGTGATGAATGTGGCGCCTATTTGAAGCGAGGATGGGAGCGAGGTCCAATCTCCACGTCTCCGTACCCCTCCTTGCGGGTGAAGTTTCTCGAGATGGGCGTTTTGGGACCAATGGTGAGGAGCTCGGGCTGCCCGTTGTGGCTGGGCTTCAACATCCGATCGGAAGAGATATTTCTGCCAGCTTTTGCATGCGGGAGGTCGTTTCTAGATGCGAGTCAGGCATATTTGCTTTGAGATGAGCTTGGTGTTCGATGTTTGAGATCACATAGGAGATTCGAAAAATCTGGGTATTCACTAGCAGCTTCAGATCCATCTAGAATCAAGCCTTCAAACCTTGAGCTCAAAGTTAGGCTTCGAGTAGTCTCAAGATCATATGAGGAGATCTGGGGCTTCTCCAGAGATCCATAATTGCCCCGAGACGAGAGCTTGATAGCGAAGAAGGAGACATGGGGAAAGACACCAGTGGAGGTTAGAGGGAAGAACAGGCAATCTGATTTGACACCAAGAGATCATGGCATGTTATTTTCCAAGATCTGCCTTTTGAAATTCCCTCTTCGGCCACTCTCTCGGTGTGGAGGTCAAGCCAGACGTTTGAATATGCCAATGGGAGGGGCAGATTGTCCCGTCAAAGAGCGGGCTGGCCATTAGCTAGCGAGATATGGGCTTGAAAAGCATTACCTGCATACTACCGTAAGGTTGCATGACAGCTACGGATCAAAGTAGATCCAAGATTCCATGCATCTTGAGAGAATTTCAATGTCTTGGGGGTCCAGATGCATCTTAGTTGATACCGCGTTATCAAACTTCAAGATGAAAGTTGACGCTGGGGTTCAGGGAAGCTCTTCTACCCAGATAGGATGTGTATAAAGACGAGCTCCCCAACAAGATGAATTAGACATCATCATCAGTTTCATCTTCTTCCTCATTCGAACGGGTTTCATTAAGACTTTGTTAGTCTTTCCATTGCTCTCTTCCCTTTGCCTTCTTCGAAATGGCTGGCGGAATCCCCATCGCAGCACCGACCCTCGCGTCTGGTTTCCTCAGAGGCAAAGCTCTCATCTTCCCCTTATCTCTCGTCATCTCCCTCTTCTTCCTTTGGGGTTTCAGTTACGGTCTCCTCGATGTTCTCAACAAGCATTTCCAAAATGTCCTCAAAATCACCAAGCTACAGTCAACGGGACTTCAAGTTGTATACTTCGGTGGTGGTTACCTCCTCTTCTCGCCGGTTGCTGCTGAAGTCATGAAGCGGAAGGGGTATAAGATTACCATCCTGATGGGTCTTTCTCTTTACTCCCGTAAGTGTTCGATGCGTCCTTATAAGTGACACAATCTCGTACTGACTTATTATCAGTTGGTGCTGTTATGTTCTGGCCTACTGCCCATTTCTCCACTTTCCAAAACAGAATCGCTTCCTTTGGGGGTTTCTGTGCCTGCACTCTAGTCATCGCCTGTGGTCTTGCTACTCTCGAAACCGCTGCCAACTCTTACGCTGTCGTTATCGGTGATCCTGCTAGCGCATCTGCAAGACTCCAATTCTGCCAGTCATGGAACGGTGTTGCATCCTTCATCGGTCCCTTGATTGCTTCCAAGTACTTCTTTACCGGTAAGAACGCCAATAACTTGACCAATGTTCAATTCGTCTACCTCGCCGTCGCTTGCGCTGGTGTCGCAATCGCCGTTTTGTTCCTCGTCACGAAGCTTCCCGAAGTGTCCGAAGAGATGCTCAACTCTTCTACCGTTGAAAATTTCGCAACCGACGAATTCGGAAACGAGATCGGTCAAGGACCTCTATACAAGCAATACAACATGATCTTCGGCTTCATCGCGCAATTCTGCTATGTCGGTGCCCAAGTCACAGTCGCTTCCTTCTTCATCAACTACGCTACTGAAAATGCTACCTACTCCTCTGCTCAAGCCTCAAACATGCTGTCTTATGCCTTGATCACCTTTACTGTTGGACGATTCATCGCCACTGCGTTAGCGACTGTCTTCCAGGCTGACTTCCTCCTTATGATCTACGCAGCATTTGCCATTGCTTTCAACGCGTATATCTGTGCTGGACATGGAACTGGAGCCGTCGTCGTCCTGATCCTGCTCTTTTTCTTCGAGGCGCCAATGTACCCGACCCTATTCACGCTCGGTACCGCGAACCTGGGCCGTCACACACGCCGTGGAGCTGGTATTCTCGTCATGGGTGTCTCTGGAGGAGCGGTGTTTCCTCCAATCCAAGGTGCAATTGCTGATTCAGCAGGGACACGCATTTCTTATGTCGTGCCTCTTGTTGGATTTGTTTATGTCCTGGGATTTGTTAGCTTTCATTGGATCAGACATGGTCGCCATATCTTGCGGGTGAAGGATGTGGTTGCTGCTGGCATGACTAGTGGCGTGATGGGTGGTGTGACGGAGGTTCACTATGATGGGGATAAGGTTATTAAGGTTGAGGAGGCGGAGATTTCGAGGAGTACATTGTAGATAAATGTGTGGAGCATTGAGAAAGGAGTTTCGGGTCTGTAGATATGGGTGCATTGAGATAACTTAGATGAGATACCATGAATAGAGATAGAAAATATCTTTTTTGAATCAAGATCCTGTCAACTTCTATTGTGTGAGATCAAAGTAAAGAATGAAGTGGCAGAGTTTTGCACTTGCAATGTAATTCACAGTGTAACTTCCCTTACCTCGTTATCCAAAAAGAAGTTCAGACAAGCATTCACCTTCTTATGAAATTATTCCGATTTTTGCCATTGATAATGGCCAAAAAGAAAAGCGTTGCTCTAAAAAAAAGGGGGGGGGACCAAGCCAAAAATTTGGCACAAGATGAGCTTCAATAGATTCATCCAGGAGTCGAACCTGGGCTTACAGAATCAAAATCTGTCGTCCTAACCGTTAGACCAATGAATCCGGAAAATTTAAGGAATAATTCCTTATTTAAATATATGTGAGTATTCGTCAAAGGGGGGCTAAGCGGGGCGCGTACTTCCCTCACTCATGGAATTCAGGACTCATGCATTTTAGACTGACGAGAAAAATAAGCTTGGATCAAAATTTCAAATATCAAAATTGTCCATGGTTATTTTGCGGGAGGGGATTGTATTGATTTCTAGGGCGGTGGCTGCTATTCTTCACACACCGCGAAGTGAAATTCATATATGACTATCTGTGCCATCCTATGTCAAATTCTCATTTCTGTTTTTAACGTGAAAGCGGTTATAGGGGTTTTGCTTCATAAAATTCACAATGTGAGTAGCAATTCTGCCCCTCTGCAGCAAACGCGCAGGGGGTTGGGGGGGCTTGCCGCACAACAACTCTTGGTCAAGGGTCTACTTTGCACAAAACTTCTCAGATTCAGTGCTTAATTTACAAGATATAGAGCACATCTAAGTCCTTTTAAATCTCCTATTCCCTCGCAGACATTGAGCTTTGGTAGCGCGAAAATGACCAACCGATGATGTTTCCCACCACAAATCAAGACTCCTTCCACAACCTTACGGTTAGAATCGTCATGCTGGTCAAAGGATTCTTCTGCCTAGTCAGACTCACATGTATCTCGAACCTCTACACATTGTGATATGAGGGAAACCAAAAACACCAGATTTTTGTATTGTCCAGGATAGCTGTTTAGTTCTTGAGGTCTAGGTGCTTGAAGTATATCAGTCCGGCAACCAGTCTGAGACCGAATCCTTGTTCACTATACAGTATTGAGATTTTTAGGCCATTTTGAATTTCATAGTTGTCTTTTTTTTGTGCTGTGATGAACCGACGACGCGCCCTCGCAATTTTATAGGCAGGAGGAATAGTATTGAATCGCATACGACTCTGCAACCCTTCGTTAATTCAGAACCTCACCTCACCTCACCTCTCCTTGTTGTTCTGCTCTATTTGAAGTACAAAAAAAACCCCATATTCAAGAGCAATATTGTTCGAGTATTTTGTCTTCAAATTAGTCAAGCCAAGTGCATTATATTCTAATAGACATTTGTAAATATTATAATTTCTTTTCAAATTATTTGATTAAGTAAATGAATAAACTTTCTAGACTTTATATATATTCTGTTTTTAAGATCAGATATATTAATTGGAAGTATAGTCATGTATTATTAATACTATATTGCATAGTGGCCTTAGGCAGCCAGGCACGTGACTCTTTTGACTGAAAACTACTACTAGAATTACTTAGAAAATTCAAGCTTTTACTATTATTTAGGTCTATTTATTTTTTATATAATAAATAATAGTAATACTTTGAATATAAATCTTGGAATTATATAAAATAAGTATATATATATTATATATTATTTAGAAAAAGTTTTTTTATTAGTATTTTTTTATAGTATTTAAATATTTTTAATAGTTATTTAATTATTTATGTTATACAATAATATATTATAAATATAATATAAGGAATAATATTGAAAAACTATAATACAAAAGACTAGATATAGTCAAGGAAAATAGAGATTAGTAATTAATATATAGTAAAACAGCTATATATTATATAATATTCTACAACTACACAATACTGATTGGATCAATTAAATACTAGTACTAAATTTTAAATTTTTAGTAAAGAATCTCAAAATTTCAATTTCAATAATAATATATAAAATATAATAATATATAAAATATAGTAATATATAAAATATAGTAATATATAAAATATAGTAATATATAAAATATAGTAATAATATAAATTTTAAATAATATAAATAATATAAAAAGAGGATAAAGAATAGAGTAAGTAATGAAAACGTTAATGATTTGTAGATAAGATAGGCAGGGATCAGTAGTGGAGTAAATCACTGATTCTGTCTCAGTATCTTCTAGAGAGATATATCTGCAAAGCTATACAAGTCACAACACACCTACCCCGTAGTCATTAAAAAAAAGTTAACTAAAGAACCAGCAACACCCAATTCGCATTCTACTGTATAGTAGAATTTAGAATACATCGACTTTTAGTACTTGAAATCAAAATAGACTGGATCTTAGTACTGCAAGTCAGTCTGCTTAGATTTAATGTATATAGATTCAGTACAATAGAAATTGAAGTACATTGACTTTTAATACTAGAACTTCACATAGAGCTGCAAGCAGCTGTGAGTGCTCTGGAGTGTGAGTAGCCGCGTGCCTAGATGATGACTTATGGATTCTAACTTCCGAGATGCGCCATCAGCGATAGAAAACCGATCCATGGCTCAACTGCGCATAAGACTCGCTTGAATGGACCATCCGCCATGACCACCTGCAGTCGCTGGCCAGCGATTGGCTAATTTTGCGCGCTTGTAGCGATGATGCGCAACGACACCATGCCGCGAGGCTGCCGTTCAGCTGAGCCGTATGAGCACCAACCCCGATCCAACCTTCACTCCCATCTCAACACATAGCCCTTGCACGACCCCACTACCCTTTGTCGACAACCCCACGGAATCTTGGTCGTCGGCCTGGAAATATATCATGATCGAATAGGTCGAATGCCAGAGGTCGATCGAAGCCTCGAGAATGGTTCATGCGCCCCCGACTACCCCTCGACGACCCTGCGGAAGCCTTCTTCACATCGAAGAGACTTTCTAGCCAACTTTACAATGGAGGTGAGGTTCGAAAGTTATCGCGATCGTTTCGCCGGCATCCGAACGGGTCTTGCGGGAGAGGTTGACCGAGGGATGGTATTGATCGAGGTAGGTTTGTTCTGGGTGCGCATCTATTGCGAACGACATGTTGATGTGCTTGATGACAGGAGCTCCTGAAGGAGCTGGATAATACAAAGACCACATTAAAGCAGACAAAGCTTGACCTGGACAGTGAATGCGAGGCGAGAAGGCGTCTCCAACAGGAGGTTCAAGAGGGCAGGAAATTGGCGGAGCGCCAGGGACGACGGCCATTTGTCGTCGCCCTAATCGACGCGGACGCGGATTGTTATGTGGTAAGCAGACCCCCGCTAAAGAGAGTTCTCTTTCAGGATTGCCTGCCTGCCTAGCTCACGTATCTCATAGTTTCATGACCAGTTCATCGTGAGGGGCGAAAAGGGTGGCGAAGACGCAGCCGACGCCCTCCTGTTTGCGTTGCAGAAATTTGTACGAGGCTTGACCGGTGGGCCGAACGGGATGGACATCCTGGTGAGGGCATTTGCGAACTTGAATGGGCTGGGCGCGGCGCTCCAGCGTGATAGGAGATTGAGGGACAAGGACGAGCTAAGGGCGTTTGCTACTGGTTTTAGCAGCCGCCAGGCGTTTTTCGACTTTGTAGACACCGGACGGGGAAAGGAACGGGCGGATCTCAAAGTTCGAGGTAAGGTCCCATTTAATTTCTGTTACTTGTTCTTCCACCTGATCTATATATTCTAAACCTGTGATATTATAGAGAGTATTAAATTTTTCCTGGAGAGTTTCCAGTGTAAACATCTCTTGCTCGCCTGTGGACACGATGATGGTTACGCGCCATGGTTAGGGCAGTTTGTCGGGGACAAACAGGTTGCAGAACGTATAACCTTGTTGGAGGGAAGCCCGTTTCCGGCAAAGATGAGGAATCTGGGTCTGAAAACAACGCGATTCAGTTCGGTGTTCAACAATGTTACGCAGCCGGCGGTGTCGGCGAGTTTGGTGGGGCCGGCGTGGGGACGAGCTATTACCTCGACCGTGGCAGAGACTGTTGCTAACCGCGGCAGTAACTCTGGGCGGCTGTTGATGGCAGGAGCGGTAGAGTTTGGGGCGGCGGCGGGCCACAATCCCCAGGATAGGCTGGGACCGGTTTTGACGGACCACGCCGGGTGTCGGATCGACAGACCGCTACAGGTGAACAAGGCGGTTGTGGAAAGGATTAAAAAAGGATCTCTGTGCTATTATTTCTACCTCCGTGGCAAGTGTACTACAAAATGCTCGCGTAATCATCTGCACCGGGCACTTACGGATGAAGAGTTTGATGCACTGTGGGAGCAGGCACGGCAAGGAAGATGCTCCAAGAGCCGGAAGGCGGATCGAGACGGCGGTGACGATTGTTCGGACGTAATGTGTATTTACGGCCACGGAAGCGGGGCCAGATAGAAGATAGACAATTTGTTTGACTCAGACAGGTTGCTTGTTTAGTAGATAGAGTAAGGGTGAAGGAAAGCTTAGGAAATGGAGGTTTTGTTGCTCGGATAACGGCGAACGATCATGATTGAGCGGCTACTCCTTCGAGAGTTAAGGAATCGCTCTAGCTTTGGGAAACGGTGTCTGGGAAGGAATATAATTACACTCTCTCGAGCATAACAACAACTTGACCAACAGGGCAAGTACGCAGAGGCCGAGGCCATTGACCAACTACCTAGTTCATAACTCGCATCTTGGTAGATCTACTGAAAACCTCGCAGTGGTCGTTGGTATAGTTGAATTTAGAGATGGTATTTATTACGGTGGATATAATGAGTGACATCCAACTTAGCTCGATATCAAAAGACTAAATACAAAACTCAGTCCTTCTACTGTAATACAAACCGACAAAGGCACTTAAGTTTACTCCAATTCCAACCAATCCACAACTGCACTTTCTGGCACATGATGCAGGAAGATATATTCGTACTTTGAGTTGTTCTATGCATATTCCAGAATCTTAACTCTCAGTCTCCTTGCTAGGAACTGCATGTTACGGTATTCCACCGGTTTGTCCCTTTTTCGTATGTCAATCATGTAAACGATCACGTCCTCCTTTTCCTCTCCAACACGCCGCTTTGCTTCTCTAAGAGCCACCTGCTCATAACAATAAGTCAATATAAATATCGAAGCAATCCTACTCCCCCAATCAAGATGTTTCTCAACCAGGCTGCACAGCTTTCGACTCAAGTCGCCCAAATCAACTCTAGTGTTCGCGTCCAGCCCCTTTTTGTAGACGTACTGGGCACGAGAATCTTCGTCTTCAACTCGATAGAATATGTAGGGCCCATGATATGTCCGTACATTGTCAGCGTGGTATCCGCGTAGTCAGGTTATAGTGTGAAGAATTGAGAGCGTGGCCGGGGGAAAGACACGATCGACACGACAAAGCCTAATCGCGCAAGACTGCAGCGATATTGAGCCTAATAATTCAGGCTCGACGTCTAACGCATGAGAGAACTAGCCGTCATTTTTGACGTGCGGACCCCCACAGAGCAGATAGAGTAAATCTACAGAGATGTGGAACACTGCTAGCCCATAATAGTGCTAGCGTTGAAAATATGGGCCCAAAATATTAAAACATAGACTGTTCGGGTGTAAAGCCAATTTCGCAGTTTACTGTACAATATTTTTTACTTGATGTTCTACTTAAAAGACGGGATAGATTTTTGTCCAGCAGAAAGTGATAACTAGACTATGAAAACTACCCTTGGCTATAATTATTCTCTGATAAAGAGTACTGCTTTTAGGAAATCTATCGCTGCTTTTATAGCTTTGCTATAGCTAAGGAGTTTTGTTATTAGTAGTTTGTAGTTGATTGTTATTGGTGAATATTTTACGAATACTTTTAATTGTCAGCTAAATTGGCTTTTGCTTTAAATATATTAGTTTGTACTATTTCTGTCTAAAGACTACTATATACTGTGGTAGGGAACTAGTCGCGACCTAGTTCTATAGACTATTTACAGGTATTAGGCTTGGAAGGTAAGTGTAGTCAGCTAACTATATAGACTTTGTATAATTATATAACTATATTTTATATATATATATATTTTTATAGTACTTGAAATAAATATATATACTACTAATAATATACTTGTTTTTTTGAACTATATATATATATATATATATTCTATTTACTTATAT
>Ga0182030_10026309_pt1 | contig 10538 bp, 10 predicted proteins | sample 812S3MmetaG_FD_121299 | JGI IMG/M metagenome (GOLD analysis project Ga0182030, IMG submission 121299) | Permafrost microbial communities from Stordalen Mire, Sweden - 812S3M metaG (Illumina Assembly) | ecosystem: Environmental > Terrestrial > Soil > Wetlands > Permafrost | place: Sweden... | reverse complement strand
GACTCAAAGAAGCAGGCGAAGGCAATTAACCGGGCCTCGACAGTGGGAGACTAGGTGAAAAGGGGACAGACAGCCTTTTTCGCAAAGAGTCCTCTTTCTTAGGATGAAAACTTTCGGTCATCGAAAAAGGTGTCTGTCCCCCTTTTCACGCGTACTCGTTATGGAGCGGTCCTTACGGCGTTGCTCAATACCAGGGGATCTCCGGCTGTAATTCATGTTTGAACTCTTCATCGCCCGGCGTTATCTCCAAGCTAAACGCAAGCAAGTGGTGATTTCGGTGATCACGGTGATTTCCGTGATCGGCGTTGCGGCGGGCGTGATGGCGCTGGTGATCGCACTCGCAGTGAACAACGGATTCCGCAGCACGCTGCAAAAGAATCTGCTCGACGCAACCGCGCACGTCATGATCCTTGAAAAGGAACCTGGTCCGGGCATCGAAAACTGGGAGCAGATTGCGGCCAAGCTCGCGCGTCTTCCTCATGTAAAGAGCGCGACCCCGGCTTTGTACGATGGCGCCTATATGAGCGGGCCGGTGAACGGATCCGGCGTCGAGATCAAAGGCGTCGACGTCCGCTCCGGAGCTTCGCTCGCCGATGCATTGGTGCATCTCAAAGCCGGCTCGCTCGATGGGCTGCGCACGCCCGGCGATCTGCCTGGGATCGTGCTGGGTGCCAAGCTCGCACAGAATAGCGGCGCGGTGGTAGGCAAACAGGTGACGCTGGTCATCCCATCCGGCGAACTTACCCCGTTCGGTCCACGTCCGAGCTTCGAACGCGTCCGCGTCTCCGGGATATTCGAGACCGGCTTTTACGATCAGGACATGAACTGGGCGTACATGTCGCTGCCGGCCGCGCAGAAGGCTTTCGACCTTCCCGACGTGGTGAACAGCATCGAGCTGAAGCTCGACGACATTTACAAGGCTGACGAGGTTGCGGCCGCCGCAGCCCCCCTGATCGGGACCAAGCTCGCGGCGACCACGTGGGGCGAGCAGAACCGGCAGCTTTTGAACGCGTTGAGCATGGAGCGCCTGGCCACGCTGATTACCATCAGCTTGATCCTGGTGGTGGCGGCGCTGAATATTCTGATCACGCTCATCATGATGGTGATGGAGAAACATCGCGATATCGCGATCCTGATGTCCATGGGCGCTCGCGTTTCTCAAATTCGCAAGATCTTCATGCTCGAAGGCGTGCTGATCGGCGCCGTTGGTACGTCGGTGGGATTGGGGCTGGGGTATTCGCTTTCCTATCTCGCAAACCACTATCGCTGGTTCGGCCTCGATGAATCTGTTTATTCGATCGCCTTCGTGCCCTTTGACCCTCGCTGGGTGGACGCCATCTGGATTGGAGCGGTCGCGATGGGCGTGAGCCTGATTGCGACGGTCTATCCGGCGCGCAATGCCACCCGCATCGCTCCGGTGGAAGCTCTGCGGTACGAATAGGCGAACTTCTCGCGCGGCTGTTCCTCGCCCGGTCATTTCTCAGGCGACCGTTTCTCGGGCGACCGGGCCGGCAGCTAAACTGGAACGGAGATGCCCATCCTGATCCCTAGCGCCACCGTCATTCCCGTTCCCGGAAATAAGAGCATCGAAGAATACGTCGGCAATGTGAATTCGGGCACAGGGCAGATCAGCGTTGCTCGCATGCGCAGCCCGGCCGGTTGGTCCGAACCGGGACAGCGTCCGGAATTCGATGAATTTACAGTGGTTCTCTCGGGATCCCTGCGCGTGGAGCATGAAACCGGCGAAACCGACGTTGCCGCCGGGCAGGCCGTCATCGCGCAGAAAGGCGAGTGGGTTCGTTACAGCACGCCGAAAGGGGCAGAATACATCGCGATTTGTCTGCCGGCGTTCTCGCCCAAAACGGTCCATCGGGACGAATGAAACTCCGATGAAACTCCGACTACAGGGCAACAGCCTCCGTCTCCGCCTCAATCGTCCCGAAGTGGCGCGATTGGCCGCTGGAGAACGGGTAGAAGAAACCGTGGCTTTCGGACCAGGTAAGACGTTTTCTTATTCCATTGAGTCCGGGTCACAAGCGGGTCATTCTACCGGATCTGGGGGAATACAAGCCGGGATCGGCGAGCATAACGTTTTTGTCCGGATTCCGTCTGAATTAGCAAGCGAATGGGCCGAAAGTGATCAAGTCGGCATCGAGGATCAGATAGGCCCGCTCAAAATCCTGATCGAGAAAGATTTTCAGTGCACGCATTCGTCGCGTGACGAGGACCGGGACTCATTTCCCAATCCGCTGGCGACGCCAAAATGACGGCTTAGAAGGATTTAGTCCCCTGGCGGCGCGATTGACAGTATGGCGCAACCTCACTAGAATTAATGCTTAACGCTTACTTAAGTGCGTTCTCACTCGTCCTGAGTAATCTATGATCAAAGTCGAAGGGCTCACCAAGCGATACGCCCGCCATCTCGCGGTCGATCACATCTCCTTTGAGGTCGAAAAAGGCCAGATTGTTGGGTTCCTCGGGCCCAATGGCGCTGGAAAAACGACCACCATGCGCGTGCTGACATGCTTCATGCCGCCCACGTCAGGAACAGCCAGCGTAGCCGGTTTTGACGTCCTCGAGCAGCCGATGGAGGTCAAGAAACGCATTGGTTATCTTCCTGAAACACCGCCACTTTATCCCGATATGGAGGTGGCCGAGTATCTCGAGTTCGTGGGGAGGCTGAAAGGCATTCCGAAAGCTCAACTCGAGTCGCGTATCGACGAAGTCGCCAGGAAATGCGCGGTCGACGACGTGAAAAACAAGCTGATCGGGAAGCTTTCGAAAGGCTACCGGCAGCGCGTCGGCCTTGCGCAGGCGATCATCCATAACCCCGACGTCCTGATCCTGGATGAGCCCACAGCCGGCCTCGATCCCCATCAGATCATTGAAACGCGGGATCTTATTAAAGGGCTGGCGGGCGATCACACCATTATTCTTTCGACCCACATTCTGCCGGAAGTAGAGCAGATCTGCGAACGCGTGATCATCATCGCCAAGGGCAAGCTGGTGGCGACGGACACGGTCGAAAATCTCACGAGCCGCTTACGCGGGGCCGAAACTGTGTCGGTGGAGGTCACGTCGCGTCAAGGCGACCTCAATCCGCTGCAGGTGCAGGCCAAATTGGAACAAGTTTCCGGGGTGAGCCGTGTGATCCACAAGGACAGCCACGACGGCCGAATTCATTACACCGTCGAAAGCCTGCAGGGCCGGCACATCCGTCCCGAGTTGGCGCGGGCGGTGGTGGAATCGGGTTGGGATTTAAATGAGCTGCATGCGGTGGGCTTGAGTCTTGAGGAGATCTTCCTTGAATTGACGGGCGCGAACCGGGAAGAGGCGTTGAAGGCTGGCGCCGCGACCCAGGAAGTCCCTGCCGGAGAATCGAAATGAACACACTGACGATCTGCCGTAAAGAGCTGAATGGTTATTTCCGCTCACCGATTGCTTACGGCGTCATGGCGTTTTTCGCCCTGGTCGCCGGGTACTTTTTCTATATCGCGGTCGCGATTTTCGTCCAAAGAGGGATCGAGAGCTCCATGCAGGGGCAATCGATGCCCATGGATGTCAATGAATGGGTGATCCGGCCGGTATTTTCGAACGTGAGCGTGCTGGGTTTGTTCCTGATTCCGATGATCACCATGCGGTTGTTCGCCGAGGAAAAACGCAGCGGCACCATCGAATTGCTGATCACTTCGCCGATTACGGATTTGGAAATTATCCTGGGCAAGTGGCTGGCCGCGCTGTTGCTGTACGCGGCCATGCTGGGATTGTCGCTGATCAGCATCGCGATGCTGTTCGCCTACGGGAAGCCGGACTGGCGCCCCATCGCGGTGGGCTATCTCGGATTGGTGCTGCAGGGCGCATGCCTACTGGCCATCGGGACTTTCATTTCAACATGCACTAAGAACCAAATTGTGGCGGGCGTCGCCGGATTCTGCATTTGCCTGATGCTTTGGGTGCTTGACTGGGTTTCGGCATTCAACACCACTTCGCTCGGAAAAGTGATGGCGTATTTGTCGGTGTTGCAGCACTTCGATTCCTTCTCCAAAGGGGTGCTGGATTCCAAGGACATCATCTACTATGCTTCGGCGATTTTCTTCGGACTGTTTTTAACGGCGCGCTCGCTCGAGTCGCTGCGGTGGAGGGCCTAATCACATGAACACCTCCTGGATGCAAACGCGCCAAACCAGATTCACGCTCTATACGATCGTTTACGTTGTGATTGTGCTGGGCGTTCTGGGCCTGGTGAATTTTCTCGCCAACCGCTACAACAAGAGTTTCGACACGACGGCGAACAAACAATTCACCCTATCCGATCAGACGTTAAAACTCGCCAAGGGATTGAAAGATCCGGTCACCATTACCTATTGGGATCAACCGTCCAAATTCGAAGGCGCGCGGGATCTGCTGGATCGCTACAAGAATCTCTCATCCAAGATCGATGTGGAATATCGCGACGCCGATAAACAGCGCACGCAAGCGCTGGCGGCGGGGGTCAAAACGCTCGGCACGGTTTTCGTCGACGTCGGCAACAAGCACCAGGAAGCCAAGAGCCTGACCGAGGAAGAGGTCACTGGGGCGATGGTCCGGGCGCTCAAAGGCGGTGAGCGGACCGCGTGTTTTGTGCTCGGTTCAGGCGAGCACTCGCTCGACGATGCGGACCGAACCGGCTATAGCGAGCTTAAGACGCTGATCGAGAAGAATAACTACAAAACTGAATCGATCAAGCTGCTCGGCAACGCCGAAGTCCCCAAGGATTGCACTTTGGTGGTGGTTGCGGGTCCTAGACGCGACTACATTCAACCCGAGGTCGACGCCCTCAAGAAATATATCGAGACCGGCGGACGGGGCTTGTTCATGTTGGATCCTCCTCTCAAATTCGCCAAAGATGAGACCGACGATAATCAGGCGCTGGTGAACGTTTTGGCCGGATGGGGCGTCACGGTGGACCCGGATCTGGTGCTCGATACCAGCGGCGTGGGCCAGATTTTCGGCATGGGTCCGGAAGTTCCCTTGGTGGCGAGCTACGAACCGCACGCGATTGTTCGGGAGATGAAGGACATGCCGACGGGCTTCCCGCTGGCGCGTTCGCTTGATATCAAGACTGGAGACAAGACCGCGGTCGAGAAGCTCTTCTCGACGCCCGAAAACAGCTTCGCAACCACGAATCTGAAATCGTCCGACATTCGCCAGACCCCCAACGACAAGAAAGGCCCCTTCGTGCTCGGCGCGGCAGGGACCATCAACGGGGCCGGCGCGACGGAGAATGGACGATTCGTCGTGGTGGGGTCCTCGACCTGGGTGGCGAATTTCTTCCTGCGCTTCAACGGGAATCGCGACCTGGTCATGAACATGTTGAACTGGCTGTCGTCGGACGAAGACCTGATCTCGATTCGCCCCAAGGAACCAGCGGACCGCCGTCTGAATCTGACCCGCGTACAGATGAACATGGTGTTCTACGCGAGCGTGGTGATGATTCCCCTGTTCGTCGTGATCGCAGGTGTGGGAGTGTGGTGGCGCCGTCGGTAGAGCGCACGGCGGTAGCGTCGACGTACGCCTTGCGGCCCAGGCCTGGATTTGATTTAACGCCGCCAGCGCGGCAAGAACGTTCCACGGGCGTTGCGCGCCCATACGGCGAGCGCTCGCTCGATGGGAACTGATCCGGAGATGAAATAAACCATGAAACTCGGTCGCATGTTGATTGCCGCCATTCTACTGGCGGGTCTTTCGGCCGCATTGTGGTGGTCGAACCGTTCGGAAAAAGAAAAAGAGGGCAAGCCCGCAAAAGATGCGCCTCCTAAGATTCTGACGATCGACGGGAGCAAGATCCAGCAGATTGAGATCACGCCGCGCACGGGCGAACCGACCACGATTCAAAACGATGGCGGAACATGGAAAATCACAGCGCCGAAGCCGCTGGCCGCGGATCAAAGCGCGGTGGGAGAGGTCACCTCGACCGTCACGGATCTCAATTCCACGCGAGTGGTGGATCCGAATGTTACCGATCTCGCCGCCTATGGGCTCGCTCCTGCCGCCGACACAATTACAATCGCGATGCAGGACGGCAAGACCACCAAGCTGCTGATCGGCGACAACACTCCGACCGGATCGGATCTATACGCGAAGGTGGACGGAGATTCCCGGTTGTTCACGGTCTCGCCGTCGGTGAAGGGCGCCGTCGACAAGAGTTCGCGGCAGCTTCGCAACAAGCACCTGATGAATTTCGACAATGACAAAATCAGCCGCGTCGAATTGACAGTGCCGAAGAAGACTCCGCAGCCGCTCGAGTTTGGCCGGGCCAACAGCGAGTGGCAGATTCTGAAGCCGAAGCCGCTGCGCGCGGATGGGTTCCAGGTGGACGAACTGGTTCGCAAGCTCCACGAAGCCGCCATGGATACGGCCGCCTCGGAGGAGGAACTGAAAAAGGGCGTCGCGGCATTCGCCTCGTCGCCGGTGGTGGGAATCGCCAAGGTTACCGATTCCTCAGGGACGCAGACCCTTGAAATCCGCAAAGAGAAGGACGACTACTACGCCAAATCGAGTTTTGCCGACGGCGTATATCTGGTCTCGAAAGAACTGGGCGAGGGTGTCGATAAATCGCTCGAAGATTTCCGCAATAAGAAGCTGTTCGATTTCGCGTTCTCCGAACCGGTCCGCCTGGAATACAAAGATGGCGGAAAAAATACGGTGTATCAGAAGATCGACGAGACCTGGATGCTCGACGGCAAGAAAATGGACGGCCCGAGCATGCAGGTCTACATCGACGACTTGCGCGACCTGGCGGGTACGAAGTTCGTCGACAGCGGATTCACAACGCCCCAGCTCGAGCTGACTGTGGTGTCGGACAACGGAAAGCGCACGGAGAAAGTGGAAATCGCCCCGGCGGGCAATGACTTTATCGCCCGGCGAGCCGGGGATTCGACACTTTATTACGTCGAAGGCAAGTCCATTCAGAACCTGCGTCAGGGCGCTTCCGACATCCGCCCCGCCGCGCCCCCCGCGGCCCCGGCCAAGAAGTAATGCTAAAAAATAGGGTGTAGTGCCGAACGGCCTCCTCACCGATCTGTATCAGCTCACCATGTCGGCGGGCTATTTTGAGGCGGGCCGCCTCGAAGAACGCGCGACATTTGAATTATTCGTGCGGCGGCTGCCGCATCACCGGAATTTCATTCTGGCGGCGGGACTGGAACAAGCGGTCGAGTACTTACTCAACCTGAGATTCACGCCGGACGAAATCGCGTATCTCCGAAGCCTTCCGCAATTCGCGCGCACGAGCGACGGCTTCTTCAAAATGCTTTCCGAACTGCGCTTCACCGGCGATCTGTTCGCGGTGCCGGAGGGTACGCCCATCTTCGCGGGAGAACCGTATTTGACATTGCGCGCTCCGCTGGTGGAGGCGCAGATCCCGGAGACCTATCTGCTGGCAATGATCGGATTCCAATCCATGATCGCCACCAAAGCTGCCAGGGTGGTCAAGGCGGCGCTGGGTCGCGATGTCGTGGAATTCGGTACACGGCGCGCGCATTCGCCTGAAGCGGGCGTATTGGCGGGGCGCGCGGCCTACATCGGCGGTTGCGCCGGCACCAGCAACACAGAGACCGGCTTGCGTTACGGAGTGCCGGTGTTCGGGACCGCGTCGCACTCCTGGGTCATGTCGTTCGAGCATGAACGCGAAGCGTTCCGCCAGCTCCAGGCGCTGCTTGGCGAGAACACGGCGTACCTAGTGGACAGCTACGACACGCTAGAAGGGACCCGCCGGGCGGCGGAACTGGGACGCCCATTGTGGGGCGTACGGCTCGACAGCGGCAACCTGGTGGAGCTGACGAAAGCCGTTCGTAAGGTCCTGGATGACGCCGGGTTGCCCGAGGCCAAGATCATGGCCACAGGCGACCTGAATGAATACAAGATCCACGAACTGGTGGCGGCGCAAGCGCCGATCGACGTGTTTGGCGTTGGGACTGAGCTCGCGACCTCGGCCGACGCTCCGTCGCTGGGAGTGGTCTACAAAATGGTGGAGCTCGAGGGCGACCACGGCCATCGATACACCATTAAATTGAGCGAAGACAAACACACGCTGCCGGGCGCCAAGCAGATTTTCCGTTACCCGGATCACGATCAACTGGGGCGATCGGTCGAGTGCCCCTCGTGCCACGGCGGTCCGAGGCCGGAGGCGCTGCTTCGCCCCGTAATTCTGAGGGGCAAGCTGGTGGAGCCTCTGCCCGGGATTACGCAGGTGCGTCAATACGCGGCCGAGTCTCTCGCGAAGCTTCCCGCATCGTGCCAAAGCCTGTTCGAGAAAGAACATGCCTGGCGCGTGGAGATCAGTCCAGAGCTCCTGGGGCTTTACGAGAAGGTGCGGCAGGGGGTAGCTCTTTAAACAAGGCGATTTCTTACAGACCATCCTGGAGCCCGCGCACAGGCGGTTAGGGCACGAAATGACGACGGTTTTTTTCGATATCGATACGCAGCTTGATTTTCTCTACCCCGCCGGCGCGCTTTATGTCCCGGGCGCGGAGCAAATACTGGATCGCGTGTCGGCGCTCAACCTTTATGCGGCATTGCACGGCTCGTTCGTAATCTCGAGCATGGACGCGCACACTGAGGATGATCCGGAGTTTAAGACGTGGCCGCATCACTGCGTAGCGGGAGTCCTGGGCCAGCACAAGCCGGCGAGTACGCTTCTGGCGAAGAGGCTCAATCTTCGGAATGCTGCCATGGCCGGCGATCTTGCGCTCGCGGGTATCGAGCAAATCCTGCTCGAAAAACAATCCGTCGACTGCTTCACCAATCGGCATCTTGAGAGACTCCTGGATCGACTGAAGGCGGACCGGTATGTGGTCTACGGGGTGGTCACGGAGATCTGCGTGCGGCGTGCGACGCAGGGACTGCTCAAAACCGGCAGGCGCGTCGAACTGGTGATCGACGCGATTCGGAGTTTGGACCGGAAGGCCGGAGATGCGATGATCGCGGAATTTACGGCCGGCGGCGGCGTCCTGACGTCTTGCGAAGCCGTCCTGGGCCGCTAGGCTTGGCTCCAGAAATTCTCGTTTCCGCGCTCATACTCGCCTCCGGATAGCCGATACGGTCAGGAGGAGGCTACTATGATCAGTCCAATTTCATCTTCTCCAAACCCCTACACTGCGCATCCATCCACCCCGAAAGTCCCGCATCCGCCCGCAAAAACCGCTGCTCGGGAAGACAGCGTCCATCTCAGCTCGCAGGACAAGAGCGCCAAAGATGCCGACCACGACGGGGATTCGCACTAAGTTCCTGTGCTCCGGCCGTTCGAAATCGCTTTATTATCGGACCCAGCCCGGCATCACATAGGAATAAAACATCACGATCATCCCAATGACAGCTGCCATGAAAATGCTGTGGCGGAGCGTGAAACGAAACAACTTGCCTTCTTCGGAATAGGCCAGGCCGGTGGCGCCTGCGGCGATGACAATGGGTACTATACTAACGCGCCAGGCCCCGCCGACGGTGAAAGCGTGAGAACTTTTGAGACCGCGGCCCACTCTGAAGTCAAATACCTGAGAATATTCCTCCCGAATGTTCTTCCGAACCGGGACTGTGCGCTCTTGCTGGGGCACTGGGCATGTTGAGGAACGCTGAGGCATGCGCAGTTACCAAACAGCCGTCCAGCTGCTTCAGAAGAGCGCATGGTTTCATCCTTCCAGTCATCGGCATACCCCGCTCCGGTTTTCGCGCTCCTGTTTTTCGATCCTGCCCGTTTTTTGATCCTGATAGTTTCACGATGATCCCAAATGCAATACTGATCTGGTGCGTGTAAAGGAACTGGCGGAGTGGCTGGATGCACCTTGGGAGGGCGACGGAGAGTGCGAAGTTTTGAGAGTCGCGCCCCTCGAGGACGCGGGTCCGGGCGAACTGACATTCGTCACCCGCGGCCGGGCGTTGAAGCAAGCTTCCGCCTCGCACGCGGCGTGCCTCATCGTACCGGCCGACTACGATAATGACGCCGAGCGGACGGTGATTCGTGCCGCTGATCCGCGAGGGGCGGCAGCCCGTGCCGTCTCCAAGCTCCACCCGCCGCCCGAGCCGGAACCCGGAATTCATCCGACAGCCCTCATTGGTAAAAATACGACGGTCGACCCCCGTGCCTCGATTGGACCCATGGTTGTACTGGGCGACGGCGTTCGCGTGGGTGCGGGAACCTGGATCGGCGCCGGAACCGTAATCGGCGACGCGGTCGAGATCGGAGAGAGCTGCCGGATCCATCCGCGCGTCACGATTTATCGCGACGTCTCGATTGGCGATCGTGTGGTTCTTCATTCCGGATGTGTGATCGGGGCCGACGGATTCGGATACGTGCTGACGCAGGGGGAATGGGAAAGCTTTCCGCAAGTCGGCCGGGTCGAGATTGCGAATCGAGTGGAAATCGGCGCGAACGCTTGCGTCGACCGGGCGGCGCTGGGGGTCACTTCCATCGGCGAAGGAACCAAGCTCGACAACATGGTCCACATCGGACACAACTGCCGGATCGGACGCCATGTGGTGATCGCCGCGCAGACCGGTCTTTC
>Ga0182030_10026308_pt1 | contig 10538 bp, 5 predicted proteins | sample 812S3MmetaG_FD_121299 | JGI IMG/M metagenome (GOLD analysis project Ga0182030, IMG submission 121299) | Permafrost microbial communities from Stordalen Mire, Sweden - 812S3M metaG (Illumina Assembly) | ecosystem: Environmental > Terrestrial > Soil > Wetlands > Permafrost | place: Sweden... | reverse complement strand
GTGGTGCCGCGCATGCTCCGATCTCCGCAAGGTTGTATTCGACACCCCAAGACTCGCACACCCGAGTCACCTTGTGGGGACCGAATCAGACCGCGAAAATCAACACCCTGTTAAAGCGGACCAGGTTGCGGGCCTGCGCGTTCCAGGTCTCGACCGGGACCCAGTCCGGCTCACCCCCCTTGGTGGGCGGGGGCACGGCGAGCAGGAACGAGGCCTTGACCATGGGCTCGGGGCGCTTGCTCGAGGGGAACTCACGCACGCGGATGTCGGTGGCGATCTTGCCGACGAGGTGGACAGTGTTCACGGGTGATTCCTCCAGGGATGGATGGGTGGTCGTGGGCGTGTTCGCCCACGGATGGCCGAAGGGAAGGGGCGCCAGCACCGCGGCGGGTGGCGCGTGGGGGTCGCAGGCCGCACTACGGGCCTGGTGACCCTCCGGTCAGTTGCAGCCAGGTGAGGGCGCCGCCCACATCGGGCGGGGTCACCGGCTGGTTGAATGCTCCGAGGGTGCAGGTGGCGACCTGGCTCTCGTTGACGCTCACGAGGTACGGGGTGGTGCCGGCCAGAACGTCGACGGTCTCCCCGCCGTCACTCAGCTGGGTCAGCTTCTGACCGTTCACGGTGATGACCGGGCTGGAGGGCGTCCCAACCGGTGCGGGGAACTCATAGGCGAGGTCCTGAGGGGTCGCGAAGGGGGCGACGGACGTGTCCAGCAGCTCGCCGTCGCTGCCGCCCTGGATCGAGTCGACGAGCAGCCATTGATTGCCCAGCGATTGAGCCTGGGCTGTGGTCAGGGAGAAGAGGTCCGGCGCCACGGCGACGAAGCTGGGGCCGCCCTGAACGTACATGTAGCCGTTCTCCTCGGCGAGGCTTATGGGGTACTCGGGCTGGCTGGCGTCGGTGGCGGTTCCGTACCAATCTCCAGGGGGACCGACGGTGATGTCGAAGGTGGGGACGCCGATGACCAAGGCGACGTGCGCCTGGTCCTGGATGTGGTACGAGGTGAGGTTGCTGAGGTCACTCAGGCCCGCGTCCCTACACGGTGGCCCGTCAGCGGCGCGCGTTTGCCGTGAGTGCCCATATCTTCGACCTCACGACGCTCAACGAGGAGCGAGCGTTGGCGGAGCGCCTCCGACTGGGGTTCGCGGCAGAGGTGGGCTATCACCGAAGTGAGTCGGAGCCGAACGCCATGGCGATCTCGCGTCGACTCGAGCCCCTGGTCCGCATCGACCTGGACCTCCTCGACCACCTGCCCACGCTGGCCACCGAAGCCGGGGTGGCCCTCCTAGGCCTGCGGTCTGCGCGCATGCCCGCCATCCTCGGTGTGTGGCGGGATCAATTCCGCGCCCTGGCTACCCAGATCGGGGTCGACGATCTCGCGCGGACCATGTTCGGTCCGACCTTCTGCGTGGTCGAAGGCGCCTACGCGCTGGTGCGGTTCTTAGTCCGCGGTGACCGCGATCAACTCGCCCGCGCACGAGAACGGTTCACCACCGCAGTAACCGCACCTGAGGGAGATAGCGACTGCGAGGCTCGGTGGGTCGCTGCCCACTTGCGGTTCCTCGCGGACGACATGGACGCTGGCAGCCTCTGGACCGTCCTCCCGCCTTCCATACCGGACTCGGCAAAACAGGCTTTCACTGTTGCCAGGCCGCCCGTGCTCACCCCCTGGACGCCCAAACGCGAACTCCTTGCACCCGTGCCCAGTGTCGCCTCAGACGGTGACCAAAGCGCGGTGGGGGAGTCGTCCGCGCTCGATCCCGCCGTCAGGCGCCTAGTGATATCCGTTCCCACGAGTAGCGGGAAGACGTTGCTAGCCGAGATCGTCATGATCAGCCACCTTGCGAGTTCCTCGACGGGCGTGTGCTATGTCACTCCGTTGCGCAGCCTTGGCCGAGAGGTCCGTCGCTCGCTGGCGCGTCGGCTTCGGGTCCTTGCCCGCGAGGTAGCTTCAGAGGAGCCAGATTTTGGGATCCCGCCTGACAGCGAGTTCGCTGCGACCTTGGCGAGGCTCGGCTTCACGCCTGAGGACTTGCTCGCGGCGGCTGGCGCAGCTCGCACCGAGCCAGATGTCGCCGTCTGGACCCCAGAGCGCCTCGCCCACGCGCTCCGGGACGACCCTGCAGCGGTACTCGACCGCTTCGGCCTGTTTGTCTTTGACGAGGCACACCTGGTGGGGGAGTCTGGGCGTGGATTCCTGCCCGAAAGTACGCTCGCATTTCTGCACTGGCGTACCCGGGAGACTGGGCACCGCCTAATCCTGCTGTCCGCGGCCATGGGCAACAGCGGCCAACTGGTCGCATGGCTCGGCGTCGATGGTGGAGCGCGTCTTCTCCAGTCAGACTGGCGCGGGCCGCGGCGGCTGCACGCGGTATTCTCCACGGAGCTTGACTGGGAACATCCGAGCGTCGAGCCCGCTTCAGGGCGCGCGAAGCATCCGTTCCGGCTGCCATACCCAACATTCGGTCACGTCCGCCTGCGCCCCGCTGAACATCACCAAGTGAATGTGCGCACAACAGCACCCATCGGCTGGACTACGTTCGCCGCGGACGCCGCCCAAAACCGGGTCGGCGGCCGATTGGCGGAGCAGAGCACGCCACTCTACAAAATGCTGGCGCAGATTGTGGGCTGGGTGGGTCACGCGGGTCTCGTGCTTGTGATCCGGTCGACGCGCAGAGACGCGGTGTCGATGGCGGAGGCGATTGACGATGGGCTCGATGACCTGCCTGCCGCGCGGCCGCTTGCGGAGTTCGCTCGGACGCGCCTCGGTGTCGAGCATCCGTTGCCGGGCCTGCTCGCCAAGGGCGTCGCTTACCACCATGCCGGACTGCCCGCCGAGATTCAGGAGGCGATTGAGGACGGCGTGCGAGAGGATTGTCTGCGGTTCGTGGTCGCCACCAGCACTCTCACCGAAGGGGTAAACCTGCCCGTGCGTACGGTGGTACTCGCGGCGCTTTCATACCCCGGGCAACCGCCGAATCAACAGATGAGCGGAGCTCGGCTCGTCAACGCTATGGGGCGCGCGGGGCGCGCGACCAAGGAAAGCGAGGGTTGGGTCATTTTGGCGCTGGCCGACCGGCCAACGCCCGCAGCTTTCGCAACGCTAGAGCCCAGTGAGGCCGATCTTCAGGTCCGCTCCAGGCTCGTGGATGCGGAGGGGCGGGACGCCCTCGCTGCGTTTGAGGAGGCGATCCGCGCCGGTGAGGACGCGATTGTCGCGGCGCGCGGTGTAGTCGCGGACTTCGTCGCGTACATCTGGTTCATACTGGCGGCCGAGGAGGAGCTTGGGCGGGTCGCGGAAGAGGCGGACCCCATGGGGGCCTTCGCCGCAACCCTCGCGTTTGCGCAACTCGGGGCCGAGGACCGGGAACGCTTCTCACGCGTCGTGGGGATGGTCAGCGATGCGTACAGTGCGGAGACTCCGGAGCGCCGCCGGCGCTGGGCGCGAACTGGAACCTCCGTGGCAAGCGCACAGGTCCTCGACCGAATCGCCGATGAGATTGTGGCTGCCGTCGCCGGCCTGGCCGAGGACGAGATCGAGGCTGCCGGCACGCCGGCAGGTACACTCGAGCTCCTCGACCGTCTAGGTGTCATCCCGCGATTGCTCGGCCTAGCGGAAGCACCTCGTTCCTGGGCGTTCCATAGAACCGAGAGTTCGCGGTCGGCCTGTGTGACTGTTGAGCCTGTCGAGTTGCTACGACTCTGGCTCAGCGGGCAAGCGCTGGCAGAGATGGCTGACACGCTGCTCGGTGAGATCCCCGACCGGGCGCTTCGTATGGAGCGGCTTGTCGATGGCGTCAGTGACTTCTGCGAGCATTACCTCGCCTGGATGCTCGGTGTCCTTCTTGAGCAGGTCAACCGGCGTTTGCTGGCAGCGCGGTTCACCAATCGCACCCTCTCAGTCGAGCTGCCGGTGTTCGTGCGATACGGGGTGAGCAGTGTCGTTGCGGTCGAGTTCTTGCTCTCAGGACTGCGGTCGAGGGAACTTGCTACGCGGCTGGCGAAGGGCGCGGTAGACGATGGGGTGGAGGTGCGCGACCTGCGCGATTGGCTGGGGCGGATGTCGCTAGGTGCCTGGCGCGAGCGCTTCGACGCGACAGCGAGCGATCTTCTGGATCTTCTGGAATATGGACGCAAGCGCGATGTACGCGTGTTACGCACGCTTCTCGGGGAAGGCGTGGTCACTGTAGGCGTTGAGGTAGCTGGCATGACAGGTGAGGGGGTAGTTCCCGCTGCGGAAGCGCCTGCCACCGTGGGTGTGTCAGTGCTTGTACGGGCCCTGGCTATGGCACCGGCACCAGCCCCCCTCGTTCTCTTCCCGGCTGGTATCGCTGGCGCCGAACCAATTGGTGCGATCCCGACGTCGATCCACGCCGAGGTACAGGCACTCCTCGATACGGGGCTCGACATTAGCGCCAGCCTCGATGGCGACCAGCTTACCCTGCGTTTGGCGGGTGATTGAGCGGCCTGGCAACGGCAGGCCGTACGGTTACCGACGACCACGTCGCGAGCTTGGTGCCTCAGACGACCCCAAAGGACGCGTGTACCTGCACCTGGGAAGGGCGGTACCCTCACGGACGACGGCGGCGCGCAATGAGATCTAACTCGCTCAAGGGAGTCTGCGCACTCTCCGGGGTAGCCCAGCTCTAGCGCAGAGTCTGTGTCGGTCTCGTTGGCATCAGGCAATACCTAGCGCCAGTGCTGCCGAACGTACCTTAGCGCGTCTGCCGTGTTCAGCAGCCGCGTGCTGTTGTTGAGCCGCACGTAAAGGTCGGCGTCGCCCTTGTCGTTCGTGACGAAGACCGGCTCTGGGCTCGGCTCCACGTCAAGTCGGCACACGTCGTGGCCATCGACGCTGTGAAACGCGATCTGGACATCGGCGACCGCGGCGCGACCGATGCGCTTGTCCAGCATAGTGGTGAGGAAGTTCTCGTAGCCATCGCGGCCCTTGTTACCGACGGCACCGTAGTCGTCATCGAGCCCGCGCGGACTGCCGTCGTCGGCGACGCCGATAAGCAGCGTGCCCCCGTGGGCATTGAGGAACCCGGCGACGGCCTTGACCACGGCGAGCTCGATCGCCGGGTCGCGCTGGTCAGTGTGGAGGTTCAATCGGGCGGTCGACTTGAACTCGACGTTGCTGCTCTCACCGGACGCGATCACCTCGGCAGTCGGCAGCGTCGCCGAGCCTGCGCCGCCGCGGCTGGTCGCGCCAATCACGGTGGGCTCCTCTCCGAGGGCCTTGGCGACCACGTCCTCCTCGGGCTGTTCGGCGACCTCGACGGGGTACTCACGGCCGGTGTCGACCTCGACGTAGGTGAAGGCGGTCTTTGCGAAGTCGTGGGCCGCAAGCTTCTTCAGCTGCTCTTTCACGCGCCGCCGGCCCTCCATGGCCCACTCGAGGTACTCACGCAGCTCCGCGCGGGTCCACTCCCCGTGGGGATGCAGGAGCTTGAGCAGGCCAGACACAGTCTTCCGCACCGCCTTGGCGTCGCGCTGGGCAAGGTGGGGACCGAGGGCGAACTCGGCGTCGATGGCGTTGACGAACGTCCGCTTGCGCAGCTGGCGCATCGCCTCTGAGAGGTAGTCGGAAACGAACCCGTAGTGGTCAGTGAATAGCTGCGGCTCCAGCTTCGGCACCTCCCACCCGGGGAGGTAGAAGTGCAGCCGGTCGAGAAACGCGGGGTCGATCATCGCCTTCGGCAGGTCGGCGAAGAGGTGAGCGTCGCGGACGAGCTCCGTGTGTGGCCGGCTGGTGTTGCCAACGAACACCGTCGAAGCCTCGGCGGCGACGACGTCGCGGCCACGCGCGAACGAGCCAGACTCCATGTAGTCCTTGAGCATCTGAACGACCGTCGAGTCCGACAGTTCCAAGGACACGACCTCATCGAAGGCCACGACGTCCCAATTGCCAAGCAGGCCAACCCGCCCAGTCGCGTTGTTGACGAACAGCTGGGCAACGGTGATCTTGCCCCCCGACACGAGGATGGCGTTGGGCGATTGCTCCCGGTAGACGAATGACTTGCCGGTGCCCCACGGCCCCAGCTCGATGAGATTGTAGTTGCGCTCGACCATCGGGATGAGCCGGGTGAGCATGAGCAGCTTCGTGCGCAGATTGTATTGAGAGGCTTCGAGGCCGACGGAGCGAACGAGCAGATCAAGCCAATCGTCACGCGAGATCCGCGCACGACCGGCAAGGAAGTCGTCGATGTCTAATGCTGCGACTTGGATTGGCTTGAGCGCCTTGATGTAGAAGGGCCGCAGGGGCTTCTCGTCGTCGAACTCGTTGTAGAGCAGGTCGATCTGACACCACACCCCGCCCTGGAGGAGGCGCTCGTACCGCTTGACGACGTCATCTTGGATGTGTACCCAGCGGTCGTTGAAGTTCGTGAGTGTGGCCCAGAATCGGTTGTCGGCGAGGCGGGCCTCGACCTTGTCGATGATACGGTGCTGTCCCTTGAACTTCACCTTCGCCTTGGCGAGCTCGGCTTCGTCGGGTCGGATGAAGTTCTCCTGCAGCGTGAGGTTGACGATACCGAGGCCTTCGTCGACAACCTGCGGGTCATCGGACGCGCAGTACTTGCCCAGCAGGAACTCAAGTACGTGGACCGGGACGTTGTGCCCCACCTTAACCCGGCGAACCAGGTCCTTACGGACCACGCGTCCGGGAAAGACGTCGTTCGCGAGCCTGTCGAGGCGATCCATCTCGACCATTACTCGTCCTCGAGATCGTCGTCGAAGGTAGAGATCGGGGCAGCGACGGAGACCGTCGCCTTCCCCAAGATGGCATCGGTGCGGGCGTCAAGCACCTGTACCTGGACCTGGTCGTTCGGGTCCAGCCGCTTCGTCACCTGGAACACGAGGCGCACCGCGTTGCTCGCCGGGACCTCGATCGTTCCCGACGCCGGAGCGAAGCCGTCGCCGCTGACGACATGGGCGACGACGAGGTCCTTGCCCCGGTGAGCGATTGCGCGGACGACGACGGAGGGCGTGAAGAGGTTGCCGCTGAAGGAGACCGTCGCCGCGAAGACACCGGTCGAGATGACGCCGCCGACGACGTCGACGTCAACCTTGATCGAGCCGGTATCGGCGGGCACGGCGAGGTTGGCGACGATGACAGGTACCACGAGCTCCTGTGGTGAGAGTCCCCCGTGAAAGAACTGCTTGGAGCCGCCGGCCTTGAACAGGGCGAGGCCTCGGGGGACGAGGAGGTCGAGGTCGGTCGAGGCGCCTGTCGAGGCGAGCGGCACGCGGACGACGGACGGATGGTCGATGCCGCCGCGACCGATCCACGCCCGGCGGTGCAGCTCGCCGCTGCCGCCCTTGGGCGCGTCGATCTTGTCGGCGTCGTCGAGGCGGCGGCTAAGCGAGATGAAGCCGTGGTCGGCAGTGATGACGACCCGGCGCACGCCGGCCTTGGCCAACTTGGCCACGACGCGGGGCAACGTTGCCTGCGTGTCGGCGAAGCCGGTCCACGCGGCGCTGAGGAGGCCTGACTCGCCGTGGACGTCGAACTCGGTCGAGCGGACGAGCACTGCCTTGCACCCCTCGATCTCCTTGCGTAGCGCCTTCTCCCCCAGTTGGACGCACTTGCCGAGCTCCAGATCCGCGACATCGCCGAGCGCGCCACGTAGCAGTTTGCGACGGTCGTCGACGTTGCCCACAGGAGTGCCGGCGATCGTGATAACGAGCGTGCCCCCGCGCTCGTCGATCTGGAAGGACTGGTCGGCGCCGGGGCACAGGTTGGCCATGCCGACGGGCGTGATGGTGGGTGCGGCGGCGACGGCGGGGAGAAGGTCAACATCGTGGCCGGCGACGCGGAGGGACTCGGCGACGTCGGTCGCGAGCTCGTAGCGGAAGGCGTCAACCCAGATGTACGCGGTGGGGACGTCACCGGTCTTCACGTAGCGGTCGAAGACCTCGGCCTGCCGTAGCAGCGAACCAGTGCCGAAGCCGTCGGTCTCGATTGCCGTTGTGTAGCGCTCGATCACGGCGCCAAGCCAGTCTTCGTAGGCGGTGCGGGCCTCAGCGACGGGTTGCTCGAGGTGGCCGTGCTCGGCGAGGGCGGTGAGGGCGAGCTCGAGGCGGCGGTGGCCGCAGTCGACGTGCCAGCCGTCCTTGGCGTACCAGGCGAGGACCGCGGCACTGTCGGTGCCCGGAGGCACCAGGTGGGCGGCGAGGTCGCGCCGCAGCTCGGCGAGAGCGGCTATCGCCCGCCAGCGGGTCGCCCATCCGTCGTCCAAAGCGGGCGCGACCGCGGCCAGCCTCGCCCAACGCCCGGCCAGGCGCCCATGGGCGAGTGCCACCGCGGCGTCGTTCTCGCCCGTGGCGAGCAGGTCGAGCACTCGGCGAGCGGCGATCGTCTCGAGCGAGGGTGCGACGTCCATCGCAACGAGCTGGTCGGACCACGCAGCGTCCTCGGCGAGGCCGGCAGCGTCGTCGGCGGCTCGGAACGCGGCGGCCGCCGCCTCGGCGTGCCGCGCCCACCACTCGTCCGCGGTGCGTACCCTAGCGGCGCGCTGGGAGTCGTCGGCGGGCGGGAGCGCGGTGTGGAGGCGGTCCGGGAGGACGCTGGCTCGGTCGACGGCGTCGAGGAGCAGCACCCGGGCGACCGTCTCGCGGAGGGCGTCGTGTGTGTCGCCCGTTGTGATGTTGAGGGTTCGCTCCACGAGGCGCTGGACATCACCCCACGCGCGCTTCGCGTCGAGAACGGCGTCGCGGCGGCCCCCGAGGACCTCCACGACCATGCCTACGTCGGTGAGGCCGGCGCCGAGGACGGGGACGAGCGACATGAGACCGGGCGTAACGCCGCCGCCGGCCGCCGCCTCGGCTTCGGCGAACGTCTTCGCGCTGTCAGCGATGGCGTCGATCTGGCCGGCGGGGAGGTGGGTCTGGAGCGCGGCCCGCAGGAGGTCGCGGAGGGGCAGGTCGAAGGGGTGAGCGGCGGTACGTAGCTCGGTGAGCGGGTCCGGTTCCGGTGGGGCGGCCCCGACGTGAACGACGAGCCTCGGCGGCTCGACAAGCGCGAGGTGACCCTCGATCTGGTGGCGGAGCTCGAACCAGCTGCCGTCGTAGCGAGCGAAGGCCGCGTCGGGCGGAACCACGGCAGCAGCGACGTCGCCGTACTCGCGTGGCGAGTCCTGCCACACGACGAGGTGGTGGTGGTCGACGGCCGCCGCCAGCAGGTCGGCGAGACGGGTGCGCAGCGGGCTGGTCACAGTGCGTCCCGGTACTGGTGGATACCCGCCCACGGGTAGGCGCCCTTCTTGATCGCGGTGAGCTGCTCGTCGAGCTGCCGCCACGTGTTCTTCGGAAACCAGCGCTTAAGTGGCGCGGCGCACAGCACGTAGCCGTCGTCGAGGTCGGGCTGCCAGCCGAGGCCGGCGAGCCGGGTAACGTCGTCGCGCAGCTCCTGCAACTCGGCCGCGAGGGTGCGCTCCTCGTCGAGCGCCTTCTGTTGCTGCCGCGCCGAAAGCGTGTCGTCTCCCTCGAACGCCTGGAGGCGTTCGTCGGCAACGGCGAGGCGATGGCTGGCGAGGGCGACGAGGGCGTACAGCATCTCGCGGCTGAATCGGGGCGCGTACAGCCACGCGCTCCACTGCCCGGACGGGAGCGCCAGCTGCCAGTAGACGGGCGCCTGGCGGCGGCTCTTCGAGTAGCGGCCGAGGTGCTCTTTGAAGAAGGCCTTGGCAAGGTACTCGCGCAACGACCGGTGCCCCAATACCGACACTGCGTCCGCGAGCAGGTCCTCCCCATTGGGGATCGCGACGCGGGCGGCGGCCTCGACGGCGGCGACGAGGTCGAGGGCGTGGCCAGACTCGTCGAGCAGAACGCCGTCGGGCGGTATCGCCGCGCGGCCGTACGGGCCGCTATTCGTATCGCTCTCGCAGTCCCACTCGTAGAGTGAGGCCGGGGCCGGGTCAGGCGGAGAGAAGGGGTCAAGCACCTCCCCGATTGGACGGGCCACACGCCACCTGCCGAACGCACAGCCAACGAAGAAGCTCACTGCACGGTGCGCCCATTCAACCGGCTTGAACGGCTCCGCAAAGGTTTGCCGGACCAAGGATGGCCGCGCGCTCGTTGCCGGCGAATGCGACGCTTCTGTTGCGACTGTTGCGTCGACGGCGGACTGCAAACGCTCGACCGACCTAGCTAGCTCTCCACCCCGTTCCTGGTACTCCTTCCGCATTAGTAACAATCCGCAGAAGAAGGGCGAGGTCTCATCAAGTGATTCCGCCGAGAGAAAGGCATCGAGCAGGTCGGACACTAGTTCATCAAGTTCGGTAACTGCCTCCAACAATTGCGCCCCGATGGGTAGACGCTTGACCGAGCTGTTCTCAGTCATCCGGCCCCGCCCGAAACTCAGTAGCAGTTGCTCGACCCACTCGGAGTTCAAAACGCCGAGCAAGCGAATTAGGTGAGCGGAGTCGTGTGGGATAACCGCAACCGACATCGAGGTGAAGATGCCATCCCCCGGAGGGTCGCGCACTCCGAACCGTGGCTTCGGACTGCGCGGCCTTCGGGGGGATGGCATGATCACC
>Ga0182030_10026307_pt1 | contig 10539 bp, 10 predicted proteins | sample 812S3MmetaG_FD_121299 | JGI IMG/M metagenome (GOLD analysis project Ga0182030, IMG submission 121299) | Permafrost microbial communities from Stordalen Mire, Sweden - 812S3M metaG (Illumina Assembly) | ecosystem: Environmental > Terrestrial > Soil > Wetlands > Permafrost | place: Sweden... | reverse complement strand
CGCCGGAAGACACCCCTAATTCGTAGCAATTGAGACCGGCGCCAATCAAGGCTGAGGAGGCTGGCCGCCAACGAACCGCAATGTCTTGCCCTGGGAATCCGTGATGATCCGTTCTTTGGGCCGCGACGCCAACGGTAGCAATTCCAACGAAGAGGCGGCTGGAACGTTCGTCTTGTCGGCGCTGGGAGGGTCAAGTTTTGCTGATCCATCAATATAGGCGGCAAGTTTGGCGCGAAGATTCATTTCAATGTTTTGGGCGTTTGCGACGGCAACGAAATCGTCGAGTGATCGGGCGCCCTGTCTTGCGCCCATAAAGACGCGCAAACCGTCGGGCGCCATATAAGCGTCGCCGGGGCGCAAAGTTTCATCATTTAGGATTTTGTTGATTGCTTCCTGTCCCGAAGAGGGCGTGGCGGCTGCAGGCGCGAGCGCGGCGTCGTCCGCGGCGGGCGGCATGGTGGGCGCCTCCCGACTCTCGGTCATCACTTGATAATGGTTGAAGCAGCAACGTTCGTAGCTTAAGCCATACCCGTGCTCGAAGCGGCCGAAGAGACGTCCTCCACGCCCGACCCAGCGCCGGTCGCCACCAGGCGCAAATACGCCTGGTGATGCGGGCGCGGCGTCATCTGCGGGTGATGTCGCAGGCGCGTTGCGACTTTCGGTCCTCGGTCGATCGTAGCCGAAGCCGTAACGTCCGTAAGCTCGGCCATACCCGTGCCCAAATCGGACGAAGTAGCCTCGTCCGCGACGGCCCCAACCTCGGTCCCCGCCTTGCGCAAATGCGCCGACAGGTGCAGGCGCGGCGTCGAATGCGCCTCTCGGCGCTTCGGGCGACCTCCAATTCTTGGTCCTCGGTCGATCGTAGCCGAAGCCGTAACGTCCGTAGCTTCGGCCAAGCCCGTGCTCGAAACGACCGAAGTGGCCTCCACCGTAGCCGCCCCAAACTCGGCTCCAGCCCTGCGCGAACGCTCCGGTTGCCGACGTTGCGAGAAGCAACGCGGAGCAAAGGGCGATTGTCGTTTTGTGGGACATGGGATTTCTCGCTCAGGTCAGGATGGCGATCTCGTCGTCCATCGCGCGAAGATGCCCCGACCCTGGGAAGCTCGCCGTGCTGGCAATCACAAAAATGCTGTTCGACCGGCGATTTCACGCCTGAGTGGCGAATTGGCTTGTCTGTGGTCCATGCAGGCTCCCCGGCAAGAACAGGGACGAATGGATCGGGCGCGCTTCGACGATGCCCCATGCGCTCGGCGGACTGCCCGTCGTCCGACGCCCATTCACGAGACGCAGGAAAGGATCTGCCCGGAATCGACAAGCGGCCCGAACATTGGCGGCCATGGCGCGGCAGGAGCGAAATTGTTCAATTCGATAAATCGTGTGGCTTCGCCGGAATTTCCATTCCGCATGGGAACCTTGCGGCCAAGCCTGCGTTGCAACCGTGTCGGTTTCGTACGGCGCGACGTCCGTTTCGACATGCCGATCAAGACAAAAATGTAAATCCTGCAGCTTACTGTGCATTTGCCTGAAGACCGCTGGCCAAAAATCCGCCTTGGTGGAATTTTGCCGGGATAAAAAATTGGAGGAACAAGATGTTACGTAAACTCTGTCTTATGACGGCTATGGTTGCCGCGTTGGCGTTCCCATCAGTCGCGCTCGCTCATGGCCACGGCGGCGGCGGGCACGGAGGCGGCCATCACGGAGGCGGCCATCATGGAGGCGGCCATCATTGGGGCGGTCATCACGGTGGCTGGGGGCATCATGGCGGCTGGCATCATCGCGGCTGGGGCGGCGGATACGGCTATCACCACAGGTGCCGTGTCTGGTGGTGACGCTTCCAGCGCAGTTCCCTTCCTGATACTGTCTCGATGGGGATCGGTATTCGTCGCTCCTGTTGGCGGCGGCGCGGATCGATTTTTTCTCGAGGGTTGGCAAACGGCGGAAGGCCGCAGAGACGCGGCCTTCCTTTTTGTCGATGTTTTCGCTCGAACGGTCGCGCCCCTGACAAGTGCATCGCGGTGTGAATCGTCAGTCGCATTTCCTCGACGAGGGCAATTTGCAATATGCTCAGAATCACAAGAATTCATTGCCAAGTAATTTCACCAATAAGTTTTCCATCTTCGATGAAAACGCAATATTCGATATTGGCTGTGTTATAATTGCTTAGCTTTGCCGTGCCAGTACAGTAAATATCACTCTTTTATTTGCTTAGTTACTTGATATCGTTGATCGTAACTATTTAAATGCTACCATCTTTGCTAGCTGGCGATCCTGGCATAGCCTTGTTCAGAACCGCAATGTTCGAATAGTAGTCACAATTTGGAAGGATCGCGGGCGCCAAAGCGATATCCCCAACAAGAATGGCAGCCGCACACACACCCGCTAGTGATGACAGCAGCACAGCACCCGCTGGCGGGGCTCTGTCGCTCAGCCGAGACTTCGTGAACAGCAGCCAAGGGATCGCGACGACCCATGCGAGCGCTCCAAACAGAAACCACAGATAAAAAGGTCGGCCGCGGAGCCTCGCCCATGAGCCAGTGGCTATTCCAGTGCAGATCGAAAAAGCTAACTGTAGCGCGGGATCCCAATGCATCGTCGGCGCCTCGCGTTCGCGTCGTTAAACGCGCAAAGTTCATCTAACAAAAGCAATGCTGACGACCATTTCAAAAAGCGTTCGATCGAATGCACCGCAACCTGCATCTTGTCCAATGGCCTGCCCGGACCGCCGATCCCCGAAAACTGAGTCTGGCGTCCTTGCTTGGGCCAGGCGTCGCGGCGGTTCCTGATAAGATGATCGTAGTTTACAAGGCAGGTCGCCAAACTGTTCATAAAAGCTTGGGTGATGCATCATGCAGCACGCTTCATGCTGAAAAGCCGTTGAAATACTGTCCCTCCAGTCCGTCCGAGCACTACGAAATAGACAATGACCAGCAAGATGGTGAGCAGTGCGGGCCAGCCGTCCAACCCGAATACTTCGGTAGTTGTGCCTGAGGGATTGATAGCTGGCGGATGCGGCTGATGGCCAAAGACCTTGTTAAAGAGGAAGCCGAAAACAAAAAGAGCCAACAGGAAATCCAATACACCTGCAACGTTGCGTTTCCAGAGGGGCTGAGGTGGGTCATAAGTCGCCATGTGATCCTCCAAATTTAGATCATACAGAAGCCGAATGCTGGATTGGGTGAAGTGGACGGTCGACCAAGCTGGCTCCTGCGATCGCTCGGCGGAGCCTAAGCTGGATAAACCTTCCGTAGGTGTCAAGGTTCCAATTCGCAGCCAATCCGCGGGATTTCGCAACAGCGCTGGGGCCATTTCCGGATCGGCTTTGAGTGCGCATCAATCGTCGGTCGATGACGCGCATCGGCTTGCGCCTGGTGCGGCTTGCGACGGATCAAGCCGCATGAGCGGACCGCCAGCGAAATGCTCAATTACGAAGCGTGCATTATCGGTGCGAAAACCCATCGGCCCCGCCACTGGCGCGTCGGCAAACCTCCCTTGCCAAACGACCTTGCCGTCAGCCGCCACCGTCAAGGCGGCGCCGTGAAGCTCGGCGCGTAGCGTGCGGACTTCGTCGGGCCGGATTGCCGGCGGATCAATGCTCGCTTGCGGCAGGATGGATTCGTAGCCGCCGGCGCCGCACTGCGCATGGCGGTGCAAGCCGGAATTGCGCTTGACCGAGACGGCGATGCGGTTTTCCGGCGCGATGCGCCACATCACGTAAATCAGATTGCACGTATCCGCCGCGCGCAGCTTCAGGCCGATCTGGCGCCTCAACTCCCCGGAGGCGAGGCGTTTGCTGATTTGGCTCGGTCCCAGATAGCGGAAGCGGATTTCCGCAATCTGATTGGCATCCGCCACGGCGGCGTTGCGAACGACGGCCCGCGAGCTTGGCGTATCGATGGCGAGATGACCATCCCGCAGCGCCGACACGACGCCGTTGGTCACACAGAGTTCGCGATGGCTGACTTTCTGGACTAACGGGCCCGCCGTCACCTCGGAAAAAACTCCAAGCGCAGAGGCGACGAGCCCCAAAATAACCCAAATATGCTTGGGCGCCTGCAACCGCCCGGTGCAATTTTGGCGCTGTTTTAACACGTCATTCTCCCGTTTCATTGGGGCGCAGCAGGGCATTTGCGAACCGCTGGCGCGCTGGCTGCGCCCGAAATGACAGGGGGGCGCCCGCATGGGGCGTCCCCGCTTTCGGCGATTTTTGTCCCCGGCATTAGCGCGGTCCGGCGTCGACCGGAGACGCGATGGCGTTTTCGTTGGTGCAAATATCCTGGAACAACACCCCGCCGTCCGCCAGGTTCTGCTTGGTCAAGCAGCTGCACTGGCCAACCGCAGGCGGGGTCACGGCGGGGACTGCTTGGGCCGGTACGGCGACGACCGCCGCCGGAGCCCCTGCGACAACCGCCTCGGGACGATTTTGCCAGCCATAATTCCAGCGCCCGTCTCGCCGCGGCAGAGGATGCGGATGGAAAGGCGGGGGACGCGGAAGGTTGCACGCCAGACAGGTGATGTTCAGGCGGCTGCCGTACCTTTGCAAATTCGGCGAGACCCTGAAGGGCTGGCCGCGAATGACCGGGCCGTGGCCCGGTTCCCTTCGAAAGGCGCGGGCCGACGCGGCGTTGCTGGCCGCAATACTCGTCACTGTCAGTGTGGCCGCCACGATGGCGAGGGCCGACAAGGTCTTGAGGTGCGTCGTCATGGTCAACTCCTGTTGACGGAAGAGCGGGACTGCTCTTCTCGTGTTCAGGAGGTTAGCCGGCTCGCTGTCCCGAGGATGTGCTCGCCAACACAGTTATGGCGATTCCTCCTAAGGATTGTTCGCGACCCGAAAGTTTCCAATCGCCCATAGTCGGCAGTCCTGCTCCGAATTGTGACAGAGTTTAAGGACCTGATCGACCGCCGCCGTTTCAGACTCCATTTGCTGGACGGCGTACCATTTCTTCGATCCCCCTCTCGCCAGCGCCCGCCAGTCCTTGCCCTGGTAGATTTGTCCGATCCTCTCCTTGTCCGCCACGGACATCTCGGTCTCGCCGGCCAGGGTGTATGGTCGCACAGTTCCGTGCATACGAGGAACCATGCCGGACAGAAATCCGTCCACCGACACCAACACGCATGGCGCGCGCGCAAAATCGGAACAACGTTCGACGGCAAGCCGGATCGCTTCCGCTTGACTTTCGCGATCCTTCATCGACGAGAAGCCGTTGTCGCTGATGGCCAGGGCCTTGTGGTTGTTCTCGTTGAGATAGGCCTCGAGGCCGGCCACAGTCGGCATTCCCTTGACGCCGGCGAGTTCGCCCGGAACGACGGGCAGGTTCAAAGGTTCGCTGCGAAGATCGGCGGCAAGCGGAAGGAGGAGCGACGGCCAGACGACCTTGTCACCCACGGCGTAAATCCTGCAGTCGCCTTTCTCATCGCGCTTCCTGCATTGCTCGAGCGCCTCTCGCTCTGCGCTCACCTGGTCGCGCATGCCGCTTGCGACTCCCCATCCGATACGCGAGATCGCGATGGCCTTGAAGTCCGGTTGGCGGGTGAAATCCGAAAGGCTGTTTCGCACCCGGTCGGTGACCATCGGAACATTGGCGGCATCGAATGGCGAGCCTTTTGCGCCGGCATTCATATCCGGCGAGAACGGCGCCAACTTCCAAATCAGCAAGCCTGTGATCGCGACGGTTAGCAACGCCATCGCGGACAGGACTGGCCACGACGGGATTCTGTGGCGCCGCCTGGGCCCGCCCTCGGGCGTCCGTGCGTCTGTATGCTGATCTTCCGCCAGCAGCCTGAACGCCCGAATGCGCCGATCGATGTTGCGAAGCGATTGCTCCCCGAGATCGAGAACCGTGAAAGGAATCTTGTTCTGCACATGGGTGACAACGTCCCCCGACACACAGATGCTGCCGGGCTCGGCGATCCCCTCCAGCCGCGCCGCGATGTTTACGGCGTCTCCAAGAAGATCGCCGGTCTCCGCAACCAGCACGTCTCCGACCGCAATCCCGATACGAAACAGAATTTTTCGCTTCGCCGGGACAGCGGCGTTTTGCGCATTGTTGGCGTCCTGTATGGCAAGCGCGCAGCGCGTTGCGTCGACCGCGCTGGCAAATTCCGCTAGAATGGCGTCGCCTGCAGTGTTGAACACTCGTCCCTGGTGCTTTTGAACCAGATCAGAGAACGCGGTCGCGGCTTGCTGGAATCGGCGGACGACGTCCTCTTCGTCTTCGGCTACAAGGCGGCTGTAGCCCGCGACGTCGGACGCCAGAATGACGGTCAGCTTTCGTTTCATGTCCTGCCTAGCTGAAATCACTATTCATACGCCAATTCGCACACATCTGGAATTAGAGGCGTTTGGTTAAAGACCAGATATGGGGCGGGCAAAACGGCGCGAGCGAATGGATTTCGCCAAGCGTGATTGCGACGCCCCTATGGAGCTAGACGTAACATATTGATCGGCATGATGATTGGGCCGCCACGCGCGATTCCGGTCGCGCCGGACGGCCCCAAGTTCTAATAATTTTATTGTTCCATAACAATTATTTATGCTTGACTCTCCCGAGATTCGAGCCGGAAACCGCGCCTATTTTCGCCCTGCGCCTGCGACGCAACTCGGATCATTCCTTGATCCGGAATGATAACGCCGGCGACCGGTGCTCGGCGAAATCGAACTGTCTGGCCGAAGGAGATCCAGATCGTAAAGGTGGATGTCGTCAGCGCCGAAAAACCATATGCGCGACGCGTGGCAGGATTGCATTGCCCAATAGAAAGTTTCAGATTATCTGCGCCCCTCGCCGGGAGGGCTTTTTCTGACCGGACGACCTATTTGGGTCGTAAGTTGGCCGCGTATTGGATAAAAACCGTTACGGGGGAACAATGAAGCGGCATCAAATCTTGCTTTTCCTCGCGGTCTGTCTGACCGGCTTCACCGGCGGACCGGTGGGTCAGAACGCAGCCGCGCAGTCTCGCCTCGACGGCGGCGGAGCCGGTCCTGCGTCACCACAACCCGATCGATCGCAACCTCCCGCCGCTCCCGGCGATGCAAGGCCCTTTACAATCGAGCTGAAGAGCCAAATCACCGTTCACAACGATCGAACCGCCACGGAGATATCAACCAAGCGGATCAAGATCCTTTCGCCCGGCGTGGTCCAGGCGCTCAGCCAGCAGGCGATGCAGTTTGTCGAAGGGATGCAAAAAGAAGAAACGTTGGAGGCCTTCACCGAGAAGGCGGACGGCCGGCGCGTCCAGGTCGATGCCGCCAACATCATAACCCGCGAAGCGGCTTCCGGTCTTCAGGCCACCTACGCCTCCGACCTGAAAATTCGCACGTTCATCTTTCCGGATGTCGCGGTGGGCGACACCCTCGTCCTGACGATCAAATCGGATATCCTCCGCGATTTCTTCGCCGGACAACTGACCGACTTCGATGTCTTCCCGCGCAGCCAATCCGTGACGTCGGTCCAGACCATCATCGAAACGCCTGAAAACTTCGACCTCCTGGTTCATGCGGGAAATGGCGCCACTGACAAAACGGAAGTCGCCGGAGGTGTTCGGCGCCATATCATCGAGGTAGCCGGCGCCTCCTATCGGCCGGACGAACCGGGCGCCGTGTCGCCGTTCGACCGGGAGCCCTACATGGCGCTTTCGACGTTTCACTCCTATACGGAGCTGGGCGCCGCCTATGGCCGGGAAGCGTTGCCGCAATCGAAAGTCACGCCTGACATCAACGCCCTCGCCGACCAGATCACGCGGGGGATAACCGACCGCAGGGCGCAAGCCGCGGCCATCGACGCCTGGGTCAAAAGCAATATCCGTTACGTGGCGGTTTATCTTGCGCTCGGACGCGTCGTGCCGCATGACGCAGCGACGGTTCTGCGGAACAGGTTCGGCGACTGCAAGGACAAGGTCACGCTGATGTCGGCGCTGCTCGCCGCCAAGGGCATTGCGAGCGAACAGGTCCTAATCAATCTGGGTCCGGCCTATTCATTGCCCGAGCCACCCACTTTGGCTGTGCTCAATCACGCCATCGTCTACTTGCCGGAATTCGATCTCTACGACGATCCCACCGCGAGCGCCAACGCGTTCGCAACCTTGTCCGCGGAGTCCTACGACAAGCCCGTGGTGCGTGTTGCCGCGACCGGCGCGACCCTCGCCCGCACGCCCGCCATGATTCCGGAGGACCATACGGCGCACGTGCGGACGACCTTGACGTTTGCCGCCGACGGCTCCGTCCGCGGTCAGACGGTGGAGAGCAGCACGGGAATACTCGCCGGCGGCCTGCGTTCGGCGGGCAACGCGTTGCAGCAAGCGGGCCAGGAGACGATGGTCCAGCGTAAACTTCAGAGCGTCAACACCCCCGGCGCCGGGCATTTCGACCTTGGAAGTTCCGCGGAGCTGCGCGATCCGGCGGTGATCAAAAGCGACTTCCGGCTGAACGATCGTTTCAAACCGCCGGCGCCGACGGTCGCCGTGGCCATTCCAAGCGGGATGCCGTTCTCGGCGCGGCCCGGAACCTTTACGTTCGGCGCCCGCCTGAGTGGACGACAATCCGCTTTTGCCTGTTTTGCCGCCCTGCAGAGCGAGGATATCGACGCGGTATTCGATCCGGCCCTGCCAATGCCCGTTCCACCGACCGGCATGACGATCGACAATCCCCTCTTCACCTATCGTTCGACCTACGGAATTGAAAACCGCAAACTGAAGATACATCGCGAGTTTGTCTCGCGTTCGGGCCGGCAGGTCTGCCCGCCGGAGGCGGAGGAGCAAATAACACCCGATCTTAACAAGGTGCGCGCCGACGTGTTCGGCGGCTTCAGGTTTGCCGCCTTGACCGCCCCGCCGCGGCCGCAGGTCTCAGAGGTGGCGCGCATAATCGTTCCGGATCATGCCAAACAAATCGATTACTTCTATGAGATCGGTCTTGATTGTACACCCAACGCGTTTCCGACTATCTCCACGATCGAGCCCCCGAAGCATGGCAGGATCTCGGTTGATCGCGGCAGCGGGCTGTCGAGTTTTCCGCAAAGCAATCCGCGCTTCGCCTGTAACACGAAGCCAACGCAAGGCATGACGGTCACCTTTGCACCCGAGCACGGGTTCACCGGCAACGACACCGCCGTGGTCGACATTCTCTATGCCGACAAGACGGTGAGCCGGCGCCACTACACGTTCGACGTTAATCCGGTTGCAGAAGCTGTGCCCAAGGCGGCGCAAATCGTCGAGGCGTCGCGCGTCGCCGCGCGCGATCAAAAGCTGCAGGTCGCCAGCCTGTATTATCTCAATCCCGATTGCTCCGTGATGGGAATTCCGGTCGTTCGGATTGTCGAGCCGTCGAAGAACGGAAACGTCACTTTCGAGAAAGGCGCCGTGTTCCCGAACTTTCCAGCGACCAATTCTCGCGCCAAATGCAATGGCGGCAGCGTGGACGGAGAAATCATCTTCTATATGCCGCAACCCGGTTTTCTCGGAGCCGACGCGGTGATGGTCGAGATCATCTACCCCGACGGCACCGCCAGCACGCGCCGCTATTTGATCGAGGTGAAATAGCGTTCCGTCGTTGTCGCCGCCGCGAGGCAGAAGACTGAATGCCCCACTTCTTTTGCAAATAAATGCCTGCTCGCCTGTCAGTCTAGCACTCGATTTGGACATTAAATCCGCGGAGCTTCCGGCAACCGACGCAGGATCACCCAATGGGGGCGGCCAGAAGCGTAACCGAAATAGCGTGTCGCGTTGCTAACCCGAGGCGATAACGCACTTTCAAGTCTAGGGAGGGGGAGTATGACTGTCAGCTCGCCAGATCTGAAAGCATTCTTGGTCTCCACACCTTTTTTCGGTGGCCTCGCGGACACGAGTCTAGACGTCCTAGTCTCCATGCTTGTCGAGCGCCGTTTCGATGTGGGAAGCAATATCATATCCGAAGGAGAGCCAGGGCGTTCAATGTATATTGTTCACGCTGGCGAGCTTATAGTGAGCAAACTTGGGAATTCTGGGCGGGTGATTAAGATGGCGGGTCTCGGGCCTGGTGATTTTTTTGGCGAAATGACGCTCATCGAAATGCAGAACCGATCAGCCACCGTCGTCGCTAAAAGCCGAACCGTGCTATACGAGCTCACGGCCAGCAACCTCTACGCGTATTACAAGGCCGACATCCACGCGTATGTAATGGTGATGCTGAATATCAACCGTGAGCTCTGTCGACGGCTCCGCCAGGCCGACAATCGTATTGCCGAGTTCGTAGACACTTTGCGCGAGTAAATGGCGCGAATTCTTGCGTGGCCATGCGAGTTGACAAGAAAATGCTAAATCACAATGCCCATATCGCCGGAATGGCTCCACAGTTTGGACGTGCATTCCTCTTTGGCGCGGCGGTTCAGGGTGGCAGCGCCTGCAGGCCTCGAATCCGCGCTCAAAAGTAGAAAGGACGGTGCGGCGAACGAACGGGCCGTGACGGGGGCGGCGGATTGAACTCGATAAATTGGTCGAGGCGATTCGCGCTTCGCCCGAACAAAACTCGCGAGCGAATCCGATTGTGCGGTCGACGGAGCTAAGTTG
>Ga0182030_10026306_pt1 | contig 10539 bp, 7 predicted proteins | sample 812S3MmetaG_FD_121299 | JGI IMG/M metagenome (GOLD analysis project Ga0182030, IMG submission 121299) | Permafrost microbial communities from Stordalen Mire, Sweden - 812S3M metaG (Illumina Assembly) | ecosystem: Environmental > Terrestrial > Soil > Wetlands > Permafrost | place: Sweden... | reverse complement strand
CGAACAATTGGTGACGCGTGCCCTGTCTTTCTCGATCACTTCGCCCGGCCGAATCGGTGCCCGTGCCGACGCATTGGCGGAAGCGATTCGTGCGACGCTCTCGGCCCACGCCGTCGAAGGTATGATACGGGAAGTCGTCGAGAGCGAGGCGTTGCTGGCATTCCGCCCCGACTCAGAGTCGACTGGCAAATAGCTGCCTTATCGACGGACCGGCAGCTGTCGAGGGGCTCATGCGCTCTCGTCCTTTCGGGCGTCGGGGCGCTTGGACACGCGGTCCAAGACGATGGCGAGGATCACGATGGCGAGGCCCGATTCGAAGCCCATCGCGATGTTGACCGAGTTGAGCGCCCGCACCACCGGCTTGCCGAGTCCGTCGGCGCCCACCAATGCGGCGATGACCACCATGGAGAGGCTCAACATGATGCTCTGCGTAACGCCGGCCATGATCGTCGGCAGGGCGTGCGGCAACTCGATCTTGTACAAAAGCTGCCGTGGTGTTGCGCCGAACGCTTCTCCGACCTCACGAAGCTCTGCGGGCACGGACGAGATGCCCAGATGAGTAAGTCTGATCGGCGCGGGAATGGCGAAGATCACCGTCGAGATCAGCCCCGGCACGACCCCCAGCCCGAACAGCACCAAGGTGGGGATCAGGTAAACGAACGTCGGGATGGTCTGCATCAGATCCAGCACAGGCTGCAGGATTCGATACAACCAGCGCCGATGCGCGGCCGCGATGCCGATCGGCACGCCGAACAGCATGCAAACCATCGTCGAGAAAACCACCAGCGAGAGCGTCTGAATGGTCGCCACCCAGAGTCCGAGATTGTCGATGAGCAGGAGCGATGCGACGATGAACACGGTAAGGCTCGTGGAACGCTTCAGGAGATACGCGCACAGCGCCAACACCGCGATGAGCAGCAGCGCCGGGATGCGCATGAGTCCGTCGGTGAGCAGGGCGATGGTGCCGCCTAAGCTTTCGGAGACGAGGTCGAAGAACCCCTGCGCGTGATGGGTGCCATAGTCGACCAGACTGCTGAGCCAGCGGCCGAGCGGGATCTTGTGAGCGGTCACCCAACCGTCCGCCGCACCCATCCAATCCGTCAATTGATTGTGTCCGCTGGCGCGGAGGCTTCGCCGCACCGCGTCCGCTCCGGCCTCGTCGTCGAACGTGCGGACGCCGTTGAGCCAGGCGTCGAGCAGCTGCGGGTGGGATGAGAGAAAGCGAGTTGCCGCAACCGGGCCCTCGAGATGGTCGTCCAGAATCAGCGACATCATCAGGCTCTCGATATCCGGGGTGAAACGCAGATTCTTGAGGAGCGCAGCGACGTTTGGGCACTCGGCGAGATAGCCAGCCCGCACGTCCGTGTAGATGGTGGCTCCGCCGTAATTCGCGCCGAAAGTGTCGTCACCTCCGGACAGATACTGTATCCGGTAGCGCAAGTTCATCGGGTGGGGCGACCAGCCAAGGAATACGATCCAGTCGGACTTGTGGATGGCACGATCGACTGCGCTCAGCATGCCCTGTTCGCTCGATTCCACGATGGTCCAATCGCCGAGCCCGAATCGATTTTCCGCGATCATCGTGCCGATCATGCGATTGCCGTTGTTGCCGGCCTCGATCGCAAAAATCTTGCGCTGAAAGCGCTCGGCAAAAGGCCGAAGATCGGCGAAGGATCGGACTCCGGCCTCGGCGACGTACGAAGGGACGGCCAGGGTATATTTGGCGCCCTCGAGATTGGCCCTCACCACCTCGACCGATCCGTCGGTTAGAAAGGGCCGCCGATCCTCGAGCATGCTCGGCTGCCAGTCGCCGAGGTAAACGTCGATCTGCCGGTTCTTGATCGATGCATAGGTGACGGGTATCGACAAGATCTGCGTGATGGTTCGGTATCCCAGCCCCTCGAGAAGCCGAGCGGTCAGCGCGGTCGTAGCGGTGATATCGGTCCAGCCGACATCGGAGAAACGTACCGTGCGGCAACTCGCAGGTTCGATCGCAGCGGCCCGCGCCATCCCCAGGCAGCAGGCGAGTCCGAGCAGCAACGCGCCAAAGGCCGCTCGGAGCCCGCTCGGACAGGCTCCCGGCCACGGTGTGGAGCGGCTATGAGCTGCCTCAGTGACGATACGCCGGTTCCTCCGCGTCGAGGATCGCCTTGATGTTCTCGAAATGATCGACGGCCAGTTGTCCGTAGCCGCGCCACTGGCGCGCCGTCAGGGCGGCGATCTCGTCGGATACGACACGCAGCTGCTTTCCGCTGGCATAACAGGTCAACAAGGTCTCGGCCGCGCGCTCGAAGTAATAGAGCTCATCGAACGCCTGCGCAACGCTCGGGCCCACGACCAATACACCGTGGTTCGCCATCAACAGCACCGAGGCGCCGCCTGCGAGCAACCGGGCCACCCGGTCGCCTTCTGCATCCGACAATGCCATGCCGCTGAACTCCTCGTCGAGCGCCACCCGTCCGAAGAATCGCATCGTGTTCATGTCGATCGGATACAGGGTGCTGTCTTCGAGGCAAGCAAGCGCGGTCGCGTATTTGGAATGCAGGTGCATGACGCAGCGCGCCTCGGGCACCTTGGCGTGAAGCGTCGCATGCAGATACCAGGCGGTCGGATCCGGCGCCCGCGGGTGCTCGAGGGTGCTCGAGTCGTGAGCGTCGAGGAGCAGCAAATCGCCGGCGCAAATCCGCGCGAAATGCCGGCCGCGCGGGTTGATCAGGAATTTCGATCCATCGGCCGAGACGGCGAGGCTCAGGTGGTTGGCGACGGATTCGTGCATCTCGAGGCGTGCAAACCAGCGAAATGCCGCCGCCAGATCGACACGCTCGGCGCGGTGGCCCAGGGCGCCGCCGGGGCCGCGTGGCTCGGTGAGGGCGGAGGCTCTGGCAGCGCCGGATGGTCTGGCGGGGGCGGGTGGTTTGGCGGGGGCGGTCATGGTGACTCCGGATCAACGCTGCCGTGTAGCCCAATTCGGATGCATCCAAACGGCGGCGGGCTCGCGCGGGAGCGGCCCTTTGCCGCGAATGATATCGCTCATTTTCTCGGCGATCATGATGGTCGGGGCGTTGGTATTGCCGCTGACGATGGACGGCATCACGGACGCGTCGATCACTCGCAGTCCTTGGACGCCGTGCACGCGGCACTCTGCATCGACCACCGACGTTGAGGGATCCCGGCCCATGCGGCAAGTTCCGACCGGGTGATAGCAGGTCTCGACGGCGCGTCGAACCCAGGCGTCGATCTCAACGTCGGAACGGATTTGAGCCCCGGGATAGAGCTCCTCGCCGCGATATCGGGAAAGCGCCGCCTGCGCCAAGATCTCGCGGGTGAGACGCACAGAGGCGCGCAAGTCTTCACGGTCTTGGCGGTCGGTCAGATAGTTGAAGCAAACGGAAGGCGGTGCCGCGGGATCGGTAGTGCGAATCTTCACGCGGCCCGTACTCTTCGGGCGCATCAAATCGATATGCACTTGGAACGAGTGCATGCCCACATCCTCGACAGTACCCGGCTTGATGGCGAGCGGCATGAACGTGAGCTGCAGATCCGGGTACCGCACCCCCGGTCGGCTACGGATGAAGCCGCCAGCCTCGAAATGATTCGAGCTCGCGATGCCATGGAGCCCGGCGAACCATTTGATCCCCGCGAGCAACCTTACCAGGCCTCGAGTAGCCGGGAATATCGACACCGGTTCGGCGCAGCGGTGCTGGATGACGATATCGGGATGGTCGTTGAGATGAGCGCCCACGGCCGGCACATCACATCGGGGATCGATGCCGACGCCTTTGAGGTCGTTCGCGCTGCCGATGCCGGACAGCTGCAGCAGCTGGGGCGAATTGATCGCACCTGCCGATACGATCACCTCGGCATCCGCCAGCGCCTCTCTGAGGCTCGAGCCGACGGAATACTCGATCCCGGTCGCCCGGCCGCGCTCAAAAAGCAAGCGCCGGACCAGCGCACCGGTCAGCACGGTCAAGTTTCCGCGATGCAGCGCCGGACGCAAATAGGCGCGCGCAACGCTCGACCGACGGCCCCTCGGGGTCGTGGTGCGATCGATCCGGCCGAAGCCTTCCTGCCGCTCGCCGTTGACGTCTGCAGTCAGCGCGTAGCCGGACTCGACCGCTGCGTCCACGAACGCGGCAGCGAGCGGCGCCGTTTCCAGGTTCGGTGCGAACACGGCGAGCGGCCCCGACCCGCCGTGATAGACGTCGGTGCCGGCCGCGTGCCGCTCGGCGCGTTTGAAGTAGGGCAGCACATCGGCGTAGCTCCATCCGGCGAGGCCGCTGTCGGCCCAACCGTCGTAGTCCTGTGGGTGGCCGCGGATGTAGACCATGCCATTGATCGAGGAGGAGCCGCCGAGCACGCGGCCGCGGGGATGAGTGAGGCGGCGGCCGTCAAGGCCCGGCTCCGGATCAGATAGGTAGTTCCAGTTGAACCGATCGGACGAGACCAGGCTACCGACGGCCGATGGCATGGCGATGCGCCAACTGCGATCCGAGGGCCCCGCCTCGACCAGCAAGACGCGCGTCCTCCCGTCCTCGGTCAAGCGGGAGGCGAGTACACAGCCGGCCGACCCGGCACCTACGATGACGTAGTCATATCGCCGGCGAGCAGCGGAGGTCATCGAAGACGGCCGCTCAGCGGCCAAGCGCGTCGTAGCAGAGCTTGTGGAAATGGCGGACCAGATGCTCGCTCTTGTGGGTGATGCCCTCGCCGATGAGGTAGCGCCCGCGCTCGAAACCGAAGGAGTGCAACCCCCGCTGGTTCGAATGATTGAGGCTGATATCCTCGGGACCCAGATCCTCGTTCATCCATCGGATGCATGCTTTGGTTACTGCCGGCAGCTCGCGACCCGCAACTCCATAGTAGCCGAAGCGCAGCGTCGAGCTCTCAGGACCGGTCGGAATCATAACGAAGGTGCCGACCATGTCCGCATAGGGGAAGGCGTAGAGCGTGGCGTTCGGCCACAGGCCGAGGTTGAAGAACCAATCGGTCTGCCAAGTCGCTCCTGCGAGCGGCAGCCCGTAGGCCTCCCTCGTGCCCTTCTTGGGCGGTCCGATGTACGTCCACCACTGGCCATGCGGGTTCAAGGTGTATCCGCCGTAGTCGATGAGCTCAACCAGCTGCTTGTGGGCCGGTCCGGAGCTGTCGAAGTGATAGCCTTCGATGGAGTTCTCCTGGATCACCTTCCAATTCGCTCGAACGGGCACGTCAACTTCCTCGATCAGCGCCAAACGGTCGAGGTCAGGTATGAAGCGGCGAATTTCCGCTTCCGCCCCCTGCGCCATTTCAGCGACCGGCCTGGCCTCCGGGTCCAAGTTCACGAAAACGAACGATGCGAACGTCTCCACGCGCACCGGCTTCAACCCGTGCTCGCTCTTGTTGAATCCCAGAACCCCCTCTGCGTTCGGCGCCCCCCGCAGGCAGCCGTCGAGGGCGTATGTCCACGCGTGATATCCGCAGGTCAGCGCGGGCGACTTGCCGCGCCGTGCCTCGACGAGACGGTTGCCGCGGTGCCGGCAAACATTGTGGAACCCGCGGATCTTACCGTCGCGTCCGGCGATGACGATGACGCTTTGCTCGAAGATCTCGTGTGTCACGAAGCTGCCAGGCTCGCGCAGCTCGTTGATGTGCGCGGCCAGGTGCCAGGACTTGAAGAAGATTCCGGTCTTTTCCTGCAAAAACACGCTTTCATCGTAAAAGAAATGCGCCGGCAGGGAGTAGCCCGCGGCCTGGTCTTCGACGCTCCACTCTGCTCTGTCGGTGCTCATGGTGGTCCTCGGTTGCCGGTATCCAAGCTACGTCCCATCCGGTGGACCCGCCTGCTGAAATGCGTCATCATGATGTCGAAATCTCTCGGTGGCGCACCGGCGCGTGGAGCAGAGACAGTGGGGTTTGATGCGCGGAGCGCGGGGCCAGTGCGAAAGATCGCCTTTGTGCTCCTGCCGGAGTTCTCGCACCTCGGGATCGCCGCAGCGACCGAGCCCTTGTTCATCGCCAATTGGCTCGCGCAGCGGACGGTGTTCGATTGGAAGATCGTCTCCGCGGACGGCAAACCGGTGCGCGCCAGCAACCGCATGATGCTGCCGGTCGACGGCGATCTCGCGGCCGCGGACCGCGCGAAGACGGTGTTCGTGCTCGCGAGTTTCGAGCCGGATCGAGCGGTGCGCGAGCGATCGATTCTGCGTTGGCTGAGACGCATCGCGCGGTTCGGCGTCGAACTCGGCGGCATCGAGAATGGCAGTCTCGTGCTCGCCGAGGCTGGACTCCTCAACGGACACGAGGTCGCCGTGCATTGGGACAATTTGATGGGGTTCCAAGAGCACTACCCGGCGACCCGGCCGGCGGCGCAGCTCTACGCACGCAGCGGCGAGCGCGTCACCTGTGCGGGCGCATCCGCCATCCTCGACATGATGGTCGCGTGGATCGGCTGGCACGCGGATGCGGATCTCGCACGCGAAGTGGCCGAACATCTGCTGTTGTCGGGGGTGCGCGCCGCAGAGCGCGAGCAGCGCAGCGCACAGAGCGACGGGCCTCTGGGGTCGGACGCCGCGGTGGCGAAGGCCCAGAACATCATGCGCGCACATGTCGAGGAGCCGCTGTCTTGCGGCGAGATCGCGCGGCGTTCGGGCATGTCGCTACGCCAACTCGAGCGGCGATTCAAGCGGCAAGCTCACTGCTCGGTGCTGCAGAAGTACCGGCTGATCCGCATGGCCAAGGCGCATCAATTGCTGCAGCAGACCCGGCTCAGCGTGACGGAAGTGGCTTTGTCCTGCGGGTTCTCATCGCCCGAGTATTTCTGCCGCCTCTATGGCGCCATGTTCGATTGTTCCCCAAGCCAGGATCGGCGGCAATCGACCACGGCGCCGGTGCTCAGGCAGGGAGTACCGAATGCGCGCAGGAGGTCTGCAGGGTTCGATGATCAGGAAGGCCGTTGAGATCGAGACGCCGGTCTCGACGAGGCTTGCAGGCAGGCCGACGCGCGGGTCCCGACGTGCTCGTCCGCGTCCGCATCGAGCCCTGCGTCGGCGACCGAGATCCGGCGGAGCTCCGTGTCGAGGTCGAGAGATCGGCATGCCGCGATGTAGATCAAGGCGGAGACCGGCAATCCGACTACGATGGCGATGTCGGCTCCGCCGAGCGCCCGCGCGATCGGACCCCGGTAAAGGCCGGTACTGAAAAAGGGCATCATGGCGATGAAGCCGCCGAAGTAGGCGACGAGCCCGCGCCAGCTCCAGCGGCCGTACATGCCATGGGGATTGAAGATCTCGCGCACCGAATAACGGCCGCGTCGTACCAAATAGAAGTCCACCAGATTGATCGCCGTCCAGGGCGTGAACAAGTACAGGAGGATCGCGAGGAACTCCCCGAACGCGGCGGCGAAGTGCGGGGAGGAGGCGAGCGCGATCGTGCTCGACACGGCGAGCAGCAAGAACAGGGTCCAAAGTCTTTGACCGACCCCGGGCTTCAGCGGCACCACTGAGTCGATGACGCTCAGCAGCGTGAGCGATGCGCTGTAGAACATAATGGTCGTGATGGTCAAGAGACCCAGAAGAGATAGGATCAAGAAGGAGGCGCCCGAATGCGGCCACACCACGTCGGCCGCCGAGCGCAGCGCGTCCGACAGCTCGAGCGACGGAAAAAGACACGCTGCGAAAGCCCCGATCAACATCGGCCAGACGCCGCCGGCGAAGGCGCCCGCGTAAGTCCACCAGAACGAGGCGGCAACGCCGATATCCCGCGGCAGGTAGCGAGAGTAGTCGGAAACGCTGACGGACCAAGATACTTGATAGGCCGCGGACGCGAGCAGCTGCGTCAAGAAAGGGATCATGACGAATCGATCGAGATCGAGCTGTCGTGCCGGTACCGGCACGTGGATGACGGCAAGCGTCATGGCCGCGAACGCGACGAGGAGCAGATAGGCGAGCAGACGCTGTGCCTTGTGGATGAGGTCGTAGCCCACGATGGCGAGCGCCGTGGCGATGATCCCGAAGATGAGCATCGTCGCGACGCGGCTGAAATGGGAGAGCGTCATCATCGAGTCCGCAGCGAGCACCTGATTGAACGCGCAATAGCCGACCAGCGTGATCAAGGCGACGCACCAGACCAGAAGCGCGCCCAGATAGCCGAACTGGGGCCGCGACTGGATCATCTGCGGCAACCCGAGCTGCGGCCCTTGCGTCGAATGGAATGCCATGAAGAAAGTCCCGAAGGCGCACCCGAGCACAATGGCGATTGCCATCCAGGCAAAATTGCCGCCAAGCGCGACGCCCACGAACCCTGTGGCGATGGTCGCAAGATGCGCGCCCCCCGTGAACCAAACAGGCCACAGATGCCAGAGCTTTCCGTGACGCTCACGGATCGGCACGTAGTCGATCGACCGATGCTCGATCAACGGCGGTTTTGGCACAGGATCACCGAGGCGCGTCAGAGTCGCGCACGTACCCACTGGTGGAAGGAATGCACCATGTATTCTTCCGGCATCAGCACGCCGGCGCGATGCGCCAGCGCGTGCAGTCCGCGTTGGTTGATTTCGCAGGCGCGGGCGTCCTCACTCATAACGAGATCCGCGAAATCGACGACCTTGCGCAAGGCGAAGCTTTCGCTCGCAAGTGCCGCCGGTGCGAACAAGTATTCGGCCCGAAGCTCCATCCGCTCGGATCCGAGCGGCAACAGGCGAACGGTCCGCACGTAGTCAACGTGCGCGGCGATGAACACGCTCGGCAGGCTCGTGAGATAGACCTGTCCCAGTTGGCGATCCGTTTCCGAAAGCGTTGGAAAGATGGGCGCACTCAATCGTCCGTCCGTGGTCCAAGATTCCGCCCCCGCCCGGAGCCCTCCTCGGTAGAGCGGACTTTCATCATCCGCATGCGCCCTCCAGTTGGGATCATCGCGCTCACGAATGTACCCGCGACCGAAGAGCGGCACGAGCTGGCAGAGCTTCGGATGGATGCCGGGGCAATGCAGACACTCGCTGAAATTCTCCCAGAACACTTTCCAGTTGCACTCGATGGTCTTGACATCGACATGCGCGACCACGAGCTCCTCGAGCGGCCAGCGTTCGAGCCGGGTCATCTTGAAGTCGAAGGACTCTTCGAGCGTCGGCGGGTCGTCGGCGAGCGAGACGAAGATGAAGCCTCGCCACTCCCGGACATTGACCTGATAAAGGGAGTAGTCTTCCGCGGCGAAGCCCGTCGGGATGCTTTTCGAGGAGGTGCGCAGCAGGTCGCCTTTGAGGCTGTAAGCCCAGGCGTGATAAGGACATACGATGCTCGAGGTCCGCATCACGCCGCGGCACTCGACGCAGAGCTCCGCGCCCCGGTGCCGGCATGTGTTATGAAACCCGCGGAGCGTTCCTTCGTCGTCGCGTACCAAGAGGATCTTCTCACCGGCCAGCGAGAAATTGAGGTACGCCCGGGGTTCGCCGACCTCGCTCGAGCGTGCCACGTAAATCCAGCTCTTTCGCCAGATGCGCGAGAGCTCGAGCTCATGGTGCTTCGGATCGAAGTACCAGTTCGAAGGCAGCCCTTCCTTGACCTCTTCGAGGCCGTTGTACGGGATGGACGGCGATTCGGATGTGAGTGGCGCGGACATGATTCCCCCGGCAGACCAGAATCTCGAAGACTCGATGCAGTCTACCGGACCGCGCGCACGACGCTAGCGGGATTCGTATACCTTATGCCCCTGGAACCAAGTTTGCAGCACACGCGTAGCACCGATCTCCTGCGTCTTGCCGGCCGCGGCCAGGGCGATGATGTCGCGGTCCAGCATTATGAAATCGGCCGACTTTCCGGCCTCGAGCGAGCCGATTTCGTCGCCGCGACCGAGCGCCCGGGCGCCGTTGATCGTATAGGCCTCGATGACTTCCAGGATGTCGATTCGCTGCCAGGGACTGGTCGGCGGAAGCCCCGGTTTTGCGCGGGTCAAGGCGAACTCCATGTTCACGAAGGGCTGCGGGTCCTTGGTGAGAACGGGCGCATCGGAGCCTGCGACCAAGATGGCGCCCGCGCTCTTCGAGGCCTTGACCGGATAATAGGTTTGCTCAAAGTAGCTGTCCGGTCGATGCAGGGCTTCGTAGCTGTTGCCCGACACATGCGAGTAGAAGGGCACCAGGCTCATGTCGTAGCCCAACGGCTCCGCATAGACCCAACTATAGGTGTACGCAAGGTACAAATGATCCTTACCCATGCGATTGACGTCCGCGGGCGTCGCGAACTCGATGTGCGCGAGCGTGTCGGGCTCGCGGTCGATCCCATCCGCGGCGCGCGCGGCCTCGATGGCGTCGATCGACATCGTCACCGCCGCGTCGCTGATCGCATGGATATGAATCGTGTAGCCCCTGAGATGCGCCTGCTTGATGTATTCGCGAAAGATCGCCGGCTCATGCTCTGGGACGCCATAGTTGATCGCGCATTGTCCAGGGTGATAACCGTATTGCTGCATGAATTCGTGCACTTGCTCGGCGGTCGTGTAGTCGCTCGGCTTCGACCGGGCATACACGCATTCGGGCGAACTCGGGTCGGCATATCCCTTGACGGCGAGGTG
>Ga0182030_10026303_pt1 | contig 10539 bp, 9 predicted proteins | sample 812S3MmetaG_FD_121299 | JGI IMG/M metagenome (GOLD analysis project Ga0182030, IMG submission 121299) | Permafrost microbial communities from Stordalen Mire, Sweden - 812S3M metaG (Illumina Assembly) | ecosystem: Environmental > Terrestrial > Soil > Wetlands > Permafrost | place: Sweden... | reverse complement strand
GTGTCCCGGATAAGATTTGACAATGGCATGTTGCAAGGACCCCCTCACCCCCGGGCCCCTCGGTCGCCACGGCCACCGAGGGGAGGATGGATTTTATTGCCCTCGCCCCTTTGGGGGAGAGGGAGGCGCGCATCCGGCGTAATCGCCAGCCGGGGCGGGCCGGGTGAGGGGGTCTCGCCTATTGTCAATTCTTACGTGGGACACCACACTACTGTCTTTCCCCTCTGTCTGCTGCCCGCTGTCGAGTGCCACCTTCGTCCTTTCGGCTCTTACCAAAACTTCGGAATCAGGAATCCTGTGCTCCGGCAGTGTTCTGTAAAGGCTTCCCCGAATTGGTTGGCCAGCATGGATTCTTCTTTCCGTGCTTTGATCCAATAGCCCAGAACGATCAAGCCAACTCCGCCGATACATCGCCATTGGTCGAGTGCCAAAGCTCCGCCGGCTGCGGCCAGATCGATTCCGGAGTATATGGGATGCCGGAAATAAGTATAGGGACCAGTGCTGATGAGCTTGTGGTCCTCTTTGAGGGTGACTCGGGCGCTCCAATACTGTCCCAGGTGCCAGCGGGCCCACAGAGCGATAGCGATGCCGATCCAGGTGAGTGCGACGCCCACGACGGCAAGGGCGTATGTCCGATGGACAACGCGATGGCCAAGAACACCGATCCCCGCGGCGTCGCTGAAGAGGAGTACAAAGCCGAGAATTTCCAAAAAAAGGGTGCCGTAACGCGACGCGATGGATTCCTGGCTGACGGTCCTGCGCGTCTTCAGAGCGCCCGCCGCCCAGTATACGACAAAGATGATCCACGGTCCTTCAACGAGATAACGCCAAATCATACTTCGATGCTCCATCGGACCTCGCGGGCACTTGCAAGTTGCAGTGCCCGATGTGGTCGGGATTTCCTCTTGCGCGGATTTCTCACCACGCTCGGATAGTATAACTGGGTTGCCGGAAGGGCGGGGCTGAACAGGCTGCGGAAAAACTCCCCTTCGGGGACAACCACCCCGGCCCCCAAGGCGCCACCCCCTCCTGAATCAGGAGGGGGGTTCCTCACCCCCCCTCGTCAGATGAGGAGGGGGGGCGCGCCGGGGTGGTGCTGAAAAGGGGATAAAGAGGGGCCGCTGATAATGACAGCGCCAACGATCCATTCCGCAGTCTTTGAAGCCCCGCCCTTGCAGACCTGTATTAAGAAATCCGGGTTACGAGGCGCATCTGGAGCCAAAAGGGGGCCCCCCTTGAATTGGGTCATTGGCGCTTGCGGTCTACCGGGAAGTCGGAGCCGCTGCTAACTCTTGTCTTTGTCTTTAGACTGCTCCTCCTGGCTCTTTTCACGGGGCTTGACGGTTGAGCGAACCACCATAATCTTGTTCAGTGTGTCGAACCAGAACGGCGCCCCCAGGGACACAGCAACAGCGGTGAGCAGCCATCCCCAAAAGTGGATCCGGATAATACCTGGCCATTGGTGAAAGCTGGCACTTATGCATGTCGGCCATTTGCCGACCCGGGGCCAAACTCGACTGTCCGGGTTGTCCAGGCTGCCGTCCGGATAACTTTTAACCTGGGCCGCACTCAGCCAACCGATCGGCAATCCGAGAGTCTGGAGGTGGTTTATGTTGTCCTCAATGGCGCTGATGCCGGCATCTTTGCCATCTGTGGATTTCTGATTTCCTTGTTGGTCCGGGTTCGGCTGTTTGGCTTCTGCCTGAGCCGCCGCGACCAATGACTGGCGCAGAGCGGCATCGTTGGAAAGGTGACGCGCCACAACCACCGTGTCCACATTGAGCCCGAAAGCGAGCACGATCCCGATTACAAATAAAATGCACTGAGTGCGATATTTATACCATCCGGACACCCTGTCCATGGCGCTGTTGTACCAAGCTTCAACGCTTTTCCTTAATTTGTCGGCACTTCCGCCCGCGGCGTCGATCATGGCAATCAGCGGCTTTCCAACCTTCGCCGTCATCTGGTCGGTCGCTAACTTCTGCGCAGCGGCCCGCAAAGAATTCAGCATTGCCTTTTCATCCTGCTGCACGGCGGCGCTGGGCGCGACCACATCAATTAGTGCGGCGGCGAAGTTCTGGGGTGGGATATAAGACGGAAGGTTGCCCCCATTCTGGGGATTGAATTCCCCTCGAAACAGCCCATAAACAAGCCCGTGGTTATACACGTCCTTGACTATCCCTTCTGCTTTCTCGTCATTCAGAAGGGTTTGCAAGCCTCGTAAAAGCTCCTTGCCTCTCATATTTACGAAAGACAGGATCATCTCATTGATCGTGGAGGCGATCAGGCTGAGCAGCAAAAAGATGAATACGATCCCGATAGAAATGTCGATTATAGAAGAGCCAAACATGGTCCACCTCCCCCTCACGAGTAGGGTCACACTCGTTATCGGAAGTCAGCCGCGCGGCAGCAGGGTTTCCGTTAGACTGACACGGCACTTACGCGGATGGGGTCAGGGATAAGGCCCTGGCCGCGTTGCAGTGCATCCGCAAAATCCGACAAACCAGTTTTTAGAGCAAACATGCTGTTCCGGAACGCCGAAATTAAACATGCAGCCGGTCGAGTTGTCAATTACTTTTTGTTTCAGATTATATAGGGGCGATGGCGAGAAGAGGTCCAAAGTTCGAGGTTCGGTGTGACGCGAGACTCCTGATGTTGCAAGGGGAAAGGATGGGCAGGGCGAGATCCTTCGCAAGGCTCAGGATGACAGCACGGTGGGCTGGGGAATGATTCCGGCTCTCTTTCTTGTCAGACGGTTTTATCCGGAGCGTCGCAGATGGATACCAGTGGGCACTCGATGCACAGGGGCTTGCGCGCGACGCAGATTTTTCTGCCGAACCAAATCACTTGATGGCTGAACGAAACCCATCGGGTTTGGGGCACAAGCTTCATCAAATCCTGTTCCACCTTTTCCGGCGTCGTTTGCTGGGTAAGTTTCAGGCGATGAGTAATGCGGAAAACATGTGTGTCCACCACCAGTCCGCCGGCGATGCCGAAGGCCGTTCCCAGAACCACGTTGGCGGTTTTACGCGCCACGCCGGGAAGGGTGAGCAACTCCTCCATCGTTTGCGGAACATGGCCGCCGAATTCTTGCACGATCTTGGTGGCGGCGCCGATGATGCTTTTCGCCTTGTTGCGGAAAAAGCCCGTGGAATGAATCTCCCGTTCCAATTCGTCTTGCGGCAATCCTACGAAGTCCCGGGGGGCAGGGAATTTGCGAAAAAGTTCTGGCGTGACTTTGTTCACCCGTTCGTCGGTGCACTGGGCAGAGAGAATGGTGGCGACAAGAAGTTGGAAGGCGTTCTCGTGCTTTAGCGCGCATTCGGCTTGCGGGAAGAGTCCGTCGAGCGCCGCGAAAATCTTCTGCAAGCGGGCCGGCGAGGTGTAGGATTTTCGATTTTGGCTTTCCGATTTTGGCTTTGTTTTTCCTGCGAGTTTAGAAGACTTGAATTTGGTTGGCATGGTGGATCATTGTAGAACCGGCGACCAGGCGGATGAGGTCGTCAATCCAAAATCTAAAATCTAAAATGAATTTCACCCGCCCAGCAAGTCCAGCACCTCATTCAGTTCGCGGTGGATGCAGGTGAGCGTGGGAGTGTCGCGAACGGTATAACTGGTGGCCTCGCTGTGGCGCAGTTCCATGACCAGATCGACGAAGTGTTCGGGCTTATCGCTCTCGAAGGCCACCACGAATTCCTGGTCGTCCAAGCCGAATGAGTAGGTGGTATTCAAGCGCACCGTGGGGTAGCGGTGGCCGATCTCAATGTGCTCGTCCATCATACCTTGCCGCGCATGCTTGGTCAGACGATACCACGCCTTACTTTTGACAAAGGGGTAAACGAAGAGATACCGGAACTGTCCAGGAATCAGCTTCAGCCGCGTGCCTTCCTGTCCGGCGTGGGTGTGTTTGTCCACATAAACGGAGCGCTTCGTCATGGACAAGAACGAATAGGGCGTGGTCACGTAGTTTCCCAATTCGGTCTCGAGCAACTTTGCCATCATTTCCTGAAACTTCAGCAGGTCGAACCCGATACGCCAAAGCATAAAATCGCAATCGCCCCGAACGCCGATCATCGAGTAGGCAATGGTCATCACATCTTGATCGTAGCTGTTGACCACGTCGATAAACTGGCATTTGCCCCGCTTGCGATCCTCGGGTGGCAGCCTCCGCCAGGCGGGATCGACTTTGTAGAATCCGAAATTCACATATTGACGGCGATCGTCGCCGCTTGCCGCTTCCAGGGGTTTATGTTCACTCAAGACGCGAACTCCTTGTGGTTTGTTCCTGCTTCCGATACGGGGGAGCTCGGGGCGCGTGGACTCCCCGGGGGCCCCTCACGTATGGGATCAGTTGTTGGCTTTATAAGGACCGCTGCCTTGCTGAATAAGTGTCCAAAAGCCAGCAAAGGCAAGCCCTACCGAAGCTCCAATATAACATGAAAGTCCTGCGCGGCGGCAGGTCGTGGTAGGGTAAGTGCCGGTCGGGGCGATATTCCCGTCGAGGGGAAAGGCCTTCGCGCACTGTCGCCAAGAGTGGGTTTGTTTGAGCCCCGCCTGCGCCAAAATGGCCAATGTCCCGAACTTCTTGCAATTATTAGCAGGCAGGGGCTATACTCTATTTGGCGAACGCACAAAGTGGGCGAAAGCCCACTTTTTTGTTAGGCTGCGGGTCGGGTTCGCCTGAGTGCGGACTCGCCACCGGTGTGGATTGCGCAATTGCCGGGCTTGATGGTGGATCTGGAAAAAATCCGGGAGATGGTGCGGCGGGTCGCGGCTTCCGAGGGTTTGCACCTGGTGGACGTCGAGCTCAAGGGGAGCAACTCGAACGCCCTGTTGCGAGTTTATATCGACAAGGCGGCGGGAGTCTCACACGCCGACTGCCAATTGGTCAGCGAGCAACTAAGCGCCATGCTTGATGTGGAGGACCTTTTCCCGGGAAGGTATGTATTGGAAGTTTCTTCCCCGGGGCTGGATCGGAAGCTTACCAAACCGAGTGACTTCACTTATTTTGTCGGGCGCCGGGCCCGCGTGGTGCTGAAGGAAGCGATTGGCGAGCAGAAGGTCATGGAAGGGCGCCTGGCGGGGTTCGAAGATGGCCGGGTTCGATTGGACCTGGGTGAGCACGGCCTGCAAGAACTTGATCTTGCCAACATTCGGAAAGCACAGTTGGTTGTTGAGCTGTAGATGACGCCGCTGACAGCCAACAGCTAATTGCTGAAAGTGACTGACAACTGTGAGCTGTGGGCTGTCAGCCAATTGAGGGAAAGCTTGTGACGACAAGTCTTTTGTTTCAGACGATTGATCAGTTGAGCCGGGAGAAGGGCATTGACGCGCAGATTATCATCTCTGCTGTGGAAGATGCCATTCTGGTGGCTGCACGGAAGTATTACAAGACTTCTGAGGACCTTCAGTCGCATTTCAATAAAGATACCGGTCTCGTGGAAGTCCACGCGGTGAAGAAGGTGGTCGAGGACGTCCTGGACCCTGATCGCGAAATCAGCCTTAAGGATGCGCAGAAATATAACGCCGAGGTGGCAATCGAGGGCGAGGTGAGAATTCCCAAGCCCACGGACGTGCTCGGTCGCATCGCCGCGCAGGCTGCCAAGCAAGTGATCTTTCAGAAGGTGCGGGAGGCCGAACGCGATACCGTCTACGCGGAATACAACCAGCGCGTGGGCGAACTGGTGAACTGCACCGTAAAGCGCATGGAGGGCCCGGACGTCATTGTGGATTTGGGACGCACGGAAGCGCGCATGCCGCGCAAGGAGCAATCGCGCCTGGAAACTTACCAGATTGGCGACCGTATTCGCGCCGTGATCAAAGAGGTCGATCGCGCCGCGCGCGGGCCGCAGGTGGTTGTTTCACGGGCTGACGCCCTGCTGGTGCAAAAGCTTTTCGAGATGGAAGTCCCCGTGATTTACGACACCACGGTGGTGATCAAGGCGATCGCTCGCGAGGCGGGAGAACGGACCAAGGTGGCGGTTTATTCCAAAGATCCGGACGTCGACTGCGTGGGTGCGTGCGTGGGCATGAAGGGCATGCGCGTGCAGTCGATCATCCGCGAACTGCGCGGGGAGAAAATCGATATCATCGAGTACAACGACGATCCGCTGGTCTTCGCCGCCAACGCGCTGAGCCCGGCGAAAATAAATCACGTTTCCGTCATCGACGTGGGGGAGAAACATCTGGAAGTCATCGTCGACGATTCCCAGTTGTCGCTCGCCATCGGCAAGAAGGGCCAAAACGTGCGACTGGCGGCCAAGCTTTTGGTGTGGCACATCGACATCAAGAGCGAGGAAGAAAAGCGGCAGGAAATCGAATCGCAGATGGCCGCCATGGCCATGCGCGGTGCGCCTATTTCCGAGTTGGGGGGCTGGGCGATAAAACCCTCGGAAAATTGCGCGAGCACGGCATCGAATCCGTAGAGCAGTTGGCGCAAATGACTCCCGAAGACCTGATGCAGATTCAGGGCGTGGGAGAGAAAACCGTTGAGCGCATCCGCCGCGTGGTGACGGATTACTTTGAGCGCGACCAAGCGGGCGCAGGTGCGGCCCCCGAAGGCGCTGAAGCCCCGATTGAGGTAGACGAGAGCGAGATAACGGAATCGGCAGAAAAGACGGAGACCCCAGCCCCTGAGGCGGCGGCCCCGAGTTCTCCCGCAGAAGAGATCGCGGCGCCTGAACAACCGGCTGGTGCGGCTGATGCTGCCGGGCCGGAAAAGGTCGAAGTGCACGCGTCGGCTGCGGAAAGTGAAAAAACGGAGTCTTCAGGCGAGGGCGAACCCGGAGAGACGGGTCAGCCTGACGCGGCTGAAGCAGGAGGTGGAGAAAAATAAATAAGGCTGCCAGGGCTTTTATCGAACCGGCCGGCAGATTTCTAACGCCCAACATCTGGGCAAGGGCAAGGGAGAAAGAGACCTACGCATGGGGAAGATTAGGATCAATGAACTAGCGCGTGAACTGGAAGTGAAAAGCCATGTCGTTTTGGAGTACCTGGCGGGATTGGGCATTCCCGACAAGAAATCGCACTCCAGTGCACTCGATGATGACCTCGCCGACAAAGTCCGCGGGCATTTCCGTCCCAATGGTGAATTCGCCGCAGAAAAAAGGGAGGAGGCTCCCGCCGCGCCCGAATTACCTGCGCCCGGAGTCGAAGCGCCACACCTGTCGGCAGGGCTGGACCTTAAGAAGCTGCACGACTTCAGTTCGGACCTCCAGCCGCTGACCCGTTCGATTGCGGACATCAAGGCGACAGCGCGCAAGGCCGTGGTGGTCCCGCCCCCTCCGCCCAAGCCGGCCGTTATTCCCCCGGCTGCCGCTGGACCGGTTACTACCCCGGCCGCACCGAAGTCCGTACCCATCGTGGAGCACCCGCCCGAGCGGCCCGCTCCGGCCGCGCCCGCCTTGATCGGCGGTGTCGCCGCCACCAGCCCCCTGGTCGCAGGACGGATTCCCAATCTGGCACCCGCGCCCCCCGGCGGGCGCCTGCTGCCGACCCGGCCTGGGCCAATGGTTTTTCCGGTGAAAGGCGGAATAGCAGGTCCTACCGCACCCGTCGCGCGCGCTGCCGGCACCAACGAGGTATCCATCCCCGGCAGGCCGCCGGTGATGCCTCCCCCGCCGCCGGGGGGTCAACCGCGAGGGGGAATGCGTCCGCAGCGGCCTGGACGGTCCGGAGCTCCCAGTCCCAACCAGCCCATCTATCCCCATGCGGTATTGCCGAAACCGGCGCCCGCGCGGCCAGTTCCTTCCCGGCGTCCGGGTGAGCCTCGCCCCATGCATCCGACCTCAGCGCGTCCTGCCGCGGGCGGGGGGGTGGCAACGGGAGGATATCCCCAAGGTCGCCCGCCGATGGGCCGCCCGGCGCCGCAGATGATGCGGCGTGGCCCGGGGCCTTCGATGGGGCCTCCCCGGCCGGTGGTTCCGGAAGAAGTCCCGATTACGCGAAAGATTACCATCAGCGAAGGAATCGCCATCAAGGAGCTTTCCGAAAAGCTGGAAGCGCGAGCGAAAGACGTGATCAAGCGGCTTCTGGACAAAGGCATTTTCGCCACCATCAACCAGACCCTCGACGGCCCCACCGCCGTGGAAATTGCCCGCAGCTTTGGTGCGGAAGCAACCATTGTCAGTTACGAGGAAGAGGTCCTTCAGGAAGTTGAAGAATCGGATCGCCCGGAAGATTTGCGCCCGCGGGCTCCGGTGGTCACCGTGATGGGCCATGTCGATCACGGCAAGACCTCGCTTTTGGATGCTTTGCGCGAGACCAATGTGGCGGCGCACGAAGCGGGCGGCATTACCCAAAGCATCGGCGCGTATCAAGTGGTGGGGCAGGGGCGAAAAATAACTTTTATCGACACTCCCGGCCATGAAGCCTTCACTTTGATGCGTGCGCGTGGCGCCCGGGTGACCGACGTTGTTGTGCTGGTGGTCGCCGCCGATGATGGCGTTATGCCTCAAACGCTGGAAGCCATCAATCACGCACGGGCCGCCAAGGTCCCGATTCTTGTGGCCATTAACAAGATCGATAAGCCCGAAGCCCAAGTGGAACGCGTTAAGCGGCAGTTGGCCGACCATGACCTGATGCCGGAAGAATGGGGCGGGCAGACCGTGACGGTGGAGGTTTCGGCCAAGCAGCACAAGAATCTTGATTTATTGCTGGAAATGATTTTGCTCGTCGCCGACCTGCAGGCATTGAAAGCCAATCCCAATCGCCTGGCCTCCGGGACGGTTTTGGAAGCTAAACTCGATCGCGGACGCGGCCCGGTGGCGACGGTGTTGATTCAGAACGGCACCTTGCGCATCGGCGATTCCTTCATTGTGGGTGCGATTTACGGCAAGGTCCGAGCCTTGTTTGACGACCACGGGCGCCCGGTGTTGGAGGCTCCCCCTTCAACCCCCACGGAGGTCCTGGGGTTAGAGGATGTTCCCCAGGCCGGCGATCGCCTTCAGGTGATTGAGGACACTCTCAAGGCGCGGCAAATTGCCCTGCACCGGCAGGGAAAACTTCGCGACGCGGCGCTTGTCAAGTCGGCCCGCCTTACCCTCGAGCAATTGCACCTACAACTGGCGGCGGGAGATGTCAAGGAACTGCCGCTCATTATCAAGGCGGATGTACAAGGCTCAGTCGAGGTTCTCTCTGAAACCCTAATCAAGCTGAGCAACGACCGGGTGAAGATCAAGGTCATCCACGCGGGCGCCGGCGCCATTACGCAGTCGGATGTGCTGTTGGCATCGGCTTCCAACGCCGTAATTATCGGCTTTAACGTCCGGCCGGAGCGCAAAGCGACCGAGTTGGCTAATCTTGAGTCTGTGGATATCCGCTTGCACACCATCATTTACAACGTTACCGAGGAAATCAAGAAAGCCATGGTGGGGTTGCTGGCCATCACTTACAAAGAAACGTCCCTGGGACGAGCGAACGTTCGCGACACTTTCCGCATTACCAAAGTCGGGACCGTCGCCGGGTGTGTCATCCAGGACGGCAAGCTCGGACGGGATTCGCAGATCCGGCTGGTGCGCGACCACGTGGTGGTTCACGAGGGCAAAATCCGATCCTTGCGCCGCTTCAAAGACGATGTGGCGGAAGTGAAGTCGGGAATGGAATGCGGAATTTCCTTGGAAAACTATAATGACGTCAAGGTCGGAGACGTTATTGAAGCCTATGTGAAGGAGAGGGTGGCCGAGGCTGCCATGGCCTGAAGCTGGGGGCTAGGGATTGACGATTGCCGATTGACGATGGTCGATTGGCCCAATCGTCAATCGTCCATCCAAAATCGGCCATTCCTTAGCCCCCAAGAGGGGCAGACGCGATGCCGGTGGGCGTATTAACCCTGGAAATCCAGATTCCCTACGCGCATTCACTTAAAGAAAAGCGTGCGGTCCTGCGAAAAATGAAGGACCGCCTACGGGCGCGTTTTAACGTGGCCGTGGCGGAGCTTGACCATCAGGACTTATGGCAGCGCGCCACGCTGGGGGTGGTCTCGATTTCCGACAGCCAAGTCTTGTTGGAATCGGTTTTTCGCCAGGTCCTCGCGGAATCAGAAAACATCCTCGGCGATGACGTCGCCGACCACTTTTTGGAGTACTTCTAACCCGGATTTCTCACCACGGATCTGGAAGGGCGGGGCTGAACAGGCTGCGGAAAAAATCAATAGCCCTGTCATTCTGAGGAGCAGCGGCGACGAAGAATCTCGCATTGCCTTGAAAATACTCAGAGCGAGATCCTTCGCTGCGCTCAGGATGACAGCATTGTAGGGTTCTTCCGTCGCCTGTAAAGCCCCGCCCTTCCGGCAGGCCCGTTCAAGCGAGGTGAGAAATGCCGGCTAATAGTGACTAGTAGCCCGCGAGCGAAAGACGCAAGACGAAACTCGAGACCGACCGCGATTTTCGAGCTTCGATTTTCGAATTTCGGCGCTTGCTAGTGTGGTGTCCCGGATAAGATTTGACAATGGCATGTTGCAAGGACCCCCTCACCCCCGGGCCCGTCGGTCGCCACGGCCACCGAGGGGAGGATGGATTTTATTGCCCTCGCCCCTTTGGG
>Ga0182030_10026302_pt1 | contig 10539 bp, 9 predicted proteins | sample 812S3MmetaG_FD_121299 | JGI IMG/M metagenome (GOLD analysis project Ga0182030, IMG submission 121299) | Permafrost microbial communities from Stordalen Mire, Sweden - 812S3M metaG (Illumina Assembly) | ecosystem: Environmental > Terrestrial > Soil > Wetlands > Permafrost | place: Sweden... | reverse complement strand
GTCAGCGTGTCAGCGCCGCGTAGCGCTGCAGGTGCGCGTCGCTGTCGCCGAACATGAGATCGGCCGCCGTCAGCCGCTTGAACCAATGGCTGACGATGAGTTCATCCGTCATGCCCATACCTCCATGCAATTGCACTGCCTGCTGTCCTATGTAGCGCGCCGCCTGCCCCACCACCGCCTTGGCCGCCGACAGCGCCTTGTGGCGCTCTGCTAGGTTTTCATCGCTACAGCGCAGCGCTGCCAGATAGCTCATGGACCGCGCTTGCTCCAAATGAATCAACATGTCGGCGATACGATGCTGCAGGGCTTGAAACCGTCCGATCGGCTGACCGAACTGCTGGCGTGACTGCACGTATTGCACAGTGGCATCCACCAGCGCCTGCATGACGCCCACCGCCTCAGCGCACAGCGCGGCAAGTCCGATATCCAAGGCCGCTTCGATGGCCGGCAGCGCCGAGCCCTCGCCGCCCAGGCGGTTGCTAGCAGGCACGGCCACCTCCTGGAGATAAACATCGGCCGCCCGCTGTCCATCGATAGTAGGATAGGCATCCAAGGTCAGTCCTGGTATGTCGCGCGGCACCCTGAAGAGCGAGACACCCGCCGCGTCTTGCGGCGCTCCCGCGGTGCGCGCCGATACCAGCAGCACATCGGCGGCCGGAGCATGCATCACCACGGCCTTGTGTCCGTCCAGCACGTAGTTCTCGCCGCTGCGCCGCGCGCGACTGCTGACCCATTGCGGGTCGAAACGCGAATCGCCTTCGAAATGTGCGAGCACGGCGATGTTCTGGCCGCTTGCCAACTTGCCGAGCAAATCAGCGGCGGCAGTCTCCGCGCTGAACGGTTTGAGTGCGGCGGTGGCGATCACCGCGCTGCTCAACACGGGCTCTAGCACCAGGCTGCGGCCGCATGTGCCCATCATGGCGAGTGTTTCCAGCGGGCCGAACCCAAGGCCACCCTGCTCGGCCGGTACGTTGATGGCAAGCACGCCCAAATCCGCCAGCCCGCTCCACATGCTTTTATCCCAACCGGCGTCGCTCTCGACGATGGCCCGAAACTTGTCGAAACCATATTGCTGGGTCAGATACCGATCGACGCTGTCGTGCAGCTGTTGCTGCTCGTCGCTGAATTCAAAGTTCATGGTTGCGCTCCGCTACAGGCCAACGATCATTTTTGAAATGATGTTCTTTTGAATCTCGTTGGTGCCGCCAAAAATCGAGAGCTTGCGTTGATTCATGTATGCGGCGGCCAAGGTCGCCGCGTACTCAGGCCCCGGCGGTTCACGGCTCGGAACCGCGGGGCGGCCAACCGCGGGGCGGCCACCCGCCTGCCAGCCCGCCTCCATGGCTTCGCGCCGAAACGGCAATGCATACGGTCCCACTGCGCGCATGGCCAATTCGGAAATACGCTGTGCTATCTCGGTGCCCCTGATCTTCAGAATCGACGCCTCCGGTCCGGGCGCCTTCCCGCCGCGATCGCCTGACAGCACCCGCAGATTAGTTATCTCCAGCGCCCACAAGTCTATTTCTACCTGGGCCACATGCGCCGCGAACAGCGGATCCTCGATGAGCGGCCGTCCGGCCTTATGCTCCCAACGCGCAATGTTCTTCAGCCGCTGCAGTTCGCGCTTCGCGATGCCGACGCCGGCAATGTTGGTGCGTTCATGGCCGAGCAGGAACTTGGCGTAGGTCCAGCCTTTATTCTCGTCGCCGATGCAATTTTGGACCGGCACGCGCACGTTCTCGAACCAGATCTCGTTGACCTCATGACCGCCGTCGAGCAGCGTAATCGGCCGCACGGTGATTCCGGGCGATTTCATGTCGATCAGAAGGAAACTGATGCCGGATTGCGGCTTGGCCGCGCCGTCGGTGCGCACCAGGCAAAAAATCCAATCGGCGTATTGGCCCAGCGTATTCCAAGTCTTCTGACCGTTGACAACGTAGAAGTCTCCCTCGCGCGCCGCGCGGGTTTTCAGCGAGGCCAGATCCGAACCGGCGCCAGGCTCAGAATAGCCCTGACACCACCATTCCTCGCCAGAGCTAATTTTGGGAAGAAACCGCTGCTGCTGTGCAGCATTCCCGAATGCCATGATCACGGGAGCGACCATCTTGGTGCCAAATGGGATCAGCCGCGGACCCCCGGCGAGGGCCGACTCCTCCTCAAAAATGTACTGCTGCACGGAACTCCAATCCGCTCCGCCGAATTTCGTCGGCCATGCCATGCCGCCCCAACCCCGCTCGTGCAGGCGCCGTTGCCACATGACGTGATCGTCCCGACTCAGCTCGTAGCCGTTCAAGACCTTCTGGCTGATGGCCGACGGGAGTTGTTCGCGCAGAAACTCGCGCACTTCCTCCCGGAAGGCTTGTTCTTCCGCGGTGAATTCTAGTTGCATAGGATCTTGACGATCGTTTGTTCTGCGGTACAGAATTTAGTTCTGAAATGATGCAAAATTATGAGGACGCGGGTCGGGGGATGTCAACGTCACCCTCCGTTGGCAAACCGGATCGACACTTCGTCACGGCGCTTTCGCGCGGACTGGAGTTGTTGGCCTGCTTCCGGCACGGCGATCGCATGCTCGGCAATCGAGATCTCGCTCGACGCTGCGGACTGCCAAAATCCACCGTATCGCGCCTGACATATACGCTCACCAAGCTCGGCTACTTGGTGTACGTCGAAGAAAGCGCGAAATACAGCTTGGGTACCGCGACCTTGAGTCTCGGCAGCATCATGCTGGCGCGACTCGACATCCGCAAATTGGCGCACCGCCAGATGCAGGAGTTGGCCGATTTCAGCCAGGCCATGGTGAGCCTGGGAACCCGCGATCGTTTGTCCATGATTTACATCGATGTGGTCCGGGGTCCCGCGGCCGTCACGCTAAGCTTGGATTTGGGGTCGCGTATTCAGATCGGGACATCCGCGATGGGCCGTGCCTACCTCAGCGCGGTACCGGAGGCGGAACGTCTCGACATCTTGGAGCGCCTGCGCGAAGTGGCGGCGGACGGACGCTGGCCGGAACTGCAGGCGGGCGTCGTTCAGGCGCAGAAGGACATTCAAGATCTTGGGGTATGTTGCTCCTTCGGCGAATGGCAGGCGGATGTCAACGCCATCGCCGTGCCGGTTCGCCCGGGAGGTGGTCTGCCGCCGATGGCCATCAATTGCGGTGCACCCGCCTACATCGTGTCGAAGGACTTTCTGCTTGAGACGGTACGGCCGCGGCTCGTCGCGCTTGCGCACGAGTTGGAAGTATCCCTCGGCACCGCGGACTAGCATTCAGTCGTGGCTGCGGACTTTAGGCCGACATCATGCGACCGCCACTAAAGGGTTGCGCGCGCCCACCCCGGGGAATCGGCTGAAATCACGGTCGGCCGTCCACAGTTCGGCTAGAACGGGATATCGTCGTCGAAATCCTCTTTCGCGCCTGCCGGTGCGGCAGATTGATCATAGTCATCCCGCGGTGGGGCACCCGCAGAGACTCCCCGCTCGGCTCCGCCGCCGCCCGCGCCGCTGCCCGCGGCGCCGCCCGCACGACCACCCAGCATCTGCATGTTGTCGGCAATGATTTCCGTGGTGAAGCGATCGTTGCCTTGTTTGTCCTGCCACTTGCGCGTACGCAGCTTGCCTTCGACGAACACCTGGGAGCCCTTGCGCAAGTATTCAGCCGCAATTTCGCCCAGACGCCCGAACAGCGCCACGCTGTGCCATTCGGTGCGCTCCTGCTGAGCCCCCGAGGACTTGTCCTTCCAAGATTCGCTGGTGGCGATCCGGATGTTGGTGACCGTCATACCGCTCGGCATGGAGCGCGTTTCCGGGTCAGCGCCCAAGTTTCCGACCAGTATGACTTTGTTTACGCCTCGAGCCATGTTCCACCCCCGCAACGATTCCAGGACCTCATTGTACACGCGGCATACAGCCCCAATATCAAGCTTCAGGCGTGCGAACGAGCATAAATCGGCCGGCTTCGGCGCCTTTCACAACAGCAGCCGGCGGCGGGCCTTTTACCCGCCCAGGCACCTCAGCGTATAGTGACCGGTTAATGCAAAATATCCGAATCCGGGGCGCCCGGACTCACAATCTAAAGAACATCGACCTGGACCTGCCGCGCGATAGGCTGATCGTGTTGACCGGCCTATCAGGGTCGGGGAAGTCCTCATTGGCGTTCGATACCATCTACGCGGAGGGCCAGCGGCGATATGTCGAATCGCTGTCGACCTACGCCAGGCAGTTTCTGTCCATGATGGAAAAGCCGGACGTGGACACCATAGAAGGGCTGTCGCCGGCGATTTCCATCGAGCAAAAATCGACCTCGCACAACCCACGCTCCACCGTCGGCACAGTCACGGAAATTTACGACTATCTGCGCTTGCTGTATGCACGCGCCGGTACGCCGCGCTGCCCGGACCATCACATTGATCTCGCGGCGCAGACGGTCAGCCAGATGGTGGACACCGTCCTACAGCACCCGGAGGGAACCTCGCTGATGCTGCTGGCGCCGGCCATCGCCGAGCGCAAGGGCGAGCACGCCGAACTCATCGAGCAACTGCAAGCCGGCGGCTTCGTGCGCGCGCGCATCGACGGCGTCGTGGTGGAACTCGATCAGGCGCCGAAGCTCGACGTGCGCCGCAAGCATTCGGTGGAGGCCATCGTCGATCGCTTCAAGGTTCGCCCAGACATCAGCCAGCGTCTGGCGGAATCCTTCGAGACGGCGTTGCGCCTGGGCAGCGGCGTGGCGCGCATTGCCTATATCAGCGATCCCGAGCGCGCGGAATTGGTTGTCTCGGATAAATTCGCCTGCCCGATCTGCAATTACTCGTTGAGCGAGCTCGAGCCGCGCCTGTTCTCATTCAATAGTCCGATCGGCGCATGCCCCGCCTGCGACGGCCTTGGCACCCAGGATTTCTTCGATCCCGACAAGATCGTCGGCAATCCGCACTTGTCTTTGGCGGGGGGTGCGGTGCGCGGCTGGGACCGGCGCAACGCCTACTACTTTCAATTGATCCAGTCCCTGGCACGGTATGCGAAGTTCGACATAGAAGCGCCGTTCGAGGGACTGCCGCGCAAGATCCGGGATCTGGTGTTATTCGGCAGCCAGGATGAGCAGATCGAATTCAAGTACCTGGATGGCAAGGGCGGCACCGTCAAGCGAAAACACACCTTCGAGGGCATCGTCAAGAATCTCGAGCGTCGCTACAACGAAACGGAGTCGGTGACGGTGCGCGAGGAATTGGCCAAGTACCGCTCTTCGCGTGCGTGCCCGGAATGCGGCGGCACGCGTTTGAACACCGCGGCGCGCAATGTGTTCGTCGACGGCATGAGCGTGCCGGAGATATCCGCACTGTCGGTGCAGCGCGCGCTGCAGTTCTTCGCCAAGCTCAAACTCGATGGTTGGCGCGGTGAGATCGCCGTCAAGATCGTCAAGGAGATCAGCGATCGTCTCGGCTTCCTGAACAACGTCGGCTTGGGCTATCTCACCCTGAATCGCAGCGCCGACACGCTGTCGGGCGGCGAGGCGCAACGCATTCGGCTGGCGAGCCAGATCGGCTCCGGACTGGTCGGGGTGATGTACATTCTCGACGAGCCCTCGATCGGGTTGCATCAACGCGACAATCAGCGCTTGCTCGACACCTTGGTCAATCTGCGCAATCTCGGCAACACCGTCATCGTGGTCGAGCACGATGAGGAAGCCATTCGTCAAGCCGATTACGTGGTCGATCTCGGACCGGGCGCCGGTGTACACGGCGGCAGAATCGTTGCGCAGGGTACCGCCGCGGAAGTGGCCGCGCATCCGGAATCCATCACCGGGCAATTCTTGAGCGGCCGGCGCCGCATCGCCATCCCGCCGCAGCGCCGCTCGCCGGATCCGAAGCGGATGCTGCGGGTTCACGGCGCCACCGCCAACAATCTGAAGAAGGTCACGGCGGAATTTCCGCTCGGGCTCATGACCTGCGTGACCGGAGTATCGGGCTCGGGCAAATCGACACTGATCAACGACACGCTGTTTCGCGCGGTGGCGACGCAGCTCAATCACGCCGCGCCGGGCAATGCGCACTTCGATCGCATCGAAGGATTGGAACACATCGATCGCGTCATCGAAATCGATCAAAGCCCGATAGGCCGCACGCCGCGCTCCAATCCGGCCACTTACACCGGCTTGTTCGCACCCATCCGCGAAATTTTCTCGTCCGTTCCCGAAGCACGGACGCGCGGCTACGAAGCCGGCCGCTTCAGCTTCAACGTCAAGGGAGGGCGCTGCGAGGCCTGCCAAGGCGACGGCGTGATCAAGGTCGAGATGCATTTTCTCGCGGACGTCTATGTCCCCTGCGATGTCTGCAAGGGCAAGCGCTACAACCGCGAGACTCTGGAAATTCGCTTCAAAGGCAGGAATATCCAGGAGGTGCTCGACATGACCATCGAGGATGCGCTGCCCTTCTTCTCAGCCGTGCCCACGGTTCAGCCGAAGCTGCAGACTCTGATGGACGTGGGGCTGTCGTACGTCAAGCTCGGCCAAAGCGCCACCACGTTGTCGGGCGGCGAAGCGCAGCGGGTGAAGCTCGCCAAGGAATTGTCGAAGCGTGCCACCGGCCGAACCTTGTATATACTCGACGAGCCGACCACCGGGCTGCATTTCGCCGACATAGAGCAGCTCCTGCGTGTGCTGCAGCGCCTGCGCGATGAGGGCAACACCATTATCGTGATCGAGCACAACCTCGACGTCATCAAGACAGCCGACTGGGTCGTGGATATGGGACCTGAGGGCGGTGATGGCGGCGGCAATGTCATTGCGGTGGGTACACCCGAGGACATCGCGGCCAACAAGGCCTCATACACCGGCCACTATCTGCGTTCCACACTCTCCTCTCTGCCGTCGCGAAAACGCGCGTGAGCAGCGCGCCGCGCGACCACGGCGTGCGTGCATTGATCCGCGCCATGCGCGTCCCCGAGGCCACCCGATTCGCCGCGCTGGCCGGTTTAGGGCTGGGTGCGCTCAGCGGCGGCGTATATTGGTTGGCGGTGCAACTCTGGCCGAGCAGTGTCGCGGTGATGCTGTCCATCTTGGCCGGCGCGCTGCTCAGCAACGACATGCGCCAAGCCGCCACAGTCACCCGCCTGGATGTGTTCAGCCAGCTATTCTACGTCTTGATCAAATACAACGTTCTCATGGCACTATCGGCGGCGAATCTGCCTTTCGCCGCACCGCCGAATACCGCGCTGTGGTTGATCATGATCTGCGGCTGCGGCGCCAGCCGCTCCTTATTGGTCTGCGTGATCAACAGCCGGAGTGCGCCGCCGCCGGCGCCTTTGCAGGCCGCGCCTTTGCAGGCCGCGCCTTTGCAGGCCGCGCCTTTGCGGGCCGCGCCTTTGCGGGCCGCGCCTATGCAGGCCGCGCCGCTCTCGCATGTAGATTTGGCGCTGGTGTTGCTGATTGGATTCGCACCCGCGGCGCTGCTGGGCCTGCCCGGGTTGATCGGACTGGCGGCGGCCGTGCTATGCGTCATCGCCTTGATGAGGGCACGGGGCAGCGCTTCTCTGGCAATGTGGACCGCGGAGCTCTGTTTCTATCTGGGTGCGCAGGCAAGCTGGAGTTACGTTTAATTCCATGCGGCACGCAGCGGCATCCATAATCGCTCGGGCCACGCTGCCGATCTTGACGCGTCTCGATCCGGAATTTGCGCACGATGCGGGTTTGGCCGGCCTGCGCTGGCTACGGCCACTGTGGCCCAAACTCGACGTTTCGCAGGATTTGCGGGTCGCTTGCCTCGGACTGCAATTTGCTCACCCGTTGGGACTGGCCGCTGGATTCGACAAGAACGGCGACTATCTCGATGCGCTCGGTGCCATGGGGTTCAGCCACATCGAATTGGGCACGGTGACGCCGCGGCCGCAGCCCGGCAATCCGAAGCCGCGCATGTTCAGGCTTGCAGGGGAACGCGCCCTGATCAACCGCATGGGATTCAACAACAAGGGCGTCGATCATCTGGTCGGGCGGCTCGCCGTCAGCAAGTATCCCGGCATCCGCGGCATCAGCATCGGTAAGAACTTCGACACGCCATTGCCGCAGGCACATGACGATTACGTGCAATGCATGCGCAAGGTGTATGCCCATGCGCATTACATCGCGGTCAACGTCTCCTCACCCAATACGGCGCGGTTGCGCGAGCTGCAGTCGAGCGACGGTTTGCAGCGCATTCTCGGCGCCCTGCTGGAAGAACGTGCGGCACTCCAGCGGCGCTTCGGCACGCGCGTGCCTTTGTTGGTCAAGGTCGCGCCGGACCTGGACGCGGCGCAGATTCGAGCGCTGGCACAAGATTTGCTCGCACTCAAGCTTGACGGTGTCATCGCCACCAACACTACCACCGATTTGAGCATCTTGAAGACCGCGCCCGCAGAGCAGGCGCGCGGCGGCTTGAGCGGCTTGCCGCTGCACCGTTTGTCGCTGGCGGTGATCGCGCAGCTGCGCGCCGAGTTGGGCGCTGATTTTCCGATCATCGGCGTCGGCGGCATCGCGGATGCCGGGCAGGCGCACGCTACCTTGCAGGCCGGCGCCAATCTGATACAGGTGTATACCGGCTTCGCCTATCGCGGCGCGGCCTTGATCGAGGACATTCTTCGGGGACTGACATCGTGAAGAACCGCTTATCTTGGGGCGTGTTGGTACTGGCCGCATGCGGTGCACTCGTTTTCATCACGCGCACCGGCGGCGCTCTGCCCGCGATGGTTGCCTCGCATTTCGATGCCGCCGGCGACCCGACCGCCTACATGTTGCGCACCAGCTATATCCGATTCATGCTGCTGCTGCTGGTCGGTGTGCCTGCGGCGCTGGTCGCCTTGCTCACCTGGGTCTACTCACGCGCCACCGACATGAAGCTGCCGAACCGAGACTATTGGCTGGCGCCAGAACGCATCGGCAGGACGCGGGACATGCTTGTGGCGCACGGCATCTGGTTTGGAACGCTGCTCATCAGCCTGGGGTGCTACGTCCATTGGCTCATACTCTCGGCCCATCGTCAGCAGCCGGCGCACCTTTCGAGTGATCGGCTGTACGCCGGACTGCTGATATTTTTCCTGATCACCGCCGGCTGGCTCTTGGCGATGCTACAGGCGTTTCGACGCCCCCGCGGCGCCTAAGAAGCCCGCAGTACAGCACTCAGTGATATCTCCGGAACGCTGGCCAACGCTTTCGATAACGGACAATCCGCTTTGGCCTTGGCCGCGATTTTCTGAAACGTGGCTTCGTCGATGCCCGGCACGCTCGCTTCCAACGCGAGAGCGATGCGCTCGATCGAGAATCCGCCGCCCTTCATCACCAAGCGCACCGCTGCTTTGGTATCGACCGACGTCGTCGCGAATCCCGCGCCATCACAGGCGAACGAAAATGCCATGGTGAAGCAAGCCGCATGGGCAGCGGCCAGCAATTCCTCGGGATTGGTGCCGCGCTTGTCGTCGGGGCGGCCATCCGCTTCGAAACGGCTCGCGTAGCCGTACGGATAGGACTGCAGCGCCTCGGTTTGAGTACTGATCTTGCCGATTCCCTGTTTACCCCGGCCTTCCCAATGGATGCTCGCAGTCTTGTCGCTCATAAGATTTCTCCTGTGTGTTCTCGTTTCTCAAGGTTGTTCGATGCTATAGCCGCTGCTGCGCAGCTGTTCGAGGAATCCACCGGGCTCCAGCAGCATGTCCATGCTGACGACCGACACGGTGATGCCGCCGTGCCGCAGATGCTGCTGCATGTTCTCGATCCAAGTTCGGCGCAGCAGCGCATACAAATCACCGGAGGCCGATTCCATGGTGATTGCCGCACGGCAGGCCGCGACTTCGCGTGACTCCGGCAGCTGTTGAATCCGCTCGACATCGCCGGTGGCCCAGGCTTTGGCACGATCGATCAGACGCGGCAAGCCGGTCTCTAGAGTCGCCAAGCTGGCCGCCACGCACTTGTTCTCGGTTGCCGGGGGCAGCGATTTCAATGCGTCCAAAATGTCGCGCAGTCCGGCTATTTTGAACTCCTCGATGCGCACGTGGTGCTTGCGCGCCAGCGTCCGGACTTCTTCCGCGAGATCCAATCGCGTCGACAGGCCGATGCGGTGCAGCGCTTCCTCCTCGAGAAATGCGCATGCCACCAGCGGTCGGTAGCGCTCCCATTTGTCCCGGTCATCCGTGAAGAGCGCACGCTGCTTGGCGAAGCGAGCATACAAGTCGGGGGGCAGCAGATCTCTCAGTTTTTTGCCGTGCCCCGCCATCAGCAGCGAGCGCTGCGTTACCATGAGCCACATGGCGCGCGCGATGCCGATCTCCACCGGCTTCGCCACCAGCACCTGATCGGCGCTGTCCAACAGGAGCTCGAGCTGCGCGGAACGCCAGGTCATATCCTTGGGCAACGGCGACACGGTGCCGAAGATCCACAATTGACCGGCGCCATTCTGCACATGCCACAGCCGCGGGCCGGCGCGCTCGCCGGTAACCGTCACTTCAGCGAGTTGCGCCGGCGGCTCTTCCGCAGCGGCCAGCGCCGAGTCGCTCGATGCCGGGGCGGCCGACGCCATGCCAGCC
>Ga0182030_10026300_pt1 | contig 10541 bp, 8 predicted proteins | sample 812S3MmetaG_FD_121299 | JGI IMG/M metagenome (GOLD analysis project Ga0182030, IMG submission 121299) | Permafrost microbial communities from Stordalen Mire, Sweden - 812S3M metaG (Illumina Assembly) | ecosystem: Environmental > Terrestrial > Soil > Wetlands > Permafrost | place: Sweden... | reverse complement strand
GTTTGAAACGAGGCGGGCGTTACGTCGGCCAATCTCGTCCAGCCGCATTCCCGCACCAGCCGCCGCAGCCGCTTGTCCACATGGCGCAGGTGGTCTGCCGACCGCCCTAGGACGGTCAACTCGTTGACATATTCCGAAACCAGATCGAGCAACGGACTTTGCGCGGCCTCCCGTTCCCCTTTCGCCGGAATCAATCCCGCCGATTCATGTTCCAATTCCTGAATCAGCTTGTTGAGCTTTTGTTGGGCGACCTGCTTGTCGGATACCTGCAAGGCGATGTCTCGCACTTTGCTGTCACCGGAAAGTTTGATGCGCGCCCGGTATAACCGGCCTGTTGTCCTTTTGCCGTTTTGCAACCGTTTTGGTTTGTAGATTCTCGCTTCCATAGTTCATGCTCCTTTCAATTTTGATTGACGTAACTTTTCAAAATGCGCGTCCACCTGGCTTTGCAGCATTCCCACAACACGGCCAACGTGCTGTAACGGCGGCAATTCGCCTTTTTCTGCCCCGCGCCGAATCGTGCGGCTGCAAACACTGAAAATCCCCTCCAATTCCGGCAACCGTATCAGACGGTCATTAAATTGATGCTCCGTTGGCATACGACATCATTTCTCCTCCTTCAATTTCCAAGTCCTGTTTTCCTTGTCCCATTCCATTCCCTTTCGCAGCCGTCTCCGAAAGGCAGCGCCCTTTTCAGGGGATGCCATTGCCGCTTGTAATTCCTTCGCCATATAAATCCAGTCCTGTTGCAGGTTTTCCTTGTTGCCGCCGGAATCCCGATATTTCACCTTCCGGCTGCCCTTGTCCTTGGGGTCTTGGTTCACAAATTCGTCCGCTTCCTTTTCTTCTTTCGCACTGGTTGGCTCGTCGCCACCGCCTGCCCGCAACAGACGTGTGCTTTCCAGAAAGGGAGTCTCGTTCGGGTCGTCCACAAACCCAACTTTGCGTTTCATATCCTCTGCCCACGCCTTGCATTCGCTGACGGACACGAGAATAAAGGGACGTTCTTTGGCCATGCGTTTCGCCCCGAATAGCCGTGTTTCTTCATGGATGACGTAGAAGAAAAAGGCCGTCAATTTGCCTTCCTTGATGCGTTTATGGACGCCAGCGCGTGACACCGGCACAAACATGATGACGCCGCCGCTCGAAAGTCCCACGTCCCCTTTGTAATACTCGGCCAGAGTTTCAAACCATTCGCCGCATTCTTTGAACGTTCCTTCCCGCCGGTAGGCGCGGGTGCCAGGTGTCGGCTCGCCAACAATCGGCAGCAGTTCTTTCGGCACTTCAATGAAAGGAAACTGAATGAATGGCATACAACCCATAGTAACAGAACGGATACTATTGTCAACCATAAATCGAAAGATATTTTCCAAGTTTCAGGGGAAGAAAACCCGCCAGCGGATTGGCAAGGCGGAACGGCATAAAAACGCCGGGACTCAAAATGCGATTGCTTGGGGGTCGTATCCGGGGCAAGCAATCGCGGTGCGCCGCGCGGCGCAAGAGCGCAGAAGCAAACAAACTTGGCCAGTGATGCCCGACAGCACGGCGAGCAAGAAAGGTTCAGCCGGTCATCCGACGAAGCCAGAGACGCCACCCTAAAAAGCTGCCTTTTGTTTTGGGCAGAAACAGGGACGTTCAATGATTCAACGGGCAACCGACCCGCCGCGCCGTCTCTCTGCTTCCGCTTCGGCAATCAGCGTTGCGAACGGAACTCCCAATGCCTCGGCGATGGCGTTGGCTGCGTCCAAACTCGGATTGCTCAATCCGTCCTCGATCTTTCCAATGTAGGTTTGATGAAGCCCGGCCTTTTGAGCAAGCGTCTGTTTGCTCAATTTCTTTGCCTCCCGGTGTCGTTGCAACACCAATGCGAAAGCATCCGAGAATTCTAGTTTGCGGCGGCGCATTGCCTAACGCTGCAACGGGAACGCCTGCTTGACGGATAAGAATATATTCTTGCATTGGCGGGGTCATCAGCTAAAATAACTGCACCATGTCTTTACGGGGTAAAATATGATGGCTCGCGGGGTGACAACCATCAGGCAGCCGATTAACAGAAGCATCTCGTTAATCTGCCGCCATTTTTGCGTGGCGTTACAATCCGTCCATCAAATCACGGCCACGAATGCCAAGAGCTTTGGCAATTCTCAAGAGGGAATCCACCGAAACGGTGCGATGGCCGTTTTCCAAGAGGGAAAGGAAAACGACCGACAGGCCGGTTTTTTCAGCCAGCTTTTCTTGGGTCATTTTCAACCGTTTGCGATGCGCGCGAACGGCGTCTCCCAAGATGCGGCGGTGTGTTGGAACGGAAGGCACGCTCAATACAAACAGGCCGAGCCGGAAAACAACATTTACTATAGTATAATTTTAATCTTGCGCGATTTTTGGAAAGGGCATAAAAATGTATGGCAACTCGGGAAAATAGTTTTGTGATTTGACGGGAACTCCGTCGGTTTTTATGAGTGAAAAGGCAAAAATTCTGGTGGTGGACGACCAAATGGCCGTGACAGCAATGATAAGATTTCTGCTGGCACGAGCCGGTTGCGAAACACAGGGGGCTTTGGATGCCAAGACAGCCTTGCGGCTGGCTCAATCGCAAGTGTTCGATTTGATCACCCTTGACCTTGAAATGCCAGGTCTCAATGGTTTTGAGCTGTTCAAGCGTTTGCAGGAAATTCCCCATCTGGTAGAAACGCCAATCGTGTTTGTGGCAGGAAATGCCAGCATTGAAAATCAGCAGCGCGGCCTTGACCTTGGCGCGGCGGATTTCATTGAGAAGCCATTTGACACGCAAGATTTTATTTCCCGCATTCTTTCACTGGTTGAAGAAACCGCCACGGCATGAAACACGAATCTGAAAAAAATAAATTCGTCACCCGGTCAAATTCCAACCCCGGCGAGCAACCGTCAGGAGGAACGCGGAATCTGGCCGCGCGAGAGCTTGACGCGGTATTGCGGGTAAAGCTCTTTGAGCTTCCCGCCAATGCCGCGCGGAAACAAATTGTCCATTTTCGTGCCGAGAACGCGGGCGAGGATGAACAGTTCGAGATCGGGAACGCGCCGCTGCATATTTTCAAGGCTCGTCACCGATTCCCGGCTGGTGTCCCAGCCGAACAATTGCAGCTTGACGGCAAAGTCGTTTTGCGTCCACCCCCTTTGCCGTCGGATTTTCCGCACCTGCGGGCCGACGATGTTCAATTGTGCAGGCTGTTTTTTGATGCTGGCACGTTAGCAACTGGCCACGGACAATCGTGGAGGCTTTACCTGACATCGTGTGAACAACTTTCGCTTGCGGGCGGAATCGTAAAACGTTAAACCACTCATCGAAATTGATACTCAATCCAACAAAACTTATGAAAGCAATCAACGAAGGAAATAGTTCTTTTCGGAGGCTTGCCGTCACGTTGACCTGCGCAATCATAGTCGCGGGCTGTTTCTTTTGGGCAGCCAGCACTTTTGCGCAGACATTGTCAGTCCAGTCTGATGCTACCCAGCCCGCTCAACCGGATTCCATCGTCCAGCTTACAGCCGATGCTCAAGGGCTGCCGTTGTTGCCGCCGGACGCTGTGCCTGCCAGCGGAACCTTTTGGCTGGTAATGCCGGGCATTAACGGCGGCGTCACCGCGCCGATGCCATGCCCGCCCAAAGATACCAGTCTGCCGATTTATCAAATAGCCAATGGACAGTTTCTTGTTGATGCCACCGGAGGTCAGGTGGCGGTGAGTCCAGGGTTTGCGGGACGGCGAATCGCCGCCACCACGGTAACAGACGCCTTGGAGCAGGAAGCCACTTCGGTGGTAAATCTGATTACGCGCATTCAGACATCGGAGGCAGACCAGCAGACGCGGGCGACCATGCAGGCAATGGGCATGGACGTTCCTTCTCCCGGCGATGGCGGGACAAATTCATTCACGCCTGACGGGGCAGGCTACATTGCCCCAAATTACGGAACAAATTTATGGATCGCCCAAGTGACAGTGTTGTCCGGCAATCTCAATGGCATAGGAACCAACACACAGGCAGGCATCCAATATGATATATTTTCTCGCACGAACCTGTTGCAAAGTGACTGGCAGTTTGAGGGAAGCATATATGGTTCGACAACGACCAACTGGACACCTTTAACCGTGTCGCAGAATGGACGGCCAATTCTATTCCTGCGGCTTCGTTCAGATGCGGACGACGGGAGCGGCCTGCCCATCTGGTGGCAACTCCAGTATTTTGGTTACGTCGGGGTGGACCCTGACGGAGACCCGGCTGGAGACGGTTGGAGCAACTTGCAAAAATTCCAGCTTGGAATAGGTCCAAATGTGTTTTATACGCCTCTCCCACCGCCTGGATTTTCAGTTGCTTACAACAGTCAGGCCGGAACGGTGGCGCTAAAATGGCAACCGTCACAAGGAAACGTCACCGGATATACGGTAACACGGTATGACCCCAATACTTATAGTCAAACGACGGTCACGCTCTCGTCCAGTGCAACCAGTTACGCGGACAGTTCGCCGATTACAAGTTTTCCGCCGGAAAATGGAGTGCCAACTTACACGTTGCAGGGCAATTACGCATTGGGCAGTTCGGGAGGCGAAACATTGTCAATGTTCGACCCGAATACGACGGTTGCATCGCAAATTGTCGTGGGAGGAAGCGGCGGAAGAAACCTGCTCCTGACAAGTCCAATTCCCGTCGGCACCACGACATTGCGATTGATTCGCAGTTATTCCGATGATTATTGGGATTTCACTGCGGACACCTTTAATATGCCAATAAGTGATCTTAACGGTAACGCTGTTTTTCTGGCGGATAATTTGTTTGGAGAGTTGGATAACAGCGAGTTTGCCGATGAAGATTGGTATGTGCAAACCATCAATGCCAATGGCGATGTCAGCAATCCCACCCAAGCCGGTTCACAGGATTGGGAGTGGGGAGCGCCGTATCCGGCTCCTTTCCTTGACGGACGGCAGCAGCTTAAACAAAACGCAGATTTCATCTTCAGGGCAGCGGATGCGTCTCCGTTGTTTTACGCTTATATCATCACCTTTGATTATCCCAATTCCCTCAGTTACTGGTATGAGTATCCGCAAAATTACAGCTACGCTGGATTGTATGGGATTACTGACATAACTGGCTGGTATAACAATAGCGGCCCCTATTTGGACAAGTTCCGCCCGTTTGAAGAAAATTACTTCTTTCGTAATTTTGTCTTTGGGACGACGAACATTGACTCAAGCACCGGGATGCTGACTACCGGGCTTACCACATTTAATTTTTGGGGATTTGACTATCCCACTTTCCTCAGCACCCCGACATTTGTTTTCCAACAAACAACCAATACCGTCATTCCGGCCCTTTTGGATACGTCCAGCGCACAGTGGCTGACATTTTATCCACAATCGGAAAACGATGGGTTTCCGGGTATCATTGGATTGACGGGCAGTGGCGGAAACTATGCCTTCACGAATTACAACGGAACGACAAACGTTTATGGCTTGCCCTACAACTCCGTGAGGTTCGCTTACAACAACGGTTCGCTTCAAACACCCGTTCTTTCCAGAGGCGGCACCATTTCAGGCGTTGGCAATGGCGGCGTTTTTTGGAATACCACCGCGCCCCAGTTGCAAACTGTGGGCTATTATTTCTCACAGCCAGGATTCGACCCGTTACCGGGAGACGGTTCATTTTCCACCGATACCACCACGTCCCTCGGTCTGGTTGCCGGTTTTGGTTCGTCCACTGTGTTCGCTGGCTATGCCAAACAGCGGTTGCTCAACGGCTACACCAATGTGTTTTCTTATCTCGGCCAATACTTCGACAAGGCGTATCAAATTGACAGCAATGGCAACGTCACCACCAACAGCGCGGGCGCAATATCGCCCTACGGCGAGCTTGTCGCCAATGCTGTCGGCCCCGTCGCATTGGTGACGATGACCAATTGGGGTGAAAACGTGCATGGAACCGGCGTGGTGCAGGTCGTTAAACTCGTTTTAGATGTCAACCATGACGGGATTATGGACACCAGCGTCTCCGGCCCCGACAATACTTCCGCCAGTTCGCCATACGTTTTCTGGTCTGACCAAAATTTTGACCGTTTCGTATTGGATTCGGACGACAACGCTTTTTATGATGATGACGTGGCGATTAGCAGTCCAGCAGCGAATTCTCTTTATACCGGCAAACCAACACCCGATTGCAATTATCAGGATGGTGCTGGAAATCGTGTTATTCCCTGTGCGCGTGATCTGCAAGATTTCACCCGGCTGTGGGTTTGCGGCATCACAACCAATTTGCTGACCAATCTGCCGCCCGGCAGCATCGTCTCATTGAGTTGGGGTGATGTGGCCTATCCGAACCCCGGCAATCCGACCATTGACCTGTTCGTTGCTGCCGACTCGAACGGTGGTATCGGTTATCTGACGAACAGCACAACTGCGAGCGCGCAGCTTGATTCTTTATCCTATCCCTGTGTCGGGCGACTCGGCCCAGGTGGTAGCATTCCGTTAAACTCCTATGATGGTTCCGGCAACCTCATCTGGTTGGGCAATCATTTCATTTGGTGTGGCGTCAGCAATGGCATGGGTGGATTGACGCTGACCATTGCCGATGGAAATGGCAACACCATTGCACAGACCACGGCCTACATTCAGATTGTGGACATCAAGAATTTATATGAACGCTGGACGGTTGGAGAAAAGCCAGGGCAAACGCCAATGAGCGCGCCTATAATTGCGAAAAATGATTTGCCTGACCCTACGCAACTTCCGTTTCAATATACTTCACCACAGGATACCAACACGCCTTACATTCTCTATGTCCACGGTTGGAACATGGAGACGTGGGAAAAAGATCGTTTTGCTGAATCTGCTTTCAAACGGCTTTATTGGCAAGGTTATCAAGGACGGTTCGGTGTTTTCCGCTGGCCGACAGGTTTTGGATTTACTGGCAGTTTTTGGCAGGCGTTGACCGATCCACGTAATTTCGACAATAGCGAATATACTGCTTGGCAGTCTGCCGCTGGTCTGTTGAATCTGATGACGAATCTCAATGTAGAATATCCCGGCCACGTTTATGTGCTGGCGCACAGCATGGGCAATGTCGTGACCGGCGAGGCGTTGCGGCTGGCGGCGCAGCAAGGATTTGGGCAAATCGTGAACACTTACGTTGCCAGCCAAGGCGCTCTGCCCGCCCACGATTATGATGCAACTGTCACTACACCTTACCTGCTGCAATTTACCTATCATTATCCATCCGGGCTGTTGTGGGCGCTGGGAACAATGAATTACGGCCCGGACACGCCCAACATTTACGTGAACCGGCTGACAAACAACGTCGCCGCCGTTGGCCGGCGCATCAGCTTCTACAACCAAAACGATTTTGCGTTGGCGATGCCGCGTTGGGGCTTTGACCAAATCACCAAGCCGGATTACATACCGCCAAACAACTATTATTACTACAATGGCTCCGTGACCGATCCCGCGCCGTGGAACAAATTTAAGGACTCGCCCATTGTCGGTGATACGGGCGTTCTGGTTGACATAGTGACCAACTTGAACAACTGCTACAAAATCATGTCCTACGCTGCCGAATCGTATTCAACAGCTTTGGGCGCAACGCCAACAGTTGCAACGCTGACAAAAAATGTTGATATGACCAGTCCAGACAACAACATTTGGCCAGCAGACACATCTGGCCATAATTACGCAGACCATTTTTGGCATAGCGCCGAATTTCGGGGTGATTGCTGGCAGGAATGGAATTATTGGCAGTCGCTCTTGCGTTCCTCGACATTGGGCTTCAACATTAGCAACCCATGAAAATTCGACGCTCGATTTTTTGGTTCACCGTCATTGTGGCGGTGCTGATTGCGTTGGTGCTCTGGCATGGAAAAAAGCCGCCGGTGGAAACGCCGCCGACAGCTTCAGTTGAAACGAATGTTGCGCCGCCAGCGGCCACCATGCTGGGGCAACCGGCGGGCGTGCCCGCACACACGGCTGCGCCATCGGCACCAGCGGCGGCAAACATGGTGGCGCCTGCGACGCCAGACAAGGGCGAACAAATCAAAGAAGGACTGGCCAAGTTGAACGACATGCCCATCGCCTTTTACGGCAGATTGGAAGACCAGTTTGGCAGCCCGGTTGTCGGTGCGAAAATTGCGGCCAGCATCAGGATTTACAACGGCGTTCAGTCCACGGTTGAACGGTCTTCTGTCATTTGTGATGCGAACGGATTTTTCCAGGTGAAAGGCGGCAATGGGGAAAGTCTTGGATTATGGCCCAGCAAGGAAGGCTATACGCTGGCAACGACCGGCACGGAGTTCAAATACTCGTATATGTATGCCGACCATTATGCACCCGACCCAAACAATCCCACGATCATCAAAATGTGGAAATTGCAAGGCACGGAGCCGTTAGTTGACATCAGCAAAGAATATAAACTGCCATTTACCGATGCGCCGATTTTCTTTGATTTAGTCGCTGGGAAAATTGTTCCAACCGGCGGTGATATTAAAATCAAGGTGAACCGACCTTCAGGAGAAGTTTCGGAACATAATCCTCAAAAATGGAGCATTGATTTTGAAATTGTAGATGGCGGTTTTATTGAAACTTCCGGTAAGGAATCTGCAATCACATTTGCCGCGCCTGATGGCGATTATCAACCTAGCGGCATTTTCGCAAATAATAACGGCACGGACGGGCTTGATAAAAGTTTTTTTGTCGAAAGCCGCAATGGCCATGTTTTTAGCAAGCTTTATCTTTCATTGGGAATCAACAACAAGCCCGATGGCTTGATGTATATCACGTTCCGTGGCGTTGCCAACGCGAACAGCTCACGCAATTGGGAAGCGACCGCGCCACAATGAGCTTATGAAGCCAATCATCATTTTGATTGTTTTTATTGCCGTGATTGGATTGGCGGCGGCGGGCGAAATCACGCTTTCGTTGAAACGGGTCGAGGGGCTGAAATTTTCGTGCAGCCTTACCAACGCGACCGAACGGCAAGTTTATGTTGCGCCATTTTATTTGGAGGAACATTTTTATGCCCAACCGAATTGCTCCGACTGCGCCACGGGTTGGGTGGCCAGCAGACCAATGGTCATTGGCGAGGCGAAGGACTTTATCCCGCTGGCATCTGGGGCGGCCATCCAGTTTGAGGCGATTGGAAATCCAAACCCAAGGCTGCCGTGGCGCATCAGTTGTTTTGCTGTGACCAACGCCATTCATGCCAGTGACAAGACCATGCCGGATGAGCGGAGCCGTATCGTGATTCGTTCACCACAGCAACCCGCAACCGTGTCGCAATGAGACTACGCGGGAATAGCAACCTGGATGCGAAGTCAAATGCGGCGGCAGTTGCCTACGTTCACGGCGACCGGGAAAAGGCGATGAAGTGAACGGCTTGGAAACCCTGTTTGCACGCAGACACCATCTCCTAACGTAATCGTTGGGAAAAAGTGCGACTCGAAACCGAGCGACAAAAAGCGACAAAAGGCGGCAATGGATTTGTCGCAATTTGTCGCAATTTGTCGCTTTAACTTGCCGCCTTTTGCCGCTTCTAAAATCCAAGTGCCACATTCGGATTTTAAGCCAATAGCCCCGTTTGAAAGCATTCGGTTAGCCTCCTATTCGTCAGCTTAAAAGGTGGACGCCCCACCCCTACGGAAAATCGTAGTTTTTCGGCTATGCACCGCACGGCACGGAAAATTGTGTTGAAATGCGTTGATGGTTTCAACGCCGTTCAACGAAATTCAACATGGTGATTCAACGCCTTTCAACATTCTGGCTCCGGTGACTTGATTGCCTATCTTTCAAGTTGTGAATGTCACCATGCCGCCAGCCATAGTAAGTGATTTTAGACAGGACGCTATTCTCCTTGCCAGAACAACGGAGAGCCGTAACAAGCCGAGTTCCAAACCGCACGCCTTACGTCTAACGCGGTTAGGTGATTTTGCGTCCGAGAATTATCCGAGACCGGGACGAAATCAGTCCGAGAATCATCCGAAGTTTAGACGAGGTTTTGACGGCGGAAAACCGGCGCGGAGTCCGGCCAAGATTGGCGAGTGAAAACCCATTTTTAGACATGGCACGCGCTACCCCTTGTCAAAACACGGTTTTGGCGGCTCGCCAAAATCTCGCCGAGTGCTGCGCGAAATGCTTCGTTTGTGCTAACCGTCCGTTGCCAACCGTGGTGCTTCGGATGGTGCTTCGGATGGTGCCAACCGCGTTGCGAACTTTGTTGCTTCGGCTGTTGCCTCGCGTGATTACCACCCTGTTGCCTCGCCGTTGCCCCGCCGCTGCTAACTGTGCTGCCAACCCTATTGCGAAGCCGGTGCAACCGTGCTGCTAACCGTGCTGCTAACCGAAAAAAACTTGCTTCTATGGTGGCGTTACTGGCTTGTCGGGGCGGCGTCCGAACCTTTGCGGCTGCGGGTGGCTGGCGGTCGTCGCTGGCCTGCTTATTAGGCGCTCTGGCTGCCGCGCCGGGCAGCGTGGCGATGCTGGCGCATCGCCGGATTGCTTTCCGGCCTGCGTTAGCCCGCTGGCGGTTTCGGT
>Ga0182030_10026299_pt1 | contig 10541 bp, 8 predicted proteins | sample 812S3MmetaG_FD_121299 | JGI IMG/M metagenome (GOLD analysis project Ga0182030, IMG submission 121299) | Permafrost microbial communities from Stordalen Mire, Sweden - 812S3M metaG (Illumina Assembly) | ecosystem: Environmental > Terrestrial > Soil > Wetlands > Permafrost | place: Sweden... | reverse complement strand
TAATAATACTAATTCTAGTAGCGCTAACTCATTTTCCCTAAACTCAGACACCCAACAAACTCAAACTAATCCACTTGACCAAGTTTCATCAGCAAGTATCGCTTTAACTGTGGCGAACCTAGATAATTTACCAGAAACTACAGCAGTAGCAAATCAAGCTCAATCAGCTTCCGCCGATATTGCTATGAGTGAAATTACTAGTAATGTTGTCCAAAAACCACAAGTAGTCTCTACTGCTCTAAAAACTAATGCAGACATACAGACCTATATAACTAAAAACGGTGATAGTGTAGCAAGTGTGGCTGCAAAATTTGGCATAAATACTGATAGCTTACAGTGGTCAAATGGCCTTACCGGAACAACTTTAACGGCTGGATTAAAACTTCTAATACCACCGGTTAACGGTATTGTGTACACTGTTCAACAAGGTGACACACCGGCAACTCTTGCAACTAGATATCATGCTAACGCTCAACAAATAATTGAATATAACGACGCAGAAATAAATGGTTTAGCCCCAGGCGAACAAATAATTATACCAAACGGAACAATGGCTGCAAGCACCCCTTCATCTGGACAAGATTTAACTAATGGATCTGGAGTAGTAACTAGTGCTAGTTTTCCATGGGGCACTGGTCCAATTTATGGATCAAATGGTTATGATTACGGCTATTGTACTTGGTATGTAGCAACCCAAATAGCAGTTCCAAGCAACTGGGGCAATGCTGCAACATGGGCATACTATGCAGGACTTAGTGGCTGGGTAGTTTCAACAACTCCAACAGTTGGTGCGATCGCTCAAACACCTTACGCGGCTGGTGGCGAAGGTCACGTTGCCATTGTTGATGCAGTTTCTCCTGATGGAAGTCAAATTCAAATTAGAGATATGAACGGAATTGCTGGCTGGGGTAGAGTGGGCTATAGCGGTTGGATACCAACAACAACTTTTGTGCACTTTATAACCAAGTAATATGATATTTGTAGATAACGTAGAAATAAACATAATAGCTGGCAAAGGTGGTAATGGTAAGCTTAGTTTTCGCCATGAGATTTACATCGCTAAGGGTGGACCTGATGGTGGTGATGGTGGTAATGGCGGTAGCATTATCTTTAGAGCCAGTCGTAATCAAAACACTTTGACTGCCTTTCGGTACCAAAAAGAATTAAAAGCAGAAGATGGCCATCCTGGTGGCACTAATAAGAAGCATGGTAAAAGTGGCCAAAACCTAATCGTTGATGTTCCAGTTGGAACAGTAATCTCTGAAGTTAATGGTAAAATTTTAGCAGATTTAGTTGAAGATGAGCAGCAAGCCATCTTAGCAAAAGGCGGTAATGGCGGATATGGTAATGCCCATTTTATTTCATCCCGACGTCAAGCTCCTAACTTTGCCGAAAAAGGTGAACCCGGTGAAGAAAAAGACTTAAGATTAGAAATAAAGATGATTGCTGATGTCGGGCTAGTTGGACTACCCAATGCCGGTAAATCAACCTTTTTAGCAAGAGTATCAAACGCTACACCGGAAATTGCTAATTATCCTTTTACGACACTTACTCCAAATCTTGGAGTTGCTGATATAGATAAAAAAAGCTCACTATTAATAGCCGATATACCTGGTTTAATAGAAGGCGCCTCAGAAGGTAAAGGTCTTGGCCACGACTTCTTAAGACACATTGAGCGGACTAAAGTCATACTTCATTTAATTGATGCATATAATGATGATATACCTGGTAGTTATTTAACTGTTAAAAACGAACTGAAAGCGTATAACTCTAAATTAGCTAAACGTAAAGAAATTATAGCTCTTACTAAGATTGAAGGATTAGATATTGAAATAATTAACGACGAAATTAACCAACTAAAAAGAGTTGTTTCAAAAAGCGCAAAAATTGTTCCTATTTCTAGTAGTAGCGGTGAAGGTATTAAAGATGTACTATATCAACTTCAAGCTTTAGTTTTGCAAAAAGAAAAGATAGCTAAAAAGAAAGAAGACAAAGACGAATTACCGATCCTAAAAATTAAAGAAACAAAAGATCAATGGAAAATTACTAAAAAAGCCGGCAGGTTTGTAATACTAGGTGAATCAATTGAGAAATTTGCACTTAAAACCAATTACGAAAGCGATGAAGGGCTAACTAGATTACGAGATATTATGCGCCGTAAAGGTATTATGCATGAACTTCGCCGTAAAAAAATAGAGTCTGGTGATATTATCCAAATAGGACCAAACCCAGACTCATATTTTACTTATTAGTTTCTATTTCTTAGCAACTTTTAATTTCTTATTGGCGTATGCAATAACAGCTACGCTTGCCAGTGTAATGACCATTACAATTATAGGGTTGCTTTTAAAGGCAGCTAAACCTGTATCAGGTGTTTTAGGTGCTTTAGATGAGCTAGAACCCGATGAGCTTGAGGTACTGGCTACTGTTAAGACTACATTGTTATTAGGATAGGTAATATTAAATACAGTTCCATCAACTGTCACCGTAGACCCGTTACTAAATGTTCCTGATAGAGCAGTTGTGCCTGTATTATTTACAATCGTAAATGATTGTCCTGCGACAGGAGTATAACCACTTGCTAAACTTACATCTAAAGTCCCGCCCAAAGTTATTGAACCTGATGCAGATAACTGGTCGTAGTCATTACAAGCTGTTGGAGGATTAGCGCTATCACTATCTCCGAGCAATACATCATATGTTCCCCCACTAGCGATTGTTAAATTAGTACTAGTAAGACAGCCGGGTGCTGGATCTCCTGGAGAGACAGTATTACCTGATTCTATATCTATATTTGTGCCTAAGTTAGCATCTCCGCTAACGGTTGCACCTGTGGACCCAGAAGTCTTAATTATTTGTGCGTCAGCGAAAGTATTCGCACTATCTGCATATAAAGTTGAGTTATCACTTAAGCCAACTGTTCCGTTAAAACTATTATCTGCCTCAAAATATGTAGAACCAATTAAAATTATAATGTAATTACCCGTAACATTTGAATATACATCAACTTGATCACCTATATCTATACCTTGTGAACTTCCTAAAGTTGATGTCAATGTATCAGTTCCGGGGTTGTTGATATTGCCAATCATTAGTGCCTGATTAGTACCGTGAATTACACTAGTGTTTAAAGTCATAACTATGTCTGAGTCAATATCGTTATTTACTCCATTTAAAGTCGATGAATCTACTATGTTGCCATGTACATATAATGCAGCACCTGAAGTATTTGTAATGTCATAACCAGGGCTAGAAGAACTACCAGAAAATTGAATACCCCCTAATATAAACGCACCGGAATTATAAGGAATATTATCTACAGGATTGTATGAATCACTGTTTGATAATCCTGTTGGGAATGTAAGAATATCTCCGGTACTTGGTACTGCATCAGCCTCCCAGTTATTCGCGTCGTTCCAATTACAGTTAGTTGCACAATCCGTACCTGTCCAGGTGTCAGTAGCGGCAAGGGCTTCAGGTATACCTATAGCCAGTAACGAGCTAAGGCTTAATACTATAACCGCGCTAAGTTGAAAAAGCTTTTTGAATTTCATTTTTTTACCACTTCACTTTTTATTATTTTTTTAATTTTATCTAACTATTAAGTATTTTATGCTCAACATACAATTAATGTCAAGGGTTCTAGTTAAGAATTATTTAATTTTAAAAATGTTAAACTAGCAATTACATGGAATCATCTTTTTACTTCTACGATCTAGAAACTAGTGGCTTTAATCCGCGTAACAATCGGATAATGCAATTTGCTGGCAAGAGAACAGATTTAAACTTGCAACCCTTAAACGATGAAATTAATGAATTAATTCAGTTACCAAAAGATGTTTTGCCAGATCCAGGGGCTATCTTATTAACAAAAATTACTCCGCAAGCTACACTTGAAAACGGCTATAGCGAAGCAGAATTTTTAAAGCTTTTTAACGAACAAGCCCTCAAACCAAACACAATATTAGTCGGATATAACAATGTGCGATTTGATGATGAATTTATTAGATTTTTAAACTATCGAAATTTTTATGATGCGTATGAGTGGCAATGGAAAGACGGCCGTTCTCGCTGGGATCTGCTTGATCTGGTTCGAATGACCAGAGCACTAAGGCCGGAAGGAGTTAATTGGCCTGTAATAGACGGCAAACCAAATAATCAATTAGAAAATTTAAGTGTGGCAAATAATCTTCAGCACGATTCTGCTCATGATGCAATGAGTGACGTTGTAGCCACAATAGCTGTAGCTAAATTAATTAAAGATAAACAGCCTAAGTTATTCAATTTTCTACTTAATTTAAGGCACAAAAAAGAAGTGAAAAAGTTAGTTGAGTCAAGTAGCCCACTTGTTTATACGTCAAGTCATTTCCCAAGTGAAATACTCCACACTACCGTTGTGTTAACTCTAACTAATAGTGCTAGTGACTCCTCGTTAGTTTATGACTTAAGACATGATCCGAGTATGTATTTAGATATGACCGTTGAGGAACTTATAGAAGTCTGGAGATATAAAAAAGATAGCGACGAACCAAGACTACCAGTTAAAACCATAAAATATAACCGCGTTCCAGCTATTGCGCCGCTAAGTGTAATTAATGACGAAGCTACAAAGGAAAGACTTAAATTAAATTTTGATGAAATAGATAAAAATAAATCTATCCTTGAAGCTAAAATAAAAGATTTTGCCATAAAAATGCTTAAAGTTGTTGAACAAATGGATAAAACAAGAGAAGAAGAAAGAAAAACTAAACCAGCAAAAACAGTCGACGAGAAACTTTACGACGGATTTATAGATAGACAAGACGTGCCTCTAATGCAACGCGTGCGAAATGATGGCAGTAATATCGAAACTAACGCTTTTAATTTTAAAGACAAACGATTACAAGAACTTTTACCCCTATATAAAGCTAGAAACTTTCCTAAATCTCTTACTGCGGATGAAAGATCTATCTGGGAAGAACATATAAAGAATAAGTTAACTGGCAGAGAAAGTAGCGAACTGGCTGGTTTTTATGAAAAAATAAAAGAATATAGAACAACTAATACTTCAAAACAGGATCAATATATTTTAGAAGAGCTAGAACTATATGCTCAATCTATTGTCCAAGACTTGGTAAGCGAGAATGAAGATCACTAGCTCTTAAATTTTCCTTATGAGCGAATTTTGGCTTTATAACTCTTTCGTTATATTCAATCCAGCCAATTGCTATTGCACCAAATAGAACAGTTACAAATGCAACATAGACTTGAAATGAAATTTGTATACCAGTTCCCGGCAAATAGCCGCCAACTATAAAATCGTACATCGGTGCCCCTTAATTTTGTTATGTTTGATTTGCATTATACTAAGAAATAGTAAATTAGTCAATAATATGGCACTAAATACTTGTGTTTATAGAAGTTTTTCAAGATACAATATAAACTCTAACAGATACGTAAAAATAGTTAAAAACACTACAATTGCTAATAAATCAAATCTAGTATTTTGTATAAAACAATATAAAATATTAATTATTAGAGTGTATGAGACAGAAATAAGTAAATGAGGGCTAAATGGGTAAAAGGTCTAACAGAAATTACTATTTCGCAAGAGATAGATTAAAAGAGCAAAGAAGAAGCCGGCAAAATATTCCACCAACTCAAACAATATCTGTGATTCGACCAGTTAAATGGCCAAACGAACTATCGCAAAAGAAATACTTGCATACAATGAATGTAGTTTTAGGCAAAACTTTTTCTGATCAACAAAGAACCAAATTTCATATTATTCGACCGGAATACCTTGGTTTAATACAAGTTAGAAGTAAGCTACTCGCCGAACATATGAGAGAAACAAAACAGCATCATGATAGACAAAAAACGGTTGAGGGTATTGCTTGGCTATTACAAACTAAATTTACGGACATGCTTAAAGATTTGCCAAGTTGTTTAAGTTTTAGTTTAGATGATTTATCCTCAGAGAGATTAGGTGGTCGTTTCGATTCAAAAGTAATTAATCCAGATACATTCTTTGCTGGTCAGATTAACGGTTGGCGCGGACCAAATAAACACTATCCACAAGAAGATTGCCTTAACGGTGTACCTGGACTCAACCAACTAGCAAGTGAGAATAATATAATCAGAGATACTATAGTAGAGGAAACAGGTAGCTCACCATTTATTCATGACGTAATACCCGATCCATTTATTGCTTTAATAAAAAAAGATAAACCAATTTTATCTCGAGAAAGATCTGCAATTAAGCGCAACTTATATAAATATGGTGCATTTCCACTAGATATAACTGTCGGTGATCCTGTAATTATCCTAAGCACCGGAGAGTTTGCTACTAAGCATCAAACCCTAGCTGTTAGAGAATTAGGTTACTCCGCACTTCAAGCCGTAGCTTAGAAGTAGCTTTTTATACTGGAATAATGCTGGCTAATCTTGTATAATTAAACCCTTATATAACAGGGAAGATTTTAGTGCCAGACAAAATAATAGTTAAAGGTGCCAGAGAGCATAATTTAAAAAATATCGACGTGGTAATTCCACGAGATAAATTAATTGTTATAACAGGTCTTAGTGGTTCAGGTAAATCTTCGCTGGCTTTTGATACTATTTATGCTGAAGGTCAAAGAAGATATGTTGAATCGCTTAGCTCATATGCACGCCAATTCTTAGGCTTAATGGAAAAACCAGATGTTGATCAAATTGATGGTTTATCACCGGCTATTTCAATTGATCAAAAATCTACTTCAAGAAACCCAAGATCAACTGTTGCAACTGTTACTGAAATATATGACTACCTAAGACTATTATTTGCAAGAATTGGTACCCCTCATTGTCCGATTGATAACGTTCCCGTCATGAGACAAACATCTATTGGTATCATAGACCAAATAAATAAAGCTTTTAAAGACAAAAGAATAATGGTGCTTTCTCCTATCATAATTGATAAAAAGGGTGCCTTTGAGCATATTCCTGAACAATACCAAAAAGCCGGCTTTGCCAGAGTTAGAGTAGATGGAATAGTTTATTCTTTAGATGAATTTCCAGAGTTAGATAAAGCTTATAGACACACTATAGATATAGTAATTGACCGACTTGTAAACACTGAAGAAAATAAAAGCCGTTTAGTACAGTCGGTTGAGCAAGCTTTAGATGTAAGTGAAGGCAGAGTAAATATATTTGATGCGGACATTAGCACCGAAGAAAGTTATAGCCTTAGATATGCCTGCCCAAATCACCCGGAAGTTTCAATTCCCGACCTTGAACCAAGGACTTTTAGTTTTAATAGTCCACACGGTGCTTGCCCAGTTTGTACCGGTCTTGGCAGTCGACTTGAAGTTGATCCAGATCTAGTAATCCCTAATGGTAATTTAACCATTGCAGAAGGCGCTATTAGACCGTATAACCGAATAAATGTAGATAACTGGTATATGAAAAAGCTACAAGCATTATCTGAAAGATACGGCTTTTCACTGCATGAACCAACTTCAGAACTTACTAAAGAACAATTAGATCTAATCATGTACGGTACCGGCAAAGAGACTTATAAAATTAGTTTAGGTCTAGGTAGAAACTTTGAAACAACATACGAGGGAGTAGTAACTAATCTTGAACGCCGCCATAAAGAAACTGAAAGTGATTTTATTCGCCGAGACATAGAAAGGTTTATGCAAGAAAAACCATGCCACGCCTGTAACGGTCGAAGATTAAAACCAGAAGTTTTAGCTATAACAATCAATAAGAGTTCAATAATGGATGTTTGTACTCTTTCAATAGACGACGCACTTAATTGGTTTAATAATCTAAAACTTTCAGATAAAGAAAAAAAGATAGCCGAACTCGTATTAAAAGAAATATGTGCGAGGTTAAATTTCTTAAATGACGTTGGTCTAAATTATTTAAATTTACTTAGAAGTGCTAATACGTTAAGTGGTGGAGAAGCCCAAAGAATTAGACTAGCAACCCAAATTGGATCAGGCTTAATGGGCGTACTATACGTCTTAGACGAACCAAGTATAGGGCTTCATCAAAGAGACAATGCGCGCTTAATTGCAACATTAGAAAATTTACGTAGCTTAGGTAATACAGTAATAGTTGTTGAGCACGATGAAGAAACAATTAGGGCAGCCGACTACTTAATAGATATTGGTCCAGGTGCTGGTATACATGGCGGAAAAATTGTAGCTGAGGGCTCACCTCAAGAAGTCATGCAAGTAAAAGATAGTCTTACTGCTCAGTACTTAAAAGGCACTAAAAAGATAGCGATACCTAAAATTCGCCGAAAAGGAAATGAAAAAGAATTGGTTATTAAGGGGGCAACTGCTAATAACTTAAAAAATATCGACGTTAGTATACCGCTTGGTGAATTAGTAGTAATAAGTGGCGTAAGTGGCTCTGGTAAATCAAGTTTAATTAATGACATATTAGCCAAGGAGCTACTAGCAAGATTACATCGAGCTAATACAGTTCCTGGCAAACATGATGAAATTGTTGGTATTAAGCAACTCGATAAAGCCATTATTATTGATCAATCTCCAATTGGACGAACACCACGTTCAAATCCAGCTACCTACACAGGATTATTTACACCAATCAGGGAGCTTTTTGCCAGCTTGCCAGAAGCTAAAATTCGAGGCTATAGTGCTGGAAGATTTAGTTTTAACGTTAAAGGTGGTCGCTGCGAAAACTGTGCCGGTGACGGAATTATTAAAATAGAAATGCATTTTTTGCCAGACGTTTATGTAACCTGCGAAGTTTGTCATGGCCAAAGGTATAACCGTGAAGCTCTCGAGATCCATTATAAGGGTAAAACCATTGCAGATATTCTTGCTATGACCTGCGAACAAGCTCTAGAATTCTTTAAAAATATTCCTGGAATAGCTCGAAAATTACAAACTTTAGTTGATGTAGGTCTTGGCTATATTGCATTAGGACAATCGGCTACAACATTAAGTGGCGGAGAAGCCCAAAGAATTAAATTATCGACAGAACTTAGTCGTCGACCAACTGGTAGAACTCTATATATACTTGATGAACCTACAACTGGCCTTCATATTGCCGATGTAGATAAATTACTTAAAATGCTTCATGCGCTAGTTGATACTGGCAATAGTATGGTTGTAATTGAGCATAATCTTGATGTTATAAAAAATGCCGATTGGATAATAGATATGGGACCCGAAGGTGGCGAAGCTGGTGGTCAAGTTATCGCAGAAGGTACTCCAGAACAAGTTGCTAAAAACCTTAAAAGTTATACGGGTAGTTATTTAAAATCAATGCTTAAAAAATAAATTATTTTTTAGCTTTACTGACTTTTATATATGATCTAGTTAAATGATAAATCGTTGGAGCCAGCGTTATTATCATGACGGCAAAAACTGCAAATAAAATATAGTGATCTAGATTTGGTATTTTCTTACCAAACCAATAACCAACTAAAGTCACAATAATTGCCCAAGCACTATCGCCTATGGCGTCAAACATTACGAAAGATTTATAATTCATGCTCGCAACTCCCGCCACAGGAGGAGTAAAGGTTCTAATAACTGGGATAAAATGAGCTATCAACATTGTTTTATTGCCATGTTTCTCATAAAACTTTTCAGCTTTATTTACATATTCTTGTTTAAAAACAATACTATCTGGTTTTTTAAATAGTTTTCTGCCATATCTCTTACCTATATGGTACCCAGTATTATCCCCAGCAATAGCTGCAATCGCTACGGCTAGTATTAATAAATATAAGTTTATTTTCCCAGTACTAGCTAGTACCCCCGCCCCTATTAATAACGTATCACCCGGGAAAAAGAAGCCCATAAACATTCCTGATTCAGCAAATATCATGGCAGCAATAAGTAGAACACCGCCACTTGAAATTATATTGTTTACGTTAAACATGCTTACTTAGATTATAAGCTTTTACTTTTTTAGTCTAGTCTAATCTGTTATAATATAAACTAACGTTAAGGAGTACGATACTAAGCTTATGGCAGACGACACATTAAATATTGATTTACAAGCACGTAAAGTAACCGGTAAGGCCGTCAAGCATCTAAGAAAAGAAGGTCAAATTCCTGCTGTGATACATGATCATGGTAAGCCTTCTATTAATGTTCAAGGGAATAATGTAGCATTAATAAAATTGTGGCGACAAGCTGGTAAACACCATCCGGTTGAGATTAAAACTGACAATCAAAATTTCGTTGCCTTAATTAAAGAAGCTAGTTTTGACCCTAAAAAACATCAACTTACCCATTTAGTTTTTAACGCAGTAGATAAAGACCAAAAGGTTGAAGCAGAAATTCCTATTCGGCCAAAGTATCAAGATGACAATGAAGCTAGCCCTGCCGAGCGAGCTGGCTTAATAGTACTAAGTCAACTTGAGACGCTGTCGGTAAGAGCTATCGCCAATAAATTACCCGACTTTATGGAATATGATGCTGAAAAACTTGTAGATATCGGCGATCATATTATTGTAGCTGATTTAGTTTCTCCTGAAGGCGTTGAGATCTTAACCGAACCAGAACACTCAATAGTAACTGTTTATGAAC
>Ga0182030_10026298_pt1 | contig 10541 bp, 9 predicted proteins | sample 812S3MmetaG_FD_121299 | JGI IMG/M metagenome (GOLD analysis project Ga0182030, IMG submission 121299) | Permafrost microbial communities from Stordalen Mire, Sweden - 812S3M metaG (Illumina Assembly) | ecosystem: Environmental > Terrestrial > Soil > Wetlands > Permafrost | place: Sweden... | reverse complement strand
CGCGACGCGCTGGGCGTGTTCAATCTGAAAAAGGCGATGGCGAAACGGAACCTGACCGGCGCCCCGGGCACGAAGGAAGTCGTGAAGCAACTGGCGCGCTGGCGGGAACAGCTTTCGTGAAAAGTCAGGCGCTTCATTGGACGCGCCGATAACACCACTTGCGCAAAGGCATAAACGGGGATTAAATTATGTCCGATGAAACTGCGAACCGACCTGCTGGCGCATCTGACGGCGGCGGACATTCTGAAAGAAGCCGCAGCGAACCAGCACCGTTACAAAGCCGAGCCAAGTTTCTCCAAAACTGGGACTGGCTATCTGTCACCCAGATCAACGGCGGACTCTGCGAACGAAGCCGCGCGCAGCGAGGCGTTAATTCGGAAACTCACGCGGCGGTCGCGGAAGAATGGCAAAAGCGCCGCGCGGGCGAGCTGAGCCTGCTGGAGACGCTCGAATTCCTTAAATCCTGTCATCGGCGCGCGCCATTTTTATTCTTCAACGGAAACACCTTTGCGGAAATCGGCCGCGCCCTGATCACCGCGTTGCTGCGCGATCCTCCTCTCCATCGCCGCAAAGAAGCTGCGTCCGCTGCTGCCCACTTCATCACCGGCGTTCTCGACCGCGATTCCATGATCGGCATGATGAATGAACTTTGCGAATCAGCCGACCTGAAGCCGGGCGACGCGGTCAAAACCTTGCGCGGCTCGATGAGCGGAAAAATCATTCGCGTATTGCCGGATGGCCGCGTGGTGTGGCGGCCGGATTCCGGCGCGGAATTGACCGCCTTGCCGGAAAGTTTGATTCGGCAAAAGAAAAAGTGACAATGAAAAGACCATGAAAATGGATGCGACACCTAAACGAAATCTGACCGGCGCGCCGGGCACGAAAGAAGTCGCGAAACAACTGGCCCGCTGGCGGGAACAGCTTTCGTAGTGAACTTTAAGAGCGAAATCAAAAAGTTTGTCCTCGGTTTTCTACATCCGATTTTGTTTGGCGTTTATGTTCTAATAGCTGGTGTATCAGGAATCACATTCGTCGTTTGCTACTGCGGTTACGGCTGCTGGTTTCGTCTCGGCGGATTTCTCTTCATGTTTGTTATTCCAATTGTTTTTGGTCTGCTCTTGACTGTCATTCTGGCTGGCCGCTTGCAGATTGTGATTTGGAAGCGCCAACTTAAACAGCCAGAAACAAATGTAAATCAGATGCCGTTGCCTGAACTCTTTTGGCGAGCTTGTTTGATTGCTCTCTTGATTCCAATTCTGTGCGCGAAACTCGGCGGCAAATTTCCAGAAACACGAGCGCAAAAAATCTGTGGCGATTGCAACCCTCTGATTGCTGATCTTCAAACGAAAAAAAAGTTACTTGGCTTTTACCCAACCAATGCGGCTGAACTGGTAAAGTCGAACACCATCTTGCGCCGCCGATACTTTTTCTACTACGGCCAGCCAACTACTAACGGAGTGGATTGGACTCCCGAAAAAGTCGTTGAGGCACACGTCAGTCTTTTTGTGACGACGAACAGGTTTCAATGCATCGTTCCAATTGAAAAAATATCACCGGTTAGCTTTTCCAGCTTTTACGTCTATTCGTGCAACTCGGAACATCCAGTTTGGAATAAGGTTCTGCTGCATTGGTCTCTGCTTGGAGCTTATGTTGACGAGCCAATTCAATGAATACAATTTGAACCTCGAACTGGCAGCGCAAATCGAATTCTGGTAATTTCTCTGTCTAGAAATTTCCACGGCGTTCAGTGCTTTGCTCCCGTCGCCGTCGCATGGGCAACACACCCCATTGGCTTAAACCGATTCCTGAAGCAGAGTGGCGGCATGGCATCGGAAACTTTCAAGGCGAGCCGCTGGACGCAGGGGAATCATCTGTTTCGCACCGTCATTGAGGTGACGGACCGGGCGGTCATCCGCCACAAGCGCTCGTGGTTCAGCAAGGATGAGATCAGCATCAGCATCAGCAAGGTCGCATCCGTCCACATCAAGACGGGCCTCGTCTGGTCGGACATCCTGATCGAATCCACCGGCGGCACGGACCCGCTCGCCAGCCACGGCCATGCCAAGGGGGACGCCCAACGCATTCGCACCCTAGTCGAGGAAGCCCAGGGCATCGGCCCGGAGAAACTTAAATTATCCTAGCCGGAAAAATCGGGCTGACCGGCGGTTCATCCCGCCGCATCCAGCCGGAGCAGGCAGTGGCCGTAATCCACCACGGGCTGGCCGGGACTGGACAGGTATTGCTTGGGGATTTCGTAAACATGTCCGCGTCCGCGCGCGATCAGTCCGGCGAGATACAGTTGGCGCAGATGTTGGGACGCGTTGTCGTAGCTGTAGCCGGCCACCTTGGCCAGTTCGGCAATCGTGCGCGGCTCTCCGGCGCTCAGTTCCTTGAGCATCTTCCAGCGGTTGCGATGCCGCAGGCCGGCCACGAGCCGGTCAATGTCCGGGCGGGCGATGGCGTTGGCGGTTTGGGGTGTTTCAAGGGCTGGATTCATGAAAACCAGCGTATTTCAGTGAAAAATGGATACTAGCCATAAAATAATGCCGCCAAATGGAATCGGCAGTTCTCACAATGGAGAGGGCAGTTTTAGAATTGGATGGGATAGCAGTGAAATCAGATGGCGTAGTCATAGAAATGGATGGGATATTAGTTGAGTTAGAGAGAGCGCTATTTAAATTGGATAGAGCATACTTATTGTTGGATGGGACGGTTGTGTGATTAGAGATGGTAGTTGCCAAAATGGAGGGGAAAGTCCGTCGGAAAACGGGGGGAAATCTAGTAACCGAAGCGGTCAGATGGCAAAGCCAGCCGGGATGAAGCGCGTGGATCGGGGGGCGGGGCTTAAACTCTTGCTGACTTTTGCAAAAATACATTGTTTCATTCTGTCCCGATGGCCGATGAACTGAACCAGTTGCTCAAGGCGACGTCGCGCTCGTTTTACCTGACGCTGCGCGTGCTGCCGGCGACGGTGCGTCCGCAGATCGGCCTCGCCTACCTGCTCGCGCGCACCACGGACACCATCGCGGACACGGAAATTTTGCCGGTGGAACAGCGGCTTGCGGCGTTGCAAAAATTGCGCGAGCGGATTCTCGGCCAGTCTTCCGCGCCGCTGTATTTTGGCGAGCTGGCGCAGTCGCAGGGTTCGCCGGCGGAGAAAAATTTGCTGGAACGGGTCGAGGCGAGTCTGGCGGCGTTGAAGGAATTTTCGGAGGCCGATCAAAAGTTGATTCGCGATGTGCTCACGACCATCACGACCGGTCAGGAAATGGATTTGCAGCGGTTCGGCAGTCTGGGATCGCCGGAGTCGCGCACTGCCCATCAGCAGATCATCGCGCTGGAAACGCCGGCGGAGCTGGACGACTACACTTATCGCGTGGCCGGTTGCGTGGGCGAGTTCTGGACGAAAATCTGCCGCGCGCATCTTTTCCCGGATGTCAGGCTGGACGACGAACAGTTCATCGCGGACGGCGTCCGGTTCGGCAAGGGTTTGCAACTGGTGAACATCCTGCGCGACCTGCCGGCGGATTTGAAAGCCGGCCGCTGCTATCTGCCGGCGCAACGGCTGGAACAAGCCGGACTGTATCCGGAAATTTTACTCTCGCCGGCGGCGGCTTCAAAATTTCTGCCGCTGTTCCACGAATATCTCGACAAGGCGGAATCGCATCTGCGCGCGGGCTGGGCTTATACGAACACGCTGCCGTTCGGGCAATTCCGCGTGCGGCTGGCGTGCGCGTGGCCGATCCTCATCGGCGTGCGGACGATTGAGAAGCTGCGCGCGGCGGACGTGATGGATTTGCGGCAGCGCATGAAAGTGTCGCGCCGCGAGGTGCGCGGCATTGTCTTCCGGTCGCTGCTGGCGTGCCCGATGCCGTTCGCGTGGCGAAAATTATATGGTGCAAAAGCAGTTGCATCCGGCGGGAAATTGGCGTAGAAAAACACCATGCAAGTCTCCAAGTTTCTGTGGGCCATTTGCGCGACGACCGTTTGCGCGAGTATTCTTTCCGTTCAAGCGCAGGACACGCCGGCGCAGGCCGCCGCGCGGGCGGCGTTGCTGCAATCCATGGGTCAACCAGCGGCACCGGCAGCGCCCGCCGCCCCGGCCAATAACGCGCCCATTCAAGTTGAATCGTCGGGCATCGTGACCCAGCAGACCAATTCAGCTGCGCTGACCAACGAGGTTGTGACTCCCGCGCCCGTGGTCGCAACGCCCGCAACCGCACCGGTGGTAATGGCTCCGCAGTCTTTGGATCCCCAAGCCCAGGCCGCCGCGCGCGCCGCCTTGTTGCAAGCGATGGGCCAGACCGACATCCCGGCTACTCCGGCTCCGGTTCCAGCCCCGGTCCCGGCCATGGTTGCTCCGGTCGTAGTTGTGCCGGTTCCGGCAGCAACGCCCCCGACAAATGCTCCTGCGATTTCTGCGACTCCTGCGGTTCCGGAAATGAAGCCGGTCGCAACCCGTCCGGCCAAGGCAAACAACGCCGTCGTTCCCGGCAAAGAGACGGGCTTTACGCCGATTGTCGCACCGCCGCTGCCGATTTCCGCAGCCAAGCAGCAAGAGCTGGATGCGCTGCTGGCGCAATACAAGGCCGACCAGATTTCGCCGGAGGAATATCACAAACAGCGCGCCGCCATTCTGGCCGAGCCGTAAACTCAAATTGTTTCGCGCCCGCCGGACCGTAAGCTCCGGCGGGTTTTTCATTTCCCGAACTTGAACTTTGCCCGCTGAAGCCTAAACTGAAACTTTATGCACGATTTTCGTTACGTCGGTGAGAAATTGTTCTGCGAAGGCGTTGCCGTCGAAACGCTCGCCAGAAAATTCGGCACGCCGCTTTACGTTTATTCGCAGCGGACGCTGACGGATCATTTTCAAAAACTCGATGCCGCGCTCGCGCCGCTTGACCACCTGGTCTGCTTTGCGATGAAGTCGAACTCCAACCTCGCCGTGCTGCGGACGATTGCCAATCTCGGCGGCGGTTTCGACATCGTCAGCGGCGGCGAACTGCGGCGCGTCATCGCGGCGGGCGGCGACCCGGGGAAATGTGTTTTTGCGGGCGTCGGAAAAACGGAAGCCGAAATTGAACTCGCGCTGAAGAAAAACATTTATTGCTTCAACGTCGAGAGCGAGCCGGAATTGCAGCGCATCAACCAGGTCGCCGCGCGGTTAAAGAAAATCGCGCCCATCGCCGTGCGCGTGAACCCGAACATCGAGGCGCATACGCACGCCAAGATCACCACCGGCACCTACGAAAATAAATTCGGCATCGCGTTTGAAAACATCGAGGCCATCTATGCCCGCGCCGCCCGGCTGAAAAATTTGCGGCTGCGCGGCGTGCAGATGCACATCGGTTCGCAGCTCACCACCGTATCGCCGTTTGAACAGGCGATCCGGAAAGTTCTTCCGCTGGTGAAAAAGCTTGCGACGAAATACGCGCTGGAATTTTTCAGCATCGGCGGCGGACTGGGCATCGTTTATCAGCCCGCGCTCGCCAGCGGTTCGGCGGACTGGTGGCGGTCGGCGGCGGCGAAAAACGTGCTGACGCCGGCCAAATACGCCGCGCGCCTCGTGCCGCTGCTCCAGTCGCTCGGCCTGAAAATCCTGCTCGAACCCGGCCGCTTCATCTCCGGCAACGCGGGCATTCTGGTCACGCGCGTCGAATATGTGAAGCGCACCGGCAAAAAGAATTTTCTGATCGTGGACGCGGCGATGAACGACCTCATCCGTCCGGCGTTTTACGACGCATATCATGAAATCGTGCCGCTCACAAAAAAGGGCGGAGCGACGATTTCATCCGATGTCGTCGGGCCGATCTGCGAGTCCGGTGATTATTTCTGCAAGGACCGTCCGCTGCCCAAGCTGGGCGAGGGCGACGCCATTGCGCTGTTGAGCGCGGGCGCTTACGGCTCGGTCATGGGATCAAATTACAATGCGCGTCCGCTGCCGACGGAAGTTTTGGTGAAAGGCAAAAAGTTCGCCGCCGTGCGCGAACGCCAGGCCGTGGCGAAAATCTGGGCGGACGAAAAAATTGCGCCGTGGCAGAAGTGATTTGTCAGCCGGGCGGCAGCCGGGTGACGCGGCGTTCCTATTTCCCCATCTGACCACGCGTGACGCCGAGCTGATTGAATAATTTAAGCTCACGCCATAGTTGTGTTCCGTCAATTTCCCCACGCAATAGCTGACGATATTTGGCGATGGTGCGTTCGACGGTTTCCGGCGGTTCATCCAGAAACTCGACGCGGAAATGCCGCACACCGAGTTCAATCATCTTCGCGATATATTCCGCGCCGGTCTGCGTCTGCGAGTTGAAGACCGTGTTGCGGCAGCCGGCGTCCGCCTTGAGCGCGTGTTCCGCGCCGACGCGATCGCGCAGTTTGACGGCGTGCGTGTCGCAGGGGCGGCCGCAGTTCGTGTAATCCGTGCCGGTGGACAGAAACGCGCAGAAGACACAGTGCTCCATGTGAAACATCGGCATGTGCTGATGGATCGTGACCTCGAACCATTCCGGCGGCGCGGCGTGCAGCAATGCCTCAAGCTGCGTAAAATTCAAATCGTAGGACGGCGTGACGTGTTCCAAGCCGAACTGGTTTTTGAAATAACCCGCCGAAAGACTGTTGGCGATGTTTAGCGAGTAATCGCCGCGTTTCCGGCAACCGGCAAAAATTTTTAGGTGGTCGTAATTGCGGACGAGATAACCGTCGGCGTTCGACGACAAAACCTGTTTCAAAACCCATTCCTCGCCGGTTTTAAAGATGCGCGGCGGAGCGACAAATATGGAAGGTTGAAGGTTGAAGGTTGAAGGTTGAGAAGTCGCGCAGCCGTAGGCCGTGTGGAAAGTCGTGACGGCCTCGCGATATTTTTTCGGATCTTCAAACTCGCAATACACCGTTTGCACGCCGCATTTCAAGGCGGCGTCGAGTTGTGGCAGGCTGCGAACCAAAACAATGAGTTCTACAGAATTAGATTTGCCACAGGGACGCAGAGACCCGGAGGATTCAGAATTGGAAATAGCAATGCTCTGTGCCTCTGTGCCTCTGTGGCTGTTCAGTTGCCATCGCTTCGGCTGGGCGCGGAGTGATTCCAGTTGCGTCACAATTTCGCGGCGCAGGCGGTTCAGTTCGCTGACCGGCAGCAGCACTTCGCCGGAAAGAAAATTTTTCAGTTCGCCGAGCTTGAACGGCGTGCCGCCGAGCCGGCCAAGTTGTTCGCGCAATTTTTCGTCATTGAGCGGAACTTTTTCGGCCTTCGTCAGCGGCATGGTGGAATCGAGCTGGACAACATGGCCCTCTTCGTCGCGCGCGATGATCGTGAGCGGTTTGCCGGCAAGTCCGTGAACTTCCATTTCAACCGGCCGCTGGAATTTCGGCGCATCACCGGCAAAACTCTGGCGCAGGCGCTTGTCGAGTTCGGGGTCGTTCGTTTTCCAGATTTTGTCACCGACGTGAACACGGAGAAAATCAACATCACCATAGCCAAAACGCAGTTCCGTCAGCGTCTCGCCGGGGGTTTTAAATCGCGGTTCCTGAATTTCGTAAATGCGTCCACCTTCCTCCTTTTCATCCGGCCGGCCGGCGTCAAAGACAATGCCGTCGCCGGGTTTGACGGGCGCAGTGAGATTTACGATGACGCCGTCGCGGACAATTTTTTTGACTTCGCCGAGGAACACGCCGCGCTTTTTGCCGAAGCGCGCATGGACGAGCTGCTGGTTGTTGGTGCCGCCGAACCAGCCGGTGAACAGCCCGCGCGAAAAGGCCATTTCCAATTCATATTTCGGATTTCGGATTTCGGATTTCGGATTGGCGGATGCTGTGTTTAATCCGCAATCCGCAATCCGCAATCCGCAATTGTCCAGCGCTTCGCGATAAACTTTCGTGATGCTGGCGACGTATTCCGGCGACTTGAGCCGGCCTTCGATTTTCAGCGACGCGACGCCGGCGCGGACGAGTTCCGGCAAAACTTCCAGGCCGGACAAATCCTGCGGACTCAATAAATAGCGCTTGTCGCCGAGCGGAACCAGTTGGCCGTCGGAGATCAAATCATACGGCATCCGGCACGCCTGCGCGCATTCGCCGCGGTTGGCCGACCGGCCGCCGAGCGACTCGCTCGTCAGGCACTGGCCGTAATACGCGACGCACAGCGCGCCGTGGACGAAAACTTCGAGGGGAAGTTGATGGTGGATAGTTGATGGTTGATGGTCGCTTGCAGATTGAGCGGCTTGAATTTTCTCAATCTCCTTGATCGAACATTCGCGCGCCAGCACGACGAGGTTGCAGCCGAGTTCGCGCGCAAACTCGACGCCGGCCGCGCTGGTGACGGTCATCTGCGTCGAGGCGTGAATCGGAAAATCCGGCGAGAGCTTCCGGATCATCCGGCAAATCCCGATGTCCTGCACAATCGCCGCATCCACGCCGGCGGCGATGATGGCGCGCAGATAATTTTCCGCGTCGGCCAGCTCGTTTTGAAAAACAAGGATGTTGAACGTGATGTAGCCCTTGACGCCGCGCCGGTGGAGAAACTCCATCAGCTTCGGCAGATCGGCCTCGGTAAAATTGTTGGCCCGCATCCGCGCGTTGAATTTTTCCAGGCCGAAGTAGATCGCGTCCGCGCCGTTTTCAACGGCGGCCTTGACGCATTCCCAGTCGCCGGCGGGCGCAAGCAGTTCCGGCAATCGCGGATTGCGGATTGCGGATTGCGGACTTGATTCAGCGGCGTTTGCAACCATCGGCGACAGCATAACCGATAAATCATGCCGAAACAAAATCCGTTTCTTGCGCAGAACATTTGCAATCGCGCGCGGCGGCATTAAAATAGAGATGTGAACAGTGAATTTTCCGCCGCCGCCTACTGGTCGGAAGGCTTTGACGATGACGGCCTGCGGGCCTGGGCGGAGCGTCTGCGGGCGCAGCTCGGCGACCGGCCGGTTTCGCTCGGCCTCGTTTTCATGTCGCCGAAATTTTTCCCGCACGCACAGGCGACGCTGGAGATTTTGCGCGTCCACGCCCGCATTCCGCTGCTGGCGGGCTGTTCCAGCGCCAGTCTCGTGGCCGGTTCGCACGAGATCGAAGACGCGGCGGGCATTGTCCTGGCGCTGTATTCGCTGCCCGGCGCGGAGCTGAAAGGCTTTCGTTTCACGCAAGCGCAGGTCGAGGAGGCAAACGATGCGAGCTATTGGCCGCTGGAATCTGGTGTCAATCCGAAGCACACGAACGGCTGGCTCGCGTTCATTGACCCGTTTCATCTGGACACGGAAAACTGGATCCGGTCGTGGAACCAGTCGTTCGCGCCGGTGCCGGTGTTCGGCGGGCTGGCCAGCGGCATTTTCTCCGAGCAATCCACGCAGGTTTATCTAAACGGCGAGGTTTTTGAGGACGGCGGTGTGGCCATTTCCGTCGGCGGCGACGTGAAATTGTCCGGCGTCATTTCGCAGGGCTGCACGCCCATCGGCGAAACGTGGACGCTCACGCGCGTCGAGCAGAATTTGATTCACCAGATCGCCAACCGGCCCGCCTACGCCGTGCTGGCCGAGACCGTGCAGAAACTTTCGCCCGCCGACCAGCAGAAGGCGCGCGGCAACCTGTTTATCGGTCTGGTCGTGAACGAATATCTGGAGGATTTTCATCGCGGCGATTTTCTCGTGCGCAATCTTATCGGCGGCGACCCGAACTCCGGCGTGCTGGCGGTGGCGGCGCTGCCGCGCGCGGGGCAGACCATCCAGTTTCACCGGCGCGACGCCGTGGCGGCGAACGAGGACATGGGCGAATTGCTCGAACATGCGAAGGAAAAAATCGGCGGCGCGACGATTTACGGCGGCTGTCTGTGCTGTTGCAACGGGCGCGGGAAAAATCTTTTCGGCGCGCCCAACCACGACGCCGAGCAGGTGCAAAAGGAACTGGGGCCGATCGGACTTGCCGGATTTTATGCCAATGGCGAGATCGGCCCGGTCGGCGAAAAAAATTACCTGCACGGCTTCACCGCGTCGCTCGCGCTGTTTGTGAAAAAATAGGATGCGGCCCGGCTGATTCAGAATCTTTATTGCATTTGCCCGGTGGGGCGTCATGCTTATTTCTAAATGTCAGAGGAACAATCGCCGGAATCAAACAGTCCCGCACCTGCCAAAGGCCTGATGCCGCGCCGGCGCGGACATCGCGGTGGCCGCGGCCGTGGTCGCGGCCCGCGCCCGCCCGTGAAAACTGCCCCAGGCGAACCGCCCGGGACCGAACCAGCGGTGCCAGCCGAGTCAACGGCAGCGGTCGAATCCGCCGCGCCGCCAATCCCGCCGACCGTGGAATCTCCGATTCGATTGTCCGAACATCCGGTGCGTCCGCAGCCATCGCGCCCGCAGCCGCCGCGTCCCAGGCTTGAGCCGGTGGTTCACGCACCGCGCGTGCCGCGCACGGACGGTTCGGCCATCAGCCAGGCTGTCAACGAAGTGATGCAGATTGTCGAATCGCTGAAGCAGACGCTGGATCAGATGGAGGAAGTTTTGGAACTGGTCGAACTGGCCGAGCGCCAGAAGCTCACCGACGAACGCGAAATCGAATCG
>Ga0182030_10026297_pt1 | contig 10541 bp, 10 predicted proteins | sample 812S3MmetaG_FD_121299 | JGI IMG/M metagenome (GOLD analysis project Ga0182030, IMG submission 121299) | Permafrost microbial communities from Stordalen Mire, Sweden - 812S3M metaG (Illumina Assembly) | ecosystem: Environmental > Terrestrial > Soil > Wetlands > Permafrost | place: Sweden... | reverse complement strand
GAGTACATTTCAAGAAATGCCGCTCCAGGCGCCCCTACAACAGGCGCTTGCGGCAGGGAAATTTGTAAACCCCACCCCAGTTCAGATTCAGGCGATTCCGCCGGCCCTTGAAGGCAAAGACGTAATTGCGACAGCGCAGACCGGAACCGGTAAAACGCTGGCCTTCCTAATCCCCGTGATGGAAATGCTGGCGGCAACGCCAGCGGGAAAAATCAACGCGCTGGTACTTGTGCCTACGCGCGAACTCGCCATCCAGGTGCATGAGCAGTATGAAGCACTGCGTTCGAAGAAAGCTCCGCCGGCAGCGTTGGTCATCGGCGGACTGAGTGAAAAGGTTCAGATCCGCGCATTGCGCGCCGGAGCACGGATGGTTGTGGCCACACCCGGGCGGCTGGAAGACTACATGCGGCGCAAGATCGTCGATCTGCGCAGCGTACGGATTCTGGTGATGGACGAAGTGGACCGGATGCTGGACATGGGCTTTCTGCCCGCGATCACACGCATCCTGGCGGCGCTGCCAAAAGAGCGGCAGACGCTGTGCTTTTCAGCAACGCTGGAAAAATCGGTGCAGGGACTGGTTCAGCAGAACACCCGCGCGGCGGTTCGCATTTCGATCGGCAACGTGCTGAAGCCGGCGGAAACCGTGCAGTTGCAGGCGTTTGAAGTTCCGCTGATGCACAAGGGAAATGTTCTGCGCGAGCTGCTTTATAACGAGAGCGGCAAGACGCTGATCTTTGCCCGCACCAAGCGCGGCACGGAACGGCTTGCCAAGGATCTGCTGCGCGACGGATTCAACGCCGCGATGATCCACGGCGACCGCACCCAGAGCCAGCGTTCGGCGGCAATGGCCAGCTTTGAAGCAGGCAGAACCCAGGTGCTGGTTGCCACCGACGTTGCGGCGCGCGGCCTCCACATGAGCGATGTCGCGCATGTGGTGAACTACGATCTGCCGGCGATTGCGGAAGACTTTATCCATCGCGTGGGCCGCACGGGACGCGCCGGACTTTCGGGCTTGGCAACGTCGATCGTGAGCGGTGCCGAGATGATCGAACTGCGGCGCTTTGAGCGGACGCTCAAGCTGCGGATCGAACGCAAGGAGCTGGGCAAGATGCAGCCGTCAGAGCAGCGCAAGATGCCGATTCCGATCACGCTGGCGCGGAAGAATACGAATACGCTGAAGTCGCGCACGCTGAACAGCTTGCCGGGCGAGATCTTCGCGTAGGATTTAACGGTTGTGAGAACGCCAGGGGCCAAGGCCTCTGGCGTTTTTTGTTTTGGCTGGAAACATCAACTCAGGAAATGCTCTAATAATCATTCCGGCAATTCATTCATGACGAACTCAGGGGCATTCGCAGCGATGTACACGTTCACCATGATCCATGTTCTCTGGCGGACACTGTTCTCCTTGGCCATTGTGGGCTCAATCTCCTCCACGGTCTTTCTTGGATTGGCCCTGGTGGCGGTTGTGCGCAACCTGCGCATCGCTCGCGCGCAGTCGAAGGCCGCGGCTTCAGTCGGAACTGCTTCGCTTCCGGCAGTCACCGTTCTCAAGCCTCTGCACGGGGCCGAGCCGCGGCTGGAAGAAAATCTTGAGAGCCTGTTCCTCCAGGACTATCCTCGATTCGAAATCGTCTTCGGATGCCGCACCGCCAGCGACGCCGGTCTTGAGGTGGTACACCGGCTTTGTACGCGCTATCCGCAGGTTGCCGTGCGCGTCGTGCTATCGGGCGATCCGGGGTGGCCCAGCGCCAAGGTCTGGTCGCTGGAAAAGATGATTGCCAGCTCCGGCAGCGATTACCTCGTCATCAGCGACAGCGATGTCCTGGTCCATCCCGATTTCCTGCGCAACGTGATTTCGCCGCTGCTCGATCCCGCCAACGGGCTTGTGACCTGCCTTTACCAAGGCATTCCCGCACCCGACTTCTGGTCTGGACTGGAGGCGCTGGGCATGTCGGTGGAGATGTCTTCGGGCGTTATCATCGCCGACATGTTGGAAGGGATGCAGTTCGCGCTCGGTCCGGTGATGGCGGTGCGGCGCGACGCTCTGGAGAAGTGCGGCGGCATCGCCTCCACCTCGGAGTACTACTCGGATGACTTTGTGCTGGGCAACCGCGTATTCGGCGCCGGATACCGTGTCATCCTTTCGCACTATCGCGTCGGCCATGTTCTTTGCACCCAGTCATTCCGCAAAACCTATGCCTCGCAGGCACGCTGGATGCAGAGCACGCGCTATTCGCGCCCCAAGGGACACCTGGGGACCGGTCTCACCTTCGCGGTTCCGTTCGGATTGCTGGGGCTAGTCGCTGCGGCCGCGATGGGTCGTCCCGGACTCGGCATTGCCCTTTTCGCATGGAGCCTCGTCAATAGAATCATCCAATCGATCGCAGTCGGATACCTCGCGGCCGGTGATCGACGGGCCCTGCGCCTATGCTGGCTCTATCCTCTACGCGATCTGCTGGGATTCATCGTCTGGGTCGGCAGCTATTGCGGAGGTAGCAGTTTTCGCTGGAGAGGCGAACTTTATCGCTTCACTGCCGGTGGCAGAATCGTCTCGGTGGCGCGTGAGAGCGTGGCGCGTCCTAGCTGACTTCAGCTCGCCCGGTTGGCGACGGGGGCACCCTCATGGAAAATCACTTGCGGTTGGTGTAAACGACCTTCCCTGAGCTGGCGGCGTAGACCAGCTTGTTGGAGCCCAGGAGCTCATCGACTTTTTTCAGTTGGAAGTCAGGCACGAAGAGAAAGACGCGTGTGCCGGAGTTCCAGAGACGGAGCAGATCCGCATCATCGAGAAAGATGCGGGGCGCGTCCGGAAAAGTTGAGCCGAACCACATGGAAGTGGTGCGCCCGTTGACCAGCTCGACGGGGCGCCGAAGATAAAACACCAGCGATGAACCATAGGCCTGATCGCCATAGATGAAGACGCGATCCTGCGGCTGAAGCTGCTGTTCGATACGCGTAGCCAAGAGGTGCGAGCTGAGAAATGGATCGAAGCGAATCAGCGCGATGTGCGCGGCGACGAGGAAAACCGTCATGGTTACGGCCAGCGCCCAAGTGCCGGCAAAATTCTTGCGCTTCAGGCACAGAATTAGTTCCGCCAGAGAGCCGAAGATAAGCGCGATGACGGCGAGGATGGCCGGGAAGCGCAAGGCGGCAAAGGACTGGCCGGTGAGATTGAGGATGTGGCCCATGGAAAGGGTGTCGGTGGCGAGATTGGTCTGGGCGAGGACTTCGCCGATGTCAGGGACGAAGGGCAGGCGGCGCTAGGACCAGAGTCCGGCGATGAGGACGGCAGCAAAGAGCAGCCGGATGGCAACACTAACGGCCGAGGTCGCCAGCAGCCACGGTTGGCGGCCTTCTTCTTCTTCTCCGGCAACGGCGGCGGCCAGCAGCAGCAAGAGCGCGAGATAAGCGGGGAAGGTGTAGTACTCCTGATTGGTGGAGACGGCGAAGAAGAGCAGGGTGACCGAGGCCCATAGGATGCAGATCCAGCGGGTGCGGGCGCGGAAATCAAGGGGCTTGCGCTCGCGGCGAGCGCGGCGCATATCGGCGATGAGGCGGCGCAGGGCCAGCGGCAGGTAAAGGCTCCAGGGAAAGAGCCAGACCAGGTGCAGCGTCCAGTACAGATAGGCGGGGAGCTTGTTGTAGTCCTTTGGAATGCGCTTGCCGAGGAAGCGCAGGAAGTGCTCGTTGACGAAGTAGAACCAGAAGAACCCGTGATGATCCGCAGTGGCGGGATTCCGCAGGCCCGCGAGGATATGCCACGGAGCGGCGATGACGAAAAACAGAAGCAATCCGGAGAAGAGACGGAACTCGCGCCAGCGCCGCCACTCGCCAGTAATGGCCAGGTAGGCGACTAGGGTGATGCCGATAACGACCAGAGCGAGCAATCCCTTGGTGAGCACGGCAAGAGCCAGAAGCGCGTATCCGGCATACCAGGCGCAGCGCGAATTGGGCCGGTCCAGAGCGGCGGCCAGGCAATAGAAGGCAGCGGCAATGAGGAGGCTGACAATCGCCTCCGGGATGAGCACGCGGGTGAAGAGAAAGTATCCGAGGCCGGTGACCGTGAAGAGTCCGGTGTAAAGCCCGGCGAGCGGGCCGAAGGCTCGACTGCCCCAAGCCAAGCCGAGTAGAACCAGGAGAAACATGGCGGCGATGGTGGGCAGGTGGGTGGCAAATTCATTGACGCCGAAGAGGCGATACGATCCGGCAACCAGCCAGTACATCAAGGGCGCTTTTTCCAGGTAGCGCACACCGTTGATGTGCATGGTTACATAGTCGCCGCGGGTGATCATCTCGCGAGCGACTTCGGCGTGAGAGGTATCGACGTCATCCTGCAAGGCAGGCGAGAAGGCAGAGCCAAGATAGACGGCTAGAAATAAGACAAAAACCGCAGCCCATGCGAAGCGGCGCGCTGATGTGGTGGTTAGAACGTCCAAGTCACGGTTCCCTATAAGAGTGTCACCACACATGCTAACAGCTTGGAGCATCGGCAGAGGCGAGGAAGCCGCAAATACACATGCCAGCGTAGAAACGGTGCGCCGCTGCCCGCACTTCCCTGCTTACCGGGCCTTCACCGAACGCGCACTAGCCTTCTTGACCAATGCCGCAGTGCGCTCGGCGACGAAGTCCATCATCTCCCGCGTGATTCCCGGATAAATCCCCAGCCAGAAGGTCTGGTTCATCACGGTGTCCGTGTTGGTGAGCGCGCCGGAGATGCGGTACGGGACATCCTTGTAGGCGGGCTGGCGGGTGATATTTCCGGCGAAGAGGAGACGGCTGCCAATCTTGGCTGCGTCGTAGAAGGTGAGCAGCTCCAGGCGCGAGAATGGAGCCTGCTGGCGCACGGTTACGGGGAATCCGAACCATGAGGGCTCGGAGTTGGGCGTAGCCTCGGGGAGGATCAGAAACTCCTCGAAGGGCTTGAGACGTTCGCTGAGATAGGCGAAGTTGGCGCGGCGCTGGGCGATAAAACCGTTGGCGCGCTCAAGCTGCGCCAGGCCCACGGCGGCCTGGAAATCGGTGATCTTGAGGTTGTAGCCGATGTGCGAGTAAACGTACTTGTGGTCATAGCCGAAGGGAAGATCGCCGAGCTGCCACTGGAAGCGCTTGCCGCAAGTGTTGTCCTTGCCGGGATCGCACCAGCAGTCGCGACCCCAGTCGCGGAAGGATTCGACGAGCACCTTGAGCTGGTTGTCATTGGAGAAAACGGCTCCGCCTTCGCCCATGGTGATGTGATGGGCGGGATAAAAGCTGAGGGTGCCGATGTCTCCGAAGGAGCCGACGAGCTGGCCGTTGTAACGGGAGCCGAGAGCGTCGCAGCAATCTTCGATGAGCCACAGATCGTGCTCGCGGGCGATGCGCAGAACCTCAGCGAGATGGAAGGGATTGCCGAGGGTATGGGCGAGCATGATGGCCCTGGTTTTGGGAGTAACGGCAGCTTCGATGGCGGCAGGCTGGGCGTTGTAGGTGGGGATATCGACATCGACAAAGACGGGGATGAGACCGTATTGCACCGCCGGATTGACGGTGGTGGGAAATCCGGCCGCCACGGTGATGATCTCATCGCCGGGAGCGAGGGCCTGGTCGCCGAGCTTGGGCGAGGTGAGCGCGGCAACGGCAAGCAGGTTGGCCGAGGAGCCGGAGTTGGTGGTGACGGCCCAGCGAACGTCGAGAAAGTCGGCGAGTTTGCGCTCGAAATCGGCGTTGAAGCGTCCGGTGGTAAGCCAGAAATCAAGCGCAGCATCGACCGCGTTGCAGACTTCTTCAGGACCAAAGACCTTGCCCGAGGGAGGAATGACGCTTTCGCCGGGGACAAAGGGGCGCGGGGCATGGCGCTGCCGGGTGTACTCGGTGACCAGTTGAAGAATTTGCTCGCGTAGCTCTTCGGTTGTCATCGGCGCACATCCGGCGCGGGTTGCAGGTCTGATTGCCGCATAAATGAGTGAATCTGATTGAGAGAGAGGGCGCGGAGATCTTCGCCACGGTGAATGGCCTTGTACCACTCGACGGTGTGGAGGAGGGTCTCGTCGAGGTTCCAGCACGGACTCCAGCCGAGCTGGGCGCGAGCCTTGGAGGAGTCCAGGCGCAACAGACGCGCTTCGTGAAGCTGTTCGGGCTCCATGCATTCCCAGCGGGCGGTGTCTCCCCAGAGCTTCGCCAGCTCGGAGACAAGATAGCGCACGGTGCGCGCGTCGGAGTCTGCGGGGCCGAAGTTCCACGCCTCGGCGAAAGGCGGGCCAGCATCGTGCAGGCGCTCGGCGAGAGCAAGATATCCGGCAAGCGGCTCCAGAACATGCTGCCATGGGCGTACGGCTTCGGGATTGCGGATCACAACCGGCTCGCCAGCGGAAAAGGCGCGCATGATGTCCGGGACTAGCCTGTCGAGCGCCCAGTCGCCGCCGCCAATGACGTTTCCGGCGCGGGCGGAGGCCACGGCAACATGGTGCCTCGGGTACTGATCGGAGGAAAAGAAGGAGCGGCGATAGGCGGCTGTGACCAGCTCGGCGCAGCCTTTGCTGCTGCTGTAGGGATCGTGCCCCCCCATCGGCTCGTGCTCGCGATAGGGCCAGTGCCACTCCTGATTTTCATAGCACTTGTCGCTGGTGACGACGACGACGGCACGGACGCTGGGAGTGCGGCGGACGGCGTCGAGCAGATGAACCGTGCCGAGAACGTTGACGGCGTAAGTCTCCACCGGGTTCTGGTAGGAGAGCCGGACGAGCGGCTGCGCGGCCAGGTGGATGACGACCTCGGGAGCGAAATCACGCATGGCGGCTTCGAGAGCGGCAAGGTCGCGAATGTCTCCGCAATTGGATTGAAGCTGACGGTCAAGGGCGAGGATGCGATAGAGGCTTGGCTCGGTAGGAGGGTCGAGGGCGTAGCCGCATACCTCGGCTCCCATCGAGAGCAGCCAGAGAGCAAGCCAACTGCCCTTGAAGCCGGTGTGCCCGGTGAGGAAAACCTTCCTGGATTTCCAGAAGCTTGGGTTCATAACCGATAAGTGAATCGTAACACCGGAGGGGGGATGCACACTCGCCAAAAGATGACGGATGTGCGGCAGGCGAAGACCAGAACAAAGTCCGAGACCCCGCCCAGGCGAGGCTTGACCGCGAAGCGCCTCACGGAAAACCCACATTCGCATCGCTTCGCGGATGGGCCGCTAGCGCATCGGCAGCACGGCCTGAACCAATGCGACGGCAGCTTCCGGCTCCGCGACTTCGACAATCAGTTCGTTGTAGCATTCGTCGAGCAGATCGATCACAACCGTTTGGTCCGGGTTATGAACGTCCCAGAAGACACGCTTACCATCCTCATAGAAGGTGCCCGCGGTGATGACTCCGGGAATGCTGGTTCCGGGCATTCTGATGCCGTGCCACCAGCCGTAGGCAATGCTCGGGTCGGCACGAATCCCGGCGACATGCTGCAACGGGATCTCAAGCGAACTCTTGAAGGCCCAGAGCTTGTCGGCTCCATGCACATGCAATACCAGCTTTCCGTCTGCTACCGATAGATCAACCATAATGTCCTTGCGACCTGCCGAGGGATTTGCTGGGCGCAATACAGAGACTTCTACCCCAGCTCCCCGCTCCTGATCTGCCTCACTACTCCCCGGTCGGCCTCCAGGAAGCTCTCCGCGTCGAGCGTCTCACGCTCTCCCCAGCGAACCTCGCAAAAGATGCGGTTCTCGATCTCGCCTTCAAACTCCCGCACCAGGAAGAAGTGCAGTTCCACGGCCAGCCCTTCGGGGTAGCTGTGCCGCACCGTGGCAATCTCCGGCCCGACGACGGCGCCGATCCCCAACTCCTCGCGCAACTCGCGCAGCAGCGCGGCAGGCAGCTCCTCGCCGGCTTCGACCTTGCCGCCCGGAAACTCCCATTGCAGGGCGAAGGATTGCTTTTCCGTGCGCTGGCAGGTCAGCACCCGGCTTCCACGCAAGATTACCGCCGCAACCACCTGCTGCAAGACGAGCGCCTCAGCCAATTTCTTCCGCCGGCTCCTACTCAATTTCCGGCCAGTAGACGTTCCATCCCAGCTTTGTGGCCTTTGACCAGAGATCGGGATTCGGGTTGATCGCATAGGCGCTTTTTGCTTTTTCCATCATGGCAAAGTCGTGGATCGAGTTTCCGAAAGCCACATCCACCGGACGCCCAATCACCTCTTCGATCAGCGTCTGTTTCAGCTCGTCGGTAGGCACGCGGAGCAGCCGGTCGGTCACCAGCCCGTCTTCCACCGCCAACGTCGCCGCCAGCACGCGCTCGGGGGGAATTCCAAACTCCGCCGCCCCCACCTCGACCACCCACTCGTTGGTGCTTGAGACCGCCCAGAGCTCGCAGCCCTGCTCTGCCAGCCGCCGCGTCAGCTCCTGCATCTCGCGGAAGATCCTGCGCCCCACAACCTCGTGGAAGAACTGGCGCGCTGCCTGGCGCATCCGCTCCTGCGCCACGCCCTTGTTGATCTGGATCATCTCCCCGCAGATCGTCAGTTCATCCACCCGCTCCGCCAGGTACTCATCGTAGCGATGTTTGATCTGGGGCACGATCTCCGGTGCGACAAGTCCTCGTTCGAGCTCCCAGTAGAAAAAATCCGCGCCTGCATCTCCCCACCACAATGTACCGTCGCAATCAAACACCGCAATCGCCGGACGCGTCGCTAATACCTGCTGAAGAAAAACCGAGGCAAGTCCTTGGGAGGGATGGCTCAATTGAGTGCTCCTTAATTTGAAATCAAAGGACAGCTAATCGCATTGCTCTGCACTGCTGTTAGTCCCAGGGCGCTTTCCATGGCACGCCGGTGGCAGTTTTGCCCGCTGCGGGGTCGGCGGCCTTCACTGTGCGCACATGCTCCAGGTTGGCGGAAAGAATCTCATCCGCCGCGCTCCACTTCTGCCCGCGATGAAACAACTCGATCATTTTTCGTCCCATCAGCACGGGATGTCCCTGCTGCATCGCCTTCTCCGGAACCACCGCCCAAACCTCGTCGCCGGCGGCGCAGTAAGCGGCCACCATGCGATGCACCGTCTCCGCCGTCAGCCCGTGATCGTCTAGTGAGGCCACCAGCGCGGCATCGCGCCCGCGATTGAGCACCTCCTGCAGCATTGCGCGCAACGCCTCGGCGTCGCTCGCGGTTGCGGAGAGTTGCACCATGTAGGCCGCCTTTGCCCACACCACCGGAGCCAACGCCTCGGCCTCGGCTCCCACTGCAACCAGCACCATCTCGGTATCGGCGTTCAGCGCCTCGATCAGCCCTCTCAAGGCTTCGGCCATGGTCTTCCTCGATGCATCTCCGGCTCCCACCTGCGAGCCGGCCGCCAGGATCACTCCGCAAATGCCGGGACTGTGCATACGCTTAAGGTAGCAGGAGAGGCGGCTCCTCGCCAGTGCTCACGCAGCACTTTCACTTCCGGAGTGGAATCCCGGCCCGCCCGGCGTTACAATAATTAACTCAGTGGGGGAGTATGGAAAAGAATGTATCTGGAACCGAGCGTTTCCAGGCTCTGGCCGGTGATCCGCAGAGTCCGGCGCGCATAGCGCAGGTCACCTACGGCGGCAGCCATGAGCAGGAGGGCCTTCTGCTTACGACGCTCGATTCGGCCGTAAACTGGGTGCGCAAGAACTCCATCTGGCCGATGACCTTCGGCCTCGCCTGTTGCGCCATCGAGATGATGGCCATGGGCGCATCGCGCTTTGACATTGCCCGCTTCGGCGCCGAGGTCTTTCGTCCGTCGCCGCGCCAGTCCGATCTGATGATCATCGCGGGCCGCGTCTCGCAGAAGATGGCCCCGGTAATTCGCCAGCTCTACATGCAGATGCCCGAGCCCAAGTGGGTCATCTCGATGGGCGCCTGCGCGACATCGGGCGGCGTCTTCAACAATTACGCCATCGTGCAGGGCGTCAACCAGTGGATTCCCGTCGATGTCTACGTCCCCGGTTGCCCACCCCGCCCCGAGCAACTCATCTACGCCATTACCCTTTTGCAGGAGAAGATCAAGAATGAGCGCGGCTCGTTCAAACGCGCGCTTAACATCGGCGAATAAGACTTACGGGAATACTGAAACGGGCCTGCCGGAGATTTCTACCGGCAGGCCTGTTTTCTTGCGCGGCAAGAAGAAGGGGGTCTCATAGTCGGGCTTCGGAGGGCGCGGACCGCTGGCCAGCTTGCCTTGTTTGACACTCACGAACGTACAGACTAGACTAATCGAACTTAGTTTATGGAAACATCTATGAAATCTATCAACATTCATGAAGCCAAGACACAGCTTTCCCGCCTGGTGGATCAGGCCGCAAGCGGGAAACCCTTCATTATCGCCAAGGCAGGCAAGCCCCTGGTCAAGGTCACGCCGCTGGACACCCCGATCGGCAAGCAGGTACGGCGGCTCGGATTCCTCGCCGGACAGTTCTCGATTCCGGACGACTTTGACCAGATGGGCGGCGCCGAAATCGAGCGCATGTTCGACGGTGAAGAGTGAAACTGCTGCTGGATACACATCTCCTGCTCTGGGCGGCGAATGAGCCTAAACGGCTGCCAAAGGCAGCCCGCGTATT
>Ga0182030_10026296_pt1 | contig 10541 bp, 9 predicted proteins | sample 812S3MmetaG_FD_121299 | JGI IMG/M metagenome (GOLD analysis project Ga0182030, IMG submission 121299) | Permafrost microbial communities from Stordalen Mire, Sweden - 812S3M metaG (Illumina Assembly) | ecosystem: Environmental > Terrestrial > Soil > Wetlands > Permafrost | place: Sweden... | reverse complement strand
AAGCCGACCTGATGGTGGTCGCTGGTCGGGTCTCCCAAAAGATGGCTCCTGTGCTCCGTCAGGTCTACGACCAGATGATGGAACCCAAGTGGGTGATCTCCATGGGCGTGTGCGCGAGCACCGGGGGAATGTTCAACAACTACGCCATTGTCCAAGGCGTCGACCAGATTGTGCCGGTCGATGTCTATGCGCCGGGGTGCCCGCCATCACCAGAGACGCTGCTGCACGCCATCTTGACGCTGCACGAGAAGATCCGCACCGGGGAGATAACGCGTCGACCCGGAACCAGCGTTCCCGCAGGTGAGCAGGCGACGGGGGGTTGGGTGCCCACGGTGCCCAACGCCGTGCGGGTGGCCACACCGCGGTGAGCGACATGAGTACGACAGATGACGTGGCGGCGCCACCAGCCATCCTGCCCGAAGTTCCACGCTTGGCCGACCGCCTGGTCGACCAACTGGCCTTCCCCCATCGCGACCGCTACGTCGAGATGGTGCAGGCCTTTCGAGACGCGGGCTACGAGACGTGTGCCGACTTGTGCGGGGTTGACTACCTGACCCACCCGGGGCGGACGCTGCCCGAGGGGGTCACCCCGGAGCGCTTCGAGGTGGTCGTCAATCTGTTGTCGCTGAGCCAGCGGCGCCGGGTTCGGATCCGTGTCCAGGTCCCAGAGATCGATCCGGTCGTTGCCAGCCTCGTCGAGGTGTACCCCGGCGTCGACGCAATGGAGCGCGAGGCGTTCGACATGGTGGGGATCATCTTTACCAATCACCCCGACCTGACCCGGATTTTGATGCCCGAAGATTGGGAAGGGCACCCGCTGCGCAAGGACTACGGGGTGGGTCGGGTCCCGGTGCAATTCAAAGAGGCCCCCGGACCACGATGAGCGACGAGTTCAACGAGGACGACCTCGAGCACGAAAGCGAAGAGCACTTGGCCACCGAAGAGGCGGCGCTGGTCGCCGAGACCTCCGAAGGGGCCCAAGAGTTATTGCCGCGAGGCGAGATCAGCGACCTCGACCTGCGGCGCGAGGTCGGCGCGGTGCTGCGGCTGCCCGAAGGCAACTACATCAACCCAGATGACATCGACATCGAGCGTCGCGACGACGAGACGATGATCATCAACATGGGGCCGCAGCACCCATCGACCCACGGCGTGCTGCGCCTGATGCTCGAGCTCGACGGCGAGACAGTGCTGCGGACAAAGCCGGTGATTGGGTACCTCCACACCGGCATGGAGAAGACCGGCGAAGAGCTGACGTACGTCCAAGGATCCACCAATGTGACCCGGATGGACTACCTGGCCCCGCTGCACAACGAACTCGTCTTCTCGTTGGCGACCGAAGCCCTGCTCGACGTGGAAATGCCCCCGCGCGCCACGTGGATCCGGATGCTCATGGTCGAACTCAACCGGGTGTCGTCGCACCTGATGTGGATGGCCACCAACGGTATGGACCTCGGCTCGACTTCGATGATGATCTACGGCTTTCGTGAGCGAGAGATGGTCCTCACTTTTTTTGAGAAGACGACCGGGTTACGAATGAACACCAACTACATCCGACCCGGCGGTGTTGCGGCGGACCTGCCCGATGGATGGCGTGATGACATCGAGATCATTTGTGACACCGTCATGGCCCGCACGTTCGAATACGACGAGCTGCTCACCGGCCAGCCCATCTTCCGTGAGCGCACCGAGGCCGTCGGGAGCCTGACCGCAGAAGAGGCGCTGGCGTTGTCGGTGACCGGTCCCATCCTGCGCTCGACCGGAGTGCCGTGGGACCTTCGTCGGACGATGCCGTACCTGGCCTATGACGAGATTGATTTCGACGTCATCGTCGGCAAGTACGGCGACAACTTCGACCGCTACTCGGTACGCCTCAACGAGATCAGAGAGTCGATCAAGATGATCCGCCAGATCGCCGACAAGATGCCACCGGGGGACTACCGGGTGCAGGACCGCAAGGTCACGCCGCCGCCCCGAGCCCGCATCGACGAGAGCATGGAAGCCCTCATTCACCACTTCAAGGTGTTCACCGAAGGATTCCGGGTCCCCGAGGGCGAGGCCTATGTGGCGATCGAGTCACCCCGGGGCGAGCTCGGCTGCTACCTGGTCTCCGACGGCACCTCAAAGCCCTATCGCATGCACATCAGGGGACCAAGCTTTGTGAACCTCCAGGTCCTGCCCGTGTTGTTGCGGGGAGGATTGATGGCCGACGCCGTGGCCGTCATCTCTTCGGTTGACCCGGTGATGGGCGAGGTGGATCGATGAGTCACTTCAACGCGGCGCTGCTCGAGCGGGCCCAGGAGCTGATTGCGCTCTACCCCGACCCGCGTTCGGCGCTCATCCCGCTGTGCCACTTGGCCCAAGAGCAAGATGGCTGGTTGCGTCCAGAGGCCATGAGCGAGATTGGCGAACTGGTCGGAGTAACGGCGGCCGAGGTCCAAGGGACCGCAACCTTCTATGACATGTTGCACACCGAGCCGGTCGGGACCTACGTGGTGTCGGTCTGCACCAACATTGCTTGCTTGCTCGGTGGTGCAGCCGAACTCTTAGAGCATGCCGAGGCGTCGCTCGGCGTGCGGGCCGGCTCTTCGACGCCCGACGGTGTCTTTACGCTCGAAGAGTCCGAATGCCTGGCCGACTGCGACCGGACCCCGTGCGTGCAAGTCAACCATCGTTACGTCGGAGGCCAAACACCCGACACCTTCGACCGACTGATCACTGACCTTCGTGCCGGGACGCTGGCGGACACCATTCCCTCGCACGGCACGTTGGTGCGCGTGCGCCGCACGGTCGGACTCGAGGCCGATCGCGACCAAGTGGCGAGCGAGCGATCCGCCATGGCCGCCGCGCAGCAAGTCCGGGCGCAAGCGGCCGCGAAGAGTGGAGATGGTGCCTGATGGCGATCACGGACGCGCCCAAGATCGTCACCCGGCGCCTTGAGTACGACGACTCGCACACCTTGGAGCGATATCTCGCGACCGGCGGGTACGAAGGGCTTCGCAAAGCGTTGTCGATGACGCCCGAAGCCGTGGCGGCCGAGGTCGACGCGGCCAGCCTCCTCGGTCGGGGTGGGGCCGGATTCCCAGCGGGTCGCAAGTGGTCGATGCTGCGCAAGAACCCCGTGACCTATTTGGTGATCAACGGGGACGAGAGCGAACCGGCCACCTTCAAGGACCACCTGTTGATCGAGGGCGATCCGCACCAGATCATCGAGGGCGTCATGATCTCTGCCTACGCCCTCCAGGTGACGCAGGCCTTCATCTATCTGCGTGGCGAGTTCGCCCTCGGTCTCGAACGGTTGCAGACCGCCTTGAACGAGGCGTACGCCCATGGTGCGGTCGGACGTGACATCTTTGGATCTGGATTCTCCCTCGACGTCGTCGTCCATCCGGGTGCGGGGGCCTATATCTGCGGCGAGGAGACCGCGCTTCTCGAATCGCTCGAGGGCAAGCGCGGTTTTCCCCGCATCAAGCCCCCGTTCTTCCCGGCCGTCACTGGCCTCTACGGCGAACCGACGGTGGTCAACAACGTCGAGACCATGGCCAACATCCCGTGGATCATCACCAACGGCGGGGCGGCTTTCGCTGCGCTCGGTGAGGGGAGATCGACCGGGACCCGCCTCTTCGCGCTGGCCGGCAAGGTCCGCAATCCCGGCACCTACGAACTCGAAATGGTCAAGACGACCTTTCGCGACTTGATCTACGCGCCGGTCCTCGGTGGTGGGATCAGCGGAGGCAATGAGCTCAAGGCCTTCATCCCCGGGGGTGTGTCGGCTCCGTGGTTCGGCCCCGATCAGGTCGATCTGCCGCTCGGTCAAGACGAAGTCGGGTCCGCCGGATCGATGCTTGGTTCGGGCTCGGTCGTGGTCATGGACTCGTCGACCTGCATGGTCAGGGCGGCCTGGCGTATCACCAAATTCTTCTCGCGCGAGTCGTGTGGACAGTGCACGCCGTGTCGTGAGGGGTCGGGTTGGCTCGAGCGGATTATGTACCGAATTGAGAATGGCGCCGGTCGCGAGGAAGATCTCGATCTTCTTATGGATCTGTGCGACAACATCTCACCTGGAGTGGCCTGGCCTCCGCAGCAGACGACGATCTGCGTCCTCGGTCCGTCGATCCCATCGTCGATCGCCTCTGGGATTCGCATGTTCCGCGACGAGTTCTTGGTCCACATCAAAGATGGGGGGTGCCCCTTTGACTGAAGCTGACGAATCAGAAGCGATTTCCTTCACGCTCGACGGACGCACCGTGACCGGGAATCCGGGCGAGATGCTGATCGCCGCCGCCGAACGCGCCGGAACCTATATTCCGCGATTTTGCTACCACCCACGCATGGAGCCGGTCGGTATGTGCCGGATGTGTCTCGTCGAGGTCGACGGTCCGCGCGGCGCCACCCTCCAGCCCTCCTGTTTCATCGCGGTGAGCGAGGGCATGGCGGTGGACACTCAGTCGGACAAGGTCAAAAAGGCCCAGGACGGCGTGCTGGAGTTCCTCTTGGCCAACCACCCGCTCGACTGCCCGGTCTGCGACAAAGGGGGCGAATGTCCGCTCCAGGACCAAACCCTCGCTTACGGGCCCGGTGAGAGTCGCTTCGTCGAAGAGAAGCGACACTTCGAGAAGCCGATCGCCATTTCGGATCTGGTGCTGCTCGATCGGGAGCGGTGCATCCAGTGTGCACGGTGCACCCGGTTCGCCGCCGAGGTGGCCGGCGAGGCCCAGATCGATTTCTCCGGACGCGGTGAGCTGGTCGAAGTGGCGACTTTCCCGACCGAACCGTTCTCGTCGTATTTCAGTGGCAACACCGTGCAGATCTGCCCGGTGGGTGCACTCACCGCCACGCCCTATCGATTCACGGCTCGGCCGTGGGACCTCGACCAGGTCGAGTCCACCTGCACCACATGTTCGGTTGGTTGCCGCGTCGCCGTGCAATCCTCTTCGAACCGCCTGACCCGCGTGCTCGGCATCGACTCCGAGCCCGTCAACCATGGTTGGCTGTGTGACAAGGGTCGGTTCGCATTCGAATCGGTCAACGGAGACGTGGTCGACAACGCACCCGAGTCCGACGCCGTCGCCGACGCGGCGGTCGACGTCGCGCCGGCCACGGCCGGCCAGATCGTGAGCCTCGGCGCATCACGCGGGCAGTTCCTCGGTGAGGTTCGCGAGACCGGACGTTTCGAGCATGGGCGCCTTATCGAGCCCCAGGTCCGAAAGAACGGCGAGCTGGTCGCGGTCAGTTGGGGGGAGGCCCTCACGGCCGCCGCCGCCGGAGTCAACTCGGCTAAAGGCGCCGGTGGCCCCGACGCGGTCGCGGTCATCGGGGGAGCCCGCCTCACCAATGAGTCGGCCTACGCGTGGGCCAAACTGGCCAAGGGCGTCATCGGAACAGACTCGGTCGATGCACAACTGGGCGACGGCCTCCCAGCCGAGCTGGTGCTCGGACTGCCGCGCGCCACGATCGACGAGGCCTGCGCCGCTCCGATTCTTGTGACCTTGACGGGCGACCTCCGCGAAGAACTCCCGGTCCTGTTCTTGCGACTGCGCGAAGCGGTCGGTCAGAACACCAGCCTCATCGAGGTGTCGCCGACCTCGACGCCATTGACCCCATTGGCCACCGCTGCTCTGCCGATTCGACCCGGCGAGGCGCCGCTGGTCGCTCGTGCGCTCTGCGGCGACGACGATGCGCTCCACAAGCTGGCCACGCACCCGAACGGCGCGGCCATCGATGAGGCAGCGTGGGGGGTAGCGCGAGCTGCCGTGGCTGAGCGCGCCGATGGGCGTGGCATCGTCGTGGTGCTCGGTCGGGCGTCTTACGCGGAGTCGGGCGAGGTTGTCGCCGAGGCCGCCCGGATCTTGCACGAGGCCTGGCCGCAAGCGACGTTCTTGCCGGCTCTTCGGCGCGGCAACGTCTTTGGGGCCATCGACATGGGCCTGGCGCCGGGACTGCTTCCCGGGCGGGTCAACCTCTCCGCTGGACGCGCGTGGTTCACCTCGGCGTGGGGATCGGTGCCGGAGAAAAAGGGACTCGACACCGCAGCGATCCTTGCGGCAATGGCCGGTGAGTCACCAGAGTCCAAAGTGGGCGCCCTCATACTCTTGGGTGCGGACCCCCTCAACGACTTCCCCGACCGAGCGGTCGCCGAGCGCGCCCTGTCGGCCGGGCACTTCATCGTGGCGGTGACCGGCCATCCCTCCGAATCGATCAGCGAGTTCGCAGATGTGGTCCTGCCGTGTGCCGTGGCGCACGAGCGCCCGGGCACTTCGACCAACATCGAGGGTCGGGTGAGCCGTCTCGGCCACAAGCTGACGGCGCCCGGGTTTGCCTGGCCCGATTGGATGATCGCCGCCGAGTTTGCCGCTGCGCTCGGGACCGACCTGGGCGTGAGCAGCGCCAACGACCTGGCCGACGAACTCCAGCTCACGGCGCCGGCCTACGCCGGCCTCACCCTCGAGGTGCTGCATTCGGACGTCGCACACGATGGCGTGGTGGTGCCGCTCGGGGACACGGCGCATCGAGGGAGCGGGGTCGCGCCGATCGACCCGGTCGCCCTGCCCGGTGTCGAGTCGGTCGAGCGCCAAGGAGCGCCACCGCGGACCGGCCTGGCCGGTGGCGACGGCCCGGCCAGCGATCGGACGGGCCCGAAAGGTCAGCCACCCGCGCTCATTTCCTCAGTTCCCGCCAGCGAGGGCGATGGGGCACACGTACCTCCGGCGGACAACTACGCACTACGGCTGGTGTCGACGCGTCGGCTTTATGACGCTGGGAGCACCGTGACCGGATCGCCGTCACTGACCCCACTGGTGCCGACGTTGACCGCCCGGGCCAATACCTACGACCTCGATCGGCTCGGAGCCACGACCGGGGACCAGGTGCGGCTGCGCTCGGCGCGCGGGACACTTGTCTTGACGGCACACGCTGACGCGGGAGTCCCCCGAGGCGTGGTCGCCGTCGACTTCAATGTGCCCGATGGATCCGACACACCGGCCAATGCCGCCTCCGTGCTGATCGACAGTCGTACGCCGGTCACCGACGTGCGCATGGAGTCGCTATGAGCTACTTCGACCCGCTCTTTCACGCCGGGCTCAACTGGCAGGTCTGGTTGATTGTGATCATCAAGGTCCTCGTGGCCTTCGTCGCCTTGTTGGTGGCGACCGCGCTGATGATCTGGTTCGAGCGCAAGGTCATCTCCGATATGCAGAGCCGCATCGGCCCCAATCGCGCCGGGCCGTGGGGCTTGCTCCAGACCTTCGCTGATGGCACGAAGCTGATCTTCAAGGAGGACCTGCTCCCCGACCAGGCGGATTCGTTCGTCTTCAAGCTCGCTCCGTACCTGGCGGTGATTCCGGCCGTATTGATCTTTTCGGTGGTGCCCGTCGGCGGCGTGATCCGAATCGGCACCCACATCTTTGAGCTCCAAGTGGCCGATCCGCCGATCGGGATCTTGGTGGTGCTGGCGATGTCGGGCATCGCGGTATACGGCGTGATGTTGGCCGGGTGGTCGTCGGGGTCGAAGTACCCATTGCTCGGATCGGTGCGGGCCTCGGCACAGGTCATCTCCTATGAGGCGGCCCTCGGGATGACCGTGGTCATGGTGGTCCTGGTCAGTCACTCGCTCTCCACCCGGGCCATCGTGCGCTCCCAGGCGGCCGGATTTTGGGACTGGAATCTGATCCGACTGGGCTTCTTGCCGTTCATCTTCTTCATGATTGCCATCACGGCCGAACTGACCCGCCCTCCCTTCGACCTGACCGAGGCCGAGCAGGAACTGGTCGGTGGATTCCACACCGAGTACTCCTCGATCCGCTTCGGCCTGTTCTTCCTGGCCGAGTTCATGAACACGATCACCATGTCGGCCATCGTGGTTACCTTGTTCTTCGGCGGTCCTGACGGACCGATTCCCCGATTCATCCCGACGTCGGATATCTGGATGCCCGTGCTGTGGTTCTTGATCAAGACGGTGGCGTTCTGCTTTATCTACGTGTGGTTCCGCGCTGCGCTGCCCCGCCTGCGCTACGACCAGTTGATGGACTTGGGCTGGAAGCGCCTCATCCCGATGACCTTGGCCTGGCTTCTCCTCATCGCCAGCGTGATTGCCTGGCATTGGGCCGGACTGATCATGGTGGTCGTCGTCGCCCTGGCGGCGGGGCTTTTGCTACGGGCCAACAAGTTGGGTGACGGTCGCTCTGAGGCCGATGCCATCATTCCCCCCGTTGGTGCACCGGTGAGTCCCGCACCCCGGCTGTCCCCGGTGCCGCCGCACGGTGGGAACGACGGAGCAGGAGCGTAATGGGACTCGGCGATGAGATGAAGGATCAACTGAACTTCCTCGGTGGTTTCAAGCTGACCCTCCAACACATGACCCGGCCCCGGGTCACGCGGCAGTACCCAGAGGAGAAGAAGCCCAAACAGCCCCGCCAGCACGGTCGACACGTCCTGAATCGCTACGAGGACGGGATGGAAAAGTGCATCGGGTGCGAGTTGTGCGCCGGTGTCTGCCCGGCTGACTGCATCTATGTACGCGGCCTTGATAACCCGCCGGACCACCCGGTCTCGCCGGGGGAGCGCTACGGCTACGTCTACGAGATCAATTACCTGCGCTGTATCCATTGCGACATGTGCGTGGAGGCCTGCCCGACAGAAGCCATCACCGAATCCAAGTTGTTCGAGTTCTCCTTTACCAATCGCTCCGACGCCATCTACACCAAGGCCGAGCTGGTGGTCGACGACAATGGTATGCCCCAAAAGCTGCCGTGGGAAGACTGGCGCGAAGGCGACGACATGATGACGTCGGGCTGGATGCGGGCCACCTCGCCGTCGGGAAACGCGGCCTACGAGGGCGAGGTGCAGTGGTCCGGCGAGCTCGGCTATGGCACCCGCGCTCCCGAAGGGGGGCAGTCGGCCAACCGCGACGACGCGCTCACTGGCACCAAGGCGTTGCGCGATGTGCTTGAGTCGCACCTGTTGGCCGAGGACACCCCGATCGAGCACACCGGTATGCAAGGCCGCATGTGGCGGGCCAAGATCGGAGCCGAGCGCAACAAAAAGAAGATGGAGGCGACCCGGGCCCGCATGAAGGAACTCCGGGCCGCCCGAAAAGCAGCCAAGGCCGAAAAGAAATCCTGATGCATCCGACCTTGCTCCTGCTGGCTTCTTCGCGTCCCACCTTGCCTGACGTGCTGGTCTTCGCGGCCAGTGCCGCCGTGATCTTGGTTGGCGCGCTCGGTGTGGTCACGTCGCGCAACCCCGTCCATGCCGCGCTCAGCTTGGTCATGACGCTCTTCGGTGTGGCGGTGCTCTTCATCGAGCAAGAAGCCGACTTCTTGGCCGCGGTGCAGATCATCGTGTACGCCGGCGCCATCGTCGTCCTCTTCCTCTTTGTCATCATGTTCTTGGGCGTCGACCGCCGCGAGGAAATCGAAGTCGACTCCTTGGTCGGGCAGCGACCCCTCGCGTTCATCTTGATCGGGCTGACCCTCGTGGGGGTAGTGGTGATGGCGGCGACGGCCCATTGGGTCACCGGCGCCCATCAGGTGGTTGGACCGATCCACGGGCACATCACGTCGAGCCCGACGTCGCCCTATGGCGAACCGGCGCAGCTTGGCAAGCAGCTCTTTACCACCTACCTCTTTGCCTTTGAGGCAACCGCGGCGCTGCTGGTCATCGCCGTGGTCGGTGCCGTGGTGCTGGCCCGTCGGCCGCCCATGCCCCAGGACGCGCCGCCCGAGGAATCGGCGACGGAGCTCTCCTCATGAGCCTGGCCGGTGGTTGGTATCTGGGTTTGGCGGCGATCCTCTTTTCGATCGGCGCCATCGGGCTGCTGGTGCGGCGCAACGTTTTGATCATGTTCATGTGCATTGAACTGATGCTCAACGCCGCCAACTTGACCTTCGTGACCTTTGCGCGCATGCTCAACGACATCGGTGGCCAGGTGCTGGTCTTCTTCGTCCTGGTGGTAGCCGCGGCTGAGGTCGTGGTTGGGCTGGGCATCGTCGTTGCCATCTTCCGGCGCCGGTCAACGACCGTGGCCGACGACATGAATTCCTTGAAGGGCTGACTTCGACCGTGCTCTCCGCCTCCTTCCTCATGCTCTTGCTGCCGCTCGCCGGCTTCTTGGTTCTCGTCGCGCTCGGCCGGCGTATTGGTGACCCCATCGCCGGATGGATCGCCACTTCGATGGTGGCGGGTGCATTCATCGTCGCCTGCATCGCGCTGGCGGGCGTGTTCGGCCAACCGGCGGACCATCGGGTCTACTTGGAGAACTTCTTCACCTGGTTCCACGTGGGCGGGCTCAGCGTGCCGGTCGGGATCCAGGTCGACCAGTTGTCCATCACCATGTGCATGTTCATCACGGGCGTGAGCATGCTCATCCACCTCTATTCGATCGCGTACATGAAGGGCGACCGCGACTACCCGAAGTTCTTCATCTACCTCAACCTGTTCGTCTTTTCGATGTTGTTGTTGGTGTTGGCCAACAACTTGTTGTTGACGTTCGTCGGATGGGAAGGAGTGGGCGTCTGCTCCTATTGGCTGGTGTCGTTCTGGTT
>Ga0182030_10026294_pt1 | contig 10542 bp, 14 predicted proteins | sample 812S3MmetaG_FD_121299 | JGI IMG/M metagenome (GOLD analysis project Ga0182030, IMG submission 121299) | Permafrost microbial communities from Stordalen Mire, Sweden - 812S3M metaG (Illumina Assembly) | ecosystem: Environmental > Terrestrial > Soil > Wetlands > Permafrost | place: Sweden... | reverse complement strand
CCGATCAGCCCCGCGCCACGAGCGGTAGTCCAACCGAAGGCATCAACTCGCTGACGAACTTCGGCCGCGAGAGCCGCGACATGCGAACCCAGCCAGTAGACCGACGGCGGTAGCCACGGTCAGGCTTCCTACGGGATTCCGGCGCACGTTGTCCCGCAGGTCGCTCAGCAGGTGACCACCGGCGACGGCGCGGACATACGTGGCAGTTGAATCCAGTTTTTTCCCCGCATGATTCGCCAGTCCGCTGATTGCATCGGCACTGTTGTCACCGGCAGCGCGAACCGAATCAGCGGCGGATTCGAGCGATTCGGCAGTACGCTCGCGGATGCCGTCGGCTTTGTCTTCGAACGATTTAGTGTTGTTCATGTTTTTACCTTCTTTCACATGCCTTGTGCGCTGGAGCGGTGTGAAGGCTTATCGGAGACAAGGAAATCCGCCGTGGCCTCGCCAGCCGATGCTATGTCGTCGGCACCGGTATTTTTGAGAAACTCCGCGGCTCGCTTCACCCATTCCGAACTGTCGCAGTGGACGGAAAGAAGAATGCCCCCTTCTTTAATCCGGCCTTCGTAGCGCTTCGCCTCATATTCAGGCATACCCATCCCGATCAGGCCGCCGACGATGGAGCCAACCGCTCCACCCACGCCGACACCGGCGAGCAGCGCCATAAGCGGGCCTGCCGCGATAAACGGTCCAAGGCCGGGAATCGCCAGCAGGCCGATACCTGCCAGCCACCCGAGCGCACCGCCCACAAGTGCTCCCGAACCGCCTCCGGTTACGGCGCCTTCCGGCGCTTTCGTGCCATTGTCTAGGGCAAAGTCTTTGGTGCCACTGTTCTCAGGGAACAGGACCGAAATATCGGTATTGCGGAAGCCACCCTGCTTCAAAGCATCGACGGTCTCTTCGACGCCCGCCCGATTTTTGTACAGGCCGTAAACTGCGGTGTTCGCTGACATTGTTTCCTCGTTCTCGCCGGTTTTCAAAGGCACGCGCGGGGCCGTCTCATTTGCAGACTGGCTGTGACGGTGAAATCAGGCCGAAAATTGTCAACCCGGATTCATATCGCACGGTGAGGGAACGGAAGAAAGAGTCCCAGGCTGACCGCCAGGCGTCATCGTGACCAGTCACGGCCACGTCCTGCGCGAAGGACCACTGCCGGGATGACGGCTGAAGCGCGCATTGCCATGAGGTTTGAGGCTGCACTCACTCGGACGGTATCGTGCGTGCCGTGAAGTAGATCATGCACAAACATTCGACCGCCGCAACTGCCGCAGCCGTCCTGGCAACCTTTCTTTTCGCATACTCTGCGTTCGGACGCGATCACAGCGAGCTAAACGGCACTTGGACACTGGTCGCGACAAAGAGCGATTTTGCCGGGCAGCCCGTTGTCCAGACAGGTACGGCAACAATCGCCGACAGTGAGGGGATTATCATCATTTCCCGCAGTTTCGTGTATGAGGGGACGGCCGAGACTGTCTTTTACCGCGACGTCACCGACAGCGAGCACGGCGAAACGTTTCACGATGGCAAAGATCTCAAAAGCAAGACCAACTGGGATCACGACGTCCTGAAGGTGACGACCACGCGGTCCGGCGCGGTTACTGTAGAGAGCTACAGTCTGGCCGCGGACGGCACGATGCTGGTCAGCGTTGTAAGACCGGAGCACAAACCAATCACGCTGGTCTTCCAGAAACAATTGAATTAGAGCGACAGAGCATCTACAGTCATCCGAATCCACGCATCCATTTGGGATTCCGATGCGCCGGTATACAGGCCGGAAATTGGCGACGCCAGGTCGTAATCGAACGCGGCAGCCACCGCGACGTGCCTGGTAGTCACCGCAATTCCGCGAGATGGATCATAGCCGCGCCAGCCGACGCCTGGCAAATAGACCTCCGCCCAGGCATGCATCCAGGAATCGGAGCGTCCCGCCGATGAGCATTCATAGCCGCTGACGAACCTCGCGGCAATTCCCATCACACGGCAGCTGTCGCAAAACAGCACGGCCAGATCGCGGCACGATCCCTCCATCTGGCTCAACGTCTGGAACGACTGCCAGGGAGCGCCCTGGGGACGGATTATCTGACGGAAAGTCCCGTAAATCTGCCTGCTCAGTCCGGATAGAAAAGTGAGTGCATTTCGTTGTCCGGCGGCTGCCGCTTTCGCATACTGCTGCACGCTTTCGCCGACATGGGATGTGTCGCGATAAGGAGACAGGGCCCAGTTGAGTGGTTCGCGGTACCACAGCGGAAGGCTCAGCGATTCGCCTATGATCACGTAATCGAACGGGTTCTCCCGCAACAACTCTACGGTGAACCGGTTTACGACGCTCATTTCCGTGGTGAATGCATCAAACCACGCATTCAGTGCCAGATTGCCATCCTGATCCAGACATTCCGTGCTGCCGGTGGGCGTTGGAGAAATCTGGATCTCGAACGCAGTCAGCCGCTGCGTGTTGGTCATGCGCGGCCGGAGGCGGAAGGTTTGTGGCTCCAGACGTACCGCGCTGGCATAGCGGTAGACAGTGGAGTGTTCAACGGAAATCTTCACGCGGGGGACTCACGTTCATGCTAGCAGGAGGTGTTCCTGAAGGGCCGGATTCGGGTTAGAATTACGGCTAATGAGCATCGCTCGCGCGATTCTGTTGACGCTTGCGGCGGGCCTCGCGTGGGCGCAGGGGACGGTTGTCTTCTCCGGAAGGATCACGGATGCGGCCACAGGACAGCCCATTGAGGATGCCGCCATTATTCTTGAGCAGGGCAATTCTCACGCCTCGCAGCTTTCGGATGCCGCCGGTAATTCTTCTTTTGAAGAGGACATTGTGGCGGGAGCGGCCCGCATCCAGATTCAGAAGGAAGGGTACATCCTGTTCCAGAGATCCAATCCTGACGAAAGTTCCGTACAGATCACTGGCGATCATTCCGAACACAATTTCAAGCTGACGCCCGCCGGGTCGATTACCGGCAGGATTAGCGGGGAAGATGCAGAAAAGCTCGTTGTCACGCTGCTCCGGGAGGATTTCACGGGTGGCGTAGCGCGATTCATAGCCGTCGCTTCCACGAATTCCTCTTACGGGATCGGGCTCGATGGATCGTTCGGGTTCGTTGGCCTTGAGCCGGGCAGGTACGTCGTCAGCGCCAGTCCCCGGCCGGGCGGGCTGCTGACAATGAGCACAATTCTTTGTCTGGAGGGCAATTGCTCGGCGCTCAGGAAGGAAGTGGAACAGGCGGCGGATGCTCCGACGGAAGGCTACGTCACCACATACTATCCGGGTACCACGAAGTTTGCCGACGCTCTGCCGGTTACGCTGGCATCGGGCGAAAAACGCGCGATGGATTTCAGAATAGCGAAGCGCCCGTTATTTCGTGTGTCTGGCGAGATTGAGGTGCCGGATATTGAGCGTGCGTCTCCTCCGGTAATATCGGCGCCTCAGAACCTGCTTGGCCCTCTTGGTGCAGACGGCACCGCGGATATGGCGCAACCGAGCCGCCCGGTTTCATTGGTGTTCAGAAGGACCGACGGCGGATGGGGTGAATCGGCAAGCAGAAGCCTCGTCTCGATCCCCGGCCCGTTCGCTGTCAGCGGCCTGCCCGCGGGCCAGTACACAGGCACCGCGTTCGGCATGCAGGGAAATGACGAGCGGCGCTGAACTTCCCGCCGGGCTGTCGGTGCAACTTGCGTGGCCGCTGCCAGGAGAATCCACTCCGACGCCGGCATCGGAGAACGGGCATTTCGTCCTCACTGCTATGCCGGGAGAGTAGTCGGTGTTGCCTGTGGTTCCGGCCGGGTATGCTGTGACGGAGCTTCGTTACGGCGGCGCGAATTATCTGAACTCACTAATTCCGATGAAGGCCGATACGATCGATTTGTCGTTGACGATCGTGCTGAGCGATCAACCCGGGGCTGTTGCGGGATCGATATTGGATGGAGCGCAGAAGCCGGTCCCGGCCAAAGTCATCCTGGTGCCGGACCCTTTGCCAGCCAACTTCGATTTGTGGGCCATTCGCGTGGTGAGTGCCGATAAGGATGGTTCGTTTGCCTTGAGAGGGCTTGCGCCGGGGCGATATAAGGCAGTCGCTCTGACGGGAGACGACCGGAAGCGGGATCACGATTTTGCGATTTTGAGGGATAAGCTGAGTGCGGCCGAGGCGTTCGAAGTTGTGGCAGGCCAGAACCTGAGTGTAAACGTGCGGCCGTGATTCCGGTATTCTGTTCAATCACTGATGAGTCGTAACAACTCACGAAACCGCGCGCCGAAGCGCACCTATCAGTTTGGTGCCGGTCAGCCGTGGATTTCTGCTCATGCGGCGATGATGACGCGCTGAATGCCGACGAACTCCAGATCATTTGCGGGAACACCTTCGACCTCAAGATATACCTCAAGATATAGCTCAATGGCCTCGCGTATACGACGGTCGAGTTCGTCCAAAGACCGTGCCTGTGTGTGGCATCCGGGAAGAGCCGGGACAGAGGTAATATAGTAGCCCTCCTCATCTTTCTCGACGATGACGTCAAAATTGCGTTGCACGGTGACCTCTCTTTGATTCCAGATGACTGAGGCCGTTTATTATGATTGTGGGCCGTGGCGTATTTTATTGGTGGCGAGGCGGGTTACGGAGAGCTTATGCCAGCGAGTCGGATTAAGCCTACGAACATCGATGAATACATAGCGCGGTTTTCGCCGGACGTGCAAACGATCCTCGAAAGGATCAGGTCGACGATTAGAGAAGCTGCCCCCGACGCGCAGGAAGTTATCAGCTATAACATCCCAGCCTTCAAACTTGGCGGAATTTTGGTTTACTTCGCGGCGTTCAAGAAACACATCGGATTCTATCCGCCGGCGCGGGGCGACGCGAAACTGGAGAAGGCGATATCAGTCTACGCAGGTGAGAAGGGCAATCTGCAATTCCCGCTCGATCAGCCGATCCCGTATGATCTGATCGAAAGAATCGTGAAGCTCAGGATAAAGCAAAACCAGGCGAAGGCTCGTGTTCCGTAAAGGGTCCTTTGTGCAACACGACAAACTGTGCGCGGCGTTGGTGCTTCTAAGGCGGAGACAATGCAGCCTCGTGGGTCGTAATCAGCCATTGCCGGTCTTTCCAAATGACAACGAAGGTTTCATTGAGGACGGATGGAGTGTCGCTGAATTCGGCCCGAACACGAACAACAGCGATGTTCGGAGTTAATGCGTCCACCGAGTTGATAGTCCGTCGGGCCTCGCCCGTTACGCCATTCCACATCGAAGCAAGCGTATCCCGGCCATGCACAAGTAGCTCATCCCAGCCGATGTAATCAGCGTCCCATGTATATGTTTCTGCGACTGCCGTGCCGTTGTGCAAATTGCGCAGGCGAGCAAATTTCTCAATTGCCGCCCGAACGTCCCGTTGCTCTGCCGTTGCGTCGAACGCATTCGATTGAGCGTAGCTTAGGCCCGCAACACAGACGAGGGCAATCACGGCGCCGAACCCTGAGTTATTCATTTCTGCTCCTCGTCGCTAATTATCTCAAAAACAGGAACCTTCGGGCGAGGGGTATGTCGCAAAACTGCTCCTATGTGCCACGGGCCTAAACTATAGTTGCGTCCACGGTTCATCGATCGGCGATAGCATCAGATAAATGATGTCTCGCATTTCGCTGGCCTGCATTCTCGTCCAAATGCTCCTCGCACAATCCAAATCAGGAGGTACCGTCCCGACGTTCTCGGATTACCCCGTCGATATCGTTCCGCGCAGCGGGGCCGCGGCTCCCTAACTACGCCGGAGCTGCGGAGGTTTCGGACGGTTATTCGGCAAGCCGCCGTCAAAGGCCCGAATTTCGCTGGACACTACACGATCGCCGCATGGGGTGCGGAACCGGTTGACTGCAATTCGTTGTCGTAGATTATCAATCGGGGACGGTCTACGACGGGGCCGCCGGAGCCCTGCCCTACGCAGACATCTGCTTCGGCGCGAACGTAGATCGGGATAGACCCGGAATATCATTTCAACTTGATAGTGCTCTGCTGATCATTCGAGGATGCCCGAACGACAAAGAGTGTGGCACGATCTACTATCAATGGACCGGCGGGCAGTTCAAAGTACTGAAGCGAGTGCCGCTGAAACCTATATTCGGGTGCGAACCCTGAACAGGGTTCCCGAACGCGAGAGGTCAGGTGAGTGGTGAGGCTTGACAGTCAATTTCGCCTACGCATCCAGCTACGGCGCTAAACAACATCCCACAGACGTGCATCGTGTCCACCAGCCCAGGCAACTGATATTCTTGTCCTTGCATTAAATTGCTTCAAAACTCAAGCTCCAAGGAGACCCCAATGAGAATCGGCGTTTTTACCCCGCTGCTGTCGCACTTGTCGATCGATGACGTCATGAAGAAGCTGAAGACTCTCGGCGTCACTACCTTTGAGCTCGGCACCGGCAATTATCCCGGCGATCCGCACTGCAAGCTGTCGCTTCTCGAAAGCAAGGCCGCGCTCAAAGAGTTTAAACAGAAGCTCGACGACAATGGCTTCACCATCAGCGCGCTGAGTTCGCATGGCAATCCGCTGCATCCGAATCCAGCTTTGGCGAAGAAATATCAGGAGGTCAGCCGTAAGACCGTCATGCTGGCGGAGAAGCTTGGCGTGCCCGTCGTGATCGATTTCTCCGGTTGCCCGGGCGATTCCGATATGGCGAAGTATCCCAACTGGGTCACGACTCCCTGGCCGCCCGAATATCTGGACTTGCTGGCCTGGCAGTGGGATAAGAAAGTTACGCCGTACTGGAAAAAGCACGGCAAGTTCGCGGCGGATCACGGCGTGAAAGTCGCAATCGAGATGCATCCCGGGTTCGTCGCGTATAGTCCCGAGACCATGCTGCGCCTGCGCGAAATCGCCGGGCCGTCGGTGGGGTGCAATTACGATCCAAGCCACATGTTCTGGCAGGGCATCGATCCAATCGCCGCGATTCGCGTTCTCGACGATTGCATTTATCACGTCCACGCGAAAGATACGCAGATCTACCAGCGCAATCTGCCGAAGACCGGCGTGCTCGATACCAAGCTCTATACCGACGAGCGCAATCGCGGCTGGATTTTCCGCACCTGCGGCTACGGTCACGGCGCGGAATGGTGGAGCGAGTTCATTTCCACGCTGCGCATGTACAACTACGACTATGTGCTTTCCGTTGAACATGAAGATACGATCATGTCGCCCGAAGAGGGTCTGACGAAGGCGGTGAAGTTCCTGGATGCGCTGGTTATTCGCGACAAGCCTGTCGCGGCGTGGTGGGTTTAGGGCGGCAGGGGTAAAATTACGGAAGAGGCTTCAGAAGAAACATGTCGAAAATAATGCCCGTACAGGTATTGCTGCTGGCGGCGGCCGCGGTTATCCCCGGTGTGAGCCAGACCACCGATCCCAGGGCTACGGATGCGAGCGGCAACGGTCCGCCCGCGTTCGTTTCGACCACGGAAAAGCAAGACAGTTCTACTCAGGGGCAGACCAGTCCCACGAAGGACGATAAGAAGAAGGCTGCCGCCGAACGACCGCTTTCCGGTTTTGTGACCGATGCTAACGATAAACCGATCGTGGGCGCCGTCGTGCAGCTCAAGAACACGCGTACCCTGCAGGTACGTTCTTATATCACGCACGATAAGGGCGATTATTTCTTTTCCGGGCTGAACAAAGACGTCGATTACGAAGTGAAGGCGCAGTCCAACGGCCATACCAGCCCCGTCCGCAAGCTGAGTTCGTTCGATACCAAAACGCAGCCGGTCATCAATCTGCAGATTAAGTGATTTGAACGGCCGTTTCCGGAAGACAGCGCGTCTGGTTGGGTCTAACATCAAATCATGGTGCGGATCAAAGCAAGCTGGGATGCGGCGCGCGATGGCGACGCCCTCTACAGGCTGTTCCTGCTGCGCGATCGCGCCAACGACGGCAAGTTCCTGACCGGAGTCATCAGCACAGGTATTTACTGTCTGCCTTCTTGTCCCGCGCGGCGTCCGAAACGGGAGAATGTCTGGTTCTTTCACGATCCGCAAGAAGCGAGGGAAAGCGGCCTGCGTCCCTGTTTTCGCTGCCGGCCGGACTCGTTCTACCGTGGTGAGGAGTTTCACGAGAACCTGTATGAACAAACCGCCGCGCGAGTGCGGGCGAATCCGGGCGGGTTTCGCGGCATAGCCAGCGTGGCGCGCGCGGCGGGGCTGAGCCGCACCGCGCTCAACGATTTGTTCCGGGAGCACGCGCACGAATCGCCGGGCGCTTTTCTGCGGCGGGTGCACGTGGAAGCCGCTTGCCAGGCGCTGCGTAAGGGCGAGAAGCCTGGGGACGCGGCGGCGACGGCAGGGTTTGGCAGCGCGTCCTCGTTCCACCAGCAGTTCCTGGCGCGAACGGGGCTGACGCCATCCGCGTATGCCTCGCTCGGGGATATACAGGAATTCACTTTGAAACTGCCGAGGGACTACCGGACGCGCGAGATTCTCGCGTTCTTCGGTCGCGACAAAGAAGGCGTCAGCGAACGGGTCGGCGCGCATGGTTTCGCCAAGTGCTTCGAAGTCGAGGGCCGGACTCTCGTGGTCGAAGTTGAGTTCGGGAAGCAGTCCGCAGCATGCCGAACCGATGCCGGCTTTGCATACGCCGCGCATCATGCTGTTTTGCGCATGCTGGGTTTCGAATCGGATGCCGCGGCATTCGAGCGCCAGTTTGCCGGGCGGCAGGAAAAGGATGATTTAGCCGGTATGTTCCGGCAGCAACGCGGGCTGCGGATTCCCTGTACACCCGATCCTTGGGAAGCGTTGGGGTGGGCGATTATGGGTCAGCAAATCAGCCTGCAAGCTACCGTCACACTGCGGCGCGCCGTAAAACGCGGTATAATAGGTATAGGCGCGGTTTAAATCAGCCTGCAAGCTACCGTCACACTGCGGCGCGGGCTGATCGCCGCGCTGGGCCGGACGAACGCGAGCGGGCTGAAGGCCTTTCCCTCGGCCGAAGTTGTCGCGGGTGTGGATGTGGAATTCCTGCGCGGACTGAAGTTTTCGGCATCGAAAGCGGAGTACCTGATCGCTGCCGCGCGAGCCGTGACGTCGGGCGAAGTGCCATTGCACCACTTGCGCGAGCTATCGGCGCATCATGCTGCGCGTCTGTTGGGCGCCATTCGCGGAGTAGGACCGTGGACCATCCAATATGTGTTTCTGCGCGGTGCTGGTTTCGCCGATTGCCTGCCGGCCGGCGATGCTGGTCTGGCGCGCGGACTGGCCGCATTAGGCGGCGAGCGCCCCGATGAGGCCGGCGTGAAACAGGCGCTCGATCGGTTCTCTCCGTTTCGCAGTCTGGCGGCCTGCCATGTCTGGGCGAGCCTGAACAATGAGCACGGCGGCTAGGGAGTGCAGAAAACTATGACGATTGAAACCCCACTTGGACCAGTCCACGCAGCAGTGAATACAGAAGGAGCGCTGACGGAACTGAAGTTCGGCGCTTCAGAGGCGAACGGCGCGACGGTGGGCAATCCCGCGGTGAAGCGGCAACTCGACGAATTCTTCGCGGGCAAGCGAACCACGTTCGATCTGGCTATGGCGCCCGAGGGCACGGACTTTCAGAAGCGTGTCTGGGCGGAACTGATCCGCATTCCCTATGGCGAAACTATCAGTTATGCCGAACTCGCAAAACGCATCGGTAGTGACGGTGCGGCGCGTGCGGTGGGCAGGGCTAACGCGACCAATCCGATCGCGATCGTAGTGCCCTGCCATCGCGTAATCGGTGCGGATGGTTCGCTGACAGGCTATGCATACGGAGTGGAACTGAAGCGGCGATTGCTGGATTTTGAAAAAGGCCACGCTCGTTTATGATAGAGCGATGCTGATCCGCCTGCGCAGACGGCTGCTGGAAGGCTTTCTTCAATCACTGAGCGTTCGGCGCCAGCGAATCCTGGCGTGGGAACTGATGGCGAGGACGGGTGTCGATCCCGTTCGGTTCGAGCGAGACGGACTGATCTGGAACATACAGGTTTTGCCGTTCGACGATATCAGCTGGTACCTGTTTGTCGATGGCGGTTTCCAGGTCGCCGAAATGCAGGCGGTGCTCGGTTGGGCGCGGCGAAACGGCGTATTTTCGGGGTCACGTAATGTTCTGATCGATGCAGGCGCTAACATTGGTACAACCTGTATCCCGATGGTGTCCGCTGCCGGATGCCGGGCGCTGGCGATTGAGCCGGTCACAGCCAATTTTTCGCGGCTGCGCCAGAATGTGGAATCGAACGCGCTCACGGATCGGATTCGGCTCGCGAAGAAAGCCGTCGCCGCAGAACCCGGACACCTGCGCATGTGCCTAACCGGCTCTTCGGGCGGCCATTTTCTGGCTGACGAAGACGCGGCGCGCCCACAGGGTCTGGTGGAAGGTTACGAGGATATCGAAGCTGACACTCTGTCGGGAATTGTCGCCGCAGCCGGGCTGAAGGCGGAAGAGATCGCTCTGGTTTGGGCCGACGTACAGGGTTGTGAACTCGCTGTGATCGAATCCGGCGGCGGTCTCTGGGCGCGCGGAGTTCCGCTTTGGGCCGAGATCGAACCGCACTCGCT
>Ga0182030_10026293_pt1 | contig 10543 bp, 6 predicted proteins | sample 812S3MmetaG_FD_121299 | JGI IMG/M metagenome (GOLD analysis project Ga0182030, IMG submission 121299) | Permafrost microbial communities from Stordalen Mire, Sweden - 812S3M metaG (Illumina Assembly) | ecosystem: Environmental > Terrestrial > Soil > Wetlands > Permafrost | place: Sweden... | reverse complement strand
TTGCAGATTGCCATTTCGACCGCGGGCAAGAGTCCTGCGCTGGCGCAGCGGCTGCGGGCGGAGATTGACGCCCTGTTGCCAGAGGACGCGGGCCGTTGGCTGGACGAGTTGGGAGAGCTTCGCCTGCGCATTCTGGAAGCGTTTCCGTTGAGCGATCAGCGCAAGCAGGCCCTGCATCTGCTGGCGCGGCGAGAGAGTTGCGATCCGGCGGCGTGCCCGGTGCATGCGCTGCTCGATAGGATCGCCCAGGAGGCAGTAAGCCAGCAGGAACGGGAATCGGAGCCGGAATCGGAGCCGAAAAACTTGAGCCAGTCATCGCCTGTCGAGAGCGGGAATCGCGGGGCATGGCGGTGACGGATTCTGCCGCGCAGGCCGGCATGGTGTACCTGGTAGGCGCCGGACCGGGAAGCCTGGAGATGCTGACGCTGCGGGCGCACGCACTGATCTCTTCCGCGACGTGCCTGCTGCACGACGATCTGGTTTCGGACGCGGTAGTCGCGCTGGCGCCGCCGGGAGCGTTGGTGCGCAATGTGGGCAAGCGCTGCGGGTTGAAGACGATTACCCAGGAGCAGATCAACGGATGGATGGTGGAATACGCGCGCTCGGGATACAGGGTGGTGCGGCTGAAGAGCGGCGACCCGCTGCTGTTTGGCCGGGCCGGAGAAGAACTGGCGGCGCTGAACGATGCGCGGATTCCATTTGAAATCGTGCCTGGAATTTCCACGGGCTTAGCGGCGGCTGCCCTGGCGGCGATGCCGTTGACCGGACGCATCACCAGTTCGCGCGTGCTGTTTGCAACGCGTCACCTGGCGGCAGGCGACACCAGCGGTCTTGCCGGCATTGCACCTACCGCGACCCTGGTGCTGTACATGCCGGGAAGCGATTACGCGGCAATCGCGGCGGAGTTGCGCGCGAACGGCTGGCCGGCGGCGACGCGCTGCATCATCGCCTCGTCGCTGGGCAGTGAGCGAGAGCGCGTGGTTCGCTGCGAGCTTGGGGAACTGGCGCAAGCGCCGCGCCAGCCGTCGCCGGCGTTGATTCTCTTCTTTCCGGATATGGCGAACACTAGCCGTCGAGAAGAAGCCGGTAACTAGCGCGTGGCTCCGCGCGTGGTCGGCGATTCATTGATTGAGTATGAGTCGCAGCACTCAAGCAAGAGTTTTTACTGAGTGGTTTCAGGGGCGACTGGCTCGTGTACGGTCGCTTCCGGAAAAGGGCTGCGCGGCGCGGCAAGCAGGGGAGATCGTGTTCCGCGCAGCGTCTGATCAAAGAAGGCGAGGATGTACTGTCGCAGAATGGGAATGAGATGCGCCGGAGGAATCTCTCCCGCGTAAGAAAACCGCTGCAGCGGTGAGGTAAGAATCCCGTCCTGAAAGCTGCTGTGCAACGTGCCGTGAAGGGAGATGAAATAACTCCCTGGCCTGGTGAACATCGGCATCTGATGCTGGTAGTCTCCCTCGTCGATCTCGGCATCGCGCCGCTGGCCAAAGCTCATGTGGGCGCGGTCGTCCGGCGAGGTGTGCGCGAGGTCTTCGTTGAGCACCATGATGGGCTGAGTGATGCCATGCTCGCGGGCCTGGGCGTAGACCGGCGTATCCATATCGACGACGGCGCGGATGGCAGGGTCGCGCCAGGCCAGGTCGGCAGCGACTCCGCCTCCCAGCGAGTAACCCAGCGCGCCGATGCGGGAGAAATCGATGCGATGGTAGAAAGGGCTGCCGGCAACTTCATTCATCAGCCGGAGCTGGCCGAGAATAAAGAGAGTGTCGTCCGTTTCCTTGGCAACTTCCTTGTTGATGATGTCGTAGACCTTATCCTTGGGAGTTATATCGTCGGATAACTCGGGTGCGGGCAAGGGGCGAATCACGCGGCCATCGGGCAAGGCGACCGGGCCGGAGTTATACGGATGGTCGATGGCAACAACGATGTAGCCGTGGCTGGCCAGGTCTTCGGTGAGCATGGTGTCCTGAGTGCGCCGCCCATTCCAGCCCGGGTTATAGAGCAGCAGGGGAAGGTTGGTTCCATCGAACGGCGCGTCGTAGCGCGACCGAGTCCACGAGACGCTCTGGTAGGAAGAGAAGAATGTTGTTTCGCTGCGGCGGCGATAGGGCGCGCGCGGGTTGGTGGAGGCCAGCGCGGGATACCAGACCTGCGCGACCAGTTCGCGAGGATGTGTCCTGCTGGGTTCGGCATCTTCGATGCGGTTGGTGTCGGTGAAGGGAAGAATGCGCGTGCCCGTCGCGTAAGGGCCGGTGGGTGCGGGAATCCTGAAGATGGGCAGAACCCAGGAGAGTGTGCACGCGCTCACGACGAGCAGGAATGTGATGAGAACTGTCGTGATGGCCAGCCCGCGGGCCACGCGGCGCCCGCGTAACAAGACGAGTAGCAGCAAGGCGGCCACATAGTCTGGGATCATCTGCCAATGCGCACCTTCCCAGGAAACGTGAACTGCGAAGGCGGCGCCCAGCAAAGCAGCAAAGAGCATGCGTGCGGGCGCGGACCGCCTTCCTTGCTCCTGATCGCGCGGGTTCGATGAAACTTGCAGCCAAAGCGCAAGTACTATCCCCAGCAGGATGAGGCAAGTGATGGCGATTTCCAGCAGACGCACGTTGGCCAACTCTCTTGAGCGACGGTCGTGCGTAGTATACCGGCGCCTTCCCAGCGGGGGGTATGTGGTTGTAGGCTAGGCATCGGCGCGGAGTTCCAGTGGCTGAGAATTCCCTTCACCTTCCCGTCGCGGAGATCACTATGGCGAAAACATCGTGTGGGCACGTCAAAGATCATGTCAAACAGGTAAAGCCTTCCTCCAAAGGCTGTGAAGACTGTCTCAAAACCGGCGACACGTGGGTGCATCTGCGCATGTGCCTGGAGTGTGGACACGTGGGCTGCTGCGATTCCTCGAAGAATCGCCACGCGCGCGCACATTTCACGGCGACGAGCCATCCCATCATTCAATCGGCGGAGCGCGGCGAAAAATGGCGCTGGTGTTACGTCGACGAAATCTATCTCGATTAGTGTGGCTTTCTTCGCGGCGCGGTCACGCATTTAATTGATAAGTCCAAGAGACAAGCGACGAGAAACTGTCGCGGTTCACGCCGTGCATGCCCAAAATGATAGAGCCGCGTGAGATGCAATTTCTTTCCTGTTGACAGTAGGCAGCGTCCATATATAAATCATTGAGGACAAGAGCGAAACCAGAGTTACGGCGCCGTGTGGAATTTTGCTGAGGCTCGCCGCTCCGTGATGGTCGCGTCGAGTTGCGCAAAGTGCCTTCGGCAATCATCGACTCTGGTTTCGCTGTAGCCTGTGAGACGTGCTGCGAGTTGTGCCGAAAGGCTGATATTCCTTGAGCTCATCGACTGCCTTTGTGAACGTGACCGAAGTGTGATTTTCGCGCGTTTCCGAGTTACTTAAGAAAGTTCCACACCCATGGTTTGTTTGAGGGAGTTTGCATGCGGTTGACTATCTCCTCTTTGCGGCGTTTCGTTACATTTTGCTTTTGTCTGAATGTTCTCTTGCCGGTTCTTGATGCGCAGAATTCGATCCAGCTTTTCGCCCCGGTCAACGTGCGCGACTCTTCGACGGGAACCAGCTACGGATCAGCCGCCGTCAACTTCAACAGCACCACGTTGAACCTGACCTGTTCGGCTTCACCGATCACGGCAATCTTGTCTTCCACGCCGGACAGTTCTGGCAATCTGCTGGTCGATAACAACATCAACGTCACGGTGACGGCCTCCGGAACCGTGACCGGTCCGACCAATGTCTGCATCGGCGGCGTCGGTACAAACTTGCAAGGGCCGTTCCAGAATTGCTTCTCGACTGGCTACGAGACGATTGCCAGTGAAGGACAGTTCACCGGTCAGGATCCTGACAACTTCGTGATTACCGGTGGGGTCTCGCCCATCAGCATCGGTTCGCTGCTTGTTCCGGGCGCCGAGCAGGTCAAGATAGATTTGCAGGATGAAGGCTTCTACCTGGCCAACTCAACTCTTTACCTGAACACCAACTGCACGCCCGGTGGCGTCACCGGTCCGGCGCTGGTTTCGGGTAATCCCATTCCCAGCACCAACCCGAGCACCGATCAACTCTCCCAGGACTTTTCTTTCAACCCCGTCGTGAGCCAGCAGATCGGATTCGGGTATGACCTCACGGAAGCGCAAGCGGCTGGAACGCTCGCGGTCACGGACCAGACCATTCCGGAGGTTGCGGACAATCCCCTGGATCCCGCGATCTTTCAATCCGTGTATGTGGCGCAGACGTCGTTTGCCACGTCCAATTGCCTGATCCATGCGGGCGAGCTTTTAACCAATGGCGGGCCTGCCTGCAAGATCTACACGCTGGATTGCAAGGTGGGTACGAATCCGACCGGCTCGGGCGCGGAATGCCCCATCTCGACGCAGCCCAATGAGATATTTCAGGACGAATTCGACGGCCCCAATTTCACGCTTAACGACATCGTCACGCCACAAGGCACGTTCCACAGCGGCGTAGGTTTCCTGATGGCCAAGGAAGGCTGGACGGGAGGGCCTTGCACGTTCGATCCCGCAGCCAATCTGCAAGGCCTGGATTGCCCGCAGAACCTGCTTACCAGCTTCACCAGCGCGGTCACAATGCCACAGGCGAAGAAGGCAACGCAGAAGGCACTTCTGAGCACGGACGCTAAATCATTGGCTTCCACAGCCCCTCTCGCAACGTCCGCGACTTCCTCGGGAAGCTACACCAGCAGCGGGCGCACCACGCACCCCAACTCCACCTTCATCAGCGTCGCTGGCGTCCCTGAAGACTTGACGACCGTGCAACTGGCGGGTGCGCATCCTGGGAACTGGGTCAACTCGTTACCAGCGACCGTGTCCTTCTCCAGCCAGCCGCCAAATCTTGCCGGCGCTTCGCTGCCGGGAGTGGCCAACTTCGTCGCCTCGCCGATTGCCAGCATCACCTATGGAATTTCGAGCCCAGGCTCGGTGCCCCAGCCGGGCTTCGCCATTCCCACAGACACCACCGTGACCAACTCGACTCCCTGCCCAACAACCACCGCCGCCGATACGTCGGCAACGGTCTATGCGCCTCCTGCACAGGAGTTCACCCGTCTCGCGGATGGCCAATACCTGGTGCACTACTACGCGCAAGACTGCGCCGGTACGCAGGAACTGCAATTCTCCCAGACGGGGAACGGCATCTGGTCGACCAATTACTACACCTACCCGGTCAACATCGACACCGTCGCTCCGGCCGTGGCTGCTGGACCGGTGCTGTCGCCGACGCAGGGAACTTACTCCATCGGGGAAGCGGTCAAGGCAACTTATCAATGCACCGACGCGACTTCCGGCGTGGTGCAATGCGGAGCGTACAACTACGCGGTGGGCGCGACCAAAAACACGGGCACGCTGATCACGCTGGTCGACACCGTTTCGCCTGGAGCCAAGAGCTTCGTGGTGAAGGCTCTCGATGCGGCGGGCAATCAGTCTTCCGCCGCGGTAAGCTACGTGGTCAGTGGCAGCTACAACACACAGATTCAAGTCTTGCCGACGCTCAGCACGGTGACTTTCCCGCTCGGGACTGTGGTGACGGTAAAGGTGCTGGCCAAGGCCGGCACGCCGCACCATTCGCCGCGCGGCACGGTGCAATTGCAGGATGCAAGCACTGTTTTGCAGAGCCAGGCGCTGCAAAGCGATGGAGCGGGCAATGGCGCTGCGTTCTTCTACGTGCAGGGTCTGAGCGCGGGCAAGCATAGCCTGCTGGCGACGTATTCGGGAGACGCTTACGACGCCGCCGGCATTTCGTCGCCCAGCCCGCTGACGGTTCTGCAGGAGCCGGTCACGCTGTCTGTCTCATGCGTGAATCCAACCATCGTTTTCGGGGTCAGCTATACGTGCAAGGCGTACACCACGCCGATCCTGGCGGGGTCGAACACGGCGGTGACCTATACGCTGGACAACGGCGCTCCAGTCACGCTTTCCCTCGCCGGTGGAGCGGCGTACTTCACGCTGCCTCAGCCGTATGTCGGCACGCACACATTAGTGGTGTCCTATGCATCGCAAGGCAACTACGCTGCGGCCGCTTCGGTGACCAAGACGTTCACGGTGACACCGGCGCAGTAGCCTTTAAGAGCTTAGTGCGGGTGTTAAGAAGGTCAGTTTGCTGGGTTTTGGAATGCCCAAGGAGCTAGCGAGGGCTAAACAGGCTGCGGAAGAAGTCTAGATTTTTTGAGAAATCGGGGGAAGGCTAACCTCACGGGCTAAAGCCCGACTGATTTTAATAGGCTTAAGTACGGGCTGAAGCCCGTACCCTTCACGAAGTTGAGTTTTTCCCCAAGCTGTAAGCCTGCTCATTGGATTGGGTCTATTCCGCTCGACTGAAGTCGTGCGCTGTTACAAGGCGTATGAGGTCGATTTTTTTCTCAAGCTCTCAGTGTCCGGCGGCAATCTCGGCAAGGAAAGGCGCCACCAGCGAGGTGGTCGATTCCTGGCCGGCGGCCAGACGGGTCACGGTCAGCACGGTGATGTCATCGTCCTGGCCGAACTTCACGGCGGCTTCGGTGGCCTGCTGGGCGGTGGGCCGGCGGGCCAGAAGCGAGTAAAGCCGGTCAAAGCCGTACAATTCGCCGGAACTGTTGCGCGCCTCAAGAAGACCGTCGGTGAACAGGCTGAGATGATCGCCGGGGGCCAGTTGCAGCACCTTTTCGTCATAGATGGCCACATTGACCAGGCCCAGCGGCAGCGAGCCTTCCAGCAGCAACTCCCGATCGTTGAGAAAGGGGGGAAGGTGGCCGGCATTGGCCAGCGTGACGGTGCCGTCGGGATCGAGACGCAGAATCAGGCTGGTGGTGAACCCGCCCTGCATGCGGCCGCACAGGCAGCGATTGAGCGCTTCGAGAATCTCCCGGGGACTGGAACTGGAATCCGCCAGTGCCCGCAGGACGCCGACGATCATGGACACATTCATAGCCGCTTTCAGGCCTTTTCCGCTCACGTCGCCGAGCGCTACCGTGGTTGAGCCGTCGGGATTGGACAGGATCTGAAAGAAGTCGCCGCCGACTTCAAGCGCCGGCTGGTAGGCGCTGGTGACGGCATAGCCGGCCAAGGCAGGCAGCGTTTCGGGAATCAGCACCTGCTGGATTTCGCGGGCGCTCTGCATTTCCTGTTCCAGCGCGTTTTGCCGCGACTGCTGCTCGATGGCAAAGCGATACACCGCGTAGATGATGGAGAGAAACAGCGCCAGCGACGTCACCTTCTCGGCGCGGAACTGCGTGCCTTGAATGGTGAAGAGCGGCGTGTCGATCAAGTCGGCGAAGAGCGTCCAGTGGGTAAAGCGCTGGCCCAGCGCGCTCATGTCAGCGACCGTATTGATCATCTGCAGGACGAAGGCGCTCAGGGCAACCACCCAGCGCGAAGGCTCCAGCTTGTGGCGCAGACCGATGGCAATGATGACGAAGGGGAAGACTTCCACCAGCAGAATGAAGGCAATCAGCAAGCCATCGGCCCACTGCATCCATGGCGTGGCCGTGCCCCAGAAGAGAGCCAGGAAACCATCAGCCATGCCCGCGGCCAGCGTCCAGAAGGCGAGCTTCCGCGCCAGGCTCACGAGGCGGCGATTGTCATTGAGACGCAGCAGCGAGATGAGCAGGAACCACAGCGAGACGTGATAGAGCACGTAGAGCGGCTGATTGAGGCAGCGCGCCAGCCCATAGGAGAAGGGGATCAGGAAGAGCCGCTGCAGGATTTCGAGCGCGACCGGGGTTGCCGTCAGGACCGCGACCCAGAGAAATAGCTGTTCGCGGCGATTGCGTCCCCACAGCATCAAGCAGAGCAGGGTGACGAAACAGCGCAGCAGGATCAGGGAGTAATCGAAGAGGTCTTCGCGAATGAAGTTCCAGGTGAGGGCTTCTTCACGCAGTGAGACGGTTTCTGCATCGCCCACCAGCGGAGTCGCGTAGAGACCGCCTGTCTCTTCGGCGGAGAAGGCCTCAAGCGGCGCTTTCCATACGCGGATGGCGAGAATGCCGTAAGCCGATCCGCGCAATGGAAAGCTGCGCGGAAACTCGCCGTAATACCAGTTGGGATGAGGCGGCATGTGCCCGTAAGTACCCATGAGCACGCCGTTCCAGTACACCTGGTAGGCATCCTCGGCGTGCGGGATGAGCAGGCGGTAGTCCTGGGTTGCGCCGGCGGTGGGGAGGATCTCCACATGGCGGCGATACCAGCCAAACCCGGCGTAGGCGGGATGATGCTGCGTACCCCAGGGGCTGTCGACCTCAATCGTCTCCCACGCTGAGTCGTCGACGTCCTGCTGCGACCAACGCGGGTTATCGCCCTCGTGAAATTGCCAGGAACCATCGATCGGCACCACGCCTTTGCCAATGCCCTGAATGATGAGGACCGGGGTTTGCGCCGAGGAGATTTCGCTGCTTACTTGGCGCGCAGAGGTCGGAATAGTCTTGGAAACAGGCTTCGGAACAGTCTTCGGGGCAGGCTGCTGGCCAGCCAGAGTAGCGGCGAACAGCAGCAAACAGGCCTTGATGGCAAGGCGTAAGGGCACGGACCGAGGATACCACCGGACAAGAAGAATTCGAATTTCCACCGCAGGCGAGCGACCGGGATGCAAGACGGCTTTACATGAGTTGGCAGCGTTGCCTGGTCTACCGGGCGCAGGCGTCAAAGCTCCCCGTTTCGACCGTGCTGCCATGCTTCATCTGAACGAAGATGCGATACGCTCCGGGTGTGGGGAAGCCATAGGGAAAGCCGACAGAGTTTGGCAGGACGGCGCCCTGACTCAGGCCATGGTCGGAAGGCATGGCCATCCCCTGCATCGGATATGTTTCTTGCTTCGTGGCCTTTCCACCAGCGTCTCCTGGTTTCGTGTCGGTGGACGTGTCGTCGTCGGCTTCCATCTCCGGGATAGCGGCGATCGCTTGATTCGCAGAAGTGGCGTCGGGCTGATTTTGCGCCGCGGCCATCATCAGTGCGGCCATCGAGACCGTGCCGGAGGGATGCACGTGGGCAAAAACCGAACCATCGTCCTTCACGAAGGCCGCATGGCCCAGCATGCCCATGTAGAGAACCATATCCCGGGCAGGTTGACCACTGGGTTCGAGTAGCGAAAATTCAAAAACCTGCGGCGTCCTGGCGGGAAGCACGCCGGCATTGTTCCACACCATGGTGTCGCCATCGGGAAAATGGAAGGCCGCAGGGGCGTTCGGGTTGCAAGTGGCGCTTGCCGGCGTAGCAATCCCTTTGGCGTCGTCGCCCTGTAGCGGGCGGCCGTGGATGTCGGGCAGGGTCAGCGGCGCGACCAGTGTTTCTGGGAAGCCGGTGGCATGTACCACGTCCGCATACAGCCGATAGTTGCCTGCAGGCATCGTGGGCAAATGCAGTTCAAATTCGCCCGTCGCCACCTGGTTCGGATGCAGATGATAGACCACGTCAAGTCCGGGTTGGCGAATCAGGTAGAGATGCATCAGGTGATCGTGATCGAGGACGAAGTCATCCACCTTGCGGCTCTTGAGCCAGCCCGGGTCTTCGATCTTTAACGAAAGCAACTGGTCTGGCCCCAACGCAGCCTGCATGGTCAGCGGCTTGTAGACGTACTTGGCGTAGTCGCTGGCTTCCTGCCCCCACCACCAGTTGCCGAAAACCACCGCTGCGATCATCAGCACCAAGGCTACCGCCATGGCGATCCGCGAGCGCTTTTTGCTGGAGGCGGAAGCTGCTGCGCCGGGCGGCAGTTGCGCATCGCGCACCGCGGCCCCGACGATGCCCACCACGCCAATTACCAGCAGCAGGCCGAGGCCGGCCAGCATGGCAGCCATGCCTTTCTGCATGCCCAGCGTTGAAGACGAAGTCGCCGGGACGGGAATTGACAGCACCCCTCCGCCTTCTGCGCCCTTGACGGTAAAGCGCACTTGCCAGGAGCCGCTGGCCATGATCCACAGAGCGCCGGTGAAGAAGTGAGCGTCCTGCGGGGAGCGCTTCATGGCGTCGGCCACGGGAGGGTGCTTGGACGCCTCGCCGGTGAGCGGGATGGGCGCTATGTCGATGCCGGTAACGTTGATGGCACTGGCAGCGCCGTTGACGGGCACGGTGCGAACTTCAATCTCCGCGACGCCGGGAATCACCAGCGGCGGACGCACCGTCACCAGCAGGCGATAAGGGCCGGCCGCACCTTCCGCATAGATGTCCGGGCTGCCCACGTGCGCCTGCGCCGCCGGGGAGATCAGCAATGCGACGAGTGCGGCCAGGACGATCCAGCGCCTTGCCCGGCCTCGATGAGAAAACCCGGCAAGGTTCGAGCTAGCGCTGCAACTCACGCATCCACCTTCCCAGCTTGACGCCGAGCCACGTGCTCAACGAGGCAAAGAGCATGGCCAGCAGCAGCCCTCCCCACAACGTCGCGCCTTGCTCCGGGTTCCAGAACTTGCGCATCACGTCGTACGAGGTAGGCGGCATGCTGTAGTCGAAGTAGATGGTCCCGAAGAAGCGGTTGGCGGCTGCGGGCGTCATCAGGAAGCTGGCAAAGGGCCACTCCGCCGCGACCAGGGGCAGCA
>Ga0182030_10026291_pt1 | contig 10543 bp, 5 predicted proteins | sample 812S3MmetaG_FD_121299 | JGI IMG/M metagenome (GOLD analysis project Ga0182030, IMG submission 121299) | Permafrost microbial communities from Stordalen Mire, Sweden - 812S3M metaG (Illumina Assembly) | ecosystem: Environmental > Terrestrial > Soil > Wetlands > Permafrost | place: Sweden... | reverse complement strand
ATTAACTAATATAAAAAATTAGGTTTTTTAATTACTTTAAATTTCTTACTTCAAAAAACCTTTAAACTTTTTTTTCCCTTGGGGAACCCCCCCCCCCCCCAACTAATCTGATATAGGTGGATGAAGTTAGGCCTCATAGCTACCACAATTCTTTACTCCTCGGGGGACAATGGCGTTGGTTCATCGTGTACCACATTTCAACTTGACGCTCAACCTGCGTGCCCCTATGTAATAGCCGTAGGTGGCACAGTGTTACCTAGCGGCGGATGCGTCACAAGCACGGAAGTGGAATGGAATATCGGTGTTGGTACATCGAATTCGGGTGGCTTCAGCAATGTTTAACCCATGCCTATTTATCAGGCCAGTGCCGTCCGAAATTACTTCACAAATCATGCACCACCGTACATCTCTTCCCAGTGAGTATCTATGCGACAAGTTTGCAGGTTTGAAGCTAACTTGATCCAGATACCAAAATTCACAACAAACCAGAGGCTACCCGGATATTTCCGCAAACGCACATCGTATTTTATTTGTCGATGGCAGCAATTTTGTAGCAGGGGATGGAGCTTCTGCACCCGCACCCATTTGGGGCAGCCTTCTGACGCTGATCAGTGAATAGCGCGTGAACGCGGGTAAAGCCCCTGCTCGCTTTGCCAGCCCTGTCCTTTACAAAAATCCTTCTGCATTCAATAATATCGCCTCTGATGATAATCCGGGATGCTCAACAAACAGTTCCTCTGCCGTAACTGGGTGTAAGTCGGGACCTGGATAATTGGTCGAGAAACGCTAATCCCGGGATCCTGTCACGGGATTAGGAACTCCCAACTATCAGAAGCTTCTAGCAGCGTGGATGACTCTTCCTTGAGCAGTCCTTCCATGCTATATGCTATGTGGTGATAATGTTGGCATCCATTCATATATAAAATACATTTCGTTTACTTCAACTTCCAGTTGGCATGTGGGAGCGAGCCATGCGCTCGCTAAATTATAGGGGGAGGTCGCCAAATATTGTGCGCCGAATGCTAGACTTGTCGCAACACATCCTTTTTGATGCAGACTTCTATCATAATTAACTCGTAATTGCTCTCGTTCTAACTCAGAGAAGAGCGAATAGTTCGAGAGACCAGGACCGCAGAAAATTCAGCACCAAACTCTCAGTATCGAGGTTCAGGCCCATAGAAACTCTGCGATTGTTCCTTCTTGGCTTCAAATATTGAATAAGACAAAGGATCTTCACTATTCGCTTGTTTTATACTAGTTTCCTGTACCGATAAGGCGTTCACTGGAACTATGAGCCGGGCCCGTAGGAATCCATTCTGATCATTGTTCCACAATGGCTCAAACATAGGGAGGATAATTTCGTCACATCTGCAGTATTTTGCAAGCATCGCTGAATTATACCTCACAATTGGTTAGTCTCACGACGAACTTTCGGGCCTGGGGTGATGCTGGCTGGATCAAGGATCTGGGTGTTCTCACCCCAACTGACAAGTGCGAACCTGCCGCGTCAGGTGCACCTGCCTCGCACGATTGACCATAATCGAACTCTTCAAAAGGGATGACGAGATCTTCTTCTTTACTGCTTTTCTTCCTATTCTACTAAATGTACTACCTACTTCTCTCTCTTCGTAGCTGCCTGGGGACTCTCATCTAAGCCTCATATCTTGCACGTTAGATTTCCTCTTCAGCGCCTCTGCACAACCCCATCGTCTGCCGTCCGACATTGATAGGCTGTTCATAGAATATGATCGCAAAACACGCACGTCAGCAAATCCCCCAGCAATGACAGGAAAGCGTAAGTCGCATGACTGTATCAACCGTCGCGTTCAGTCCAGGCCTTTTCGTGAAACTTTTCGCAGGCATCCAGGCCGGCTTGTGGCTTATCTCTCATCAGCAGTCCCCACGCATAGTTGTTTCCACAAACCACGAGTGATAGTCGGAGCTTGTGTGTTGCAACTCATACCTAGATTCATTTTCTCGGCCCACTTCCCCTGCATCAACCTTCACATCCCGCGTCCTCGGGACTGCATTTGCTATCACAACTTGTCAGCAAGCGATGTATATGCTCTGCGGTTGCTTTTTATAGGATAATTTTGTAATTCTTTCTAATACTTTGGAGCTACCTATCTAGCTCTCCTAGTTGCGTTCCTGTTCCCCTCACGTGAGAAGTCTCAATGGAACTTCTCTTAGGCAGTATTGTGTGATTCCTGTCGTCTTATTAGTTTAAAAAGCTTTATTTGATGGTCTAGTCCGCTTGTTTTAAATAGATTAAATGCTTCAGACTCTTCTTCGGATGGTCATTTGGAAGTGCTTGCTTACTTCGGCTTCCTGGTTCATTTGTGCTTCTCTTAGAGAATCAGGGACCCACGCCACTATTGTACGGACTCATGATCAACAGCCTCGACGTCATTGCTGCAAGTAAAGTTAACAAATTTGACTTCCATCGATACTTCTTCACACTTTTTCAACAAACTGAGTCTCAAGGGGAGTTATGGCATTGTCTCTTTATACGAGCTTGCTTTTGAGAACTACTTCAATTATTCCTACCTCGGGTATATTTGTCTTAGTATACACATTATCTCATGTCTTATTTGTTTATAAAGGCTAGTGAAGTCCGATGGCGTTGAGAAGAGTCTTAATCGCATAGCCTTTCCATCTCGTGGGATGTTTCGTTGTCGTGAGCTGGACTGGAAATTTCGGAATCAGCCATGTTTTAGTCATATTGATAGTGGTAGCTGACCCCGCATGAACATACGGTCAGCTGCAGTCAATTTCAGCAAATAACGAGAGCTGGATCGTAGATGAAAGTCGAAGCAGAGCCTCACGATATTGGACCAGGGCTCACAGGGTGTAGCGTCTATCGTTCTCATTCGTCAATTCGCACAAAATCTATCATTGGCTAAATTTGGAGCATCACCTCTCCTGTAAGCATGCGTCGAGCGAGGCAGTTATGTTAAGTGGGCTGACAAATTCTGCAAAGGCTTGAGCATGATTCAAGTCGCATTTCCCAGACAGTGTGGCGTAGGACAACCCCTGATTCAGGAGGCATACAAGTAAGGGATTTTTATTCGGATAAATTGGCTTCAAGCTTGCTGTCTTCCAAACTGGGTAATATCAGGAATGTGAGCTTCAAATCCCTGGTGAATGCATGGGATAAATGGAAAAGAGCCTCATCAAATAGCAACACACCACTACTCGCCCCACTCGTGTGGGTGTGTAGCTTGCATCCGTGCACAAGTGTCCAGGGCGACACGACAGCAAAAAGAAAAAAGTGCGGAGCAAAGATGCAAGCATACCGGCACGCCTCTTTGAGAATTTGGCGGCCCACGGGAACACGGTGAGCCTGTGGCCAAGGTTGATTGATTAGCAGGGGACGAAGTGACCTTTTTTCCAATAGTCAGAACACGTCGCCCAAAGTTATAGGAGCAGAGATTCCGACTTGTCGTATTACACAAAACAAAATAATCAAGTGTTGGGAACACCAATGTCCATCTGCACAGTTGCCAGTTTGTTCACAAGATTCCGATAGCAGAGCCTCACAGCATTAGCACACGCTCCTTTGAGTTTCGGTGCTCGAGGCTTGGCCAGCAGGGGTTCAGCAGGAGCCAATCAAAAACGCCTCATCAAAGCAGTTTTAAGCCGCCTTGAAATTTGGACCTTCCTCAGTGGCTGGCCTTCATTCAATCCGCTGTTCTTCGCAAATGATGCAAAGTTGTCACTGGGGGCTTACGTCCCGCATTCTTTCTTTAGGCAAGGTCTATTTTGGATCTGCGGAGATTGGCCTCGTTCTTGGTACGGGCCTAGGTTACACCCGAATAAAGACTAGGCTTTGGCTCCGCATATGAGTTCCGTAGTCATCGTGTTGTTGAGCCTCAATCCCGCGGCTCTGCCTCGAGCCTATAAAATAGCGGCGAGTTCACTTTCTGAACTGGGGCAAAATGGAGTACATGCCTGTACGCCTCGATTCGTTGGCACAGATTCGCCAATGATATTCATTTGCAGACACCCAACACCCAAGCCTCGGTGAGCTATATCCCTTCATGATATTATAGCTTCAAGATTACGGCCATTTGATTTTAATACTCATAGGCCGACCCAAAGCCACTCCTCGCAACGAGTGTCATGTTTGGCTTGCTATCCTTGCCATATGAGGTCTTGTCGAATATTGTAGATAATGTCGACTTCGACGATGTATTCAACATAGGCCTCACCTGCAAATCTCTCAAGTTTATGTTAACTGAAGAAAGTATTTGCAAATCGATCGTGCAGGTGAGATATTGACTTTCGTTTGGTCGCATCGTACGAGAATACAGTCAGACAGTTCAGTTCAGCTGACGAGGGAAACCCCAGGCCAAAATTGGTAATTCCAATGAAGCCCGAGAATCCATGACAGCCAGTGGTCGCTATGCTTCTGCACTCCGACGAGCGGCGAAGCGACGTGAAGCCCTTGCCACCGCTCGGCCATTCATTATTGCCACTATCGGGTTCGGAGATGCATATCTATATTGCAAAGGTGTCCTCTGCTACACTCTCGATGACAGAGTAAGGATCTTGGATCTGCATCACTCGGCCCAGCATGAGATTGTGGTCAGCATTCCTGGGCTTCTGACACAGGCACTCTCGGAGATTCGGGACAACGCCAAAGGCATATTTCAGGTCCTGTATTATTCGGATAATATTGTATCCTGTCTTTACCGATCATCAGATCAAGATTCAACAGCATGGCTCATCTCATTCAGCATAGAGAACAAGCGAATATTGGTCGCAGAAGACCTGGATTCTACAGACAAGATCTTTGTGCGCAATAATGAGCATTACCTCTATTATGGGACACATTCGGAACTTGGAACAGATGGCTACAAGAAATGGGTCATTCGTGGTTATGATCTCCGGAAGAGAAAATGGTTTGACCAGAAAATACACCTTCCTGACATGGTAGGCTCAGAACTTGGCTCGACAATCTGCTTTGAGTTCCACGAGGAGTATTTCTATGCTCTTTCCAACCAAACGTCTTTTGAGGTCGAAGAAATAGACTGGACATCTTTTTATCACTGTATCCGTTTCCCACTGGAATGTCCTTGTGTCGAACTTCTGGAAAAAACAGACAACAACAGCATGTGGAGGCGACAACATCAAGAAGGGCCTATTGATGATAGGTGGACAAGCCTTCGTCTCGATTCAGATGAAAGCACAGGCGAGCTGAAAATCGTTGAATCCCGAAAGGAGTGGTATCGAGGATCAAGCAGAAGTCAGCGAACTTATTACACAACGAAAATCATCTTCCCGGATCGATATAAGGACGAGGAGATGAGCTTTGAGTACTTGCCTGCTGCTCCCCCCTTGGTTTATCCTTCCTCGTCGAGTACTTCCTCGCTCACCGTTGCATCTGGGTCCTCCACAATCAGTGCAAATGTGCCTTGTACCGGCTCTGGGAGCAGCGCAACAACTACATCTTTGTTAGCCCCTACAGCGAACTCCAACAAGCTCCACAACCACGACCTCTCGGCCTTTCCTAACGACCCTCTTCTCAAGCTCCTTAGAGCCGACGACAACCCACACTACTCCCCACCCCCCCCACGCTTGCCTCAAAACACGCACCCGGGCAACGACGGTTCGAGTCAGCCAACTTTCACGCTTGCCAAGTGCCGCTTGCGCTGCTACCACACCTTTGCCAGTACTTACTTAGATCTAGTTGACGACCCCCTGCCAACAGATTGGCAAGGTACACAACGGCTTCGACTCCGAGCCGGATCTCGAAAACTCGGGCCGCCCCTCGTGCATCAGCTTTGCCATCCAACAAAGCCAGGCTTACTTCGGGACCCTGACAAGGATATTTTGATCGCGTTGAAAGAAATGTATCGGGAGCAACCAGTTCGGTATTGGCCCGCGGCTCAAGATCCCCTGAACCCCGATGCAGATCTTGATGCGGTGTACAGGCTTCTAAATCCGCCGTCGCATCTTGGCAACGTTGAAGGCACTGCGGATGAAAGAAGTATAGTGTACGTCACCGGTGGCTTCGACAAACCACAGGCGATAATATTTCTAGGATTTGATCCCGCCATGAAATTAGCGGGCTTGAAGCGATGGGGTGGTCTAGAACAAAAGGGAGTCGGAGAGGGGCCACACATTGACGGGCGTGCTACTGGGTGGGGTGGGGAGGAGGGAGAGGTCGGGAAGAGGTACGTCGACGTGGACGAAGCAGATAGGACAGTCAGTGTTGAAAGGAAGAGAAAGGGGAAAGAGAAATGCACGCCTGCAGTACAATCTGCAAGCGGAGAATCCATTGTTGATGTTCGCACTCAAGCCGGGCGACTTGGTGGGGTACAAAAGTCTTGGGCTTGGAAAGAGAAGCCTATGTATATGGACATTGGCTTGGGGTACTATCTTGGGCTCTAAAGAAGTACACAGGAGTGTCAGGAGCGCTTTCTTTTCTTCTTTTGATTGTCATTGCATTGGACTTCACTTGGTTCACCAATGGATCTTTCCTAGATCTACCGCCTCAATCTCAGTAAATCCCACCCTGAAGGGAGGAGAAGAATGGCGTGCTTCCTCAACTATTGGCAGTTTTTCCCCCTGTGGATGTAACCCCATATCCAGAGATAACTGGGCCAAGGAAGCATTTCTATTGAACTTTCATGCTTTACTTCACGGTTGCATATCAACCTACCCCTCGGTGATAAATCCGGTGACCCGTTTCTCTTATCCCGGGCTCTCAAAAATGTATTGCAGCACCTCATGTAACTTCGTCTAAGGTCAAACGCCAAGGCAGATTACCTGCACTGGAGCCGGGCGTAACCCATGCAGAGCTACGCAAAAGCAGTGCACTATCCCCTGCACCCCCTTCAAATCTCCTCCATAAATCAGAAGTTTTATTTCGGCCAGAAAACCGGCAAATAAGATGCATCTAGAACCTAAATCCGCGAATCATAGTTAGAATGAAGGGTAAGGATGACAAAAGATTTCGACCAGCTAAGGGCAGCGACGAGGCCACCATGTTGATCAAGGCAAATTGTCGCTTGGTAGATGAAACCTGCGGCTCTGTAATTTGAGGCGGACTAGGTATGCAGGTGGTTACACCCCGCTTTGCCTTATTTTTGCCTAACACCAGTAATGTATGTTTAAAGTGTTGAGATCATGACGACACGTCACCCAGATGTGGAGTGATATGATGGGAGGAAGGGTTCAGACGTATATTAAGGTGCATGTCATTCCTAGCACGGGATCATCAGGGGAAAGAGGGACAGGGAGAGGAGAGGAGATAAGATAAGGGATGAATGGGGGACAGGTTGATTGACGGATGAATGTTTCTCATTGCCTGTCGTTCGTTGTATTATAAACTAACTGCTTTCCAAACGCATCGCTGAGGTGCAATATGCAAGTCTAATTCCTGACTTCCCCACGCCATCATGCCAACCTGATCACGGGCTCTTCTCCGTGCTTGCGCAATTTCTGATCCGGAGTGGAGGTATCTCCTTCCTCCTGCCTTCAATATACCGCCAAAAGCTCAGTTTAGTTTAACGTAATTGCCTATAGGTTGAATGTTAGATCATGCGGACTCTCTGAACCGTTTGTAACCGTCAAGAAAATAAAATCTTACCAGGGAACTGTCCCTGCCGGCCGTTAATCTTCCCAATCCACCACTCATTCTCATTACTAGTCCGCGTCACAATCTCAATTACGTCTCCCGTCGTGAAACTCAAATCGCCTTGCGCTTGTGCCTCATAATCGTATAATGCGGTGACAGTCTCGGCGGCCGGCGCCCCGCTCAGGCGTGATGGCTTAGGTTTTGGGGGTGGCGGTGCGGCTCCTTTTGCTTTTGCAGCTGCACCCCACGAGCTTCCCGTGGAGTTTGCGCGCATGACGCTCGTTTCACCGCTGTTGGGGGAGAGCTGGCTGGAATAGGGAGGTGGGGGGTTGTTTTCTGAGTCGAGGGATTGCCGTCCAGGAGAAGTGACTTTTCCAGATTCGATGGCGAGTGGTCTGCTGGTTGAGGACTTGCGGTCTTCGAGTGCGAGTCTGCCAGCGCCGGGTCCGTATTTGGGCGGTCGTTTTTGTCCGGTTGTCTTGAATTTGACGATTGAGAGGGCTTCCGCTTGGTCTCTGATATCTCCTCGTTTGGCTTCGAATGCTTCTTCGACGTCGAGTTGTAGGTTGAAGTATCCGATGTCGCATCCTTGCATCCTTTCGTGGAGAGTGTAAAAGACGTTTAGTTGCATGTAATAGAAGGATTGGAATAATGGGCGGATGAATTCGCGCTCAAGTGCAAAGAGCTTAGGGAGCTCATCCTTCATCAGATCATTGAAGTAATTGTACTCTTGGGTCGCAGTTTCGACATCATTTTCGGCCTTGTACATGGCTTTCTCGTCCTTCAAGCTCTTCTCCTTCTTATCTTGCAGCTTCTTTAACGTCGCTCGATGTCGGTCGTAATCCAATTGCTTATGGTCTCGTTTTACAGTCGCTTTTCTTATGACCTTGATAATCTCCAATAACTCGTCTGCAGGCCGAATCACCCTCGTCTCAATCATCTCCAGCTCGGGCTGTAGCGTCGCCTGCAACTCCTTGACGATCGCCTCATATTCTTCGCAGGCTCTTATTCCCTCGGGATTGCCTTCTGGGATTGCAGAATCTGGATCCGACACACGACCTGATATGGGCTTGTAGATTTCGGCGATGGCTTTGGAGAATTCGATTTGGTGGGTCAACATGCCATTGATGGCATCGAAATATTTCTTACTCTCCGCATGTAATTTCTTAGTCTCCGTCTCGAGCTCTTGGAACCGTCTTTCCGCATCGATGTAGACCGCATCCTTTGAAATCTCTCCCAAGTTGAACTTTGCCTTGAAGGCTTGAGGCGCCTGTCTTGTGTCAGTCGTTGCGCCAAAACCCCGCCGTCCATCCCTTGGGTCAGCTTAGAACCTACTCGAACTACGCTCTTCTGAAAGCCTTTGAAGCTCATTTCCTCCCTCCCGCGATGTCAAAAGGCCTCTAAAGGTTCAATAAAATGTCGCAAAAACCTTCGCCAACAATATCGCGAGGCGTCGAGAGAGTAGGGCAAAGTGGGAAGGAAGTTGGAGTATCTTCTGCGTAAAGTGTGATCTTCCGGCCTGATCTCTAGAGCCGATGTGTGATGACGAGGAGTTCCAGTGGCGGAGCAGCGTTTACGGCCAAAATCTTGGTTGGCCTCGTCGCCCTTATATACAGATACCTTCTACCTAATCGGCTGTGTAGATTTGAATATGATTCTACTCAGAAGAATAAAATCCGCGCAAGGCCGTACTGAAGTGAATCGTAATTAAATTATGCAAATCAGGGTAACTTTCATAAAGTTGGGATCCCAGTCAGCGGGCGTCATCGCAGGTGCTTAACCAATCAACAAAGGGCACTTCTCCGCTGAATGAAAGGCCGATAAACTTTCTTTGGGGTTTGCCTCTTTTCCTCTAGATATTGTACAAGATCTTATCAGATTCAACAATCATCCACACCATGTCGAATTTAGCTACTACTTCGTTGCGGCAGGCCTCGCGCCTCTGCTTGAAGCAGTCTGCTACTTCGTCTACGCTTTTGAGAAATTCCGTGGCAAGAGCAGCATCGATATCAAACCAAAATATCTCTGCCAGAGGGTATGTTTCGGAGACGAAGAAGGGCAATGCACAGGTCAATGTCGACACAGCCATTCGGGCAGACCAGAAGGCCTTTTTCAAAGAGACTGGCAAGCTACCAGAGAACCAGACTGTACCTGGAACTATGGTAAACGCGGATGCAATGATGAGTCCGATGGCAGGTATGAAGCTTATGTCCGCTTCTTCGGTATATTCATACTGACCAGGGACCAGGTGTATTGAAGCAAGCTACCATTATGGATGAAGGCCAAAGACCCATCTACCTAGATATGCAAGCCACCACACCTCTCGATCCTCGGGTGCTGGATGCGATGTTACCGTTCTACTCTGGACTTTACGGCAACCCGCACTCAAGGACGCACGCCTATGGATGGGAGACGGACAAGGCAATTGAGGAAGCTCGCGAACATATTGCTACACTTATTGGGGCGGATCCAAAGGAGATCATCTTCACGAGCGGCGCAACTGAGAGTAACAATATGAGTGTGAAGGGAGTCGCAAGGTTTTTTGGCAGATCCGGAAAGAAGAAGCACATTATCACGACACAGACTGAACACAAGTGCGTTCTGGATAGTTGTCGGCATTTACAAGATGAAGGTTTCGACGTTACATATCTTCCCGTTCAAAGTAATGGTTTAGTCAATATGGAGGAGCTTGAAGCTGCGATTCGGCCGGATACAGCTCTTGTCAGTATTATGGCCGTCAACAACGAGATCGGCGTTATTCAACCTCTCGAGGAGATAGGAAAACTTTGCAGATCCAGGAAAGTTTTCTTCCATTCGGATGGCGCCCAAGCTGTTGGCAAAATTCCAGTGGATGTCAATAAGATGAACATCGATTTGATGTCTATCTCATCACATAAGATTTATGGACCAAAAGGGATTGGGGCTTGTTATGTTCGGAGAAGGCCCAGGGTCAGACTT
>Ga0182030_10026290_pt1 | contig 10543 bp, 6 predicted proteins | sample 812S3MmetaG_FD_121299 | JGI IMG/M metagenome (GOLD analysis project Ga0182030, IMG submission 121299) | Permafrost microbial communities from Stordalen Mire, Sweden - 812S3M metaG (Illumina Assembly) | ecosystem: Environmental > Terrestrial > Soil > Wetlands > Permafrost | place: Sweden... | reverse complement strand
GGCTCGCCCGAGGGGCTTAGTCAGCAGAAAGGCCATCTAGATAGTGTTGCAGCATGATGACGGCTGCCGCGCTGTCTACATGGGACCGTTGATTCTTCGCCCTCATGCCCGCCGCGCCCAGTGAACGCTGCGCTTCGACGGTCGTGAGGCGCTCGTCGAACTGCACGACGGTGGCGTGGTGGATGCGGTCGCGGATCTTGCGGCAGAGCTCGTCCGCCTGCTCGGTGCTCTCGGTCTCGTTGCCCGCCAGGGAGACCGGGCGACCCACCACGATGAGCCCGACCGACTCGTCCTCCACCAACTGGGCGATCGTGCCCATCAGCGACTCGTCGACGTCGAGCGCCGGGCGCGGGAAGGCCATCGTCTGCTCGGTGTCGGTGATCGCGATGCCGCATCGCCGGGTGCCGGGATCGACGCCGAGTATCCGCGCCACGCCCTACAACTTCCCCGCGGCCGCCAGCACACGGTCGATGCCCTCGACGTCGCGCCCGCCCGCGAGGGCGAGGCTCGTGGAGCCGCCGCCGCCGCCGCCCACGAGCGCGGCCAACTCCTTGACCGTCTCTCGCGCGTTAAGCGACTCGTCGCTCGCGACGACGATGGCGACCTTGTCGTCCACGTTGCCCGCCAGCACCACCACACGGCGACCGCGACGCTGCAGGTCCTGGGCCAGGGTGCGCAACTGCTCGCCCGCGTAGCCGTCGACGCGCGCCACCAGCACGTCGCCGCTGTTGGCGACGTGCAGCGCCTCGGCGAAGCTCGACAGCTGGGACTGGCGCAGCGACGCGATCTCCTTGTCGATGTCGCGCTGACGCTCGACCAGGCGCTCCAGGGACGGCACCACGTCGTCAAGGGAGGTCTTGAGAAGCGTCGCCACCGTTCCGAGCGCGCCCTCCATCTCGTGGCTGCGCCGGTAGGCCGCGAGCGCGCTGACGGCCTCGATGCGCCGGGTGTTCGAACCGATCGACCCCTCGCTCACGAGCTGGACCTGGCCGATGTCGCCCAGGCGGTCGACGTGCGTGCCACCGCAGAACTCCAGGCTGTGCGACCCGGCGCGCACCACGCGCACGCGATCGCCGTACTTGTCGCCGAAGAACGCCACGGCGCCCATCGACTGCGCCTCCGCCTTGGTGGTCTGAATGGTCTCGACGGCCTCGTTGGCGACGACGTCGGTGTTGACCAACGTGAGGATCTCGTCCTCCTCCTCGGCACTCAGTCCGGCCCCGTGCGAGAAGTCGAAACGCAGCCGGTCCGGCCCCACGAACGAGCCCTGCTGGCGCACGTGGTCGCCGAGCACGGCGCGCAGCCCCGAGTGCAGCAGGTGCGTCGCGGTGTGGTTGCGGCGTGTGGACTCGCGGCGACTCGGGTCGATCGTGGCGACGGCCACCTGCCCGGGCACCACGTCGCCCGTCAGTCGCCCGCGGTGCGCGAAGAGTCCGCCGGCGACGTTCTGCGTGTCGAGGACCTCGAAGCGCCCGGTCTCGGTGACGATGGCGCCCGTGTCGCCCACCTGGCCGCCGGACTCGGCATAGAACGGCGTGGAATCGAGGAAGAGCTCGCTCGTGCCGTCCTCACCCTTGAGCAGCGCCAGGACGGTCGTCTCGATGCTGTAGCGCGTGATGTCGCGGCCCACGAACTCGGTCGCCCCGTGTCGCTCGACGAGGTCGCGGTAGTGGGCGTCGTCGGCGAGGTTGAGCGCCTTGGCCGACGATCGGGCGCGGTCGCGCTGATCCTTCATGGCCGCGTCGAACGTGACGCGGTCCACGCTCAACCCCGACTCGCCCACGATCTCCTCGGTCAGCTCGATCGGGAAGCCGTGCGTGTCGTGCAACTTAAAGGCCACGTCGCCGGGAAAGACGTCTTGCCCGCTCGTCGTGACCTCCGCCCGCGCGCTCTCGAGCAGCGACAGCCCCGTGCGCAGGGTGCGCGCGAAGCCGGCTTCCTCGCGTTCGAGCACCGACACGATGAGGTCGCGGTCCTTCACCAGCACGGGATAGGCCCCGCCCATCTTCTCGATCGTGGCGTCCACCAGCGACGCCGCCAGGGGAGCCTCGGAACCGGCCCGACGGGCCGCCAGTATCGCGCGGCGGATGATGCGCCGCAGCACGTACCCGCGCCCCTCGTTGGCCGGCAGGACCCCGTCGGACACGAGCATGGTCATGGCGCGTCCGTGCTCGGCGATGCGACGGATGGCGACGTCGGTCTCGTCGTCGTGCCCGAGCGCAACGTTGAGCGCGCGCGACGCGGTCTCGAGCAGCGGCGCGAAGAGGTCGGTGAAGAAGACCGACTCCACGCCGTTGAGTATCGACAGCGTGCGCTCGAAGCCCGAGCCGGTGTCGATGTTCTTCTTGGGCAGTTCGGTCATCGTGCCGCCCGGTCCCTTCTCGAACTGCATGAACACGAGGTTCCAGAACTCCATGTAGCGGTCCTCGCCGCCGAAGGCCGGTCCGCCCTCCTCGCCGAAGGCCGGTCCCTTGTCGAAGAAGATCTCCGAGCACGGGCCGCACGGTCCGGTGTCGCCCATGCCCCAGAAGTTGTCCTCGTCGAGGCGCTGGATCCGCTCGGGACGAACGCCGATCACGTCGCGCCAGAGCTCTTCGGCCTGGTCATCGCTGGTGTGCACCGTCACCCACAGCTGCTCGGGGTCGAGCCCGAACCCCTCGGTGACCAGCCCCCAGGCGTACTTGATGGCGCCCTCCTTGAAGTAGTCGCCGAAGGAGAAGTTGCCCATCATCTCGAAGAAGGTGAGGTGGCGAAGCGTCGTGCCGATGATGTCGATGTCCGCGGCCCGGAAGCACTTCTGTATCGAGACGGCGCGCTTGTAGGGCGCGACCTCCTCTTCCGTGAAGTAGGGCTTGAAGGGCACCATGCCCGCGACGGTGAAGAGCAGCGACGGGTCGTGGGGAATGAGGCTCGCCGACGGGACGAGGGTGTGTCCGTTTTCGACGAAGTAGTTCTGAAAAATCGATCGGAGTTGAGCCGCTTCCACCGTTTTACTCTACCGTTGGGCCTTCGCTCCCCGGGTCCGACGCGCCAGCTCTCATGGCCCGCCAACGCTGCACGACGTCGCTCTCGCGGCCGAAGTTGGAGGGATCGAAGAACTGCGAACCGACCAGAGAATCGGGCAGGTACTGCTGGTCAACCCAACCGCCCGCGAAGTCGTGGGGGTAGTCGTAGCTGCGCCCGAAGCCCATCTCGCCCGCGCCGCGGTAGTGCGCGTCGCGCAGGTGATCGGGCACGTCGGCCTGTCCCCCCGCCTGCACCGCGCGGGTGACGGCCCCGAGGGCCCGGGTGACCGAATTGCTCTTGGGGGCCAACGCGAGCGTGAGCGTCGCGTGCGCGAGCGTGAGGCGCGCCTCGGGCAGTCCCACGAACTCAACCGCCCTCGCGGCCGCCTCGGCGACGAGCAGGGCCGTGGGGTCGGCCAGGCCCACGTCCTCGCTCGCCAGGATGACCAGACGTCGGGCGAGGAACCGGGCACTCTCGCCGCTCTCGAGCAGCGTCACGAGCCAGTAGAGCGCGGCGTCGGGGTCCGAACCGCGCACCGACTTGATCAGGGCGCTCACCTGGTCGTAGTGCGTGTCGCGCGACTGGTGGTAGAGGCGCCCGTCGCGGGCCTGGGCGACGTGGGTCACCTCGACGATCGCGTCGTCCTCGCCCTGCGCGTGCGCCAGGATGATGGCCGTGTCGAGTGTCGTGAGGGCCGCGCGCGCGTCCCCGTCGGCCGAGGACGTGATCGCCTCCATTGCTTCGGCGCTGACCGTCGCGCCACGAAGCGCCATGCCGCGGCGCACCAGCTCGGTCAGGTCGGCGTTCGAGAGCGTGTGCAGGCGCCACAGGGTGGAGCGACTCATCAGCGCGGCGTTCACCTCGAAGTAGGGGTTCTCGGTGGTCGCGCCGATCAGCACGATCTCGCCCGTCTCGGTCGCCGGCAGCAGCAGGTCCTGCTGGGCCTTGTTGAAGCGGTGCACCTCGTCGATGAACAGCACCGTGTGCTGGCCGCGCTCGCCCATCAGCTGGCGCGCCCGCGCGAGGGCCTCGCGCACGTCCTTCACGCCTCCGCTCACCGCCGACAGGCTCTCGGTCGCGTAGCCGGCCGAACTGGCGAGGATGCGCGCCAGGGTCGTCTTGCCGGTCCCCGCCGGTCCCCACAGGATCATCGAGGTCAGCCGCTTGGCGTCGACGAAGCGCCGCAGTGGTGCCTCGGGTCCCACCAGGTGGTCCTGTCCCACGATCTCGTCCAGGGTGCGGGGTCGTAGCAGTTCGGCGAGCGGCGCGGCCTGCTTCAGGCGTTGCGCCACGGCGTCATCGAACAGTGACGTGGTTCACGAACCTTTGGTCGTGGTCTTAAGGTGCAGGTCGCGGATCTGACGCGCCGAGATGGACTTGGGGGCGCCGGTCATGAGGTCGGCGCCCGACTGGGTCTTGGGGAACGCGATGACCTCGCGGATGTTCTCCTCGTTCGCGAAGATCGCCACCAGCCGGTCGATGCCGAACGCGAAGCCGGCGTGCGGCGGCGCGCCGTACCTGAAGGCCCCGAGCAGGAAGCCGAAGCGGCTCTGCGCCTCCTCGTCGCTGATGCCGAGCGCGCTGAAGACCCGCGACTGGATGTCGGCGCGGTGGATTCGCACCGAGCCGCTGCCCAGTTCCCAGCCGTTGAGCACGAGGTCGTAGGCCTGGCTGCGGACCTTGAGGGGCTCGCTCGCCAGCAGGTCGAGGTAGTCGGGGTGGGGCATGGTGAAGGGGTGGTGCGCGGCTTGAAGGTTGCCGTCCTCGTCGACGCCCTCGAACATCGGGAACTCGGTGACCCACACGTAGTGGTGGGGTCCCTCGCCCACGGGCCGCGAACCGAGGATGACCCGCAGCGCTCCGAGCACCCGGCACGACGCCACGTACTCGTCGGCCACGCACAAGATGATGTCGCCGACCTGCGCCCCGTCGACGTTGCTGATCGCCGCCGCCTCGTCGTCGCTCAGGAACCGAGCCAGCGGCGAGTCGAGGCCCTCTGCGGTGACCCTGAACCACGCGAGGCCCTTGGCGCCGAGCTCCTTGGCGGTGTCGGTCAGCTGGTCGAGTCGGCTGCGCGACATCTGCGCGCCGCCTTCGACGCGCAATGCCTTGACGGTCGGGGCCGCGAAGGCTTTCACCTGGGTCTCGGCGAACACGTGGGAGAGGTCGCACAACGTCATGGCGAATCGAAGGTCGGGCTTGTCGGTGCCGTAGCGGTCGAGCGCCTCGGCCCAGGTCATCGAGTCGATGGCGAGCGGGCGCACGCCCGTCGCCGCCTGCGCCGCGTCGAGCACCGCGCGCGAGACGAAGCCCATGACGTCGTCCTGGGTGACGAAGCTCGCCTCCATGTCCAGTTGGGTGAACTCGAACTGGCGGTCCGCGCGCAGGTCCTCGTCGCGCATGCAGCGAGCGATCTGGTAATAGCGATCGAACCCGCCGACCATCAGGAGCTGCTTGGCGATCTGGGGGCTCTGGGGCAGCACGTAGAACTCGCCGGGGTGCAGGCGCGAGGGAACGACAAACTCGCGGGCCCCCTCGGGCGTGGGAGCCCACAGCAGCGGCGTCTCGACCTCGCAGAAGCCCTGCTCGTCCATCGCGGCGCGCAGGGCGCGGTTGACGACCGCGCGCAGGCGCAGGTTGCGCTGCATCGTGTCGCGGCGCAGGTCCAAAAAGCGGTAGCGCAGACGCACCTGCTCGTCGATGTCGATGCGGTCATCGAGCTGGAAGGGCGGCGCCTCCGCGACGGCGAGGATCTCCACCGTGCAGTCGGTCAGCTCGACCTCGCCGGTCGCCAGGTTCTCGTTGACCGTGCCCTCGGGCCGGTTGGTCACCGTGCCCGTCACGCGCACCACGTACTCGCCGCGCGCGTCGACCGAGCCGTCGACCACGACCTGGATAATGCCCGAGCGGTCGCGCACGTCGAGGAAGGCCAGGTGCTCGCCGTGCTCGCGGCGCTTGGCCACCCAGCCGCAGATCGTCACCGTCGAGCCCACGAGTGAGGTGCCCACCGACGCGCACAACAGGTCGCGCAGGCTCGTGGCTTCAAAATCCTTGGGCATGGTCACGTCACTTCTTCAGTAGGTCGGCGAGTACGTCAACGACGTCGCCGAGAGCGACGCTTCGCTGGCTTCGCTCGTCGTCGCTCGTTCGTAGGTCCCTAATCGTAACCTGACCGGCGGCGTGTTCCTTGGGCCCCACCAGCAGTGCGAAGCGGGCCCCGGACTTGTCCGCCACCTTCATCTGCGCCTTCATCGAGCGCTCGTCGTAGGCGCGGCCCGTCGCGAAGCCGGCGCCGCGCAGCCGGTCCACGAGCACCGTCGCGGCGTCGTGGCCGCTCGTGTCCACGACGAACAGGTCGGGCGTGCGCTTGAGCAGCGCCCCGGTGACCCCTTCGGCGGCGCGGGTCAGGAGCAGCCGCTCGATGCCGCTGCCGAAACCGATGCCGCTCACGGGCTTGCCACCCAGCTGCTCGGACAGCTTGTCGTAACGTCCGCCACCGCCGATGGCGTTCTGGGCCCCGTCGAGGGCCTGGGCCGTGATCTCGAAGGTCGTGCGCGCGTAGTAGTCGAAGCCCCTCACGAGACGCGGCTCGAGTCTCGAGTCGATGCCGAGCGACGCGAGACCGGCCAGGACCTTGTCGAAGTGCGTGCGGCAGTCGTCGCAGATGTGATCGATGAGCATCGGTCCCGCGGCGGTGACGCGGATGCACTCTTCGGTCTTGCAGTCGAGCACCCGCAACGGGTTGTCGCTCCACGATTTTTGGTGCTCGTCGCAGAGCTCTTCGACGTGCTGGCCCAGGTACGTTCGCAGCAGCGCCACGTAGGCGCCGCGGCACTCGTCGTGGCCCATCGAGTTGACGAGCAGCGTGATGCGCTTAAGGCCGATGGCCCGGTAGAAGTGCCAGGCCAGCGAGATCACCTCGACGTCGACGGCCGGATCGTCGGTGCCCAACACCTCGACGTCCAGCTGGTGGTGCTGGCGATAGCGCCCCGCCTGGGGACGCTCGTAGCGGAAGATCTGCCCCAACCACCAGACCTTCCACGGCGTCGTCGGCTGGTGCTGGACGAAGGCGCGCACGACCGAGGCCGTCGCCTCGGGGCGCAGCGCGTAGGTGCGCTCACCGCGGTCCCTAAAGACGTACATCTCCTTCTTCGCGATCTCGCTGTTCTCGCCGATGCCGCGATTGAACACCCCGACGTCCTCGAAGACCGGCGAGACGAGCAGCGAGAAGCCGTAGCGGTAGGCGAGGTCGGCGAAGGTGGCGACGAGCCCCTCCCACAGCGCCGACTCGGGAGCCAGCACGTCGTGGGTCCCCACGGGCGCCTGGAAGGGCGTGATCGGCTCCACTAGGACTTGTTCTGTCCGGGGAGCTGACGGAAGGCGTCAAAGACCCCGTCCACCCCCTTCAGGGCCGCGAGCAGGCTGCTCAGGTGCGCCGGATCGGCCAGCTCCACGTCGAAGATCATGCGCACGATGCGCGAACCCGAGGTCGTCGAGCTGCTCGAGATGATGTTGAGGTGGTACTCGGCCACGACCTTGGACACGTCGAGCAGCAGCCGCGAGCGGTCGAAGGCCATGATCTCTAAGACCGCGCGGTACTGACCACCGCTGGTGCCGTCCCATTCGACGTCGATGATCCGCTCGCCGAGGCGCTGGGCCAGCGCCACCGCGTTGGAGCAGTCGTCGCGGTGGATCGACACGCCCCGTCCCTGGGTGATGAAGCCCATGATGGCGTCGCCGGGCACCGGCGAGCAGCACCTCGCCAGGTGGATCATGACGTCGTCGAGCCCCTCGACGTAGACGCCGGCCGAACGCCGCTCGGTGCGGCTCGTGCGCGGCATCTTGGTCACGGTGGTGGGCAGCTGCTCGGCCTCTCCCCCGTGCAGTTCGCGGTCGAGTCGCTGCACGACGGCCATGGCCGAGATCTGGCCGGCGTCGATGGCGATGAACAGGGCGTCGAGGTCCTCCAGGTTGAGCGCGGCCACGACCGCCGCCAGGGCGCTCGACGAGAGCGTCGTCGCGATCGGCAGTCCCTCGCGGCGCAACGCCTTGATCAGCTCCTCGCGACCGCCCTCCATGGCGTCCTCGCGGCGCTCTCGCTGGAACCACTGGCGGATCTTGGACTTGGCGCGCGACGACTTGACGAGCGCCAGCCAGTCGCGCGAGGGTCCGGCGGAGGCGTTCTTGCTCGTCACGACCTCGACGACGTCGGCCGAGTGCAGGGTCGTGTCGAGGGGCACCAGGCGGCCGTTGACCTTGGCGCCCACGCAGTGGTGTCCGACCTCGGTGTGCACGGCGTAGGCGAAGTCGATGGGGGTCGCGCCCTCGATCAGGGCGATGACGCGGCCCTTGGGCGTGAACACGTACACCTCGTCGTGGCCGAGGTCCAGCTTCAGGGCCTCGAGGAAGGCGATCGGGTCGTGCTCCTCCTCGCCCACGTCCGCCAGGCGCTGCATCCACGCGATGTCCTTGTTGGAGGCGCCCTCCTTGTAGCCCCAGTGCGCGGCGATGCCGAACTCGGCGCGCCGGTGCATCTCCTGGGTGCGCACCTGGACCTCGACACCCTTGCCGCGCGGTCCGATCACGGTGGTGTGCAGCGACTGGTACAGGTTGAACTTGGGCGAATTGATGTAGTCCTTGAAGCGGCCCGACACCGGCGACCAGAGCGCGTGGATGGCGCCCAGCACCGCCCAGCAGTCGCGGTCCTCCTCGACCACCACGCGCAGGCCCACCAGGTCGAAGATCTCGTCGAACTCCTTGCCGCCCACGACCATCTTCTCGTAGATGCTCCAGAAGTGCTTCGGTCGCCCCCTGACGTCGGCCTTGATGCCGAAGCTCTCGAGCTTGGCGCTGAGCAGGTCCATCACCTCGCCCAGGTAGGCCTCGCGCTCGGGGGCGCGCGCCGCGACCATCTGCTCGATCTCGGCGTAGCGCTTCGGGTGCAGGGTCGCGAAGCTCAGGTCCTCCAGCTGCCACTTGACCTGCTGGACCCCAAGACGGTGCGCCAGGGGTGCGTAGACGTCGAGGGTCTCCTGGGCAATGGCGCGCTGGCGCGCCATTGGCATCACCGAGATGGTGCGCATGTTGTGCAGGCGGTCGGCCAGCTTGATCAGCAGGACCCGCCAGTCGTGGGCCATGGCGATGAACATCTTGCGGATGGTGGCGGCCTGCTGGGCCTCCTTGGAGTCGAACTCGAGGCGGTCGAGCTTGGTGACGCCGTCGACGACCGCGGCCACCTGCTCGCCGAACTCCTTGGCCAGCCACTTGGTGGTCACGCCGGTGTCCTCCACGGCGTCGTGCAGCAGGGCGGCGGCGATGGTCGGCTCGTCGAGCCCCAGGTCGGCCACGATGCCCGCGACGGCGATGGGATGCGTGACGTAGGGCTCGCCCGTGCGGCGAAGCTGCCCCTCGTGGGCGTTGATGGCCGCGAGGCCCGCGCGACGGATGAGATCGGCGTCGCCGTGCTCGTGGTGCTCGCGGAAACGCGCGATGAGGCGCTCGACCGAACTCGTCAGTTCACTGTCGGCGGAAGACCGCGATGTGAGGCTCACCATGGAGCCAGCCTAATGGGGCGTTAGCGGCGCTTTGGCTTACGGGGCCGCGCGATGACCCCCCGCGAGGATGAGGTCTGCGTGCTCTTCACGGCCCGCTGGGCTCCCTCGGCGCCGAGTCGCGCCGCCGCCGCCGGAGTGAGCATGCGGTGGGTCGCGTCGGTCCTCGACGCGACGCGCAACGCCAGCTCCTTGAAGCGCGGCTCGCGTTCCTTCAGGATCGCGAGCAGGGGGCTGGCGATGAAGATCGACGAGTACGCACCGCTCAACAGGCCGACGCTCAACGCGAGCCCGTAGCTCTGCAGGGTCGTCGCGCCGAGCACGTACGCCCCGACGATCAACACCGAGAAGACCGGCAGGATCGCGACCAGCGAAGTGTTGATGGACCGGGCCAGCGTCTGGTTCATCGAGAGGTTGACCATCTCGCTGTAGTTGAGGTCGCCCGACTTGAGCACGCCCCCCGTGTTGTCACGCACGCGGTCGAAGACGACAACCGTGTCGTACAGCGAGTAACCGAGGATAGTCAGGATCGCGATCACCGTATCGGGCGTGATCTGCAGCCCGAAGAGCGAATAGACCCCGATCGTGACGAGCAGGTCGTGCAACATCGCGATGAACGCGGCGGCGGCCATCTTGGGTTCGAAGCGCACGCTGATGTAGCCCACCACGGCGATGAAGAAGATGATGAGCGCCTCGAGCGCCCGATTGGTGATCTCACCGCCCCAGGTCGGTCCGACGCTGGAGGACGAGACCTGGTTGACCCCGATGCCCCCGACGTTGGCCATCGCGGCGGCCACCTTGTCGGTGATCGCCGTCTGCTGGGCCTGGGAGTACGAGTTGAGGTCGGCCGTCACCTCGTAGGTGTCGCTGCCGAGCTTCTCCACCGAGGGCTGGGTAAGCCCGGCCTTGGTGACCGCCGACGTCACCGCGCTGATCGACGTGTGGGGCACGTTCACCATCTCCCATGAGCTGCCGCCCTTGAAGTC
>Ga0182030_10026289_pt1 | contig 10543 bp, 11 predicted proteins | sample 812S3MmetaG_FD_121299 | JGI IMG/M metagenome (GOLD analysis project Ga0182030, IMG submission 121299) | Permafrost microbial communities from Stordalen Mire, Sweden - 812S3M metaG (Illumina Assembly) | ecosystem: Environmental > Terrestrial > Soil > Wetlands > Permafrost | place: Sweden... | reverse complement strand
TATGTAAGTTGGGCCAAGGAACGGCTTGATGAAATGGAAGCCGTACTGACATCGCTTGAAAGCAGGATTGGCGAGGTTCAGGCCGATGCCCGCGACAAGGCCAACAGGGCACTCGCTGATCTTCACAAAGGTCGTGATAGTTTCCGGGATACCGTCAAGAAGCAGGCGGAGGCCAACGAGGCTGCGTGGATGAGCGCCAAGGCAAAGCTTGAGCCGGAGTGGAATACGTTCGAGGCCGAGGTCAAGAAATACGTCGAGAACTTCACAAAGCAGGTCGAGCAGCAGCGGGCGACATTCAAACTTCAGTCGGCGGCCCAACTGAAGGCGTGGCGCGAAGCCGCCGATAAGCTTGCCGGCGATACCAAGCAATTCGCCACCGGGCGTCAGGCCGAAATCGATACCGCCGTGAAGCGCATGCAGGCCGACGCCACTGTAGCGGAGGAAAAACTCCAGAAGCAGATGGAGCAGATGGGGGCACAGTCATGGTCCGCGCTGATGGCGGTCTTGACGGAAACCCGCGCTGCGTTCGATCGTGCCAACCAGGCAGCGCGCGACGCGCTCAAGCGAGCTGCCTGATCCAGACACTCTCTCGGTCGGAGAAGCCGCCGGGAGGCGGCTTCTTCTGGGAGATGCGACGCTTGAAAACGGCCGCAGCAGAGGAGCAGCCGCGATGAGACGCATGGATACGGCCTTCCGGGATGGGCAATTAAGCGATCCGAAAACCGGCGTCGGCAACGGGCCACGCGTCAGCTTTTGGATCAGGGAGTTACCGTTCAGCCTTATGTTGATCCTGACTTTGCTCGGCGTTGCCTATACCAGTCTGTTGAAACAACCGATCATGGGCTATTGGGAGCTTTTGGCGCCGGCGATCGGGCTGGTCTGTGTTGGCTCCGGATGGTCCGGCGCCTACGATAAAAAAGCGCGAATGCAATTAATAGGCACGCAGGCGCTGCATTGGGCCGCGTTCCTGCTCGTGATGAATATGGTCCTGTTGCCTAGCGTCCAGACTGTACTCAATGCCAATGCGACCGGGCTCGCCGTTCTCATGTTATTGGCGCTCGGCACCTTTACCGCAGGTGTTCATATCCTTTCCTGGCAGATATGTCTTCTCGGGATCATCATGGCGCTCTGCGTTCCGGCGGCGGCGTGGATCGAAGCTTCGGCTCTGATTGTCGCGTTGATTTCGATAGCGGCACTCGCAATCGGCGTTGTGCTCTGGTGGCACTGGCACGAGAGCCGCGCCCAAAAAACCTGAAGCGAACGGGCCCTGCTGTGCGGTGAGGGCTTCGCCGAATCCACCACCCATGTTTCCAAATCCGCCCGGGCTGCTGCGCCTAGAACCCTGTTCTGACGGCCTGCGGCAGGATAACGCTGCTCGGGGGCGTCCTTCGCCAAGAGCCTGCATAACGGACCCGCAAGGCGCGTGCCGGTGGTCAGATTCGAAATGGCTTTCCGCACCGCCTGGCCGTCAGCGCCTGTCCCAGGACCCGCGCCATGGCCTGGGAGGGGCCGGCTCGAAGCGCGAAGGTCCGGTCTGAAAGGTCGGTGACAAAGTAGAACCGGTGTGCCAATTTTGTGTCGGTTGGCACGCGCCTTCTTGGTCTGCTCTATTCAAAATGGCTGAAATGGTCGAAACCGACGATCGAGCGAAAACGCCGATTATGCTGGATTTTCAGGGCTTTTGCGAGAGAATGGATGGTGCTGCCAGACAGGATTGAACTGTCGACCTCTCCATTACCAATGGAGTGCTCTACCACTGAGCTACGGCAGCATGCCCGCCCCGAGAATCGGCCAAAAAGGCCCCGACAAGGCGCGCCGATCCTTGCCACAAGGCCCCCACCGGCGCAAGCGCGAGCCGGTGGCGATGCCACCAAAAGCGCTACAATGAACCTTGCGCGCCCGCGGCCTGCTTCAGCAGGCTCAGTTGCGGGCCGATCCGGTTCCCCATTTCCTCGCCCAGTGCCGCCAGCGCCTTGATCGGCCGGACCATGACCTCGAATTCGATCATTTCGCCGGCCTCGCCGAACTTGATGAGATCAACGCCTTTGAGCTGCCATTTGCCGATATTGGCGCTAAATTCCAGCGCGGCGTCGTGCGAGCCGCCGACGAACGTCCGGTGATAGCGAAAATTCTCGAAAATCTGCACCACCGTCGTCAGTACCAGCAGGGTCGCCGGCCGCCCGGGAATCGGCGATTGCACGAATGGCGAGCGAAACACAATATGTTCCGATAGCAGGGACTGCAGTAGCTCGTGATCGCCCGACGCCACAAAGCGATGCCAGCCGTCGAGGGTTCGCTGCGGCAGGGATGCCAGGGTCAGATTTTCGTCCATCGGCTTGGTCTCCGACTGATATGACACTCTTCCGCGAACGCATTCGAACGGGTCGACAATGAAGGATGGCAAGGATAAGCGCGAGGGGCAATCGGCAAGGCCCGCGAGGGATCTGCGCCAGGATCGGCTGAAACTGGCGTTGCGCGAAAACCTCAAGCGACGAAAATCGCAAGCCAGGGGGCGAGACGATTTCACGACCGCGTCTTCTGCTTCTGATGACATCGCATCGCATGAAGGCAGCGAGGAAGACCCGGGCAAATAGCCGGTTGGCTCGCCGCGGAATATCCCCGATCATTTGGATTTCTTGAGGGAAGAAAGTTGGAAATGGCGGCAGAGACCCCGGCGCAGAGCAAGGCAGATGAGAGCGCCGCGACAGCGTCGGCGTTTCCGCGCCATGAGCAAACCTTCCCGGTACTGACCGCGCACGAGATCGCGCGCATGCGCCGATTCGGCGAGCTACGCCATTACAAGGATGGTGAAAGGCTGTTCGAGACCGGCAAACCGGGACCGGGAATGTTCGTGCTGCTGGCCGGCCATGTCGCAATTACCCAGCGTGACGGCCTCGGCCACGTCACGCCGGTGATCGATCAGGGGCCAGGTCAATTTCTGGCCGAAATCGGCCAGCTCTCGGGCCAGGTCGCGCTGGTCGACGGCCATGCCGAGGGCGATGTCGAAACGCTGCTGATTCCGCCGGAGCGGCTGCGCGCGCTCCTGGTGGCGGAAGCCGATCTCGGTGAGCGCATCATGCGCGCTTTGATCCTGCGCCGGGTCAGCCTGATTCGGGGCGGCGCCGGCGGCCCGGTGCTGATCGGACCCTCGAATTCGCGCGGCGTGATTCGCCTGCAGGGATTTCTCACCCGCAACGGTCATCCGCATCATCTGCTCGATCCGGCCAGCGACCACGATGCCAACGAACTGATTGCGCGCTATTCGCCGTCGCCGACCGACTGGCCGCTGGTGGTGGCCATCGACGGTACCGTGCTGCGCAACCCAAGCGAATCCGAACTGGCGCGCGCCATGGGCATGGTCCGCGCCGTCGCCAAGGACAAGGTCTACGACGTCGCCGTCGTCGGCAGCGGTCCGGCGGGGTTGTCGACCGCGGTCTATGCGGCGTCCGAAGGGCTCAGCGTCGCGGTGTGCGACGCCCGCGCGTTCGGAGGACAGGCCGGCGCCAGCGCGCGCATCGAGAATTATTTGGGCTTTCCGACCGGAATTTCCGGGCTGGCGCTGACCGCGCGCGCCTTCAACCAGGCGCAGAAATTCGGCGCCGAGATCATGATTCCGGTGACGGTGAGGTCGCTCGATTGCTCGCGCGACGACGGCGCGTTCGGCCTCAAGCTCGAGGATGGGGACGTGCTGCGCGCGCGGTCGATCGTGGTCGCGAGCGGTGCGCGCTATCGACGCCCCGAGATTGAAAACCTCGTCGATTTCGAGGGCCGCGGGGTCTGGTACTGGGCGTCGCCGATCGAGGCGCGGCTGTGCGCCGAACAGGAAGTCGTGCTGGTCGGCGGCGGCAATTCCGCCGGGCAGGCCGCGGTGTTTCTGTCGGACCACGCCCGCAAGGTTCACATGGTGATCCGCGGCGGCGGTCTCGGCGCCAGCATGTCGCGCTACCTGATCGAGCGCATCGAGGCCGCGCCGAATATCGAACTGGTGTTCAACACCGAAGTGGTCGCACTCGAAGGCACCGAAGACGCATCGCTGGAGCGGGTGCGCTGGCGCAGCCGGCTGTCCGGCGAGGACAGCACCACCGACATCCGCAATCTGTTCCTGTTCGTCGGCGCCGATCCTGCCACCGGCTGGCTCGAGGGCTGCGGCGTCATGGTCGATCGCGGCGGCTTCGTGGTGACCGGCGCGCAGTGCAAGAAGAACCAAGGGCAGTTGGTCTCGGCGCTGGAAACCTCGGTGCCGGGCGTGTTCGCCGTCGGCGACGTTCGTTCGGGATCGGTCAAGCGGGTCGGCGGCGCGATCGGCGAGGGCGCGCAGGTGGTCGCGGCGCTGCACGATTTTCTCGGCGACACCGCAAAGCCGGCGCTTTGAGCGATGCGGCGATCGTTGCACGCGTGAACTGTTCCGCGCGGGGCGGCGCATAGAACGATTACCCCGGTGTCTTTGGTATCCCGATGCCTTTGGCGACGCCGATGCCGCCGATTCCTAGCCGCGCGTTCCTCTTATCTTGTTGATCACCATCGAATGCAATCTGGGATTCTTGTCGATATTCATGTGACCGACATTGGCATCCTGGACGTAGTAATTCGTGAGTTCGCCATGGAAACCCGGACCGCGCGTGACTTTGGCCTCTGCGCTCTTGTAGAGGTTCAGGACGCGAGCCACGTTCGCGCTCGCCGCATGGGAATAAGTTCCGTCGAACGGAATGATCAAGGCAACAGGCACGCCCATTTCACCGAGATATTGTCCCATGTCCATCACGGCGTCGGCGCCGAACGAATGACCGACAAGCACGATAGGTCCACGATGCCCGGCTTTGTAATTAGCCGCAATTTCACGCGCAACCGCTTGCCACTCGGCATAACTACCCACGGTGGCGGAAATGCCGACCCCATGGAGTTCAGCGGCAAGGCTGTCCATGCCCAGGGAAAACACGTTCAGGAAGCCGCGTATCAAATAGACTTGCGGTGCGGACCCCGTGGCCGCTTGGCTAACCGCACTGAAGCAGCTGCCGACGCTGATCAGCGCGGTGGTCATCACCGCGACGAAAAAACCCCTTCTAAACATGATGAAAATTCCTGGGAAAGACCTGAGCGGAAAGACCTGGGTGAATAGACCTGCGTAGAAAGACCTGCGTAGAAGCCCTGGGCGGAAGCGGACTGTCTAATTGTAGCAATAGCAGGCGCGCGGGTTCGGGCAACACGGATCGTTCGCGAGACAATGTCGAGGGGCCTGATTCCGAACGGATGTCGCGGATTTGTCACAGGCCCATGCCGCCAGATTTTCTGAGCGCCCGCTCTGCGCCGGGGGCAGGGCATCTCCGATAGCCCGCGGCTGCGGATGATGATCGTGGCGGGCGTCGAGCCCGCTTAACGGCGCTGGACAGGTCCGTGGGGTCCATTCGGCACCCATTGCCGGTTTTGTGAACAGCCGCAAACTTGCTAGGCTTCGGCGTGATTTCTGAACGATGTGACATTGGAGTTGAGGAGAAATGATCGGGCGGCGACATGTCTTTCATATCGGCGGGTATGATCCGATAGATCCCGAAAGGCAGTTCGAACGGTTTCGCCTGTCGCTTTCGAGCTTCGAGCGAACCTGGAACGTTTCGTCGCAAACTTCGGCGATAACGGATACGTCGGAAGTGAGCGCTTGCTGGGACGCGGAGGCCTGGGGGCCGAACTGGAAGACCCGGATTACTTTCGAAATGCTCCGGTGGGATGATCTCATTGTGCGTGATTCCGAGCGAGGAATGTTGTCGCGTCTCGGTCAGTCTGTGCTCTCGTTATTTGACTTTGCCGTAACCGGGACGTTGTTCCGGTACGTTTACGCAAACTGGAAATACGCGGTTTTTTTCCTCTTTCCGTATTTCTATGTCGCGCTGTTCGGGCTTGGCGGCGCAGCGATCGCCTATGCCGTGATCCGGCTGGCGGGTTTGACCGGTGCGTACGCGGCGATATCCGGCATTTGCATCGCGGCGGCGATTTTCTTGGGCATGATGTACTGGCTCGGCCCGCGCCGCAGGATCAATCACGTTCTGGATGACGCGATTTTTTCCCGACAGTTTCTCTACGGTCAGAGGCCGGAACTGGAGAAGAGAATCGACGATTTCGCCAGCAAGATTATTGAACGGGCCCGCAAAGCCGATGTTGATGAAATTCTGGTTGTCGGTCATTCGCTCGGCGCGGCACTGACGTTGGCAGCGGTCGCGCGCGCCTTGAAACGAGATCCGCAGCTCGCGAAACATGGCCCGACATTGTGCGTTCTCACCGTGGGTGCCACGATTCCAAAATTCTCCCTGCATCCGAAAGGCGATCGGATTCGGCAGGCGACGCAAATCGTTGCCGGTGAGTTGTCCATTCAGTGGGCGGAATACCAGGCTCGCGACGACGTGGTCAGTTTCTACCGGTTCGACCCGGTGACCCTCAGGCGGGTGGGCCGCGACGGCTCGGATGGGCGGCCGAATATCCGCCGCGTCCAGATACACTCAATGATGGATCCTGCATCCTTCAAACGTCACCGATTCAATTACATGCGGATGCACTATCAGTTCCTGATGGGCAATGACCGGCGCGCGCCTTACGATTACTGCATGATTATTTGCGGTCCGCTCGACTTCGATGACATCACCGCGCCCCTGGGGGGCGTCGATCGGTTTCAGGCCGATGGTTCGGTTATAGACGGGCTAACTGCCCTGAAATCGACCGCTGCATCGTTGGAGCCCCGGAGGGGGGCGCCAAGCGGAGTTTAATTGGCCGGGGCGATGAGGCGGCGAGGATGACTTTCGGTCCGTCTGATCGGGGAGCCGCGCAATTCATTTGGGCGCGTGTTGGCGAAGATCGCACGCGCCAGCGCTCGCCCGATGCAATCGTAACCTTCCGCCGAGTTATGCAATCCGTCAAAGGACACAAGCGCGCCCTGCGATACACCGGCGTCAACGGAATTGCGCATCAGTGCGAATCGGGAAAACAGGCCGACGTTTTCCTGCTGCGCCACTTCGCTGACAATGGTCTGCATTTTGGAATAGTAGGAAGACGCCAGCACCATCGGCGAGAATTGCAGGTCCATCAGAATCACATCGGCGCCATTTGCCTTTAGCGCGCGGACGCCCTGAACAACCTTGTTGCCGAGTTGGTCGTCGGGTTGACCGCCCCAGGCAACGTCATTTGTGCCCAACTGCCACACAACGAGTTCCGGTCGGAAGGAAAACACGTCGCGTTCGAAGCGCGCCAGGTTGTCCGGAATCGTGTCGCCGACACGACCGCTGTTGACAACGTCAATCCTAGCGTTCGGTTGCAGTCTCAGCAGCTCTCGTCGCATGACCTCGGGATATGTGGCATCCGGGCTAAGGACCCAGAGCCCCACCGTCGACGAAGAGCCGATTGCAACAATCCTGAGCGGCTCGCCGGATTTCAAACGAGCCTCCGCATGGGGCAATCGTGTTCCGAGCGACAGGTTCGAATTTGCCGCGAGGCAGCTTTCGGCGGTGGAGGTGTCAGTCGCGAATTGAGCGCGGGCCCTCTCCGGGGAACTGCCAAATATGGCCGCGCCAATGCAGGCTATTCTCACGGCCTGCCATGCGTTATCCTCGATGGGCCGCCAACGGCCGGAGAAAAAACTCGGAATGCGGTCGCTCGACTCGCCTCGGTCCCTGTTTATGAACATTGTCTTATGAACATTGTCTTATGAACATTGTCTTATGGACATTGTCGCTGGACGCCCGCCGTCGATTTCTGCAATGAGGAGCTCGTCGGCCGATGGATGCTCGCATCGCTCTGCTAGTCCTAACATGTCGCGACTGCGTCGACGAGCAAAATGGACCGTGATGGCCAGTAGTCCGAACGAGCACCTTGATGAGATCAGCCTCTCAATTATTCGTCGGGACCATGAAATCGATGTCAGCGCCAACAACGAAAGCGCATCGCGCGGTTATCCTATGTTGATCCGCGGACAGGTTTCCGCCGCGCGTAACACCCCGGCCATGCAGGGTGCTATTTGGATGGTCGGCGATGACAGCGCGTTTGAACCGGCACGGCGAACTGGCCCGCGATGACGCCCGGTTTCTGCAAATTCGCGTTCGTCATGCTGGCCATCGGCTGGTATCTCATCCGCTACAAATACGCGAGGCGTTCAAATCGCACGCCGGTTCTGCGCAGCGCCCGAGGTCCTCGCGAAACCGCGCTGTTGGCAATATCGCTGACCGGCCTTGGCGTGATCCCTCTCTTCTATGTCGCGACCGGCATCCCTCATTTCGCAGCTTATGCGCCATGGCCGGTTCAGGGTTGGCTGGGCCTCGTGTTCGCGGCCGTCTCGCTGCTGATGTTTCAACTGACGCACCGGGCGCTCGGCCGCAACTGGTCGGTCAGCCTCGATGTGCGAGAGGACCATCGACTCGTGACTGACGGCGTCTATCGGCGGGTTCGACACCCCATGTATTCGGCATTCTGGCTTTGGGCCGTGGCTCAAGCGCTGCTGTTGCCAAATTGGGTGGCGGGTTTCTCCGGCATTATCGGTTTCGGGATTTTGTTTTTTGGCCGGGTCGCCAGGGAAGAACGGTTGATGCTGGAAACCTTCGGCGAGCCCTATCGCGAATATATGTCGCGAACATACCGCATCATACCGATGATCTTCTAAAGAGCGGGCCCATGAGACGGAAGCTGCAGCATGATCCGGAAAAGTGGACGCCGGTTTTCCGAAAAGATCATGCTCAAACAAAGAGATAGAGCGCGATGCGGGTGCAACCAACCGCGATTCGCGTGCTATTTTAGCAACATCCGGCAAAGAAAAGCTTTTTGAGGGGCTGACCGGCCGACTCTTAATTGCTTGGCGGCGGCGATCGGGTTATTTGTAGTTTCAGTTGGGTCACAAACATTGTAGGGGATTGTCATGCTGAAATTCGTGATCATTGGAACTGGGTTGATTGCTATGGTCGGTGTTGCCGCAGCCGCGGATCTTCCCCGTCCGCAGCCGGTTTATCAGGAAGCGCCGGTTGGCAAGGCGCCGATTGGCAAGGGCCCGATTGGCAAGGGTCCGATTGGCAAGGGTCCGGTTGGCCCGCCGATCGTCACCAAGGGCTAAGCTGAAGATCGCTGCAGACGGCAGGTGTGCGGCCAGCCGTCATTTGGCGACGTCAGCCTTGGTTGGTGGACCGGGGGCGGTTTGAGTGTCCCCGGCCTTTTCCGGTGAGGGTTTGAATGACAATAGCGAATCGGCAAAGGTTCGGTCAGCGATTTGTGCTGGGAATCTGCGTTCTGGCGGCCTCCGCGGCTCTTGGAATCGGAGGCGCCTCTGCGCAGCAAGTCGCAGTGCAGACGGATCAACCGGAATCCCGTCCATCGGATTCCCATCCGCAGAGGTCGGTTAATCGGTCTAATGCGGTGGCGGCTGTTTCGTCTACTGCTGGTACCTCTGCCTCGGTTGCCAAACCGGTTCGAAGGTCTCAGCCTGCGGCCTCCGGCAAGGGACCGTACTACGTCGATTTTCGCGCTCGCACCGCGGCCACTTATGGCCATGCGTTTGTCTGGTTCGGCAGGACGGGTGAAAAGCAGGTCGAGGTTGCCGGCCTGCACCCGGCTGGCGATGAAGTGCCCTACATGTTGGGCCATCTGACATTTGTGCCCTCTGAGACGGGGCCCAGTTATGGCGACCTCGACGTTCAATATCTGACGGCCAGTTATCGCGTTTATATGAATGAGCAGGACGCCCGGAAGGTTTTCGCTTATATCAAGCACCTTCAGGCGACGTCTCCGCTGTGGAACGCTGAAACGGCCAATTGCACATTTTTCATTGGCGAGATCGCGTCCTTCATGGGTTTGAAGGTGCCGTTCCATCTGCAGAAGCCTGAGGCTTACGTCAACGAGCTCAGGGATATGAATGGCGGGCGCCAGAGGGCGCAACTGGCTGCAGATCAGTAGCATCAGGCTCTTTATTCGGCGGCTTTCGCAGCTGTCCGGGATAGCCGCCGGTCGTTCGCCGTCGAGCCATGTGACCTTCATCGGTGGCTTGAAGGGACATAATTCCAGCATCGTCACGGAATTCGTTTGCGATCGCACAATTGTTGCGGTCGCCAGTCCGATCCCCGCGCTTCCATTGAGACCTCCGGCGCAGCCGCAGGCACGAATGGCCGCCATCGCCATCGGTGCGTATGGCCATTTTCCGTCGGGAGTCGTAGCATCCACCCGGTTCTAACGGGGGGAGCGCGTCATGATGCTGGGTCTGAGCCTGTCGACATTCACCATGCTGCACGTGATCATCAGCCTGGTCGGAATCGTTTCCGGCCTTATTGTTCTGTTCGGGCTGCTCGGCTCCAACCGGATACCGGGCTGGACCGCGTTGTTTCTTCTCACCACGATCCTTACCAGCGTTACCGGGTTCGGGTTCCCGTTCACCGTGTTGTTGCCGTCGCATATGATCGGTATTCTGTCGCTGGTGCTGCTGGCGATCGCGTGTCTTGCGCTCTACGGCATGAAGCTTTCCGGCGCCTGGCGCTGGATCTATGCGGTGACCGCGATGATCGCGCTTTATTTCAACATCTTCGTGCTGATC
>Ga0182030_10026288_pt1 | contig 10543 bp, 8 predicted proteins | sample 812S3MmetaG_FD_121299 | JGI IMG/M metagenome (GOLD analysis project Ga0182030, IMG submission 121299) | Permafrost microbial communities from Stordalen Mire, Sweden - 812S3M metaG (Illumina Assembly) | ecosystem: Environmental > Terrestrial > Soil > Wetlands > Permafrost | place: Sweden... | reverse complement strand
TGACGTGCCATAACGCGCGTGCCGGCGGCGTTCTCGGCGTGAAGACCCGTCAGCTGAACCACGACTTCGCTTATCCCACGGGCGTCGTCGACAACGAGCTACGGACCTGGAGCCACTTAGGACTGTTCGATGCGCCGTTGCATGAGGACGAAATCGCGAACCTCCCGCGTCTCGCCCCCCTCGCCGATGGCTCGCGCAGCCTGGAAGATCGGGCGCGATCCTACCTTGACTCGAACTGCTCGCAGTGCCACCGTCCCGGCGGCACCGTGGCCAATTTCGACGCCCGCTACGTGACGCCGCTCGAGAAGCAGGGATTGATCAACGGGCCCGTGTTGCTCGATCTGGGGATCGACCGGCCGCGGGTCATCGCTCCGCATGATGTGTGGCGCTCGGTCGCGTTCATGCGGGTCAACACGGTGGGCGACATCCACATGCCGCCGCTCGACCGTCAAACCATCGATCAGAGCGGCGTCGAGCTCCTGCGCCAGTGGATCGACAGCTTGCCCGGCCGGCCGGTGCTCGATCCACCGGTGATCAGCCCGACGGGGGGCAGGTTCGGTGCGCCCATAGAGATCACCTTGAGCGAGCGCGAGCCGGGCGCCCAGATTCGCTATACCCTCGACGGCAGCGTCCCGGGTCCGTCCGACATGCTCTACGACCAGCCGTTTACGCTCTCCGGTCCGACGGTCGTACGCAGCCGGGCGTTCAAGGATGGCTTCACGAGGAGCATCACGACGCAGGATGTCTTCGTGGTCGGCAGGTAACCGAGGCGTCAGGGGCCGGCGGGGATGACGGCGATCGACCAAGGGCTCTTCCCGGCCTTGACCTTCTTGATTTCGGTATTCGTCTTGAGATCCACGACCGAGATGTCGTCGGACGGACCATTGGCGGTGAACAGATACTTGCCGTCCGGCGAAATCGCCATTCCCCAAGGCCGCGTGCCCACCGGAATCGACGCGACGATCTGGTAACTATGGGCGTCGATCACCGAGACCGTGCCCGCGCGGCCGTTGCTCACGTACAAAGTGCGGCCATCGTTCGACAACTGCACGCTCATCGGCCGCGCGCCGGTTGGCAGCGTGATCGACTTGATGATCTTGAAATCCTTCGAATCGACGACGTTGATGAGGCCGACGGATTCGGAAGGTACGAAGGCGACTGCGGCGCTCGGCAAGAACGCGACCGTGCGCGGGCGCGGCTCGACCTTGAAGTGTCCGATGATGGTGTAGCCCGAAGTCTCGATTACGTAGACGTCGCCGCCGCTCTCGCAGGTGACGTAGAACTGCTTGCCGTCGGGAGTCGCCGCAACACCCTCGGGCTCCTGACCGACCGGGATGATATGCTCGACCTTCGAGGCGGCGATGTTCACGACGCTAGCGGATTTGGTGTCTTCGTTCGACACGTAGATCTGCTTGCCATCCTTGCTCAAGGCGAACTCCTCGGGATCGGAGCCCGCGAAAATCTTACCTGTGAGCTTGCGGCTCGCGACATCGATGACCCCGATGCCGTCGGCGGATTTGTCGGCATCGTTGTTGTCGTCGTCGTCGTCATTGCCGCGTTTGAACACGGGATTGCCGTGCGCGTCCAGTTGCGGAGGGGCGGCGATCGGGGTGCCGCTCATGGCGACATAGAGCTGCTTGCCGTCCGGGCTTGCATGGATGCCGCGCGGACGCTTGCCGACCGCAATGGTGGCCACCGTCGAGAAATCGGCGCTGCTGATGATCGTCACGTCGTTCGAGCGCTCGTTGGATACGGCGATCTGGTACGCATCGGCTGCGCGCACCGCGCCGGCAGGCAAGCCCGACAGCGCTCCGAGCGCGCAAATGGCGGCCATAGAAGCCGCGTGCTGAATCCTCGACATGTTTACCCTCCGGTCGCGCAATCGTGCGCTCCACAGTTACCCCCGGCGAAGGGTGCCGTGTCAACTGTTCAATTGCAAGCAGCGCCGGCGCGATATAATCGCGCCAGGAAGGGTACGAAAGCAGCAGACGGGGAGTCGAGCCATGCACAAAACTCACATCAAGACCGATTTGCCGGGACCTAAAGCACGCGAGTTGTTGGCGCGCGATGCGCTGGTCGTCTCGCCCTCCTATCCGCGCGATTATCCGTTCGTCATATCGCACGGCAAAGGTGCGCAAGCATGGGACGTGGACGGCAACAGATTCCTGGATTTCGCTGCCGGCATTGCCGTGTGCGGCACCGGACACAGTCATCCGGCCGTGGTACGGGCGGTACAGGATGCGGCGGAGCGATTTCTGCACATCTCCTCCGACTATTGGCACGAAGGCCAGATACGGCTTGCGGAGCGCATGAATCAGCTCTCGCCGATCGCGGGACCAGTCATGAGTTTCTTCGCGCAATCCGGCACGGAGAGTGTCGAGGCGGCGCTCAAGCTCGCGCGCTATGTGACCGGGCGCGGCCGGTTCTTGGGATTCATCGGCGGCTTCCATGGCCGCACCATGGGATCGCTCGCATTCACCTCGAGCAAGTACACGCAGCAGAAGGGGTTCTTCCCCACGATGCCGGGCGTGACGCATGTGCCGTACCCGAACAATTACCGGCCGCTGTTCGCGGGCGACGATCAGGGGCAGGCCGTGCTTCGCTACATCGAGAACGAGCTCTTCTTGCACAGCGTGCCGGCCGGCGAAGTAGCGGCCATTCTGGTCGAGCCGATTCAAGGCGAGGGCGGCTACCTCGTGCCGCCGGACGGCTTTCTCGCAGGGCTGCGCACGCTTTGCGACCGGCACGGCATCTTGCTCATCTTCGACGAGGTGCAATCCGGCGTCGGACGCACCGGCAAGATGTTCGCGGCGCAGCACTGGAACGTGGAGCCCGACATCATGACGCTCGCGAAGGGGCTTGGATCCGGTCTGCCGATCGGCATGGTGGTCGCCAAGCGCAGCATCATGCAGAAGTGGACCCGCGGCGCGCACGGCAATACGTTCGGCGGGAATCCGCTCTGCTGTGCGGCGGCGCTCGCCACCCTCGATCTCGTCGAGCATCAGTACTGCGCGAACGCCGCCAAAGTAGGCGAGTACTTCATCGCCAAGCTGCGCGAATTTGCGGCGAAGTACCCGGTGGTCGGCGAAGTGCGAGGCAAGGGCCTCATGATCGGGATGGAGCTGGTGACCGATCGGGGCAGCAAGACGCCGGCGAAAAAAATCTGCGACGCCTTGATCACGCGCGCCTATCACAACGGGCTCCTCCTCTTGGCCTGCGGGCAGAGCACGGTGCGCTTCATGCCGCCGCTCATGATCACCGAGTCCGACGTCGACGAGGCGGTGGAGCTGCTCCACCATTCGCTCGATGAGGTGCTTGCTAGCGAGCGTTCGGCGGCGAGCCGAGGCGTCGCAGCTGGCTGAACAACGCGTCGGGCGATACGCTTCGCCCCAAAAATCGCGGCAGCAGCGTTGCAGGATCGAGCGAAGATCCATATTGCAAAAGCTGTGCGGACGTCCAGCCGTACCAGCGGCGATTGCCCGTGTCGAAAGGGCCGATTTCGCTTGAAATGCGCTGACGGATATCCGCCGTCAAAACGGCGCCGAGCCCGTAGTTGACCATGTAGCCCGGCCAGCGGACGAGCTGCGCGCGCAGCGCCCACCACGCGAGTTCGGGGTGGGGAACGACGTTCAGGTAACGGGATGCGAGGCGGCTCCACACGGCGTTCGGGTCGCCAGCCGGGTCCCTCAGCATCGAGATCTCGAACAAACTCCAGGCGACGTCCAGCATGACGTTCGAGAACAGCCCCTCGAGGGATGCCGCCGCGGGCGCCGAACGCCCGAGATATTTGCGTTGCCATGCCGGCTCGAAGCAGCTCCAGGCGGGAACATCCGCGACCGCCTCGTCGAACAAGTCCCCGCCGAGCGAATAAAAGGCCGGCCTGGTTCGCAGCGCCGCCTCGTGCACGGCGTGCCCGTCCTCGTGGATGAGCTCGTTGAGCACAAACAGTCCGCCTTGTTCGTAGTTCGCTGAGACTCGCGGCACCGTGGGCCGCCACACGCCGTCCGTACGCCGCCCGATGCGCACCTGATCCGTGTACGCCAGCGGCGCCTTGCCCGGCCGCACGTCAAGATCATGGAGTACACCCAGTCCTTGGAGGTCGGCGCCGAGATCGCGGTAGAAGCGCTCGCTGATGGGCAGCACGGCCTCGCGCGGGATCGCGGGCAGGAGTTGGCGGCTCGCGGCAGCTGACGAATACCAATAATCCCACGGCTCGATGGCCGGTCCCGTGAGATGGGAGCGCCACGCCTCGAGTATTTCCGTGAGCCATTGCTCCGCTTGCCCGCCGGACAAATGTAAAACGGCGGCGGCGTCACCCAGCGCAGAGTTGCCGGTGCGCCGGCCCTGGTCGGCCGCGAGAGCGATCATGCGCCGATAGGGGCTCGCCGCGTCGTTCTGCCCGTTCACCGCATCCCAAAGCGGTGCAAAGGCGAAAAATAGCCGCTTGCGCTTCTCGGCGTCGTCGGTATCTTGCAGCCACTGCAGCGCGGTGGTGCGCACCACGGAGCCGCCCTCGAAAGAGATGTGGTCGCCGATCTCATCGAAACAGGCATACAAGGCAAGCTCGAGCGGCGCGGGATCGCTTGTCTCGGCGCGGTTGCGGTCGGCGCAGCTCGGCGCGGCGTCGGGCGCGCTTTGCGACGCTTCAAGGGCATTGACGACGAGCCCGTCGCGCATCGCCGCGAGCGCGCGGGCGTCCTCGTCGCGCAGCGCGGATTTATCGACGTTCTCGAGATGGCTTGCCAGGCGCGCCTGAAGTCTTCGGCGCCGCGCATCCCATTGGGCGCGGTTGCGGCCATCGACTCGCGGCATCAACCCGGAATCGATCGTCGACACCGCGCCGGTCGCGTCGAGCCAATCGGCGTAGTCGCGTTCGACCAGGGCAAGATCGGCGTGCGCAGAGGCCGCGCGTGCAAGCGGCTCGCGCGCGGGCGGCTCGCGCGCGGCCGACGCCGTCCCGATCGACAGGGCGGCCGCCGCACCGAAAGCGAGGACGCTCGAAAGCCGCATGGTCGGATCGCTTGCGGCCCGCTAGTCGGCCAGCCGGCCGTATTTCTTCAGCACGGCGCGCAGCTGCTCGTGCGGGAGCCCGATCACCCGGTGATCATCCACGCCGGTCATGTCGCGTGCCGCCACCATGGCGTTGACGATGGCCTCTTCGGTCGCTTCGACCGTCGCCCGGAAGACGGGATCCAGGGAATCGTTCGGCAGCATCTTCAAGTCGACCACGTGACCCTCGATCGCCGCGCCGGAGTTGGCGGTGGAGAATGCGATGAAAATGTCGCCCGAGCCGTTGCCGGAGATGCTGCCGTTGCGGCCCAATCCGAGCGTGACCCGATGAGCCAGCCGCTTTAACTGATGAGCCAGCAGCGGAGCGTCCGTCGCGACGATGACAATGATGGAGCCGCGCTCGGCGATGTCGGAGGGAATAAAGGCGTAGGGTTCGGGCGCGGGGATTTCGCGCCCGACGTTGATGCCGGCGATCCGCAAGTTGTCGCGCGTCCCGTAATTGCACTGTACCAACACCCCGATGGTGTAGGCACCGTCCTTCGCTTCCAAGCGGCGCGAGGAGCTGCCGATGCCGCCTTTGTAACCGTTGCAGATCATGCCGGTTCCGCCGCCGACGCTGCCTTCCTCGACCACTCCCCCGTGCGCGGTATCCAAAGCCCTGAACACATGTTCAGGCTTGACGTGGAAGCCGTTGACATCGTTCAGCCATCCGTCCCAGGTTTCCCCGACTACCGGCAGCGACCACCAGTAGCCGTCCTTATCGGCGTTGCCCTTGGATACCCGCCATTGAATGACGGCGTCGCGCACCACCCCCACGCTGTGGGTATTGGTGATCATGACCGGCCCCTCGAGGAAGCCGGATTCCTCGACCCAGGTCGTGCCCGTCATCTCGCCGTTTCCATTTTGGGCGAACCACCCGGCGAATACCGGATTCGAGAGAGAATCGTTCCCGCGGGGCAGAACGGCAGTGACCCCCGTACGCACCGGCCCCTCACCCACCTTGAGTTTTCCCGAGCCGGAAATCAGAGTGGTGTGACCCACCAGCACCCCTGCCACGTCCGTGATGGCATTGTTGGGCCCGGTCGTTCCGTCGAAAGGAACTCCGAGGTCTCGCGCCCGAGGCGGGGCCGCCGCCGCCAGCATGGCGAACGCACAACCGCAGAAACTTAGCCAAAGCGATCGCACGACAACAGACATTTTGTTCTCCCCGAAGCCATTTCACGCGCCGATGACGCGCTCGAGTTCGCGTTCCGCGATGGTACACTCAGCGCAATGGCGGTCGGTCGTTTTAAAGTCGTGGGGCTGGCGGGGATCTTGTTGGCGGGCGCGATCTGTGCGCCGCCGGCGTCCGCAGCCGAGGAGAAGCGGCTCTTCATCTACAACTGGAGCGACTTCATCGGACCCAACACCGTTGCCAGGTTCGAGAGGCTGACCGGCATCAAGGTGACCTACGATGTGTACGACGCGGAGGAGACCATGGAGGCTCGGCTTCTCGCCGGTGGATCGGGGTACGATCTCGTGAGCGCATCGACGGATTTCTTCAGCCGGGAAATCAAGGCGGGCGTGTACGAGACGCTGGACAAGTCCAAGCTCCCCAACTGGACGAATCTCGATCCGCGAATTCTCGAGATCCAGGCGGCCTACGACCCCGGTAATGCCCACGCCGTGCCGTATCTGCATTCGATCAACGGCTTCGCCTACAACATCGATATGGTGAAGGCGCGTATGCCGAACGCGCCGGTCGACAGCCTCGACATGCTGTTCAAGCCCGAGATCGTCTCCAAGTTCGCCGACTGCGGAGTGACGTTCCTGGACTCGGCGGAAGACACCATCCAGCTGGCGCTCAACTATCTGGGGCTCGATCCCAACACCACCAAGCGCGAGGACTTCAAGGCCGCGGAGGACCTGCTGCTCAAGGTGCGGCCGTACATCCGCTCCTTCGATTCCGTGGAGTTCCTGAACGGGCTCGCGAACAAGGAGGTGTGCGTCGCGATGTCCTGGTCGAGCGACTATGCGCTCTCGCACGCCCGCGCCAAGGCCGCCGGGGTGAATGTGAATCTCGCCTTCACCGTACCCAAGGAAGGAGCGAACGAGACCTTCTCCGCGCTGCTGATTCCGCAGGGCGCGCCGCACCCGGAGGCCGCCCATAAATTCATCAATTTCATCCTGCAGCCCGATGTCATTGCCGAAATCACCGATGCGATTTATTATGGCAATGATAATTTAGCTTCGCGGCCGCTGGTGGATCCGCGCATTCTCGCCGACGTCACGCTTTACCCGACGCCCGAGATGGAGGCGCGGCTCTACAAGTCGGCGGAGGTGAACGCCGCCACGGAGCGCATTCGGACCCGCAGCTGGACACGGATCAAGACCGCCAAATGACAAACTCTCCGCACGCGAACCGCATCGTCCGCTTCACCCAGATGAAGGACGGCACGCGCGAGGATTACGAGCTCCTCGAGATCCACGAGCGCGACTATCTGCGGGCGTTGCCCGACCGGATCCTCGCCGCCTTGGGCGCGCTCAAGAGCGGGCTCGGCGGATATCCCGTGACGCGTCTCGAGCATTCGCTGCAGACCGCGACGCGCGCGCGCAAGGACGGCGCCGACGATGAGATGGTCGTGGCGGCGCTCATCCACGACATCGGCGACGATCTATCGCCCTACAATCATGCGGAGGCCGCCGCCGCGGTCCTGCGGCCGTACGTGCGGCCGGAGGTCACCTGGATCGTCGAGCAGCACGGTTTGTTCCAGAGCTACTACTACGCCCATCACCTCGGCGGAGATCGCCACGGGCGCGAGCGATTCCGCGACCACCCCTGGTACCAGGCGTGCAAGGCTTTCTGCGCCGACTGGGATCAAAGCTCATTTGATCCCAGCTACCCCTGGGAGCCGCTCGAGGCATTCGAGCCGCTGGTGCGCAAGATATTCACGCGCAAGGCCTGGGATCCCCGCCACATCGGCCCCGGCTGAGGGACCGCGCGGCTCAGCGCTCGGCCATCTGCGCGTCCAAGAGCCGCTGCCGCTCGGTGCGGCGCATGAGGTAGCCGGCGATCACGACGCAGACTCCGACCAGGCAGATGATCAAGCTCGCGAGCGCATTGACGTCCGGACTCACGCCGAGCTTCACCTTGGAGAAGATCACCATCGGCAGGGTGCTCGCGCCAGGTCCGGACACGAAGCTCGAGATCACCAGGTCGTCGAGCGAGAGGGTGAAGCTCAAGAGCCAGCTCGAGGCCAGCGCCGGCGCGATGATGGGCAAGGTCGTATCCACGAATGCGCGCACCGGTCCGGAGCCCAGATCCATCGCGGCCTCCTCGAGCGAGCGGTCGGCGCTCTGCAGGCGCGACTGCACCGTGACGGTCACGTAGGCGGTGCAGAACGCCATGTGCGCGATGGCGATGGTCGTGAACCCGCGGTGCGGCCACGACAGGAAGTGCAGCATCGAGATGAACAGCAGGAGTTGCGTGATGCCGGTGATGATTTCAGGCATCACCAAGGGCGCGCTCACCATGCCGGTGAGCAACAGGCGGCCTCGGAACGCCTTGAACCGTACCAGGGAAATAGCCGCCAACGTGCCGAGGATCACCGCTCCGGTCGAGACCACGACGCCGATCTCGAGCGAGAGCCGGGCCGCATCGAGGATCTGATCGTCATGCAAGAGCTGCCGGTACCAGCTCGTCGAGAAACCGCCCCAGACGCTCACCAGCGAGGACGCGTTGAACGAGTATCCGATCAACACCAGGATCGGGATGTACAGAATGGCGATGCCGACGCACAGGACGGAGATCAGCAGCGGCGATGCGCGGTCCTGCACCTCAGGCCTCGAGCTGTTTCGTGCTGTAGTGCTGGTACAGCGCGATGGGTCCGACCAGGAAGATGAGGAACGCTACGGCGACCGCCGAGGCGACCGGCCAATCGCGATTCCCGAAGAACTCATCCCACAGCACCCGCCCGATCATGAGATTGTCGGGTCCGCCCAAGAGCGTCGGGATGACGAACTCGCCCACTGCGGGGATGAACACCAGCATGGAGCCGGCGATCACACCCGGCATCGACAGAGGCAAGGTGACATCGATGAACGTTCGCCACGGCGGGCTCCCCAGGTCTGCCGCCGCCTCGTTCAGCGAATGATCGAGCTTCTCGAGTGTCGCGAACAGCGGCAACACCATGAACGGAAGATAGGAATAGATGATCCCGAGATAGACCGCGAGCGTCGAGTGCATGATCTTCAGCGGCTGATGGATGAGGCCGAGCCACAGCAGCGCGGAATTGAGCAAGCCCGTCTCCCGGATGATGCCCTCGAGCGCGTACACGCGCAGCAGGAAGGAAGTCCAAAAAGGTAGAATGATGACGAGCAGCAGCAGATTTTGAGTGCTTTTCGAGGTCCGCGCGATGGCATAGGCCATGGGGTAGCCCAGCGCCAGGCAGACAAGAGTCGAGAAAAATGCCGTTTTTATCGAATAAACGTAGGAAAGCCCATAGACCTCGTCGGTGAACAGATACTTGAAGTTGCCGAGACTCAAGGTGAGGTGGATGTGCCAATCGGAACCGATGGATAAAATATCGGTGAACGGCGGGACGTGGACGGCGGTGTCCGCGAAGCTGATTTTCAACGCGAACGCGAACGGTATGAGGAAAAACACCAGAAGGTACAGCATGGGCGGCAGGATGATCAGCCACTTCCCGTGGCGCATCAGCCATTCGCCGGGCACGCGGCGCCGAGGCGTCGCACTCTCGGGCGTCTCCCCTGTGGCCGTGTCGGTCATGCCCGGTTTTCGCTAGACGTGAGCTCGCGCGGCAAAAAGACCGGGACGTCGGTCCCGCGCGCGCGCTCCGCGCACCATCGGCAGCGCCAGCGCTTGATCGATGCGTGCATTTCGGCGTTGCATATCCATGGCCCGTCGCGCACCACCGTCGAAAAAGTGGTGGCAATCGCGAAAATGTCTCCCGGTATCGTTCGTTTCTATTTCGATTCCAAAGCCGCGATGCTGGTCGCATCTCTGCAGTTTCTCGCCGCGGAGTTCGAGGAGCAGGTGCTGATGCCTGTCTCCAAACTCAAGTCCAACCCCGTCGCCGCGCTCGAGTTGCTGGTGGATCTTTACCTCGACCCCGAGATCGCGAGCCCACGCAAGGTCTCGGTGTGGTACTCGTTTTGGGGCGAGGCAAGCTCGCGGCAGGAATACTACGACATTTGCGGACAAAAGGACGAGAGCTTTGCGGCGCTGGTACGCGAGCTTATCGGACGCTTGATCGGAGAGCGCGCGCAGCGCGAGCTCGATACCGACGGCGTTGCGCTCGGGCTCATCGGTGTTTTGGAAATGCTTTGGCAGGATTTCGCTTTCCGCTCGGAGGACGACATCGATCGTCAAACCGCCAAGCGGCTCGCCATGGCATACCTCAAGTCGATTTTTCCCGGTCAGTTCGTCTCCGCTACGCCGCGCCCGGCCGGTGAATTGCGCCCTTCGGGTGTGCAGCGGCTTCCCGGTTGGGCGTACGGCCACGAGCGCGCATTCACCTTGGAGCGCCACGCG
>Ga0182030_10026285_pt1 | contig 10544 bp, 9 predicted proteins | sample 812S3MmetaG_FD_121299 | JGI IMG/M metagenome (GOLD analysis project Ga0182030, IMG submission 121299) | Permafrost microbial communities from Stordalen Mire, Sweden - 812S3M metaG (Illumina Assembly) | ecosystem: Environmental > Terrestrial > Soil > Wetlands > Permafrost | place: Sweden... | reverse complement strand
GCGACGACGCCGAAGTGGGTGCGCATGTTGTAGAGCGAGATGTCGTGCTCTTCTTGCGAATATGCCGCCGTGCAGTCCGACATGAACACGATGTTGTAGTCGAGCATGTAGCCCTGACGCGCGGTCGACTCGACGCACACGTTGGTCGACACGCCGGTCATGATCAAGTTCTCGATCTTGAGCGTGCGCAAAACCGAATCGAGCCGCGTGTTGATAAACGCGCTGTAGCGGTGCTTGATGACGACCGGTTCGTCCGGTAGCGCCGCCACTTCGGTGAACTCCGCGCCCCACGTGTCCTTGCGGCAGCAGCCGCCGACGGCGCCGCCCAGGCGCCACGTCCACGCTTCGGAATCGGTCGCGGCTTCGTGGATCGTCTGGATGAAGATCACCGGGGTTCCCGCCGCGCGGGCCGCGGTCAGCAGCGATTGAAGGTTCGGCAACATCGCCATCGCCGCGCCCGTCGGCTGACCGGCTTTGCCGAGCGCCCCCTCGGGGCGGCAGAAGTCGTTCTGCACGTCGACCACGATGACCGCAGTCTTCGCGGGGCGGATTAGTTCGGAGAGCGTTTTCATCGTCGGCTCCTAAACGCCGGCCGCAACGGAGTGCGTCGCAGTCCACGTATCGATAATCTCTTTCGACGTAACGACGTGCCCGAAATGCTTCTGATGCGTGCGCAGCGTCATGTCGTGCGCCGCCTGATCGTATGCCGCGGAGCAGTCCGAGACGAACACGGTATGGTAGTCGAGCATGAACCCGTGACGCGCGGTCGATTCAACGCACACGTTGGTCGCGACGCCGAGTACCACGATGTTCTCCACCTTGAGCGTGCGCAATATCGAGTCGAGTCGCGTGTTCACGAACGCGCTGTAGCGGTGCTTGATGACGACCGGCTCCGAGTCGCGCGGCGCGATGCCGGTAAATTCAGCACCCCACGTCCCTTTGAGGCAATTCTTCGCATCAGGATTCGCGCGCCGGCCAACCCATGCGTCGGAGTCGGTCGACGGCTCGTGGATCGTCTGAACGAAGATCACGTTCGTCCCGTGCTCGCGCGCGGCGGCGAGAAACCGCTGCAAGGTTGGGATCATCGCCATCGCGGCGTCCGTATCCTTACCCGTCTTGCCCGCCACGCCGGCGGGTTCGCAAAAATCGTTTTGGACATCGACGACCAGAATCGCCGTTTTTGACGGGGCCACCAATTCGGTCAAGCTGCGCATCGGCGCTTCTTCGTCGCGCCGGCCGGAAAACCTCAGCGCGGGTCGCGCGAGGCGTACGTGCGCAGGGCGATCGCGGCGGCGCCGTCGGAAATCGTGAGGATGCCGTACGAAAACGTCGGCATGGCGCGCTTGTCGGTCGGCGAGCCGGGGTTGGCGACGATCTGCGTCCCACGCCGCTCGACGAGCGGCCGGTGGCTATGGCCGTAGAGGATCACGTCGGCGGGTTCCCCGTCGAACGCCGCGATCGCGTTCTCGTGCGCGTTCCCGCGGCCGGCATCGCCGTGCACGAGTCCGATCCGCACGCCATCGATCGTTACGACCTTACGGCGTCCATAGCGGGCCCAAACTTCTTCCGGATCGTTGTTGCCGGCGATCGCGTCGAACGGCGCGATCGCTTCGAACAGTGGGATCGCGAGCACGTCCGTGAGATCGCCCATGTGCAAAATGCGGCTGACTCTCGCGGCACGCAATCCGTCTTCAAGCGCGCGCGGCAACGCTCGCCCAAAGCGCGGAAAGTGCGTGTCGGAGACCAGGCCGATGGTGGTCATTAGTTGCGTGTTTCCACAACCGGTGCCACGGGCACTCTGTCGTCGAGCGCGACGCCGAGTCGAAACAAGCCTTCGCCTAATGCGCGAAGTGCGCGACCGGTCAACATCCGCAGCCTCGCATCGAAGATCTCGCCACGGGCGAAGTCTTCCTCGATGGCGCGGCGCCGCTCACGACCCAAGGTCGCAAGTAAGTGCGGGTTCATAACACAAAAAAACCTCCGAGAGCGGAGGTTCGAACCGGTCATCGCGAGCGAACGCGGCGACTACGAAGCGCAAACCTCCAACAGTAAAATATCGTCGAGTCCCATCGACGGCCGAACGATTCCACGATTACCAAATTGCACGAGGCGAGACTCCTTTCCGACGCGCGCGCTGCGCGTCCACCAAACCTAGCATGGCGCGACGAAGATTGTCAAACAGAATAACGAATCCACACTCGATGGGGTTGACGTTCGTGCCCACGCCGCTGGGCAATCTCCGCGACATCACGCTCCGCGCGCTCGACGCGCTACGCGACGCGGAGCTGATCGTTGCGGAGGATACGCGCGTCGCGCGCCGGCTGCTCTCCGCGCACGGGATCACGGGTACGTTGATTTGGACGTACCACGAGCACAACGCCGCCACGTCAACCGCGGCCATCCTCGAGCGCGCTGCGAGCGGGAACGTTGCGGTGGTCACCGATGCGGGCATGCCGGGGATCAGCGATCCCGGGAGTGCCCTCGTAACCGCGGCCCGCGCGGCCGGAATCACCATCGACGTTCTGCCGGGTCCAACCGCTTTCGCCTGCGCCGCAGTGCTCTCGGGCTTCGACGTGCGCCGCTTCGCATTCGAGGGCTTCCCCCCGCGCACGTCCGGTGCTCGCAAAACGGCATTTCGCGCGGCCATGGCCCGCGGCATTCCGAGCGTGTGGTACGAGTCGCCGCACCGCATCGCCGACGCCCTGGCCGATCTTGCGGCAATTGCCCCCGATGTTCCAACCTTTCTGGTCCGCGAATTCACCAAACTCTACGAGCAGCAGATCAGCGGCACGCCAGCCGAGGTCGCGGCGGCGCTGCCCGATCCGATGCGCGGTGAGGTTGCGTTCGTGATCGACGCGGGCGTAGCGCAAGCTCCCGACGTCAGCGGCGCTTCGCTCGACGAGCAGATCGACGCGCTACTAGCCGCCGGCGTTTCCACCGCGGCAATTGCAAAACGGCTGGCCGCGAAGGGCGCGGGCGAACGCCAAGCGCTTTACGCGCGGGTCGGTGCGCGCCGCAGCGAAGGTACTGGTACAACCGGAGCGGGAACGGACGAAGCGTGACCGACCGCGCCTTTTACGTTACCACGCCCATTTATTACATCAGCGGTACGCCGCACATCGGCCACGCCTATACGACGATTGCGGCCGATATTCTCGCGCGCACGGCGCGGGCGTGGGACGGCGAGGCGCGCTCGCTTACCGGGACCGACGAGCACGGACAGAAAGTCGCGCAAGCCGCCGAAGCCGCCGGCAAGACGCCGCAAGCGTACGTCGATGAACTCGCGCCGCAATGGAAATCGCTCGCACCGGCGTTCGATGCGGAGTTTTCCGATTTCATCCGCACGACCGAGCCGCGGCACCGCGTCGCTTGTCTCGCACTCTTCGAAAAGATGCGCGCGAACGGTGACGTGTACGAAGGCACCTACGAAGGCTGGTACTGCACGAACGACGAGACGTTCTGGCCGGAAGCGAAGCTGGTCGACGGCCGCTGCCCGAATCCGGAATGCCGTCGCGAAGTGCAGTGGCTCTCGGAAAAGAACTGGTTCTTCAAACTTTCCGCCTACACGGATCGACTGATCGCGCACTTCAAAGCAAAGCCCGAGTTCTTGCGCCCGCAATCGGTGTACAACGAAATGATGCGCACGCTCGAGGGCGGGCTCGACGATCTTTCGATTTCGCGCTCGACGATCGACTGGGGAATTCCGCTACCCGGCGGCGGCGTACTCTACGTGTGGTTCGACGCGCTCATCAACTACATCAGCGCGCTGGGTTATCCCGACGAGAGCGGCTTGATGACGCGCTACTGGCCGGGAATGCATCTGATCGGCAAAGAGATCGCGCGCTTCCACACGCTAATCTGGCCCGCGATGCTGTGGTCGGCGGGTCTGCCCGAACCAACGCGCGTGTTCGCGCACGGCTGGCTGCTCACCGACGGCGAGAAAATGTCGAAGAGCCAAGGCAACGTCGTCGACCCGTTCAATCTCGTCGATCGGTTCGGCGCCGACGCCGTGCGCTATTTTCTCTTTCGCGAAGCGCCCTTCGGCAGCGACTTTTCGATCTCGTTCGAGAAATTGCGGCTACGTCACAACTCCGACCTCGGCAACGACCTCGGCAACTTACTGCGCCGGTCGCTGGCGATGCTCACGAAATATCGCAACGGCCTCGTTCCCGCCGCGAGCGAGTCGCAGCTCGGCGACCGTTTCGCCGACATCGGTGCGCAAGTTCACGAACACGTCATGGCCATGCGTTTTCGCGAGGCCCTCGATACGATATGGGAACTGATCACCGCGCTCAACCGCGAGATCGACGACCGCAAGCCGTGGGATCTCTACAAGCACGAGCGCGGCGTCGAGCTCGACGCGCTGCTCTACGATCTCTGCGAAGGCCTGCGTTTCGTCGCCATTTTGATCTACCCGTTCATGCCCTCGAAGGCCACGGAAATGTGGCGCCAGCTCGGCCTCGCGGATACACCCAACGTACGATGGCAAGACGAACTCCGCTGGGGCGCTCTCGCCGCCAACACGCAAACTGCGCCTGGCGACGCCCTCTTCCCGCGCCTGGACCCGCCCGTCGCATAGCGCCGCCTACGCTCTAAGGTTGGAACTTCCAATCGGCGACGTTCCAGAACGTTGAACCGATTAGCGGTGGGCGCACGCCTTCGAGGTCGGCGCTGCGCATGTCGGTGATTTCAGACCAGCGAATCACGTAGTACGGCAGCTCACGCAGCTCGATTACCTGAATGCGATCGTATAGCGCCTTGCGCTGCGCGATCACCGGCGTTGCGGCAGCCTCGTTCTCGAGCCGCGTCAGTTCGGCGTTCGCGTAGAACGCCAAGTTATTGCCGTGCGGCGGAATCTGATCGGCATCATTTACCGCAATCCCGTTGGGGTCGGGGACGGCTTTTATAAACGCCGAGAGCGTAACGTCCGTTTTGCCGCCGTAGAATGGTCCGCCGAACCCTGCCGGCGCGTAAAATGTGGAGGCGGGATACGTCTTAATGATGGTCTCGACGCCGATTTGCTTCCAGCGCTGCTGTAACAAGACGCCGGTCTGATCACGCGTGACGTTGCCGGCCGTAAAGCTCAGCGTAAGCGACAATCGTTGATTGCCTTTCACGCGCACGCCGTCGGCTCCCATTTTCCACCCGGCTTCGTCGAGCAGGCGGCCGGCACGAACCGGATCGTACGGGTAGTACGTCAATTTTCGGTTATACCACGGCGTTAGCGGGTTTTGGTTGGTCGGCCCGAGCGCCCCGAGCCCGTGCGCGACCTTCACCAGTATCTCGTGCATATCGAAGCCGTAGCACATCGCGAGCCGTACGCGTTGGTCGTCCAGCGGCACGTGCCGGGTATTGAACGTCAGGTGTTCCCAGAACGACTGCGTGTTGGTTGCCGGCAGCATGTCCGGCACCGGACCGAGGTTCGAAAAGGTGGAGATATTGAGCCGGTCGGCGATGTCGACATCGTGGGTTCGCACCGCGATCATCATCGTATTATCGTTGGTCAAAAAGCGAACAATGACGCGATCGATTTTCGGTTTGCCGCGAAAATAATCGGGATTCGCCTCGAGTTCGATATCGCTTCCGTGGTGCCACGCGACGAACCGATACGGTCCGCTGCCTACCGGCGCTGCGTTGAAGTCGACGTGATTGAGATCCGGATAGGATTTGAGCAGATGCACCGGCACGATCGCGCCGTCGATGCGGTCGCTGAACGCGTCGATCGCCGGAGCCCACGATTGCTTTAGCACGAGGCGTGCCGTGTAGGGGTCCGGGGTCTCGACGCGGGCGATCTTATCGTAGGGCTCGGTGCTGCCGACTTGGTTCTTCGGGTTCATCAGCGCCGCGAGCGTGAACGCGACATCGGCCGATGTAACCGGAACGCCGTCGTGCCAGCGCGCGTTGTGGACGAGGTGATAGGTGATCGAGCGCCCGTCCGCCGCAATATCGCCATTGGCCCGGCTCGGCACCCGCACCGCCAGATCGGGCACTTGGTTGCCGTGCTCGTCGTAGCGCGTCAAGCCGCTGAAGAGAAACTGCACGAGGTCGGACTCGATGGCCAGCGTGCCCACGATCGGCGAGAGCGTGCCGGGTTCTTGCGTGAGCGCAACCCGCAACTCGCGACTGTCCGCCGCATCGGCCGGTAGCGATACCAGCGACAACAGGAGCAATGCGAATACGAGGCTCCGCACCTTAACGATGCGGCAGCGGCGGGGCCATTGGCGGTCGACGGGGCGGGGCGAGTAACGCGGTGACGTGCGGGTTGGCAACGATGCGGCCGTCGAGCATGTAGGCGACTTGGTTGTCGTCGATTTGATCGAGGCGGTAGAGATAGTTCGCCATCATGCCGGCCGACTCGCGCATGCCTTTGGCCGACGTGTCGGCGAGCCAGTTGATTCGTTCGAGCCGCGCACCGTTGCTGAGGTGAAAGTGGGCGACCGGGTCGAGCGCGCGCTTCCCGCGTTTCGCCTCGAGCAGATAGTGCGCGGCGAGTTGCATCAGCGGCGTCTTTAGCGTCGCGGCCGCGCTTACATCGCGCGACCACGCGCGATTGACAAACATCGCTTTGAGCGGATCGGTCGCGCCTTCGGAGCCGCCCTGCGTCTCGAGCCACTCGCGAAAGCGCGGCAGCGGCGAGAGCGTAACAAACGTGCGCAGGTTGCGGAATTCGTGCGCAAGTTCTTGGACGACGCGTTTGATCAATGCGTTACCGAAGCTGATGCCGTCGAGACCGCGCTGACAATTCGAGATCGAATAGAAGATGGCGTTCGTCGCGTGCGCCGCGTTGGTGACCGGCGCGCGCTGATCGAGCAGTGAGGCCATCTCGCCCGTCATCTCGACCGTGAGCGCGACCTCGACAAAGATAAGCGGTTCGTCGGGCATCGCCGGATGCATGAACGCGAAGCACCGGCGATCGACGTCCAGCCGGTTCTTGAGGTCCAACCAGCCTCGAACTTCGTGCACCGCTTCGTAGTGACCGAGCTTTTCGAGCAGCGACGCCGGCGCATCCCACGATATGCGGCGCATCTCGAGGAAGCCGATGTCGAACCATGCAGCGAGCAAATCTTTGAGATCGGCGTCGAGGGATCGGAGCTCCGGCGCGGTCTTGATGATGTCGAGCAGATCGGCTCGCATCTCAACGAGAAACTTGACGCCGCTCGGCAAGCTATTGAACGCGCGCAGCAGCCGTACGCGAGGCGGGACGAGCGCGGCGCGCAATCTGCGTTCGGCATCGGCGCGTTCGGCCGCATCGGTCGCGGCCGCCACCGCGGCTATCGCGACGTCGACGGCGACATGGTCGACATCGAAGCCGGCGAGGACCTCAAAAAACCGTTGGTGCGCCACCGTCGGCAACGCGGCGTAGCGCGCGCCGATCTCCATCGTGCGATTGCGCGTCGCGATATCGCCGCCGCGCCCCTCAATACAGGCGGCCATCTCCCCACGTAGCTGCTCGACGTCGAGATGCGCCCCATCGCCGGTGAGCGGTTTGGCCAGGTGGAACGCAGCGGCGGCGATCTCGCGGAACGACTTCACGGCTGGGCGTGAGTTCGCCGCCGAGGTCCGCGGAATCTTCCGTTCCAAGCGGAAGAGGGACCGATAGATGATCGACACCCATGCGCATGTCCACGATCGCCAGTACGACGAGGATCGCGAAGCCACGATTGCTCGTGCGCGCGCTGCCGGGGTCGACACGATCGTGACCATCGGCTGCGACCTTCGTGACAGCGAGCGCGCGATTCGCACGGCCGAGACCTACGGGCTGCTCGCGACCATCGGCATCCATCCGCACGAGGCCAAGGATGCGCCGGCCGATATCGCCGCCGCGTTCGACGAACTACGCGCCGGCTCGAGCGCACCGATCGTGGCGATTGGGGAAACCGGGCTCGATTACCACTACAACCATAGCCCCGCCGAAGATCAACGCCGCGTGCTGCGCGACCAGATCGCCTATGCACACTCCGCAGCGCTGCCGGTCGTCTTCCACCAGCGCGAAGCCTACGACGACTTCGTCGCCATCCTCCGTGAAACGTGGGACCGCACGACGATGCGCGGCGTGGTTCATTGTTTCACCGGCGACGCCGAGCAAGCGCGCATCTTCGTCGATGAATTCGGCATGCTGCTCGGCATCGGGGGCGTCCTAACGTTCAAGACAGCCGAGCCGTTACGCGAGGCGGTCCGCGCCGTCGGCCTCGCCGCGATCGTGATGGAAACCGATTGCCCATACCTCGCGCCGATTCCGTACCGCGGCAAACGCAACGAGCCGGCGTTCATTTTCGAAAGCGCAAGTGCCGTCGCTAAGGTCTTGGGCGTCGACCGCGATGACGTCATAGCGACGACGACCGCAGCGGCTAAGCGGTTCTTCGCCTTACGGTAACGCCGGCGTTCGGCCCCGAATCATGTCGGCGGCTTTTTCCGCCATCATGATCACGCAAGCGTTCGTATGCGCCGAGACGAGGTCGGGCAGTATCGAACCATCGACGACGCGCAAGGCTTCGATGCCGCGCACGCGCAGCTCGGGATCGACGACGGACTCGGCATCCGTTCCCATACGACACGTGCTGACCGGGTGGCTGACCGTCGTCGTCGTCGCACGAATGTATGCGTCAAGTTCGTCGTCCGACTGCAGATTCGGCCCCGGTAGCAACTCGATGCCGCGGTAGGGATCGAGCGCGCTCTGACGTGCGATCTCACGGCCGCGCCGCAAGCCGTCGCGCAGCGTTGCAATATCGTCGGGCACCGATAAGAAGTTGTGGTGGATGCGCAGCGTCGCGCGCGGATCGGTCGACTTTAGGCGAACCTCGCCCCGGCTCTTCGGATGCAGAACGACCGGCGTTATGGTCCACCCGTCATCGTAGGCGGGAACAACGCCGGGAAACCACGGCCGCGCACTCGGCGGCGCGCCACGCACCAAGAACTCGACGTCCGGTACCTCCAGTTCGGGACGCGTCTTGATGAAGGCTTGTATGCCGAACGGCAACACGGTCGCCGGACCGCGGCCGAAAAGATACGCTTGCGTCATCGCGATCGCCGCGCGATCGTAGCGCATCATGTCGTGAAACGGACCGGGCTGGAGCCGCTGCCAGAGCGCCTCCGCTTTAAGGTGATCTTGCAAATTATTACCGACCGGTAAATCGGCAATCGGAACAATGCCAAATTCGCGCAGATGATCGGCCGGACCGATGCCCGAAAGCATCAGCAGCTGCGCTGAGTTGAACGTCCCGCCGCATAAAATGACTTCCGCCGCCGCCTCGGCGACCACCGTCGCACCGTCGCGCGAATACTCTACACCATACGCTTTGGTCCCATTCAATAACACGCGATGCGCCAGAGCATGTTGCAGAACGGTAAAGTTCGGGCGGTTCAGAATGCCGCGCAGATACGCGACGGAAGTCGACGAGCGACGGCCATTGCGAATGCTGAACTGCGTGCGGCCGAACCCGACCGTCTCCGTATTGTAGTCATCGGTTACCGGATAACCGTCCGCCTTCGCGGCGGCAAACACCGCGTCGAAAACGGGGTCCGTGGTCGTCGCACGCTCGACGCCGATCGGCCCCGAGCCGCCGCGCAATGGCGTCTCTCCATCTTCCCACGACTCGAGCCGCTTGAAATACGGCAAGACCTCGTTCCACGACCAACCGGTCGCGCCGTTGCGTGCCCAGCGGTCGTAATCGCCCGGATTGCCGCGCGTGAACGCCATAAAGTTGATCGATGACGACCCGCCGAGAACTTTCCCACGCGGTAAGGTGAGCGTACGGCCGGCTAACCCGGTTTCCACCACCGTCTCGTACATCCAATCGAACATCCGATTCTTTATCAGCATGCCGAGGCCGATCGGCACGCTGAGGTATGGATGCGCGTCTTGCCCGCCGGCTTCGAGCAACAGCACGCGGGTCGCGGGATCTTCGGTGAGGCGGTGCGCGAGTACGCAGCCTGCCGAGCCTGCGCCGACGATGACGTAATCGTACTGTCTTGGAGCGGCCATGAACCGTGCTTCTCGCCCAGGGCCACTTCACACTTTTGCGGTAGTAGTCCGACCCGAGGACGATGATGTTTTTACGAAATTGCTGGTACGCGGCGGGTTGGTCGAAGGATATCGGAGCGGCGTTGCTACCGCGACGGCTGCTCGATGAGCCCGTCGTTCTGTTCCGCACCGCCGACGGAAGCGTCGCGGCACTCGAGGATCGCTGCTGCCATCGCGCAGCACCGCTCTCGCGCGGCGTCCTCGACGGCGATGCCGTGCAGTGCGGCTATCACGGGCTCAAGTTCGATCGCACCGGCGCCTGCGTTGAAATTCCGGGTCAAGCCCACGTACCGAACGACGTGCGCGTGCGCAACTATCCCGTCGTCGAGCGCTGGAACACCGCGTGGATTTGGATGGGCGATCCCGCCAAAGCCGATGCCGCGAGCATTCCCAATCTCGCTTGGCTCGACGATCCGGCATGGCGCATCACGCCCGGCTATCTCCACCTCAAGGCGAATTATCAATTGCTCACCGATAATTTGCTCGACCTCACGCACGTCAGTTACCTGCACAAGCGAACGCT
>Ga0182030_10026284_pt1 | contig 10544 bp, 4 predicted proteins | sample 812S3MmetaG_FD_121299 | JGI IMG/M metagenome (GOLD analysis project Ga0182030, IMG submission 121299) | Permafrost microbial communities from Stordalen Mire, Sweden - 812S3M metaG (Illumina Assembly) | ecosystem: Environmental > Terrestrial > Soil > Wetlands > Permafrost | place: Sweden... | reverse complement strand
GCAACTGCGTTCGCATCTGTCGGCTTCCCTGCCCGAGTACATGGTTCCGGCGGCGTACGTATGTCTGGAGTCGCTGCCCCTGACGCCCAACGGCAAGCTGGACCGCAGGGCGCTGCCGGCGCCCACATTCCCAACGCAAAACAGAGGTCGGATTTGGACGTTAGAAGAGCAGGCGTTAGGCGACCTATTTTCAGATGTGCTGGGCCTCGAAAACATAAACTTGGACGACAATTTCTTTCAAATGGGTGGGCATTCGCTATTGGCGATACGACTTGTGAGTAAAATCAAGGCAGCGCTCGGGGCAGAGGTTCCCATCCGTACTCTCTTTGAGGAACCTACCATAGCTGGACTTGCGTCGCGGTTGCACACCAAAAATAGGCTAAGCTCCTTCGATGTACTCTTACCACTGAGGACAGATGGAACATTGCCTCCGCTCTTCTTCGTGCACCCTGGAGCCGGACTCAGCTGGTGCTATGCTGGATTTCTGAAGTATGTTGAGCCAGACCGTCCTGTTTACGGGTTGCAGTCACGTAATTACACTTCGCCGGATCTCCCTACACAATCCGCAGAAGAGATAGCGGCTGATTATCTTAATGAAATTCGCACAATTCAATCCACAGGGCCCTATCACTTAGCCGGCTGGTCCTCCGGTGGCTTGCTCGCATTTGCAATCGCCAGCTTACTTCAGCACAGAAGTGAGCACGTGGCCTTCCTTTCCGTACTCGACACTTGCCCTTCTTTGACAAACGAGGAAGAGAGCGGCGAATCTGAAGAGGTTCACGACATAGTCGCATTAGCCGCCCGTCTATTTGAGGAAGATCAAAAGGAGAAGCTACTTACATTGCCTGTGCTTTACAAACGCCTAATCGAAAAGCGGCGACTCCCTCCAGATTTCAGCGAGCGCCATTTTGCGGCCCTTTTGAACAGCTTCAAGAGGGCCAATGCCCTCTTACGCGCGTTCGCACCCACCCGGTACGCTGGAGACCTCGCGGTTTTCGTTGGAACGTTGGACAATAGTGAGAACGCTGATCATCTATACAGAGCATGGAGGCCATATGTAGACGGAAATATCAACATACACCCTATTTCCTGCAAACATGATGACATGATGAACCCGACGCCACTCGCGAAGATCGGCCCGCTTTTGGCAGCTGACCTAGCTCGAGCCAAAGAAATTCACGAAAATGAAACGCTCATCTCGCTAATCGCCACCGGCCTAGCACGTGATCCTTGTTCTTAGAACCCCGTGGGCTACACCTCGGCATAGCGACAGAGCGACGTTTTCAGTACAAAAAGGAGCATATTGCAGCAGGTATGCTTATTCGCATTCAAAACGTGCTTCCTAATCCTGAGGCTACGAACAACAGGTGCGAACCCTACAGGCATATCTATATGGAATCGAAGCGTTCAAATTGGCGGTGCAGGCTTCCACTCTCTTGCCGAACGCCACAACATGCGTTAAATTAACGGGAAACACGTCAGCCCAACAGACAAACGCCGAGCCGCGCAAGCCAAATTCTCCAGTCTGTCTATCGAGGAAATTTTGGCTTCTGGATTTTGTTCATGGAAGGAACCCTTTTGGGTACCGAGCGGGTGACACGGATTTCTAGAGGATAGCAATTGAAGAAGCTCCAAAACAAGCAATCTCCAGAACGCTGGACGACACCGTTCTCTGGGCCGCGAGCGGACGCACAAACATCGACAACCCCTAAGCTCTTTGTAAAGCTCGAGCCCTACATGCAACGTGGCGATTTATGGGGGACCCTTGCATTTCTTAACAAACGACTTGCTGCGGGGGAACCGGATTTTGATGCGCTGTGTTATTGCTTCGACATCCTTATCGCTTTGCATGACTACTCGGGAATTGCTGTGATGCTTGAAAACGCATCGAAGATTTATTTCGAACCCGAACAGATGGCAGCACTCGCCGGCTACAAGGGACTGCTCGAGGGAGATGCATCCATCGCCATAGAGGCATTTCGAATTGCGTTAGCTCTAAACCCAGCGTTAGAAGTTTTCACGCAGCTGGCCATGGCGTCAATGCCAGGTCCGTATTATTCCGACCATCTCCACCATCTCCATGATCTACTTTCTCCCTGTACATATCTAGAAATCGGAATTTATACCGGAAATACGCTCCGGCTTGCAGGTGCCGAAACGCATGTGATCGGAATTGACCCATTCCCTCGCTTCTCCGGAAAATGCCCTCCAAATATTAATATATATAGCGTCCCTAGTAACGAGTTCTTCAACGAGATTGCCCCAACCGCGCTGCGTGAGTTTGCGCCGATCTCCCTAGCCTTCATTGATGGTTTGCACCTTTTTGAACAAGTGCTGCTTGACTTTATCCATGTTGAGGCCTATTGCGATCCGGATGGCGTTGTGGTGCTTCACGATACGCTGCCTGTCGCCGAACTGCCTACCGCTCGTGATCGAAGTTCTTCTTACTGGTGTGGAGATGTGTGGAAGATAGTCCCTTGCCTTGAATACTTTCGCCCCGATCTACACATTTTCACGTTGCCCACATTCCCTTCTGGCCTAACCATCATCACAGGGCTTGATCCTACAAATCTAATTCTGCGGGAATCTCTCGACCAGGCCGTCCAACAGTTTGCTAATCGGGCGTTTTCTGACTGTGCGGATCGTCTCGCTAGTGTCAAATCGACTGTGAAAAATGAACTCCTCTCAACGACGCGCGTAATAAATCAGATAATGAAGCCCAAGAAGAGTGTTGACCACGATTCTCCATCACTTGGCTGAAATGCAGGAGATCTAGGAACTCGTTGAAATTCGCCTGATTGCGGCGTCTTTCTTGGCGATTTTTGTATGTTCCCGTTCGAACTCTGTTTGAAGTACGGTTCTTTCCGGTGTTTATAGTGGTTTGCGAGCCTCAGGGAATCATTCCCGAGGCTCGCTGCCGTTGCTCAGGCACACTTCTGACTGAGTATTTCCGGTGGTTGGGCCATCAGTCGCGGCAGCCGGATCAGGTTGTGCGCCGCGCAACTGAAGACGAACAGCCAGTCAACTTTCTCCAGGCCTCGCAACTTGACCTGGCGCAGTGGGCCGGTTTGTTTCAGCCATCCAAATCCTTTTTCGATCAGGCATCGCCGGCTCAGGCTGAAAGCATAGCCAGGCTGTCGCGTTGTTCTGCGGTCAAGGTTGCTGGTGCGGCCTTTGTCGTTCCTGGTAACGTGCGGCGTCACGTTCAACTCCCGCACCGTGCCGACGAAATCCTTGGTGTCGTAAGCCTTGTCTGCGCCCACCGTGATACGGCGTGAGCGGCCCTCTTGCTTTTCGGCAAGCATCAACAGCGCTGCATCGCGCTCGGCATAACCGTCGGCGTGCGTCACCATCGCCGCGGCGATCAGGCCGTTTCGGTTTTCCACCAGCGCATGACCCAGATAACTCAGCTTCGACTCCTTGCCGTAACTCTTCTTGTACAGCCGCGCATCGGCATCAGTGGTCGATTCATGCGTCTTGTTCGATCGCTTCTGACCGTGAAAATCTCCCCCGTCGCCGTCATCGGAGCCGTCCTTCGAGCGAAAGCTCTTTTGCGAGGCCCACGCCTGAATCAGAGTGCCATCCACCGTGAAGTGTTCGTCGCTCATAAAGCGCCTGGCATGCTTGTTTACTTCGGCAAAGAACTGCTGTGCCACGTCGGAAGTCAGCAACCGGTCGCGGTTCTTGGAAAACACCGCATGGTTCCATACCGCGTCGTCCATGCCGAGACCCACAAACCAGCGGAACAGCAGGTTGTAGTCGATCTGCTCGACCAGTAAACGCTCTGAGCGCACTGAGTAGAATACCTGCAACAAAAGCGCCCGCAGAATGTACCCAGGTGCAATCGACGGACGGCCGGAATCGGCATACAACGCATCGAACTCCGGGCTCAACGTCTGCAACACCGAATCCGTCAACTTGCGAACCGCACGCAACGGATGATCCTGTGGCACACGCTGCTCCAACGATACATAGCTGAACATCCCGTCCTGATCCCGCTCGTCTCCGCGCATGTCTGTTAGACGAATGGCAACCATCCTCCGACGCAAAACAGGAACCTATTTCAACAAGTTCCTAGATTGTCGGGCAAAGTATGTTCAGCTACCGGTCTACTGGAGAATGCCAGTGAAATCTATTCAAAACCGCCAACCTAAACTTAACTGCCTTCAACACCCACATCGCTCTTGCATGTAGCAGGTCTGGAGCCCACCTTGAACTCTGAAAGCCTTCTTCGAATTGCAATCGCAACAGCAGTCGTTACCATCTGCATGAACTCAGCAGCCGCCCCACACCGTAACCATGCACAACGAGAGCGAGTGAGGTTTCTGGCGACCAGCACTCTTGTACGCGGCACCTGGGGGTACAACCAGGGTCGAGTCGAGATGTGGCGCGGTAGTTTAGGTCTGGCCTAGCTGTTTCCGGCCCTTTCGGTTGCCGGTGCCTCAGTATCCTGACCGTGCCCCGTTTCCACATCCCGCTCATCAAACCGGACATGCAGATTTCCCGCATCCGGCTTACCCCCGTTTCATCAAGCCTTCGCATTCGACAAGTCACGGCGCGTGACCCGGACGTCGTACAGACCAAGGGTCTCGTGGAGATACTTGGCCGGGAACCGTTTTAGTCCGGTGCCCGTAAATCCAGATCGGCGCATTAACCAGCGACGGAGTCGCACCTCGGTGTATCGACGGATCCGCTCACGAGTAGCCATGATCGGCCCCTGATTGAAGTAGCCGCACCAGCCACGTAACAGCGTGCTGAGGCGTGCCACCGTACTCAGAGGTGTATCCGCGTACCACTGAGGCGTCGTCCGTTCATGGATACGCATGAGCAGACTTCGCACAGCCTTCTTGGATGGCCGAGTGCCGATATACATGCGCCCGTCCTTCCCGTGAAAGCCACCGATTGTGTACCCCAAAAAATCAAACGATTCTTCAGGCAATCGGGCGATGCGAGTCTTGGCCTTGTTCACCTCCAGCCCAAGCCTCATTATGAGCGCTTCCATCTTTGCCATCGCTACCCCGGCATTACCCGGACAGCAACAGATGACGAAGTCGTCAGCGTAGTTCACGATGTAGGCATCGAGCTGTTCCTGATGACCGTGAAGTTGCCACGCCAGCAGGAAGCGTCGGAAGTAGCAGTTGGCCAGCAGCGGCGAGATCACCCCGCCCTGTGGTGTTCCCCGCTTCCTTCTCCGCGCTTCAGCTGTCTGGATGCGTCGACCGGAAGTGTTCTCGACGACCGATGATATCAACCAGCGTTTGATCGTCTTCAACACCCGGCCATCTGCGATTCTTCGCTCCAGACAACGCATCAGCGGAGCATGTGGAATCGAAGTAAAGTAGTCGCGCAAGTCCGCGTCTACCACCTCTTGTCTCCGGTGCTGCGTCACATGCCAGAAGACTCTACGGACGGCCATTTTGGCATCAAGTCCGGGACGGAACCCATACTGTTGTGGCAGCAGGTCCGCCTCGAAGATCGGCCCGATCACCAGCACCACGGCCATCTGGACCACTCGGTCTCGGATCGTCGGGATGCCAAGCGGTCGCTGGCTTCCGTTGCTCTTCGGTATCCACACTCGCAGAAGGGGCATGGGCGCGTACGTTCCCGCCACTAACTCCCTCCGCAGCTTTCCAAGCCACCGCTCTATTCCCTGAGCGTCGATCTGATCGAAGGTTTCTCCATCCACTCCTGACGCGTCCGCATTCGCGTGGCAACGTCGGTAAGCTTCATGAAGAACGTCTTCGCGGCAGACCTTGTCCCACAACGAGTAGAAGCGGTAGGCAGGTTCTGTCCTGGCTTTCGCTTGTAGCGAGGTCCGCAGCGTCTCAACCGTATTCGGCGTTCCTAGACTCATCGTCAATCACCTGGCTCTCTGCTGCTTTCCTCGTCGAATCGGGTTAGGGCCCCTTCCCTCCTCCGGTATTACCCGGCATCAGCGGTACTACGAGCCCCTCCGCCATCTGCGTCCGCCGATGCTGGCCCTCACGGGTTCATCGTTAAGTCCGACTCACGGTCGCAGACTTCCCTTGTTGCGCATCTTCCATCTCCCACACGTGCTGCCGTCACTACCCCGGTGGAATCAACGACTGCGTATCTCGCTCGCTTCATCGGTGACAACGGCCTTCCCCAAAGTTATGGCGGGTCGGCTCCCACATTGGCTGTTTCGAGGCCTGCTCGACGTTCACTCGCGTTGCAGCCCGCATGGACCACTAATCCCCTTGAGGGACCTTTTCTCGAAGTGCTTCAGGTCATTCGTCGCCTCTTGACCCGCCCCGAGTGTTTCCGGCTGGAACGAGAGTTTGCCGGCCCGGATTCGCACCGGGGAGGAAAATGCACCTTATCAAGGCACACATAACTATCTTGCGGAACTCACTCCACCAATAGGCAATGACCCTCAGCTGGTGCGTCTAATCGATGAGTATCCCAACGCCTATCCACCGTTATCGACGGACGTCTTGACTTCACAAACTGGCTCCGTTTTACTGGTTTAACGCGATTCGCGCTGCGATCTTCCCTACGCAGACATGCCGCTGCGTACCGCACCCGGCGATCCGATGGCCCTCGTCCGGGCAAGACTTGGCTATCAACCACAATTGGACAAGGCGCCGGAACCTAATTCCGTTCTGCCTTGCTTTCGAATTGTCCGGCGAAAGTAGGACATAGCTGGTCACTCGCTCGTTTCAGACCTAGATGGCATACATGTGCCCTTCGCAATGACTTGTCTCGGCGAGATTGTTTGCGTACTGCGGTCGCTGCCGAGCAAAGCCGGACAAATTGGATTGAAAGACTTAGATATCATGCTTCACGCCTATCATCGATTAACCAATGGCACAACGGTGAAGTAATTTAACATGTGAGATAGATCACAAATACCGGCTCTATGCTTAAAAGGCGGCGCATTTACTAACTTATACACAGATAGGTTACCTTGAATTTTTTCTAACATTTTTTATTGATGATCGCTGAAGCCATGCTATGCTTCGTGCCACATTGCCTTTCACTCTCTGAGAAGCCGTGAAGGATTGTGCTTCACAATCCTTCAAATGTGGCAACGCCACTTGGGTTGACTCGGATGTAATTCCCGCAACTTTTATCGTGGCTTTGGAGTGAGAAGGAGAGGTTTGTTTCGGGAAGCAGATGTAAACATAGCGCATTCGAAACAGCCACAGTTGCGTTCATCGAACTGATGGCTGTACGGAATTCGAACTGGGGAAACCATGTTCGTGATGCTTCTCCCAATGAATGGTTCATTCATCTCTAGAACGGAATCGATAAGTCAAGGCCTGCCCACGCAGGACTCCCCTTATGACAAATGGCGACTGGCGCGTCGTGTGTCTTTGCGATTCCGCACTCATGACGTGACGTCGTTCGAATGTTTTCCGGATGTGAAGCAATTGACTGAATCGATCGAACGGTATCGATGCTGCGATTTTCCTCTTGTTGACGGTTACTACGAATAGTGCTGTTGAGGAGCTTGCCATGCAACTAGATAACATGCGGAATGTAATCAGTAGTTTGTGCAGGAAGCAAGGAATGTTGTTACAGTCCGCAATCCTACGGCACTTACTATTCGCAGGGTTGGCTGCCTGCTTCGCTTTGATGCCGGCAGATGCATACGGCAAGACCACGCCCACGTTGAGCGTCGTCACTTCGGGCACGCCTTCGACCTATGGAGGGTCGGTGACCTTCACGGCTACTATCTCCAGCGGTCCTACGGGAACAATTACGTTCTACGACGGCAGCACGTCGATAGGCTCGGGCACCATCAGCGGAACGACCGCAACCTGCACGACCAGCACTTTGGCAGTGGGCAGTCACACGATCACGGCCAAGTATCCGGGAAATTCACAATACAACTCCGTCACTTCGAGCGCCATCACCCAGACGGTCAACAAAGCCACGCCCACGTTGGGCGTCGTCACTTCGGGTACGCCCTCGACCTACGGAGGGTCGGTAACCTTCACGGCTACCATTTCCAGCGGCCCCACCGGCACGATTACGTTCTACGATGGCGGCACGTCGATTGGCACTGGCACGATCAGCGGGACGACTGCGACTCGTACGACCAGCAGCTTGGCGGTAGGCAGCCACACCATCACTGCCAGCTGGCCGGGAAACACAAACTATAACTCCGTCACCTCCGGCCCCATCACGCAGACGGTCAACAAAGCCACGCCCACGTTGAGCGTCGTCACTTCGGGCACGCCTTCGACCTATGGTGGGTCGGTGACCTTCACGGCTACTATCTCCAGCGGTCCTACGGGAACAATTACGTTCTACGACGGCGGCACGTCGATAGGCTCGAGCACCATCAGCGGAACGACCGCAACCTGCACGACCAGCACTTTGGCGGTAGGTGGCCACACCATCACTGCCAGCTGGCCGGGAAACACAAACTACAACTCCATCACCTCGGGCAACATCGCACAGACTGTCAACAAGGCGACTCCTGCGATCACCTGGGCCACGCCTGCGCCAATAACCTATGGGGCCGCTCTGACGGCAACGCAGCTCAATGCCTCTACGACCCCGGCTGGTACTTTTGTCTATAATCCAGCTTCCGGTGCGGTGCTTGCTGCGGGTCCGCAAACTCTTTCGGTGACTTTCACACCTTCGGACACCACCGACTACAACACAGCAACGGCAACTGTCACGCTGACGGTCAACAAAGCAACCCCCGTGATCACGTGGGCGACGCCGGGGCCGATTACCTATGGCGCCGCGGTGAGCGCAACACAGTTGAATGCGACTGCGAGTGTGCAGGGAACGATTGCTTACAGCCCTGCGTCTGGCGCGGTACCGGCGCCCGGTCCGCAGACGCTCCTGGCAACATTCACGCCCACTGACTCGACCGACTACAGCATTGCCACCGCCAGAGTCACATTAACGGTCCTGGCAACACCAGGCGCGAGCATCATCACTACCGCGGGTCCCGTTACAACACTGGCTGGAAACGGCACGGCCGGCTACAACGGCGACGGCGACCCCGCTTTGAGCGCAGAACTGAACTCCCCCAATGCGGTAGCAATTGACACAGCAGGCAATGTCTACATTGCAGATACCTCAAATTCCGTCATTCGCAAAATTGCAGCGGGTACTGGGATCATCACCACGATGGCCGGAAACGGCACTGCGGGCTATGCGGGCGACGGCTATTCGGCCCAAGACGCAGAGCTGAATCATCCCTTTGGCGTGGCCGTTGATTCCATGGGCAACATCTATATAGCAGATTCCTCAAATAGCGTAATTCGCATGGTGTCAGTCTCTACAGGCGTCATTACCACGGTGGCAGGAAATGGTACTGCGGGCTACTCTGGCGACAACTATCCCGCTCAAAGCGCACAACTGAATAATCCGTATGCGATCACATTGGACTCGGACGGCAATCTGTATATTGCCGACTCATTCAACTGCGTCATTCGAAAGGTGGCGGCTTCAAATGGCATTATCACGACGGTGGCAGGCAATGGAGATTGGAGCCATTCCGGCGACGGCGGGCCAGCCATTAACGCAGGGTTGTATTTTCCGGATGCCGTGGCAGTCGATTTGGCCAAGAATATCTACATTGCCGACGATCTTGACCACACCATACGCGAGGTAATTGCGTCCTCGGGGACCATTACCACTGTGGCCGGAAATGACTCACCAGGTTACATCGGCGATGCCGGTCCCGCTACAAGCGCAGAGTTGAATTATCCCGACGGCGTGGCGGTAGATTCTGCAGGCAACATCTACATTGCGGATACTGCCAATAACGTCATTCGAGTGGTGACACCATCAACGGGAGCCATCAACACTCTTGCCGGTAACGATACTGCCGGCTTCTCCGGCAATGGCGGTCCGACTGTCGCGGCCAGTTTGATCTCTCCCGTAGGCGTGACGGTGATCCCGTCCTCGACCTATTACTCAGTAGTGAATGTCTACTTTGCCGATTCAGGGAACAACATTATTCGCACCTTCAGTTCGCCAAGAACGGCTGGCCCTACCTTTTCTCCCATTCCCGCCACGTACGCAACCGCCCAGACCGTCACGATCAGCGACATCATCCCAGGTGCCACCATCTACTACACCACTGACGGGACCACCCCAACGACTTCGTCAAATGTCTATTCCGGGCCGATCACTGTCAGCTCTTCCGAGACCCTGAATGCGCTCGCCGTCACAAGTGGGGGATTCTTCACCGCCATCGCAACCGCGCCCTATACGATCACCGACGCCGCACCGACGATAGACTACACTTCCGGCTTCAACGCGACTAACCTGGACCTCGATTATGACATCGCGATCGTAAGCGGTTCGCTGCAATTGAGCGCCGGGAATGTGCATCAAATGGGAACGGCTTGGTATGCCACACCTGTGAATGTACAGGCGTTCACCTCCGACTTTAATTACCAGGCAAACTCGCCAGTTGCGGACGGAATTACATTTGCCATTCAGAACTCCTCGGCGGGTATATGGGCGCTTGGAGGGGACGGTGACAACCTCGGCTACGGAGGGATCGACACCAGCGCTGCGATTAAGTTCGATTTCTACAACAACGCAGG
>Ga0182030_10026283_pt1 | contig 10544 bp, 9 predicted proteins | sample 812S3MmetaG_FD_121299 | JGI IMG/M metagenome (GOLD analysis project Ga0182030, IMG submission 121299) | Permafrost microbial communities from Stordalen Mire, Sweden - 812S3M metaG (Illumina Assembly) | ecosystem: Environmental > Terrestrial > Soil > Wetlands > Permafrost | place: Sweden... | reverse complement strand
GTACTGATAGTCCTTGCTGTAGTCGGAGATGCGTACCTGATATATGATGTATCGCTTGCCGAGACGATGACCATAGACGTCAGAAGCCTCCTTTGGCGCCAACAACTCACGGCGTACGCCAATCAATTCGGGATGGGCGATCACCAGGCCGTTGTCTGGGCCTGGTGTTTCTGTGAGGCAGGCGCTTGGCGTCAAGTAGACCGAACTTCCAACATGCTCGCCATCGGTGAGACCCGCGGGGTTGGCGTTTGCTGGCGGGAGGGTTCCCTTGCCTACTCTTCCATCTGGCTGGCCCGCTGGAGGGGCTGGCGGTTCCCCCGCGAATACAGGTGGTGGACCGACCATTTCGACACGCGGAGAAAAGTCGCCCAAGTCTTGGGAAAGAGTTGCTGGGCCGTTGGAGAGGTCCCACAACCTCAACTTATCCTTTATGCAGTTTTGATGGCCGGTCAGCGCATTAACATCATCGGTTGCCGGATTGAATTCGCATGTTGTTATCAGCTGCTGCCTCTGCTCGTTCGAGAGCTTGGCTTTGTCCAAAGAGCGGTCGATAGACGAGGCGATCTTGAGGAGCGGGGCATCCTGCTTTACACAGGCATCATGTCCGTTTGGTTGCCCAAGTGCAGCGCATTTTTTCTCGATCGCCGCTCGCTCGTTTGTCAAAGCCGAAGGACCGAGGGTTGTAACATCCATCGTTGCCTGCGTATCAGCCGCATTGGAAATACTCGCCAACAGGATGATTCCTAACAAGATAACAGTTTTCATCGTTCGACCTCTTGGGATTGCCCTTATATTCTTTGGTGAATCGTGAATGGAGGAGATTAGAAGGTGAATCTGGAACCGGAGGCACTTATCCATTTACGGCTCAGCAACGTTAGGCAAAACATCGTGGTGGCCGCTGCTGAATCGAATCCGGTGAATGGCCAGAATGGCAAATACCACGGCAGCCGTCCATACAGTCGTTTCGTATTTGCTCGTACTTGGCCGCGGGATCGCCCACATGAGTGCCAAACAACGTAATCCCGGGAGCCAATACGTAACTTGGTGTTCCGGCAGAACGGCCTCCTTGTCCAATTTCGGGCAATATTCTGCGCAGCCGCCTCAGCGACTAACCGGCGGTACTGCGGAGATGAAGTTTCTGGGGATCAGAAGCAGCTATTGCGAACTTCGGCATCTGATCTTCACTAAGTCATGAAGGAGAGGGAGAAACTGATGTAACTTCCCATGAAGAAGCGAGAAATGTCAAGCAATTTTGCAATAAACTTTCCTGCGAATTAATAACGCGCTTCGTAAGATGTGCAGGCAACCAGTATTAGTTGCTATTTAATAAATAGCATTCATGCCGGCAATATTATTCGCCTTGATGCAGGGATGGACGGTGGGGCCGAAACAGACTGTCGCTGCATTCGAGCCGAGCCCTTGGCGTCACTTGGACCAAGGCGGAACTACGCCGGTCATGCGGGCGTACGCGACTAACTGGCCCATGTGCTCGTTGGCGTGGACGATGATGCGGAGATACATCCAGTCGACTGTCGAGTCGCGATCTTCTATATGAACCTTGAGGGCGAGGTGCTGGGGTGTCTCCTTCAAGTGCGCTTGCTTGACGGCTTCAAGCGAGCGCTTGAGCCAACGAATGACTTCCGCCTTAGAAGTGACGGTCTTATCCGCATCTTCCTTCAGATCGCTGGGCATCTTGGGGCCGGTGATGCTGAGGAGATAGAAATTTGCATCCACGATGTGCATATAGACTTCGCTCGTGGAGCGCACTCCCGGCGCAGGCCGCCATGCAAAGTTCTTTTCCGGGGTGGCTTCGGCGAGGGCAATCAACTGCGCGGACACGTGACGCCATTCGCCGTCATATCCTTGCCAGACGCCATCAAGGGGGTCTTGTGCGCGCATTAATGGAGTGCCTGCGAACGCCAGAAGAACAATAGCCTCGCACACGGTGAGCAAGGTTGAGGTGCGAAGGGAGCGGATGCTGAAAGACGTTGGCTTCATCTTGAGTCTCCTTCTCAAATGAGTCCTCATTGAGCCGTGGCGCTTGCTAATTCGTTCGATGGATTCAGAGCTTGCGCAGGCGCTTGCAGGCCTCGTCCAGATCGTGGTCTTTTTTTGCGAAGCAGAAGCGCAACAGATTCTCACCGCGGCCGGGGCGGAAGAATGCGGAGCCTGCCACCGATGCTACACCCGTGGCGGCTAGCAGGTTGCGCGCTTTTTCGGCGGCGGTCTTGCCCTTAAGGCTGGTGGCGTCGGCTAACACATAATAGGCGCCTGCCGGGGTAGTGGGAGTTAGACCCGCGTCAGTTAGTGCGGATAACATGCGGGCGCGCTTGTCTTGATGGTCGGCGGCTAACTGGGTATAGAAACTGGGCGGCAGTTGTTCCAGTCCCGCGGCGGCTCCGTGCTGAAGGGCTGAGGGCGCGCAGACATAAGTCAGGTCGTGGAAGTAACTCATGGCGCCCATCCATTTTTTGTCCGCTGTAACATAGCCGAGACGCCAGCCAGTCACACTGAATGTCTTGGAGAAGCCGGAGATGACAATGGTCCGTTCCTTCATCCCTGGCAGAGTGGCAGGGGAGATGTGGCGCGCGCCGTCGTACACGAAATACTCATAAATCTCATCGGTAAACAGGAAGAGGTCGTGATCCCGGCAGACGGAAGACACCGCTTGAATTTCCGCGAGCGTAAAGACTTTGCCGCCAGGATTGGACGGGGTATTAAGGATGATGGCTCGGGTCTTCGGAGTGATCGCGGCTTTCAGCGCGTCCACGTCGAGCGCCCAGTCGGGCTCAGTGAGAGCGACGAGGACGGGGTTGACGCGCATCGACTTGAGCGTGGAGACGTGGTAGCCGTAGAAGGGCTCGAAGAGCAGCACTTCGTCGCCGGGGTTGAGCAGCGCCATGGCGGCGGCATGAAGGCCTCCGGTAGCGCCTGAAGCGACGAGGACCTCGGTTTCGGGATCGTAGGTGAGGCCGTAGTCGCGCTGCTGCTTGGCGGCGATGGCGTTGCGCAGGCGGCCGATGCCGTCGAGGCGGGTGTAGATGTTGTGGCCGTCGTGAATGGCCTGGATCGCGGCTTCCTGCACTGGTGCTGGAACGGGGGTGTCGCAGACGCCCTGGGCGAGGTTGATGCCGCCCATTTGTTCGCAGGCGACGGACATGGCGCGAATTTCGGACTGGACGGAGCCGGGAGCAAGTTGGCTGAGGGCGAGACGCGAGGCTGGGGTCGTGGTCGGCATGGGGAAGATCCTTATTCTGACATCTTACATATTGAGGGACTTAAGACGCCGGAAAGAGGCCAATGCCGGTCAACAGCGTAGAATTTGGTCTTTATGCATGAGCTTTCGATTGTTTCGAGCGTTGTGGACTCGGTGACGGAGTCGCTGGAGGCTTACCCAGGGGCTAAGGTGCTGGAGGTCCGGCTGCGTGTCGGCGCCTTGGCGAGCGTTGTGGTGGACTCGCTGGAGTTCTGCTGGGGCATTGCTACGGAAGGCACGCCGCTGGAGGGTTCGAAGCTGGTGGTGAAGACGGTGCCGGTGGTGATGCACTGCGCGGTGTGCGATGCGGACGTGGAATTGGAGAGCCTGCAGAGCTTCCGATGTCCGCGGTGCGATGAGCCTTCGAGCGACCTGCGGCAAGGGAGGGAGCTGGAAATTGAATCCTTTGAGATTGATGACGAGGCCGGAAGCGAAGCGGGTGGGGTCGAAACTACTGGGGTGAAGGTATGACACGGATTGTGGAGCTGCGGCAGGGGATTCTCAAGAAAAACGACGAGTTGGCGCGCGGGTTGCGCGGGCGATATGGGGCTGCAGGCGTGTTGGTGCTGAACCTGGTGTCGAGTCCGGGGACGGGGAAGACGGCTTTTCTAGAGCGGACCTTGCGTGAGCTGAAGGCGAGTGGGGCTAGAGTTGCGGCGCTGGTCGGCGATCTGGAGACAGATAACGATGCACGCCGTCTTGCCGCCAGCGGCGCGCCTGTTCGCCAGATCAATACGCATGGAATCTGCCATCTGGATGCGGAGATGATTGATCGGCATCTGGCCGGTTGGGAAGGCGTGGAACTCGGGGGCCTCGACTACTTGTTCATCGAAAATGTGGGGAACCTGGTTTGCCCGTCGAGCTACGATCTGGGCGAGGGGATTCGCGTGGCGCTGCTTTCGGTGACCGAAGGCGAAGACAAGCCGCTGAAGTATCCTACGCTGTTCAACTCGGCTGATGCGGCTGTGATTACCAAGATGGATATTGCCGAGCCATGCGGCTTCGATCGCGAGTTGGCGCTCAAGAACATCAACGAGATTCGGCCGGGGATTCGGATCTTCGAGACATCGGCGAAGACGGGGTCGGGGATGGAGGAGTGGCTCGCGTATCTGGGAGAAGAAAGGGCCAAGAAAGAGTCGTAGTCGAAAGGAATGATTGCGATGGCTGTGAAGAAGAAGGTCGCTGATAATGGCGTGGCGGAGGTCGAGGCATACCTGGCGAAGGTGCCTGAGCCGGCGCGGACCACGCTTGAAAAAGTTCGGGCGATGATCAGGGCTGCGGCACCCAAAGATGCCACGGAGGCGCTCAGCTACAACATTCCGTCGTTCCAGTACAAGGGCGGATTGGTCTGGTACGCCGCATTCAAGAGACATTGCAGCTTCTTTCCCATGGATGCTTCGCTGGGGGAGGAGTTTGCGGAAGAGCTCAAGAATTGCAAGACCTCGAAGGGGACGATTCAGTTTTCGTTGGACAAGGCGCTGTCGAAGGCCCTGGTGACACGGATCGTAAAGTCGCGCGTGGCATTGAACAAGATGAAGGCGCTGGGCTGAAATCTATTTTCGGGTGATTTAAATCACAGTGTGCGGCGCATCCAAGCGCGTATAAGGGATTTGCCATGTGTTTAGCGATACCGGGAAAAGTCGTTGGAATTGCCGAAGAGAACGGGCTCCGCATGGGCCGTGTGGACTTTGGCGGAGTGGTCAAGCGGGTGTGCCTGGACTATGTGCCGGACGTCGAGGTGGGCGACTATACCATTGTCCACGTTGGGTTTGCGCTTTCGAAGATCGACGAAGACGAAGCCCTGAGGACGCTGGAAGTCTTCCGCCAGATGGGCGTGCTGGAGGAGGAACTGGCTGACGGGGACGAGGCGTTTGCGCGGGCTGCTTCGGCGCCTTCCTCGCCGTGTCCCGATGGGAGCTGCAAAAGCGAGCCGGCGGGCCACCAAGCCGGCAAGTCAGCTTGATGCTGGTGGGGATTTGTGGTTTCCCACCCTTGCGCCAGAAAAAAAGGCGCAAGAATGGGGCACGGAGCGTAATGCCTGGTTAAGCAATAAGGACTTGAGGTCGCATGAAGTACCTTACTGAGTTTCGCAATGGCGAAATTGCGCAGCGGATGGCGCGGGAAATCCACGCGATCACGACGCGGCCGTGGAAGATCATGGAGGTTTGCGGGGGACAGACGCACTCCATTATCAAGAACGGGATCGACCAGATGCTGCCCGAGGGGATCGAGATGATTCACGGGCCGGGATGCCCGGTGTGCGTGACCCCTCTGGAGTTGATCGACAAAGCGCTGGCCATTGCTGCGCAGCCGGGGGTGATTTTCTGCTCGTTTGGAGACATGCTGCGGGTCCCGGGGACGGATGCGGACCTGTTCCAGATCAAGGGCGCGGGCGGGGATGTGCGCGTGGTCTATTCGCCGCTGGACGCGGTGGAGATTGCCGCGAAGAATCCTGGTAAACAGGTTGTGTTCTTTGGGGTGGGATTCGAGACCACCGCCCCGGCCAATGCGATGAGCGTGCATGTGGCGAAGCGGCGCGGGCTGAAGAATTTTTCTCTGCTCGTGTCGCATGTTCTGGTCCCGCCGGCGATTGCGGCGATTTTGGAGTCGCCTGGCAACAAGGTGCAGGCGTTTTTGCTGGCCGGCCACGTTTGCAGTGTAATGGGGTATTGGGAGTATCCGCCGATTTCTGCCAAGTATGAGATTCCTTTGGTCGTCACCGGCTTTGAGCCGCTTGACTTGCTGGATGGGATTCGGCGTGCTGTGATTCAACTCGAGGCCGGGCGACATGAGGTTGAGAACGCCTACGAGCGCATTGTCACGTTTGCCGGGAACCTGCCGGCGCAGAATTTGCTTGCCGAGGTGTTCGAGGTGACGGACCGGGCGTGGCGTGGGATCGGCGTCATTCCCAATAGCGGCTGGCGGCTGAGCGACGCGTATCGCGCGTTTGACGCTGAAGAGCGGTTCCATATTACCGGGATTCATACCGAGGAGTCGCCGCTGTGCCGGGCCGGGGACGTGTTGCGCGGAGCGATCAAGCCGGCTGAGTGCGCGGCATTTGGCAGGGAATGCACGCCCAGGCATCCGCTGGGGGCGACGATGGTTTCAAGCGAGGGGGCCTGTGCGGCGTACTTCAACTATGGCCGGTTTCTGTCGGCGGAAGACCTGGCAACAGCGGGGAGCGGGTTGGCGCATGCCTGAGATCGCAAATTCCGATATGCCGGTTCTTTCTACGAGCGATGATTCCAAGGGCACTCCGGATTTTTCGAATTGGTCTTGCCCCTTGCCGCTCGTCGGCTATCCGACCATCGTGATGGGGCACGGCGGAGGCGGCAAGCTGGGCAACGAACTAGTGGAGCATCTCTTTCTACCGGCGTTCCGTAATGCGGCTCTGGAAAACCTGGGCGATGCTGCTGTTTTGAATCTGTCGAGCGGCCGTTTGGCCATGAGCACGGACTCCTTTGTTGTGCAGCCCCTGTTTTTTCCCGGCGGATCGATTGGCGAACTGGCCGTGAACGGGACGGTGAACGACCTGGCAGTGTCCGGCGCGGTGCCCAAATATCTGAGCGCAAGTTTCATTCTGGAAGAGGGATTCCCTCTGGCGCAGTTGGCCGCGATTGTGGAGGCCATGGCGGCCGCTGCTGCTACCGCGGGCGTGCAGATTGTTACCGGCGACACGAAAGTTGTGGAGCGCGGGCACGGGGATGGCTGCTACATCAACACAGCCGGAATTGGCGTGCTGCGCGAGGGCATTCAGGTTGGCCCGCAACGGGCAAAGCCCGGCGACGCGATTCTGGTTTCTGGAATGATCGGGGACCACGGCATGGCGATCATGAGCGTGCGCGAGGGGCTGGAGTTTGAGAGCCGGATTCGGAGCGACTGCGCGGCGCTGAACGGAATGATCGGCGAGGTTCTGGATGCGGCCGGCCTGGCTGTTCATGCCATGCGTGATCCAACGCGCGGCGGCCTGGCTTCCACGCTGAATGAGATTGCGCAGGCTTCAGGCGTGGGGATTGCGATCGACGAAGCGCGGCTGCCGGTGCGCACCGAAGTCCAGTCTGCATGCGAATTGCTCGGCCTCGACCCGGTGTATGTGGCCAATGAGGGCAAGGCGGTTTTCTTTGTGGCGCCAGAAGCAGCAGAGCAGGTGCTTGCCGTGCTCAAGGCGCATCCGCTGGGACGGGACGCGGCGGTAATTGGCCAGGTGACCGCCGAGCACAAGGGCATGCTGGTGGCGCGAACAGCGATGGGCGCGAACCGGGTGATCGCACAGCAGATTGGCGAGCAGTTGCCGCGCATCTGCTGAATTAGCCGGGCGTGTGTTTTAGCAGATCATCCGCGTCCCTGGTCGTGACATTTTCCTCTACAGAAAATCGAACCTGAATACACACCATTCCCAATTGGTCGCGAGCCAAGGGCTCGACTCTCGCAGTGTGCAGGTTTGCTCAGCGTGGCGAGTTTCGCGCGTGGCAATCTGCAGATGCGGGATTTTTTTGCGGCCTCGAAAACACGCCGATACCCGTGTTGAAAAAAAGGAGATATGCAATGGGACTGATCATTTTGATCGTTGTGCTGGTTCTGATCTTTGGTGGTGGTGGCGGCTATTACGGCTACAACCGTTGGGGCTATGCGGGTGGCGGAGGCATTGGGCTCGGCACGATTGTTGTGATTCTGCTGATTTGCTGGCTGCTGGGCGTCTTCCACTAGAAAGCTGTGCGTGCGGATTGCCGCAACGATGCATGTAACTGGAATACAGTGCAACCCCTTCAGGTTGCGGAAAAACTCGGAATTCCGGGCTGGAGGCGGGGGAACGCATCCCTCAGGGGCTGAAGCCCGCTTCATTACGTGGCGTTTATTGGCACGACTGAAGTCGTGCCCTGACACTTCCTGCCCCCCCGTTGAGTTTTTCCTCAACTGCATTGGGGCAGCAAGTGTATCGGGGCAATCCATTTTATCTTTCTGGTTTCGCTAGTGCCTATCTCGAAAACTCGAGATGGGCATTAGTGTGTCTGGCCGATGTTATGAGGAAATATACGCGATAACATGCTTTTAAAAAATGAATCAATACAACTTTGGCCGCAATTAGACAGGCGCTTCGCACTAAGGTCACGTTTCCATCTCTCGATCGCTCAGATCGCTTCCCTTCAAGTACTTTCGTAAGTCAACTCGCCTGATAATTCAGATCGCTGACTCTGGGACTGCAACTTCACGCCGATGCATAAAAAAGCGCTGAGACTGCGGCCGCAATTATTCCTGGTTAAAGCGCAATCGCCTGTCTTGAGAGGTTGTGCATGCTTAATTCAGTGAGAGTTCCCTCATGCGTTGTTGCTTTGGTTCTGGCCGCCGTATCGGGCGTTGCCGCGTTTGGACAAGGGTTCGCAAAACCTGTTGACCGCATTGTGCGGCCTATTGATGAGAACCAGGTGGTCACCCTTACCGGCAACGTGCATCCGATGGCGCAAAGTGAGTTCGACCTTGGCCCGGTGGCAGGGGAGCAAGTGCTTGAGCGGATGGTGCTGCAACTGGAGCCTTCAGAGGCGCAGCAGGCTGAGTTGGATGCTCTGGTGGAGGCGCAACACGATCCCGCTTCGCCGCTCTATCACCAGTGGCTCACGCCGGCTGAATACGGGGAACGATTTGGGGCGAGCGCGGCGGATGTGGCGCGTGTTACAGCATGGCTGCGCGGGCATGGATTCACGGTGAATGAGGTTGCGGCGAGCAATCGGCTGGTGATTTTCTCAGGGACGTCGGGTGAAGTCGCGGATACATTTCATACCGAGCTTCATCGTTACAACGTGCTGGGGCAAGAGCATATCGCCAATGCGCAGGACCCGCAGATTCCCGAGGCCTTCGCCGGCGTGGTGGGTGGTGTGTTGTCGCTGCACGATTTCCGCAGAACTTCGGAAATCAGGGCGCGTGAATCGTTAGGTGCGCGGCCTCAATACTCGGCCGGCTCGACGCATTACCTGTTTCCAGCGGATTGGGCGACGATTTACGACCTGAATTCGCTCTATAGCGCGGGAAAGACAGGGACCGGAACTTCGATTGCAATCGTAGGACGGAGCGACATCAGTCTCCCGGACGTGACTCAGTTTCGCGCAGCATCGGGATTGCCGGCGAATGCGCCGAAAGTGATTTTAGTGAGCACTGATCCTGGACTGCTTGAAGGGGATCAGGATGAGTCGACTCTGGATGTGGAATGGAGCGGTGCAATTGCGCCGTCGGCAACGGTGAACTTTGTGGTGGGTGCTTCGACGGAGACCACGGATGGCGTCGATCTCTCCGCACAGTACATAGTGAATCATGCGACAGCGACCGTGGTGAGCACCAGTTATGGCAGTTGCGAGCAGTACATGGGCTCCACCGAGCTTTCGTTCTACAACAGCCTCTGGCAGCAGGCGGCGAGTGAGGGAATCAGCGCGTTCGTGTCGTCGGGAGACTCGGGCGCCGCAGGGTGTAACGGCGGTTCTTCGACCACCGGGACGATGGCGGGGGTGAACGGACTTTGCAGTTCGCCGTATTCGACGTGCGTGGGAGGGACGGAATTCAGCGAGGGTTCGAACCCGGCCGAGTATTGGTCGGCGACTAACTCTGCCAGTTATGAATCGGCGTTAAGTTACATTCCCGAGAAAGTCTGGAATGAAAGCGCGCTGGATGGCGGTTCGGGATTGTGGGCTTCAACAGGCGGAGCGAGCGTTGCATATACGCAGCCAAGCTGGCAAAAAGGTGTTTCGGGGACGAGCTTTGCCAACGGGATGCGCGCGGTGCCCGATGTGGCGATGGCCGCGGCCAGTCACGACGGATACATCATTGTGGAAGACGGCAGTATGTGGGTAATTGCGGGCACGTCCGCGGCGTCGCCCTCGTTTGCGGGAGTGATGGCGCTGGTGGTTCAGTCGCAAGGCGGTAAGGGCCAGGGGAATGCTAACCCCGGGCTCTATGCGATGTTGAATGCGGGCACAACACCATTCCATGCGACGCCTTCGGGGAATAACACCGTTCCGGGAGTGACTGGATTCACGGCGAGTGGGGGGCCGTACAACCTGGACACCGGATTGGGATCGGTGGACGGCGCATTGCTTGTGAAGAGCTGGGGCGCGGCGGCGGTTCCGAGCTTAAACTTTGCATTGACGCAGTCGGCAACGTCCGGCACGGTGGTGGCCGGCAAGACAGCAACCTTCACAATTGGAGTTACGGAGAGCGGCGCGGCGAAGAATGCGGTTGCCCTGTCGGTAAAGGCGGCGACGGGAGTCACGGCCACGATTAGTCCGGCGTCGATTACTCCAGG
>Ga0182030_10026282_pt1 | contig 10544 bp, 8 predicted proteins | sample 812S3MmetaG_FD_121299 | JGI IMG/M metagenome (GOLD analysis project Ga0182030, IMG submission 121299) | Permafrost microbial communities from Stordalen Mire, Sweden - 812S3M metaG (Illumina Assembly) | ecosystem: Environmental > Terrestrial > Soil > Wetlands > Permafrost | place: Sweden... | reverse complement strand
TTGCGCCGCTCGCCCGGCTTGAGGTTGGCCAGGAAGTCGCCGCGCTGCTCCTTCTGCGCCTCTTCCAGCCAGGCCCGGCGGGACAGGACCACGTTGTTGCGGTTGCGATCGAGCTCGATGATCTTCGCCTCGATCACCTTGCCCACGTAGGGCTGCAGCTCGCGCACCCGGCGCAACTCGACCAGCGATGCCGGCAGGAAGCCGCGCAGGCCGATGTCGACGATCAGGCCGCCCTTGACGACCTCGATGACCGGGCCGGACACCATTTCGCCGTCGTTCTTCTTCTTCTCAATGGTCGTCCAGGCCCGCTCGTACTGGGCCCGCTTCTTGGAGAGGACGAGCCGTCCCTCCTTGTCCTCCTTCTGCAGGACGAGCGCCTCGATGTGCTCGCCGAGCTTGACGATCTCCTCGGGGTGGACGTCGTTGCGGATCGACAGCTCACGGGCCGGGATGACACCCTCGGACTTGAAGCCGATGTCGAGCAGCACCTCGTCGCGGTCGATCTTCACGACCGTCCCCTCGATCACGTCGCCATCCTCGAACTCGATGATGGAGTCGCCCATCGCCTGTTCGAGATCGGCGTCGCCCAGGTCGTCGTCGATGATCACGCGCGGGGTGTAGTTCCCCTCCGCGTCGAACGTCCCGAAGTTCTCGTGGGAAAGGAGGGGAGTACGTACGTCGGACATCAAGGTGCTCGCTTTGACCGCGCCGGGGTCGGTGTGAGTCCAATAGGGTGCCCGGCTGCCGGTGCCAGCTGGGCAGACAACTTTACCAGGCCGGATCAGCCCTTGGCGGCGGCCCAGCTCGGGCCGAAGCCCATGGAGATGGTGAGGGGGACCTTGAGGTCGGCCGCACCGGTGAGGGCTTCCTCGGTGAGGCGGCTCGCCTCGGCCTCCTCCCCCGCCGCCACCTCGACGATGACCTCGTCGTGGACCTGGAGGACGAGGCGGCTGGCCAGGCGGCCCGCCTCGAGCGACTCGTCGAGGCGCAGGAGGGCCACCTTGAAGATGTCGGCGGCCAGCCCCTGGATCCCGGCGTTCATGGCCTGGCGCTCCGCCGCCTGGCGCAACCGGTAGTTGGAGGCGTGCAGGTCGGGCAACGGGCGCAGGCGGCCGAACTCGGTGCGGGTCGCCCCCCGTTCCCGGGCCTCGAACACGGTCTCGTCCATGTACTGCTTCACGCCGGGGAAGGCGCCGAAGTAGCTGTCGATGATGGCGGCGGCCTCGTCGACGGGGACCCCGAGGCGCTGGCTCAACCCGTAGGCCTCCATGCCGTAGGCCAGACCGTACGAGACCATCTTGCAGAACTCGCGCTGGGTGTGGGTGACCTCTTCCTCGGGCACCCGGTAGACATTCGACGCCACGACGCGGTGAACGTCCGAACCCGACGTCATGGCGTTGATCAGTCCATCGTCACCCGAGAGGTGGGCGATCACCCGCAGCTCCACCTGGTCGTAGTCGGCCACCAGGAACGAATAACCCGGGGCGGGCACGAAGGCCCGGCGGAACTGCTTGCCCAGCTCGGTGCGCACCGGGATGTTGTGCAGGTTGGGCCGGTCCGACGAGATGCGCCCGGTGCGGGCGACGGTCTGGCGGAAGGAGGCGTGGATCCTGCCGTCTGCGGCCACCTCGGCCAGCAGGTTCTCGCCGTAGGTCGAGCGCAGCTTCTCGACCTCGCGGTAAGAGAGCAGCGCGTCAATGATGGGGTGCTCCCCGCGCAGGCTCTCGAGGGTCTGGGCGTCGGTCGAGTAGCCGGTCTTGGTCTTCTTCCCCGGTTTGAGGCCGAGCTCGTCGTAGAGCACGGTGCGCAGCTGCTGCGTCGAGTTGACGTTGAACTCGTGCCCGGCCAGCTCCTGCACGCGGCCTTGGAGCGCGGCCGCCGAGGTCTTCAACTCGTCGCTGATCTTCTTGAGCTCGGCCCGGTCGATCCCGATGCCGGCGACTTCCATTTTCGCCAGGACGCGTACCAGGGGCGTCTCGATGTCATCGTGGAGCGGCCCCATCTCCAGGGCGTCCAGCCGGACCCGGTACCCCGCGGCCAGCTCGGCCACGTCGCGCCCCTCGGCCACCATCGACTCGGCCTCGCTGAGCAGTTCGGGGGTGGGGTCCCCCATGCGCAGCTGCAGCTGGCCGTCGTCCGTGCCGCGCAGGTCGGAGAGCTCGTACTCCCCGCTCGATGCGTCCAACAGGTAGGCCGCCACTCCGGTGTCCATGACCAGCCCGGTGCAGTCGATGCCCAGCGGCAGCAGCGAGCGCATGACCTCTTTGACCTGATGGCCCAGTACGGGGCCGGCCAGGGTGGACGTGAGCTTCTTGGCCACGGAGGGCGCCTCCAACAGATCGGCCGGCAGCATGACCGCCCCCACGCCGCCGCCGCCCTCGGTCGCCACCACCGCCAGCGCGGTGAGCGGGCTGCGCCCGTGCGCCCCGCTCCAGCGCGCCACCAGGCTCCGCGTCCCTTGGGCCAGCGCGGCCAGGTCCTTGGTGGCCGCCGCCGCCGCAATCGGGACCCGCACCTCGCCGAAGTCCACCAGCTCGGCCCGCACCTCGCCCGGCTCGGCGGACCCGCCGGACCCGCCGGGCTCGGCGGAGTGGGTCCGGGGCGCCAGGCCCCGCATGACCGCCAGCTCCGCCTTGGCGTCCTTGGTCAGGACCGTGCCCGCGCCGGCCGGCACCTCGCTGCCCTCGGCCGCGTCGCCGAACGCCCCGGCCGACAAGAGCTCCTCCATGATGCGCCACTGGCTCTTCAGCTCGAACTTGGCGAAGACCGCCTCGGCGCTGCGCAGGTCCCACCCGCCGAGTTGGAGCTGGTTGACGTGGACGCCGAGCGGCACGTCGCGCACCAGGGGGATGACGGTCGCGTTCGAACGGGCCAGGCCCTCGTTGTTGGTCAAGTTCTCGCGCAGCTTGGGCGTCTGCTCTTCGAGGTGCGAGAAAATTCCATCGAGGTCGCCGTAGGCGTTCAACAGCTTGGCCGCCGTCTTCTCGCCCACGCCGGGGATGCCGGGGAGATTGTCCGACGGGTCGCCCCGCAGCGAGGCCAGCAACACATACTTCGAGGGCGGCACGCCGGTGCGCTCGACGATGCCCGCCTCGTCGTAGAGCGAGTAGTCGCTCACCCCGCGCCGGTTGTAGAGCACGCGTATGTGAGGGTCTTCGATGAGCTGGAAGCTGTCGCGGTCGCCGGTGACCACGACGACATCGCTCCCGCGGTCGCGGGCCTCGGTGGCCAATGTCGCCAAGACGTCATCCGCCTCGAAGCCCGGTGCCTCGACGACGGGGATGGCCAACGCCTCCATGACCTCGCGGATCATCTCGAACTGCGGTGGCAGGTCGTTGGGCGCCTCGGAGCGGCCGGCCTTGTAGTCGGCCACCATCTCGTCGCGGAAGGTCTCGCCCGGGAGGTCGAAGGCCACCGCCAGCGAGCTCGGTTGATGCTCGCGCACAATGTAGGAGACCATCGACACGAAGCCGTGCACGGCGTTGGTCACCATGCCCGAGGTCGTGGTCAGCGTGTTGGGGAGCGCGAAGTAGGCGCGGAAGGCCAGCGACATTCCATCGAGCAGGAACAGGGGGCCGGAGCGGGGCGGAGGTGCCGGCGTGGTGGGCGGCGAGGGCGGCGTCTTCGGCTCCTACGGGCTCAGCGTGCCGTCGACGATCTGCTGGGCCACATCGCGCATGCGGGCCCGGTTCTGCATGGCCGTCTGCTGTATGAACGCGAAGGCCTCCTGCTCGGGCAGGTCGTTGCGGTCCATCAGCGCGGCCTTGGCCTCGTCGACCACCCGGCGGGTGGCGATCTTGTCCTCGGCCGCCGCGTCGGGGTCGTCGGGGTTGTCGGACTCCTCGGCCAACAGGGCCCACTCCTGCCGGGCCCGCGACAGCACGCCGGCCACCGCGGGCAACAGCTCGCGGGCCTGGAAGGGCTTGACCAGATAGGCCGCCACCCCGGCGTCCCGGGCCTCCTCGATCAGGTCGCGCTGGCTGAACGCCGTCAACAGCATGACGGCCACCTGGTACTGCGAGGTGATCTCGCGCGCCGCCCGCAGGCCGTCCATGCCCGGCATTTTGATGTCGAGGATGGCCAGATCGGGTCGGTGCCGCGCCACCAGCTCCACCGCCTCGTCACCCCGGCCGCTCTCGCCCACCACGTCGTAGCCGGCCGAGGTCAGGATCTCCTTGAGATCGAGCCGGATGATCGCCTCGTCCTCGGCGATGACCACGCGCGCCAGCACCGCAGTGCCCGTCGCGTCGGTCACGTTGCGCTGGCCACGTCGGCCAGGAGCTCGTCCTGCCGGTGTTCGAGATCGCTGACCGTGCCGGCCAGGGCGTCGCGGGCCTTGGCCATGGCGTCGGCGTGCCGGGCCGCTTCGCTGTGCTCGTGGGCGGCGAGGGGGGTCTCGGCCACCAGCGAGCGCACGCGCGCCTCGTCGGCCGACTCCATCACGACGGCCAGCTGCTCCTCCAGCACCGCCAGGTCCTCTCGGGCGCGCACGAGCCGGGCGTGGACGTCCCGGATTCGTCGTTCGAGGAGGGCGCGATGCATCGGAGCATCAAGTGTACGTTGCCGGGAACCATCGACGTTGCGCATCCAGGCTGCCCGCCGGGCCCGGTCCCGGCTGCTGTCCGGGCTGGTGTCCGGGCTGGTGTTCGGGCTGGTGTTCGGGCCACCGTCCTACCCCGGGTTGGTCCGGCACCCGCACCCATCCCGCCTGCACCTCGGGGTAGCCGCACGGGTCGGCGGCGAGGTAGGAGGACGGGGCGCTCACGTCGTTCACCAGGCCCGCCCGATCCTGGGCCAACCGTGCCGCCAGGGCCAGATTGGCCGCCCGACCCAGCCCGGCCTCGAAGAACCCCCCGACGAAGACCGGCACCCCCGCCTCGGCACAGGCGGCGTGGGCCAGCCGGGTGGCCCGCACCCCGCCCAGCCGGCCGGGCTTGAGGCAGGCGACCTGGCAGGACCGGTTGCGCAGTGCGTCGCGCACGCGGCGGGGGGACGTGAGCGACTCATCGAGGCAGACCGGCACCGGTATCCGGCGAGCGAACTCGGCGTGGGCCACCAGGTCGGCGGGAGGCAGGGGCTGCTCTATGCAGAGGACGTCGAAGGCGGCCAGGGCCCCCACCCGCTCGGCGTCCTCCATGCGGTAGGAGCCGTTGGCGTCCACTTGGATGACCAGGTCCGGGTGGTCGGCTCTGATCGCGGCCACCGGTTCGGTATCCCACCCCGGCTCGATCTTCACCCGCAGGCGGGCCGCCCCGCCCGCCACCGCCTCCCGCGCCTGCTCCCGCAGGATCCCGAGATCGTGACCCGGAGGGATCCCCACGGCCGCCCCGACCGGGAGCGTCTCGAAGCCCGGGCCCACCTCGAGCGCGGCGGCCAGGGAGCGGCCGGACAGCCGCAGCTCGGCATCGGCCACCGCCATCTCGAACAAGGCGCCCATCATGCGATCGACCGGGGAGCTCCCGAAGAGCGGGGCGATCTCGGTCTCTTTGGGCAGCTGCCCGCCCCGGGCCACGGTGGCATCGAGCACCCGCTGCACCCCCCGGGCGTGCGCCGCCGCCTCGACCTCGTCCACCCGGGGGTCCACCGCCGTGCCCTCACCCAACGCGGCACACTCTCCCCACCCCTCCGAATCCGGGGTCACCACCCGCACGAACAGCAGGCTGCGGGTCCGGTGCACGCCGGCCGCCGTCCCGATGTCCACCCGGAACGGGACGTCGAGCCGGACCAGCTCCAGACCGACCAGCTTCACCGCGTGCGCTCCCCTCGGCGAATGCGGCTGCTCATCCCCTCACGCTAATTCCACCCGGTCCACCCGGTAGGATCGTCCCTCCAGCCCGGATGGCGGAATCGGCAGACGCGGCGGCCTCAAAAGCCGTTGTTCGAAAGGACGTGCGGGTTCAAGTCCCGCTCCGGGCACCTTGGCCACTGGGCGTCTCTGCAGGTCAAAACGGCGGCGCAGTGATCAGGAAGCCGCCAAACCGCCTGAATTGCTCACACGGGGTCGCACACGCCACGCGGTCGACGCGTTGGGCGCTAGGGGTAGACGAAGTAGACGAGTGCACGTCCATCTCGGTTGAGAAAAAACAGTTCGGTTCCCGTGGAGGTCGGCTGCTGTAGGGGAATCAGGGTGACCATTAGTGAGTCCGCCACCAGTTTTCGACCACATTTCGTCGGGATGAGGACTGAGTAGGCGGTCTGCGCCAGCGGAACGCCAGGGCGGACAGTGCCGCTGAGTTGGATATCCGGCGAGGCCAGTTGTGCCTTCCACATTTCTCGGACCTGCGGCCACCAGGACTGAGCGGAGATATGGAGGTCCGCCGTCAGTGAGACCCGATCAAACGTAGCCGCCTCATGGTCAGCGGCCGTCTTGGTGTGCGCCGTAAACGGGACCAGTCCCTTGGGGCTCGGGCAGGCCAGCAATGCCTGAGTGTCGCTAAGTGTCGCCGCTCGCCCGGCGTCCATCGCCGCATTCGAAGGTGGGGCGAGAGCTGCCATCGGCCCGAGAGCGGTGACTGCGGCGACGACCGCGCCGGCCGCCGCGGAGGCGACCGCGGAAGCGACCGCGCCGGCCGCCTTCCACCGGCCAGAAAGCAGCGAGATCGTCTTGAACCCGCCGCGCCTCACGGAGCCGGTTCTGCTGAACGATGTCGACGAAGGTCAGGACGGAGATGGAGATGGAGATGGAGATGACGCAGAGATTGATTCGTTCCCGTGCTGGACAGAATACTGACGATCACCAGCACCACCATGAGGGATGACGACCCTGCGGCAGGGAAGCGCCGGGACTGTTTTTTGGAGTGGTACGAGATTCGGTACCAGGCCAGCAGTGGACTTCCTTCATCGACCGAAGATCGCCCCTGACAAGGAGTGGCCCGGATCAGCGGCTGACGAGTTGGAGAAGGGCGTCAGGTGAAAGTGGGTCAGGAGAAGTAGTCGTAGTACTCGAGGCCGAGGTGGGTGATGGGCTCCTCACCGGCCAGGAAGCGCAGCGTGTTCTTGAGCTTGGTCAGCTGGATGAAGAGGTCGTGCTCGGGGTAGACCCCGGGCGCACTCTGCGGCGACTTGAAGTAGAACGACAGCCACTCCTGGATACCGCGCATCCCGGCCCGCTGCGCCAGGTCGGCGAAGAGCAGCAGGTCGAGAACGAGCGGCGCCGCCAGGATCGAGTCACGGCAGAGAAAGTTGACTTTCAGCTGCATCGGATAGCCCAGCCATCCGAAGATGTCGATGTTGTCCCACCCCTCCTTGTTGTCGCCCCGGGGCGGGTAGTAGTTGATCGAGACCTGGTGCTCTATATCGCCGTAGAGCTCGGGGTAGAGCTCGGGCTGCATGATCCCCTCCAGCACACCGAGCTTGGACTGCTCCTTGGCCCGGAAGCTGTCGGGGTCCTGGAGGACCTCGCCGTCCCGGTTCCCCAAGATGTTGGTCGAGTACCACCCCGAGAGCCCGAGCATCCGCGCCTTGATCATGGGGGCCAGGACCGTCTTCACCATGGTCTGCCCGGTCTTGAGGTCCTTGCCGGCGATGGCCGCCGAATGCTCGGTGGCGTACCGGGTCAGCGCCGGCGTGTCGATGGACAGGTTCGGTGAGCAGTTGACGAAGGGGAGGCCGAGGCCGAGCCCGGCGTAGGCATAGAGCATGCTCGGGGCGATGGCGCGGTCGCTGCGGTCGAGCGCCGCCTCGAAGGCCTCGAGGCTGTGATACGCCTCGTGATCGGGGAGCAGCGCCTCGGTCGAACCGGTCCACACCATGACGCCCCGGGACGACCCCTTGGCCTCCATGAAGGTGGTGATGTCGGCCCTGATCGCCTCGACCCGCTGGCGATGGGTCTCTTCGCCCCGCGTGTTCGGCCCGTTCACCTGGGTGACGTAGGACGAGTCGAACACGGCCGGGAGGGGGCGGACCGTGCGCAGGTAGGCGCCGACGCGCTCGATGGACGGCTGATCCAGGACCCCGGCCCGCGTCGCGGCGACGAAGGCATCGTCGGGATACGGATCCCAGGCGCAGAAGTCGAGCTGGGGGAGCGAGGCCAGGGGGACCAGGTCGCCGATGCGGGTGACCCGCTGCTCGTCGCGTCGGCCGAGGCGCACCGTTCCGAATTGGGAGAGGGAGCCGATGGGCTGTTCCGAGCCGCCCCTGATCGCCTCGACCCCGGCGATCAGCGTCGTCGCGACGGCGCCGAGGCCCACGCAGAACACGGCGAGCTGACCGTCGGCCGGCGCGATCTGAGGTGAGCTCGGAAGGGAACCCTGCGGCACGTGCTCGCCTGAGGACATCGGCTACACCCGTTCTTTCGAGGATGGAATCTGTGGAGGCTCGAGCCGGCGGGACTTCCCCGGCCGGGCACTCGGCGCAGGAGAGCGATGCTACTGCCCGTTCGACCGTTTCTACGGCATGGATGGCCAGCGCAACGGCCGGGATGGAGCCGTCCTGATCAGGGATGGGCCGCCAGGTGCTCGAGCAGGAAGCCGTTCAGTTGATCGGCGGCCAGTTCGGGAATCCAGTGGTCCACCCCTTCGAGGACCTCGTAACGAAACGGCCCCGTCATGTACAGCGCGCAGCCCTCGGCCGCCTCGCGAGAGATGGCGGGGTCCAGGGTGCTCCACACGAACAAGGTCGGTACCGCTACGTGGGGCACATCGCGCATGAGGGTGGGATGGGTGGCTCGGTACCAGTTGAGTCCGCCGGTGAGCGCTCCTGGTTCTGCGTGCACCGCGGCGTGTTCGGCGGCGTCTTGAGGTTCGAGTCCGACGGCATCGAACAAACGGCGGATCCCCTGGCCATCGTCCCCCTGCAGCATGCGCTCGCCGGCATCTCCGGGAGAGCGAAAGACGTCGATATAGCTGGACATCTCGTGCTGCCTCCCCCCGGGTTCCGCGTAGGCGTCGGCGAAGGATTCCGGGTGCGGTACGGACACCGCGGTCAACGTCCGCAGTCGGTCGGGGTGACGCGCCGCAACCATCCACGCCACGATGGCCCCCCAGTCATGGCCCACCAGATCGATCGTGTCGAAGCCCAGCGCGTCGCAGAGGTCGATCACGTCCGCCACGAGGTGATCGATGCCGTAGGGCTCTATCCCCTTCGGTCGTGCGCCCGGGGAGTACCCCCGCTGATCCGGGGCCACGCACCGAAAGCCGGCCTCGCCCAGGGTGGCCAGCTGGGCCCTCCACTCCCCCGCCGACTGGGGGAACCCGTGCAAGAACACCACCGGCCGGCCGTCGTCGGGTCCCGACGTGAGCATCCGGAAGGTCAGTTCGCCCAGCGTCACCTCTGTCTTTTCCATGGAGGCGAAACTACCGTCGAGGACCCTGCCCGCGCCTGTCCCACCGGGGCACAAATGCGGGGCGGCTACGGTTCGACGTCGAGGTGTCGTCCGGCTGGTCCGGCGACGGGGCACACGACACAGGGGGTACGCCACAGAAGATGGGCCGCGACACGAAGGTTGCATTCTCGGCGATCGGCTTCTGTCCCGCGTTCGCCGGGGCTGAGGTGGGGCGCCTCTACGAGGACCTCGGCTACGACATCAAGCAATTCGGCGAGAACCACAACCAGTCAGCCGATGTCTTCGCCGAGATGCGCGACGCGGCTGCCGCGACGTCGCACATCCGTCTGCTGGCCGGTCCCGCCAACTTCGTGACCCGGGACCCGGGCGTGATCGCGTCGGGAGTTGCTGCCGTCCAAGTGGCCAGCGGAGGGCGGGCCATCTGCGGGATAGCCCGCGGGGACTCCGCCGTCATGCTGGCCGGCAAGCGCCCGCAGCGTCATGACGATCTCGTGCGGGACCTGGGATACCTGCAGGCATACCTCGCAGGCGGGACGCTGCAGTTCGGCGACGAGCGGAGCAGCCTGGAGTGGCTCGGCGACCTGCCCTATGCGCCCGTTCCCGTGGAGCTGGTCTGCAGCGGCCCCCGCACGATCGCCCTGGCCGCCGCGGTGGCTGACCGCATCGGCCTCAGCGTCGGCGGCAATCCCGAACGGATTCGGTGGGCCATGGAGATCATCGCTGCCTCCTTGGCCGAACACGGCCGCAGCCCCGCCGACATCACCGTCTGCGCCTACCTCCCGATTGCGGTCACCTCGGATCGCCAGAGTGGTCGGAGGGCGCTGGTGGCGCGGACGGCCGGATGGGCCCACATGTCGAGCTTGCCCGGCAACGATCTGTCAGCGCAGCCGGCGATCCTGCAGCGGGTGACGACCAAGCTGCGATCCGGCTACGACTACCGGTTCCACACCGAAGCCGCGCCGCTCGAAAATGCCAACACGGCGATGGTCGATCCGGAGTTCGCCGACTGGTTCGGTGTGGGGGGCCCGCCTTCGTACGTGGCCGAGCGGTTGATCGAGCTGGTAGAGCTCGGCGTCGAATGCTTCGGGGTCGCCGTGCCACGGAACGAACACGATGAGATGGCCGCCGAGGTGATGCCGGCCGTCAAAAAGGCGGTCAGCTGAGGAAGCGTTATCACGCCGCCGCTCACCGCGAGGTCGCGTCTATTCGGCTCGCAGGACCAGCGCAGTCGGTGTCCTCGCCGCGATCCGGCCCGGGATCG